>Ga0335072_10000704_pt1 | contig 60545 bp, 49 predicted proteins | sample Lox_Sample_21_FD_206725 | JGI IMG/M metagenome (GOLD analysis project Ga0335072, IMG submission 206725) | Soil microbial communities from Loxahatchee National Wildlife Refuge, Florida, United States - Lox_Sample_2.1 | ecosystem: Environmental > Terrestrial > Soil > Wetlands | place: USA...
GGATACACGTCTAGGATGCACGCCTAGGATGCACGCCTGCGATGCACGCCTGTGAGATGAACGTATGAGGCATCCCGCCAAAAACCCGCGCCAAAGATAAGCCACACGGGCCGCCACTGTGTTGGTGGCATGCAGTGCTCCACCATCTTTTGTACTTTTTATCCTTTCCGAACCGCGTTTCTGTCTCTTAAATCCATCTCACTTGACTGTTGAATGTGTGGGTCAATTAAGCCCCGGTTTACACCACCTATTTCAATTTCTTACGCTCATCGCCTATCATGTCACGCATTCCGTCTACGACAGCCTTCCTCGCCTTTTCAGCTCTTGCGCTGGCCCAGAACACGATAGCTAGCAATACGACTTCGGGCGAAAATCGAGTCGGTTGGGTTTCATCAGGCAACGGTAGAAGCACCTCGGATATCCTCTGGAGCTGTTTCTCAATACTTTTGGTCTGCACCTGGAAGTGTGTTCATTTGAACCTCCCGAGACTCGAGGAAAGCACAGCTGGATGGCTTAAGTGGGGTTGCATACCATATTGGCCAGAACGACCGTTGCTGTGGAAATGGTTGCGGAAAATCGGATGGATGGGTGTCATAGTCATGGCGCCAGAACTCGGCGTTGGCATGGCTATGGTTCAGTATCTGGAGGCAACAGAATTTGCCCGGCGGGTGAAAGGAGGTAAGGGAGGTAAGGGACGTAAAGTAAAGGGGGGTAAAGTGAAGGGGAATAAGGTGAAGGGAGATGAACTGACCAAGACTCACGCCTTCTATGCGAATATGGGCGGATTTATCATGAAACTTCAGGCTCCATCGCATTCGAAGCTGCCGCTCACATCGGCGTCCAAGCACATCATTAAGGCTGAAGACCATCTCGGTGATACCGAGCAACATGCTACATCAACTGCATCCCCCATTTCGCCCGATGTTGTTAATGAAGAAACGCCACTATTTCGAGTGCGCGATTGGAAAGATTTAGGTTAGTACACGCTTCAAGCTTATGACAATATACGGTAAACTACAAGTTTAAGTTATCGCTACAACTTTGTTCGATTTCACAAGACATCCTTTACACCGTTTGTAAGTCTCAGCACCTGAATCTAATAAGGCGGTACAGACAAGCTCAGAGCGGAGTTTCCTGATCTCGAATTCCCAGCAGAAGAAGACATACAAGATCGAAGCAAGGCTGATGCGTTCACTAAGGCCTTCGCTATTGCCCAGTCTAGCTGGTTAATCATCCAGAGCATAGCACGAGTGTCGATCGGACTTCCAATAACGCAATTAGAGCTTGCAACTATGGCTTTTATCGTCTGCGCTCTGGTCATGTATACGTTGTGGTGGGACAAGCCTTATGACGTGGAGTACACAACCACCATTGCGATACGGGAAGAACCAAAACCAGAACGACGACTCACGTTCACGTACGAAGATCGTGTGGCCGACCTATCTTCAGATACGTTTATGGATATGATGTGGGGTTTTATAACGGATAAGACCTTCTCTGAAATACGAGTCTCTGACGATGAGTGGAGAAGGTTAATCCAATCATTAGCCTTTTATGGTACTGGTACGGTATTCTCGGCATTCCACATCGCAGCTTGGAACTGGGAGTTTCCATCATCAACTGTCCGGACTCTATGGAGAAGCTTCGCGGTTACAGCTACCGGCACTAGTCCCTTGACTTTAATCCTCCCTTTACAGCTCCTCGAGCGTTTCGGCCCGAGGCCAGACAGAGTATCGAATATTGTGGGCTATATTTGGGGTGCACTTTTGCTTTCTTTCGGGTTAGCCTATACCATCTCACGCCTCGCACTGATTGTGTTAATTTTCTACTGCTTTTCTTCAATGCCAGCGGGCGTATATGAGACAGTAGACTGGACGAAATTTCTCCCTCATTTTTCGTGAAAAGCATTAGCGGAAAGCTTAGCATAGTGTTTTCTTAACCGCAGGATCTTCTTGCAAATTCTATATCTCTAGGCAGGACAGTCCTTACCAGGACACTTTAGGTCGTCTTTCCGACAGCTGTCCCACGCTTCATCGCTCGACCTATGATCCTCTCCTCCCTCGCCTGATCCGTAACCCACTCCTGGCTTGCATTTGCATACTGCACCGGGTCCCGATAGAACAACTCATCAGTCACACACTCGACCGCACACCCGCTCTTCACCACCCTATCTTCCCCCTGGCTCTTCCCGTCCATCTCTACCCGCCCACTCTCGTCAACCAGCTCGTTGAAAGCGTGCATAATTGTAGACAATGGTGTGATGTGCTCTTTCGGCTATTTGGCCCCAGCCCTTCCGGCATGATGTTAGTGCTGGCAAAGGCCGGCATGACGCGATTCAGCGCGATGTTCTCGTGTTTCAACAGTGCCGGCGCCGCGGAGCGCACGAGCCCAACGCAGCCGTGCTTCGCGGCGGTGTACTGGGGGCTGGTGAAGAAAGGATATTGCCCGGCGATGGAGGCGGCGATGACCATCTTTGGGTTGAATGGGGTGCTGCTGGCGGTTCTGGACAGATCGCGTCGTGTTTTGCGCGCAAAGTGGGTGAAGAGCTTCAGACCGTAGAAGACGGCAAGTAGGTCGACTTCGATGCAACTGAGGTTCGGTTTCGCCGGGTCAGCGTCAAGGTCGAAGAGCTGGAGTAAGCCCTCCTCGTCTGCGATGCCGGCGTTAGCGGCGGAGAAGTCGATGCGGCCGTTCGACCAGGAATACGCTTGGTTGGAGACGGCGAGTTAGTCGACTCAGTTGGAAACATCGGTGCGGACGAAGATATGCCGAGCTGGCTGAGTCGAGAGTTGAGGCGACAGCTTCGTAGGCGGAAGGCGTTGATGTCAGCCATAACAACATGCCATTGTGGCGAGGTCTTTGCGAGGAGGTTGCAGGTTAAGGCTTTGCCCATGCCTGAGCGCCTGTGATAACGGCAGTTTTAATGTGCATGGTGGACGTGGATGACATGGCTACGTTTGATCATGATTTGTGTCCCGGTTGAGCTGGACAGTGGTGAGGCTGCCGTGTGCCTTCAATAACCGCCGCTGTATCTTCGAATGAAGTCGCTGCTTTACATGGACGATGACTGCTTGTTTCTGCTGGGTTGTCCAAAGAACCAAACTTTCTACCTGATCAGACAAGTGGACTCCAGAAGAGACATCGAAGTTGGCTCCTTATTATCCTCGTGGAGGCTGTTGAGGGAACTGTCCAACGGCACTGCCTCAGTTGCCAATGGAGTGAAATTGCGAGGATCGTCAGCTTCAACCAGTTAGCTTCCTCCTGTGTGAAACCCAATTGAAGGGGGGATAGGCATACGTCTTACCCCACACAATGATAAGCCAGCAGAGCTCACTGTTAGGAAGTTATCTGCTCCTGACAGCCTCTGCCAGAGTAACGACAACAGCAACGCCATCCACGGGTGTTCTAAATCTAGCTTTCACCATCTTTGATCCCTGCGCAGATCTGGTCTCACCACCGGTTGGAGTTCTAGATGTCGATAGCTACTCTTGTAAAGCAAAAAGAGTGTTGGGTCGTTACTGATCACAAGGGAAAAATTGTCGTCCGGCTCTAGGTTCAAGTGTGCCTATGGCGGGCGGGACAGCTCGGAACCATTCAGGCACCATAACGCACCACCCTATGCCACCAAAACACCGTAAAGGATAAATGTCTACAAGAACTGTTGTACCATGTTCTGGAGAGTCATTCGTGATGCCTCCCCAGCGGGGAACCCAGTAGCATCGACCTATGACAACTAATCCTAACCTAACCCTAACTACTAACCCCTAACGGTGTGTTCAACACTTTGACCTCTACACTTTTTGAAGTCTCGGCTGAAGTGGCATGAATAATTTGGTGGCAGAATCTTAGGGTGCGGGATGGCCTACGGTGCTGTGTGCTGAGGCTGCCGGAGTCAACTTGCTCCCGTCCTGAGGGTAATGCCGCCCTGAGCCGCGCGAGCTTTGGGGCGTGTGCCTTGGGTGAGGACAGGGGACCCGCTTCAGCTGGGCTGCGCTAGCCGAAAGACGGAGTGGGTAGGACGATCTGTGATCATATTTCCTAGTTGTCTATGAGTTCGAGCGCCTAGGGAAGATTCACAAAAATTGCATGAAATAACTGCACAACCGATTTAGTAATTCTGCATTATACATGAGTACAATGTGCCACCTGCCCTGTTGCAAGATTCTAGCTGATTCAGGTATTAATCTGGTCCACCAACGAACAATCACGGTTGAACGATTCGCTGTAATAGGCTTTCACCAGTCTTGACCTAATGCACTTTGCAATCGGGCAGGTCGGTGTACTTCGAGGAGCGTACGCCAAGGTATACAATGTTGGTAGAGCTGTGGAATTTCAACTGTTTGGTGGTTTTGGATGAAATTTTGTTAGGTGAAAGCACGTGGGTGGGGAAAAGCAAGGGTGGATAGGGTCGGAACGGCACAAAAAACGAACTAATTTCACGCGTTGTTGGTGGCGTCAGCCATCACGGAGTGCATACGTTGTCCCGTTGGTTGCATTGCTCGTATTTTGTTGTCGAGCCCCACACGTGGTGCACCCGAAGCCTAAGATAGCGCCCGCGAGACAGCAGCGAGAGCAGCTGGTGCAAGCTTCTGTCCGCCATTGCAATTCCCGATACGTAGCTGGTACCATGATTGCCTTGAGTATCAGGTAATCACGACGAAGCCGCAAGTTTTGTGCGGTTGGAAGCGCCAACGCACCGCGATGGATAAGACATCCCATTTCAGGCAAGAGTATGCTAGGGTGAAATGCTTACTAATCGCAAAGAGACAAGTGTGCTCCTAGGGCTGGAAAGTTACGCTCGTGGGACAGTCCGGAACGAGACTATCAGGAAGCCACTTTGGGGGCTGAATCCACCGGCATGTGCCCGAGAATGAGAAGACCTGTGCAGACGTCCTCAACGAGTCTAGGTGCATTTCCCCCTTCCACACCCTTCGTGCCCTCCGTAGTAGATGCGGGTCCTTCCTTTTCTCGGCGCGCATTTCCTCAAACCTCATCGTCCATATGCGTGACCTGAGAAACCCATAGAGTTGCGTTCTTGCACAGCAATTGGGCCTCTGGCACGCAGGATCATCCATGGCGTCCGAAGACTTTGAATACGAAAAAAGCAACCGTGGGCCCGAGTCGTTTAATTCCAATGAAACAACTGATACGTCGCAACGTCGAATTTCGAGAAAGCCTGTACCGGGAGCTGAGGACCGCGACAGTCATGAGAGCAAACCATTCCTCGACGTCAATATCAGCGCGTCGCCGGACTTGACCCTAGATCCAGGTGTCACCAAAGAGGCACACTCTTCAGTTGAGTACTTCAATTCCGGTAAGTGTGGACTCGTGTGCCCCTCTGTCAATTAGCAGGTGTCGCGCTCCCGCCGCGCGCGCTCTTTATCACTGGCCTTCTTAGCCCGATAAACTGACGACATGAAGTGGAAAGCGTCGACAGAAATCGTCCGCGAAAAGAAGGACGGCCATCCCTGTTACGGTCTTCCATAAGCAGGCTATCGTCCAAGTGTTCTCCTCTACTATCACGAATCACCCCGGGGGAGTACGCCAGAGCTCCATTCGATCCAAATGCGAATGATGGACCTTGCTACCCTCACGCTCGGAGATACGACTACCGGGCAGCGCGAAGCCAGATCCTTGTGCCGGGCCTTCTCCAGTGGCTAATCACTTGTGTAATTATCGTCGCGATGGCAGCCACATTCCTTGGCTATCAGAAGGACGAAGAAATGAATCCGCAACAACGACATACGTACAATTTCTGTGTTACGGCACTGGTGATTGCGTTGACAATCAACCTGACGTCATCGATGAGGGCGTATGTCCAAGTCCTACGGTGGCGACTTCTTGCAGCTACATCGCTTACGATCGAAGAGTTTGATCTTGCTCTGAGCTGTGCAAGTCAGACCAAAACTCTGAAGCTATGCTTTCTCCATGCCTGGAGACGCGGTAGAGTCGGCTGGGTCCAGGTTCTTTGCGCGCTATGGATCTTTATAAACCTTAGCATGGCTATCGTCACCGGCCTCCTCGGTCTGGTTCAAGAGCTCGATCCTACTGCCGCACTAGTGCAGAGGTCTGGTGAGGTGTATGTGATAGATCTCACAGATATCTGGGCTTCAGACAGCGCTGCCATCGATTCCGGACTCTCCGTCGAAGATCAAAACAACAATCGATACTTCTCAGTCCATACGTACGGTCTCCAAGGAGGCCAGGTGTACTCTAGCCAAGTGGCTGACGATGCTCTGAACGCTACGATATCGGTGGACTCTGATCTGCAATGCAATAACAACTATGCATCAACGATCAATTGCATCTACGAGGATGATGCCGATACTTTCGCAGCATATCGCCTGAGTATTCGAAGTCTAGACGAATACAGTCTCAGTAACAAATCCGATTTTGTTGTCAGCGCACGTGCTAGCTGCCAGGCGTACAACGCATGGCAACAAGAAGGAGACTATTTCTTCTACACAGACGGCAACGGGAAAAACCAAAGCCTTTGGGTGTCCGACAACTGGGCGCCAGGTGTTGTGACATATATCTCTGACTGGGAAGCAGGCTATGGCTCTCGAACCGCCAACATCCTTGCCGTCCAAGTGGCACAAGAACGGACTGATTCAAATGAGATACTGAACATCTCATCTTCCACCGTTTTCGACTGCACGAATACGGTATCGCACATCCAGAACATAACATCAGGACAAACGGCCAACATAACTTTTGAAAATTGGGTTGCGTGGTACATTGCTGGCGCTATCGGCTGGACGGGTTATAACATCCCTGTTCCAAACAACACCATAGCCGGAGCCGCTCCCGTACCTACAACGCGACAGTACGTCCTCATGGAAGAAGATTCGTACTGGTCCCCATTATATCAACTGCAGGCCAAAGATGCGGTCAACGACGCCTACATTGATGCGGGGAACGATTATTCAGATGAACCTGGAATGGAAGCTTTAATCCAGCAGTTCTCCATGTATGCGTTGGCAGCAATGGATGATGCGGGCTATAAGACGACGGTCATGTCGGGTGTCATACCCACGGCGTCGGTACGGCTCAATGTGAACTGGAACTACGCAGGCGCCATTCTCGCTGTCATCCCCACAGTGCAGTTGCTACTGCTGCTGGCAGTCGCGCTGTGGGCGAACAAAGCAGTCGTCAAAGATGACAGCCTCCTGACGACGGCGAGGCTGCTAATGCCTATCCTGAAGCATCTTGAGCATGACGCGGAGGATGGCAAAAGGTATCACGGCAGCCTCCTGAGTGGCAGAGAAATTGCGACCTCACATCCTGAAGGGGACGATTGCAGGGTCTATTATGGATTCCATGGTTCGCCGCACGAGGATGGCACGATGCGGGCCGAGGTTGTCTCGACGAGGGAAGGGATAAAAAGGCAGCATACGAGGAACTTCCCGGATGGTGTGTATCATTAACCTTTTAGTGCTTATTAAGTTACCTCGCGGTGAACGAGGTTCTCCACCTAATGTGTACGCACTTTGTCGAAATCACGTCCCTTTGCTACAAGAAATAGAAAGCGGGTCGAAGCTACTGGTGACCGCCTTGCCGAATGTTCATTGACGTGACGAGTACAGCGCTTTCCCGACTCAAGTAGCATGAATTCCGAGGCCTTGCTGTCGCGAAGACCATTGACTAACGCCAACCTGGTGCCAAACATCACTTCTCCGGACGACCCATCTCTGATAGAATGAGGACCTTTGAGGTTGAGTTGGAGCCTGCCTCCGAGCTTGGGAGTTCTTCTTATGAAAGCAAGTGTCTAGTGTCTAGTGTCCATGGTGCCTATGTTCATGCTCTGCCAACCCTTCCAAGAAACCCACCGATAAGACCTCGCTGGACGAGAGAAGGTATGTTTCTCTCTCTAGCATTCAGTCTCTGTACGATTGTAGAGCTGAAGTTATCATTACGCACACGCCTAACACGCTAGACGCATGCGAGACGCATACACAAACCGTAGAGAAGTCTATTGCCAGTCTAGCCCTTCGGTCCTACCGGCAGTAATGGCCTAACACCGCATTTTGATCTCTCTTAATCTTATCGTTGTGCTTCCTGTTATCTCGAGTGTCATCTTCCTCTCGGTGGGCACCTCTCTTATAACCATTAGATTCGGCTCGAGCGAGTAGCTCCTCAGCCATGGCTTTTCGTTTCGCCATAAGTGGTGGTGGGGGCGGCCTGTTGGAAGAGGGAGAAGGGGGAAAGGAAGCGGGAAAGCACGTGTAATAGTCAAACTAGAAGCATGGCGCGGGCGGGGGCTCCGCGCCCTTAAGCGTCTATCGGTCAGTTCCACAAGAGCGAGACGAAGTGGTTGCGTAGAAGGCAGCCCTTAAAATAGCGGAAAAGAGGAGAGTCCATTTGGGACCATCGGTCGAGGGTGAGCGCGCACGCGAGCTACGAGGCGCTTACCCTCCACTTACCCCTCGCGAGGTGTGAGTGTTAAAGCAGCACGGTCTGGGTGAGGGTGGAAGTGACCTCGAAGCAGATTTAATTCCTTGTATTGCCAAGAGAAGCAACAAGAATGAGGCCCATTGTGGCCAGTTGGTACTTAATGCTACGCCTTTGGATACCGTTACATCTCACTCTCAACCCCGTTGAGGCGCCCAAAGTCGATTCTGTGGACAACTCGTCTCACGCATCCAGACTCGCTCCAGTGGCAGATTGGGACCTTGAAGTGTCCTGGGCTTCTCTCTTCTGGTTGCTTCGTACAGCTTTGCCGAGCCCTACGAGGAAAGGTACTGTATTGGTCTTGCACGGTCAAGTTGGATCTAGATGATGTTCAACGGACAAATGCGTTAGTCTAGAGAGATTCGCCTATGACGCAAAGCATTTCTGGTTGGTCCAACTTTCTCTACTGACCACTGAACTATAATACGAACAATTTTCAAGTTAGTTCCCTCAGACGGAATCGATCTGGTATCTATACTACGACGTCTGTGTACATTTTGCACATATGAAGATGTTATCATGAGCCGTAAGTAGTCTTCAAGAGACCCAACCTTCAACAATGAGTGATCTTGATCAAGCAAACATCCGCTGCACATCAATCTAGCCCCCGTTGGCGCGTTATCCTTTGATTACCTTGGCTGTACCCAGGGCCGTAGCTTGCAAACCCCTCCTCACTTGCTCCATGCTAGTCTCCTTAAAGCGGGATGCGCTGAATTGAGAGCTGCCTTAGCGACATCCCCAAGTGATTTTCCAGTTACTCAGTAGGCTGTGAGGATCCCTTTGCATTGAGGTTAAGCGCGGCTACTCTACTTTGAGTCTCACTTGATCTTCAGTCAGAGTTGTGAAACTGCAAGCCTTCGACAAATACCATTAGAGTGACTTCCCAGTAGCATGGCATTCTTATATGGGCTAATTCTGAGACCATCTACTCTTACTGCAGCTCTGCCTTCGAGACTCTATGGCCAAGGTCTTTTTAACGACCGGGACTCGCATCCATTGATCCCCGCACCGCAAAATGGCGAACCCCACAGCAGCGCGACTCCGCCCGATTTCTAAACAAATTCAAGAGCCTACAAACCTCTCCGACTTCCGCAGCCTACATAAGTCATCCTGATTGCTGCTACATGAAGGAAAATCACTATCTATTCAAGAATTACAAAGGTGTTGATCTGCAGGCGCGCTACCTGGTATCTTGTCTGCTATTATGGCGATGCCACTGAACCTACCAAAATGGTCTTGACACCGTTCGCGCCTTGCTGTCGCTTCGGTCGTGCATGCTAACAGATGCTGCAGGCTGGAGGACAACTCGCACCTGCTGAAGCCACCCATCAACAACTACTGCGTTTACCATCCGTCCTCACCCTCTACTTCGGGCCTGACCGTGATGGTCGTTGGCGGCCCAAATGCTAGAACAGACTACCATATAAACAGCACTCCAGAGTTCTTCTACCAATATCGCGGTTCAATGCTCTTGAAAACCATCGATACTTCAACAACGCCTCATACCTTCGTCGACATCCCCATACATGAAAATTCACTGTACTTGCTGCCCGCGAATACACCTCATAATCCAGTCCGATTCGCGGATACAATAGGAGTGGTGCTCGAACAACCAAGGCCAAAAGAGTCACTCGACCGCTTGAGGTGGTACTGCAAGAATTGTCGGAACATAGTCCATGAAGCTAGTTTCCATTGCACAGACCTAGGCACACAAGTCAAACAAGGAGTGCTCGCTTTCGAGAATGATATGGATGCAAGGACCTGTCGACATTGTGGCACGGTGGCCGCGTCGAAGCCAGCTGAAGGCGAAATAGAGCAGCCCCCACGGTTCCCGCCTGAGTAACGTTTCGCTGGCGGCGTAATCGGTTCTAAGTGAGATTATGGCAGTCGCTGGGATCAACCTGCAGCCGCCGAAAGCAGAGATTGCTCATAGAGAGTGTCATTTTGCTGTGACTGTACATTAGCTTGCGTGCCGAGTTTTCCCAAAACACCTTCAGCAACGTTGATGGCAGACTCGGGTAGACCTGCTAAGCGGGCAACCTTAAGCGCATGTGATTGACGATTGACGCCTTGGCGAATGCGATGCATGAAGGAAAAGGACCCAGCATCGTCTTCGAGGACGTCTGTGCAATAGCGACCTAGTTCCTCAAACTCCTGTGTCATGTCTGCCAATGCATGAAAGTGCGTCGCGAACAACGTCCGGCATTTGTTAACATGATACAGATGGTGTAGACATGCATACCCAATGGCGGTGCCGTCTTCAGGTGTCGTGCCGCGGCCAACTTCATCCATGATTACAAAAGACCGAGATGTGGCTTGTTTGAGAATCGCGGCAGTCTCCAGCATTTCTACCATGAAGGTTGATTGGTCTCGAAAGAGATCATCTGCAGCACCGATGCGGCTAAAGATCTTGTCGACAATCCCGATCTCCGCGTGTTGTGCAGGGACATAAGATCCAACTTGTGCAAGAATAGTAATCAACGCGTTTTGTCGCAAGAAAGTGCTTTTGCCACCCATGTTCGGCCCTGTGATCAACCAAATCCGCTGTGGCTGGCCGAGAAAGAGATCGTTGCTGACGAAAGTTCTGCCCTGCTCCTCCAGACCCAAAGTCACAGTAGCGTGTCGGCCCCCAACAATCTTGTGCGTCAGGCCCAGATTCACGATGGGCCTCACCAACGACTGCTCTTGGGCTAATGTAGCGAACGAGCAGGCAATATCAAGTTCGTCAATGACCGCTGCATTGCGGCGCAGCTTGACCAAATTCTTGATCACCTGATATCGTAGTTCCGAAAAGATGCGCTGTTCTTCGTTTTGGATGTAAAGCTTTGCCTGGTCGATCTGGCTGCCAAGGCGAGACCACTCAGTCAAGTAGAACGAGCGGGTGGACTTCGTGGACTGCACGACTCGGGCATGCACGGTTTCAAGCGGGACACGACTTGCTCCCTTGACGTGACATATGTGGCCCAAACCAGGAGTCCATCTCAACGTCAACGAAGGAGCTTGTAGCTGGTTCCTTAGTGACTCGGCGAGCTCCATTTTCTTCTGTTTAAGGAGATCTAGGTCATTGTGCAAGCGAACAAGCGTCTCACTAGCTTGCCTGCACATGATCCAAGGGCCTTCGGTTTCTTGATCTTGTTCCTTGGGGTCGCCGGATTTAGGTTTCTCCCGTAGCTTCTTTGGCATGGTGTCGACTTCGTCCGGAAGTGCAGCACTTGCGATGACGTCTTGAGCCAGGGCTGCGACTGTGGCTGCTTCGTCTTCCTCCAGGCGGTGCTTTTGACTTAAAGCTTCTTCGTCGATTGTCATGGAAATCCGCTCTGCTAGCTGTGATGGACCATCTAGGTCTAGTCGACTGAGAAGCCGTATGACTGCCAGTCTTTCGTCCTGGAATGACTCAGTCTCAATCCCGAATCTGAGCTGCAGCATGGCTCGAATATTCCGAGAAGCATCAATTGCCCTCGCCAAGCAGATCATATCGTCAGCGTCACCCTTGTTGAGTGAGAATTTCTGGACCAGTCTTTGCACATCGTAGCTGCGTACGAGGAGCTGCACGACTTCTCCACGGAGTTGTGGATCATCTAGAAATGCTTGCACAAGGTCCAGTCTTGTATTGATCTCCGGTAATGATGTCGAGGGCGCCGTTAAACGGTCCCTTAGGAGTCGAGCTCCACCTTTTGTAGTCGTTCTCCGGACTGCATGAAGCAAGCTTCCCTTCCCAAGCCCATCTCTCGCTGTTTCCAACACCTCAAGGCCTCTCAAGCTGCTTCGGTCGACGGTCAAAAAATCGTCCAGACGTTTTCTAGCCGGGGGTTGCAATTTCAGCTCAAGCCCTTGTAAACGGTTCCTCACGTAATCGAGCAGGCAGTGACCAGCCAGCTTCTCTACTTCAGAAAATGTATTTTCTGCAGGTGCCTCGACCGGTGCTTCAAGCATATCAGTCCATTCCGACATAGACGCGAACTCAGACCCGCACTCGTGAAAGGTCACCAAGTGATGATCTTCCCCAACTAGTGCTTGTATTCCTTGCTTGAGGGCGGGAGAAAGGGTCTGGTCCAGGATCACCTCTCGAGCTCCAATCCTTGTGATTGCTGAAGGGAGAAGGGCAGCTGTGGTAACTTGTGTGAAGAAATCGCCAGTAGAGAGATCCAACCAGGCTAACCCGACAATGGTACTTGGAGATATGGAAAGTGGCTCGTGCCAAGCTGTGTCAGAGCTCAGTTCCGCGGCAGTCTCTGGACTACTGCTCTTAACATGCAGCGCTAGGACGAAGTTATTTTCGTATGGATCAATGAACTTCTCATCGATCAACGTTCCAGGAGTGACAATGCGCGCAACTCTGCGGTCGAAGAGAAGGCCACCCGACTTGACTCTGCCCGATATGTTTGTCGGGAACTCTTCGCTGATTGCAACATACTTATTCAGGTCTTGCACGAGTATCTTCAAGAATCTGTCTAGTTGGAAGAACGGAAATCCTGCCAGAGCGACAGGACCGGCATTGGTCTTCTTCCAGGCCAGCTTCAAGTTAAGAAGAGGAGCGTACTTCTCGGCGTGATCGAAATACAGCTGTAAAGGCTCAACAAGGGGGTCTATCGATGGGGCCACAGGTAGATCTTACTTCGTAGAAATTCCCTACTCTAGTGATGAGAACGCAATTGCTGAATTTGATCATGTTATTCTTAGCCCCTTGGACCACTGTAGGATATTGTGGCGCATTATCAGTCTCTAACTCTGGTAGTGGGTCTGCTGCAATCACGCCTTGGTGTAGTTCCTTGAGCTTCTTTGTCGTTTTCGTCTTTGCTCCACGCGACAAAGGGGCCACCCGCGACCTGCATCTTGACCACGCGGTGACCAAGACCTGAGGGCTTCTGGTTAAGCCAAGATGACCTCGTACGATACTTGATACCAGCCGGGCATCTCTTGGGCTCAGGAGCGTGTTGCAAGGTGTAAAGATTCGCATAATCCCTTCTTGCGTAGGGGAATGCTTCCGCGGGGAGCAGGTGCCTAGAAGTTCATGCAGGTGTCGCGTTTTTTGCCAAGCCCAGAATTTCCTAAAATTTCAGCCTACCAGGTAATTTGTGCTTCACACTTTCAACAGGCCTGCTGGCAAGTCTGTCCCCTGCCTCATTACGATCGCAACCGTGATACAGGTTACTTACCGCACTCAACTTGTCCCGGAAGCAGCAAAAACCCTTCAGCTCAGCATCGCCCCACCCCACCAAGCTGCCCGTCATGGCGGACCCCAACAATGTCTCGCAATACAAGTATTCGGCGATGTCCAACCTGGTCCTTCAGGCAGACCGTCGATTTGTCACCCGCAGAAACGATGAAGTTACAGGCGACCCAGAATCTCTTGCCGGGCGGATCAATATAAGAGACATGGGCAAGAGGATAGGGCAAGAAAATGCACCAAAGCCGAAGAAAAAAGCGCCTGGTCTTCAAGGTGTAGAGCGGGGCTCAATACGGGAGGATACAGCTGTTCTAGATCGGGAGCAGAAAAAGCGCAAGCGGGGTGAGGCTGCCCAAGTGCGAGGAGCTGGCGTTCTGGGCGATCCGCTGATCGAAGGGCTTAAGTATCGACCTAGAACTCCTGCCACTCGAGCTACCTATGATCTTATTCTCACTGTGACCGCAAATGCCCTCGGCGATGTTCCTCACGATGTGGTTACGAGCGCTGCCGATCAGGTGCTAGAATACCTGAAGGACGACTCTATGAAAGACTACGACAAGAAGAAGGAAATCGATGATCTGGTGGGGATCTCGATGAGTTCTAAAGAATTCAATGAGCTGGTAAACCTGGGCAAAAGGATTACTGATTATGATGCGCAGGACGAAGATGAGAAGGTGGAAGATGAAGATAGGGCAGATGATGGAGCAGAGCTCGACGAGAGACAGGGAGTCGCCGTTGTTTTCGACGAGTCTGACGGGGATGAAGATGGGGTCGAGAGAACGTTTGAAGTACGCGACGGTGACCCTTCCTCGGACGAAGAACTAGATGATGACGCGGAAGACATACCCGGTTTAGAAGAGTCAGCCACAGCTGGAGGTGCTGCGGAGAGGGCTTTCGCGGATGATGACGCCTCCGATGGGGGAATGATCATTGATGGCGGACTCAAGGCGCTAAATTCGCGAGCAAAGAAAGACGCGGGCAGCGCGAGTATTCAGGCTCACGAAATAGACGCGTACTGGCTCCAGCGACAGGTTGGCTCCGTCTACACCGATGCGCATGTTCAGCAGACAAAGACCCAGAAAGCTCTTCAAATACTGTCGGGACTGACAGAGGATGGGCAGGAGGTACCTCTACGAGATACAGAGAATGACCTAATGGAGCTCTTCGAGTATGAACACCCTGAAATTGTTGGAAAACTTATTTCCAACCGCGAAAAGATTGTCTGGGTAACCAGATGGCGGCGCACAGCTGAGGATGACGATGCGAGACGTCTTGTGGAAAACGAAATGATCGAAGCAGGACACAGAGGCATCCTTGACGAGTTGCTGGGAAGAGGCGGCAAAGACGAGGCTGACGGATCTCGTCCAGCGAAGAAGATGAAGATGGAGCTAATGGACATTGATATACCGGCAAATGTTGCCAATGGGACTGTGAAAGAGGAACGCAAAGATGGTACGCTTGCTGGCGGCTTACAGCCTAGGAAGCTCCTTAAGTTGGAAAATCTTGCCTTTGATCAAGGCAATCACCTCATGACTAATCCCAACGTTAAGCTTCCAACCGGCTCGACCAAACGCACGTTCAAGGGCTACGAGGAAATACACGTACCCGCTCCCAAGGCTAAAAGAGATGTGAACGAACGAAATATCCCAACGTCTGAGCTGCCTGACTGGGCACGTCAAGGATTCGGATCTGCGAAAGAACTCAATCGTATACAGTCCAAGTGCTTTCCAACCGCGTTCAACGAAGATGACAACATGCTCATATGCGCTCCGACCGGATCCGGTAAGACTAATGTGGCCATGCTGGCCATCCTTCGAGAGATCGGGAAAAACCGAAACCCAGAAACAGGCGAGATTATGCTGGATGACTTCAAGATCGTTTACATTGCGCCGCTCAAGGCTCTGGTTCATGAACAAGCTGGCAATTTCGGTGCACGGCTTAAGACATACGGTGTGCAAGTGTCGGAACTGACTGGAGATCGTCAACTCACAAAGCAGCAAATTGCTGATACTCAAATCATCGTCACAACTCCTGAAAAGTGGGACGTCATCACCAGGAAAGCTACGGATACGAGCTATACAAGGCTTGTGCGCCTGATCATTATCGATGAGATTCATCTCCTTCATGACGACAGAGGGCCGGTCTTGGAAAGCATTGTCAGTCGGACAATCAGGAAGATCGAACAGACTGGCGATCCAGTTCGCTTGATTGGTCTAAGCGCCACCCTTCCCAACTACAGAGACGTGGCGAGTTTCCTACGTGTTGATCCACTGAAGGGTCTGTTTCACTTCGATGGGTCTTACAGACCGTGTCCTTTGAGGCAGGAATTCATTGGTGTGACGGAGAAGAAGCCCATCAAACAACTCAAGACCATGAATGATGTCTGCTATACAAAAGTCATCGAGCATGTGGGCAAAAACAATCAACAAATGCTCATCTTTGTCCACTCACGAAAAGAGACGGCGAAGACTGCAAAATACATCCGTGATAAGGCGCTAGAAATGGAGACCATTGGCGAGATCCTCCGAACTGACGCCGGGAGCCGAGCGATTCTGAAAGAAGAAGCAGACAACAACAATGATGCAAACCTCAAGGATCTAATGCCTTATGGGTTTGGGATTCACCATGCTGGCATGTCAGCGACGGATCGTGACTCGGTCGAGAATCTATTCGCCGACGGGTTGTTACGGGTACTCGTCTGTACGGCTACCTTGGCCTGGGGTGTCAACCTTCCAGCTCATACGGTTATTATCAAAGGCACACAAGTGTACTCACCGGAAAAGGGCAGCTGGGTGGAGCTCAGCCCGCAAGACGTTCTACAAATGCTCGGTCGTGCCGGTCGACCTCAGTTCGACTCTTACGGCGAGGGCATCATCATCACCTCTCAAGCCGAAATTCAGTATTACCTTTCCTTGATGAATCAACAACTGCCCATTGAAAGTCAGCTGATGAGTAGGCTTGCGGACAACTTGAACGCCGAAATAGTCCTTGGCAATGTTCGAAGCAGAGATGATGGAGTTGAATGGCTTGGATATACGTATCTATTCGTCCGCATGATTCGGTCCCCCGGCCTATACGGTGTGGGAGCCGACTACGAAGCTGATGAAACACTCGAGCAAATGCGTGTCGACCTTATTCACTCAGGTGCAATTGTTTTAGAGAGGGCTGGTCTCGTCAGGTATGACCAGAAGGCCGGCAAACTGCAAGCTACAGAAATGGGTCGGATTGCGTCACATTACTACATCACACACGACTCAATGCTTACATATAATCAACACCTTCAGCCACAGATCAGCACAATAGAGCTCTTCCGGATCTTCGCTGAGAGCGCGGAGTTCAAGTACATCCCGGTGCGGCAGGACGAGAAGGCCGAGCTGGCAAAGCTGCTTGGCAGAGTTCCAATCCCAGTCAAGGAAAGTCTAGAGGACCCTCAAGCCAAGATCAATGTTCTTTTACAAGCTTTCATATCGCGATTGAAACTCGATGGCCTTGCCCTCATGGCTGACCTTGTCTACGTCACTCAATCAGCTGGCCGTGTCCTGAGAGCCATATTCGAGATCTGTCTCCGAAAAGGCTGGGCTTCGGTGGCGAAGACGGCTCTTGACCTATGCAAAATGGCTGAAAAGCGCATGTGGCCTACAATGACTCCTTTAAGACAATTCCCCATGTGTCCTCGAGATATCGTACAAAAAGCTGAAAGAATTGATGTTCCTTGGTCAAGTTATTTCGACCTGGATCCGCCTCGCATGGGTGAGCTTCTGGGTGTTCCCAAAGCCGGCCGAATTGTCTGCGATTTGGTGTCTAAATTCCCGCGCTTGGAAGTTCAGGCGCAGGTTCAACCAATGACGCGATCAATGCTCCGGGTTGAGTTGTCTATCACCCCTAATTTCACGTGGGATGACACGTTGCACGGACCTGCAGAAAGTTTCTGGGTTCTTGTCGAGGACTCTGACGGAGAGGACATCCTTTTCTTTGACCAATTTCTCCTGCGAAAGGAGTTTGCCATCTCAGACAACAACGAGCACCTCATTGACTTCACTGTGCCTATTACGGAGCCGATGCCGCCAAATTACTTCATATCTCTCCTATCAGATCGATGGATGCATTGCGAAACCAAGGTACCAGTCTCTTTCCAAAAATTGATTCTTCCAGAACGGTTTCCTGCTCATACACCACTTTTGGACTTGCAACCAGTGCCTGTGCAGGCTCTGAAGCGGAAGGACTACATCGCCTTATATCCTAATTGGGACAGATTCAACCGGATTCAGACGCAAGTATTCAAGTCACTGTATGAAGGCGACGAGAGTGTTTTCGTGGGCGCTCCAACGGGAAGCGGCAAGACCATATGCGCAGAATTTGCAATACTACGCCACTGGACAAAAGCCGGTGGTGGCAAAGCAGTTTATGTTGCACCCTTTCAGGAACTGGTCGACAACCGACTGGTGGATTGGCAGGAACGGCTTGCTAAGATCCCTGGCGGCAAAGTCATAACGAAGCTGACTGGTGACACCACCACGGACCTGAAACTGCTGAATGAAGCAGATCTTATTCTTGCAACACCTACACAATGGGACGTCATCTCACGACAGTGGCAGCGACGGAAAAATGTACAGCATGTCCAGCTCTTCATTGCCGACGAGTTGCATATGCTAGGTGGTCAAGAAGGGTACATCTACGAGGTTGTTGTGTCCAGGATGCATTACATTGCCCTTCAAACGGAGAATAACATGCGCATCGTCGGACTGAGCGTGCCCCTGTCCAATGCTCGAGATGTGGGAGAATGGCTGGGCGCAGGGAAGCATACCATTTACAACTTTAGCCCGACAACCAGACCTGTCCGTCTGGAGATGGACATCCAATCATTCACCATCCCACATTTTCCGTCACTGATGATGGCCATGGCCAGGCCGACATACTCGTCCATCTTGCAACTCTCACCTGACAAACCCGCATTGGTATTTGTGCCAAATCGCAAGCAGGTTCGAGCAACAGCGCTAGACCTGTTCTCGGCATGTATTGTCGATGACAACGAGGAAAGGTTCCTCAATGTCGCGGTAGAGGAGTTGGGCCCGATATTGGAACTTATCCATGAACGTGCTCTAGCAGAATCTATCACCCATGGCATCGGCTACTATCACGAGGCCCTTTCTACGAATGACAAGAAGATTGTAACTTATTTGTTCAATAAGGGCGCCATTCAGGTGATGCTCGCCTCGCGGGATGTGTGCTGGGATATCAACGTCACTGCACATCTCGTAATCGTCATGGGCACGCAATATTACGAGGGACGCGAACATCGATATATCGACTATCCGATTAGCGAGATTCTCCAAATGTTCGGCCGCGCTTGCCGACCTTTGGTGGATCAGAGTGCGAAGGGAGTCTTGATGGTTCCGGCCGTCAAGCGCGAGTACTACAAAAAGTTCCTCATAGAGGCACTTCCTATTGAGAGCCACCTCCAGAATTACCTCCCTGACGCATTTGTGACGGAGATCAGCACGAAAACCATTGCTTCAACTCAGGATGCAGTCGATTGGACTACGTATACCTATTTCTACAGGCGTCTTCTCGGCAATCCGAGCTACTACGGACTCAATGACGTCTCCCATGAGAGCTTGAGCACACATCTGTCTGAACTTGTGGAGAATACCTTGAAAGAGCTTTCTGATGCCAAGATCATTGAGCTTGACGAAGAGGATGACTCAATATCTCCACTCAACCCTGCTATGATTGCTGCATACTACAACATCTCCTTCATTACCATGCAGACGTTCCTTCTATCCCTGACCGCGAAGACCAAACTGAAGGGCCTTCTCGAGATTGTTACCTCCGCAACCGAATTCGAATCCATCCAAATGCGTCGGCACGAAGATCACATCCTACGCCGCATCTATGACAGAATCCCAGTCAAGATGTCGGAGACGTCCTACGATTCGCCACACTTCAAAGCTTTCGTCCTACTGCAAGCGCACTTCTCGCGCATGCAGCTTCCTATCGATCTTGCCAAAGATCAAGAGACAATTGTCGGCAAGGTCCTCAACTTGCTCAGTGCATGTGTCGATGTTTTGTCTTCAGAGGGCCATCTCAACGCCATGAGTGCTATGGAAATGTCGCAGATGGTTGTGCAGGCAATGTGGGACCGTGATAGCCCGCTGCTTCAGATTCCACATTTCACGCCCGAGACAGTGAGAGTCTTGAAAGAGTATGACGTCAAGGATGTCTACGAGTTTATGGATAAGATGGATCCAAGCGAGAACCCCGACTATGGGACCCTCATTAAGCGCCTAGGACTCGATAGCAAGCAACTGGTCGACGCTGCGAACTTCACCAACAACAAATATCCGAATGTAGAGCTTGATTTCAAAGTTCTGGATGAAGAGACCGTTACAGCGGGTGCACCGGCATATCTATACGTCAAGATTGAAAGGCAACTCGATGACGAGGATGAAGATGAGAAGAAGGAGCCGGATACGACTGTGCATGCACCGTTCTATCCGGGCCGGAAGATGGAGAATTGGTGGCTGGTGGTGGCGGAGGAGGCGACGAAGAGTTTGCTGGCGATTAAGAGGGTCACGATCGGCAGGGTGCTGGAAACGAAGCTGGAATATGTGGTGCCGACGCCTGGCAAGCATGATCTTACGCTGTATCTGATGTGCGATAGCTATTTCGGCGTGGATCAGGATCCTACGTTTAGCATTGACGCTGCTGAAGGAATGGAGGAAGATGAGGAGGAAGATGAAGAATGAGAAATGAAGATAGATTGCGTGAAGTGTTGCTGTGTTGACTAGACTAGAACAAACAGCTAGTTTGATATGGAACTTTCAAATCCAAATCGAACAAGCGGGAGTAGAATCAGCGCTCTCTAACATCTCCTCCGGCCATCATTTTTGAATTCAAGAAAAGCCACTCTCGTTCTTCATACTATCGTACCTGATCAAGGCAAATCCTGTTGATCATGAAGCAGCTACTGAAGTTGACAGGAGCGATGTCTTTTCTTCCTGTTGCCCTTCACCATAAAGACATGTTGATTACAGGCGAAAGGGTCTGTCTGTGGTTGATCTATGCCGCATTAGACCAAAACCACAATTTTTACCAACTCAACAATCACTAGCGCAGTGTAAATCTTGGCAAGAACCCTTCCGTGTCTTCTTCCTACGAATGCCTCTTCTAAGCGCAGTGTGAAAGGAAGCTACCAACGGGATCCTGCACGTCTTTTTCGCGAAACTGTCTCGTACCATGAGCTGAGGAATAGCTCTGCAGTGTCAATTACCCTCACCGTCGTCCTCAATGCTTGTCTTGCAAGCACTCACTTTCGTTAAGATTTCCATTCTTCCTTCGAAGCAAGGGACAATAAGCCCCGCATTGTACGACGTTCCTTAAACTGCTAGCCTCAAGTTTCTCTCATAACTCACTTTGATTTCAGTTTCGTTCATGATGCTCAGCACTAGTTAAAGCGGCGCAAAATGGACGAAGCATCCAACGCACCGGTTACTCCGGAGCGTGGCAGCGACAAAATTGAAGTCGGGGAACCGACCAACGAGACAGCAATGGCCGTGGCTGCGAATGGCCAGCATAATGACGAATCGCAACCACAAGATCAAATCGCCAGCTCAACTCCTCTAATACCAACGAATTACTCCCTCTTTTCGAACCCTCCAAGTCTCGCGGAGATTCGACAGCGCCTATTCGAGATCGAGGATACAGTTGAACTCTCGCCTGCAGACTTTGCTACATACTGGCAGTATATGGACAATGTCTGGAGCAAACAACGCACAGTGACTCCGACCAAAGAGCAAGGTGTGGTCACGGAGTGGTATTGGTGTCGGTTACGCAAGTCCGCTAAACCCAAGTTGCAACAACCGAAGCCTACTCCGGAGGGGAAGAAGACACGGAAGAAGAGAAGCAGAGAGGATGTCGAATGCGGCATGGCACTGAAAGTGATTCATACCGATGGAATGGTCAAGAGCTGCAAAATTGTTAGGGCAGTTGAGAAAGGCACACGACATACCCATGATTTGGACTTCTTAGACAGTGTCAAGCGAAACAGCGCGATCATGGATACTGCAAGGAGAGAGGCTGTTAAGGGCTTCCTGCCAGCGTCGATCTTCCAGAAGCTCTGGCAAGAGCCCGACAAAATGAACGCCGCCGGAGGGAAATTCATGAAAGTCTCCGACGTTCGAAACGTGCAGTACCCTTGGCGACAAGAGAACCCCGACGTTATCCTCCGACCGCACTATGGATATTCTGGCAGGAGTGTCGGGCCCAGGCAGAAGGTTGTGGGAACTCCACGGACAGCACCAGTCGCCGACCCCAGGCCAGACCCTACTCCTGTAACACCAATGCAGCTTCCACCCAATACACTTCGCTACCCATTGCATGCTCGAGAGTTTCTAGAACCGTATCTTCCCTCAACACAGCCTCCTACATCATCTTCGCGAACTACACCGCACATCACCCTCGTGTACGCTAGCAGTCTCGATAGCCGTATATCTCTTGCACCAGGCCTTCAGACAACTCTTTCTGGCCCAGAATCCATGGCAATGACACACTACTTACGCAGTCGACACGATGCCATCCTCATTGGCGTACGCACCGCAATTACAGACGACCCATCTCTCAATTGCCGACTTGAGGGCGCTGGTGGTTATGGTGGTATAGGGTGGTCTCAGCAGCCACGACCTATCATTGTGGATCCTCAAGCGCGATTACGCATCCGACCAGATATGAAGATGCTGAAGATTGTCGCCGAAGGTCGTGCAAGAGCGCCGTGGATAGTCGTGGTTCCTGGAGCCATGTTGCATCCTGTTGCAGTTAGCACGCTGAAGGCTCACGGCGGAGAATATTTGATGGTTCACGACTACCAGCCTGAAGGACATGGCATGAGTTGGGAGGGTATCTTTGGCATATTGTACAACGAAGGCATCAAAAGCATTATGATTGAAGGTGGTGGGATCGTTTTGTCGGAGCTTTTGAAAACAAAGTATGCGCACTTGATCGACTCAGTCATCATCACTATCGCGCCTACATTCCTCGGTAAGACTGGAGTGCAAGTCTCACCGGACTCGAATTTCGATAGCGAGCAAGGCAGGCCGATTGCATCGCGACTAAAGGAGGTGAAATGGCAGCCTATGGGGACTGAAGACGTCATAATGTGTGGCAAGATTCGAGGGGAGCCGGAGCAAACGAATGGAGGTTTGCCAGGTATGGAGCAATTTTCGCAGGACGTTCGGGCTGAAGCCCAGTCCCAAGATCGACCCCAGAACGGCTTAGTTCAGACCAATTCAGTTGACCATACTAATGGCATCTAATCTTTGTTGAATACGGCATCTGCTCATTACCTTTTCCAAGGGTCAGTGGAGGAAACACCTCTCATGTGCGAAAATGCCCGAATTGAGAGGCGGGTAAGCACGATCGAACGCCCGAAACGCAACGCCTACGACTTCTTATGACGGCGCTTTTCTGACATTCCAGAGCGTTTGCGCCCGAGGTATGAGATTGCGTGCAGCATTTTCACCTATGATGGACTGATTTATGATACCCACCGACGCGATGGACAGCGTTTGCACGGCGCATGAAAGCAATATTATTCCGAAGACCTCCCTTTCTGAGCATTGCTGGGACAGACACAAAGGAGCTGGCAGGCCAGATAGTGACTTGAAAATTACAGATAATGAATCTACGCAAGAATGCAGATTTCCTATGCTCTAGATTGATGCGGCGGTCGTGCAGATCGAGAGAGATCGACCCACACCTGCCTATCCTCATTCAACTTCCTGTCCTGCCTAGAATACCACACGCCCGCGTGCGTTGTAACTAGACAGTGAAACCCTACTTCCTAGTGTTTTCCACGTTGGCATCAACCTTGAGTCAATAGCTCCTTCAGGATAGGAAGATTAAAAGCGTGCAGTTGAGTTCTCTCGCCCTCCCGTTAGCTATTAGCCCTATCTCTTCGTAAACAAGTGGGCTTACCAAGTCCTCCATTTAGACCGTTGTGGGGGATGCCACTTACGTCCCCGGTACTGGGGTGGGATGGTGGGTGGTACGACGGTTTTACAGCCAGGAAAAAAGCTGTACAAGCTCTGTTCTTTGACGGTGTGCCAAACAACTATGGGCTTCAGAAACGTAAACCAAAGGCAAGCATTTTGAATTGACCGATGCCCATAAAAACGCCTCTATGCACATTCAGCATCTGCACAACCCCGTATGTACAAGTTCTTCCGATGCTGCTCATGAGCTCTTCTTCAAACTATCCGCAAACTCTTCAACGCGGTGCGGGCAGCTAGAAACGACCGTTGGAGTTCTTATGAAGTCTTCCCTTTCGATATTCTCTCCGCTTCCAACTCTCGCTCTGCTTGTTGGTAGTATTTCGCTGTATCGACGCCGTGCTATAAACACCTGTCAGCTAACCCAAGCACTCCCTGCAAGGGGCAAAAGTGGTGCCACTCACCTGGTTATGGTTTACGAAGTTCGCCCATGGAAGGACCTGCGCCATCAAAGCTGAGTATCTGCTATTTCTCGCAGCGACACCCTGCATGTATGGCGTTAAGCTGCTGTGTCCGTACAGCGGCTCGCCCTTTTTGACTTTGTCGACCATCTCCCGCATATCCATCTCGACTTCTCTGTTGTTCTCTGTCCAGCCGTAGAGACGTACTATATGCGGTACCACGGTTAGATATTGCCTTCCATGGACCTCGCCTCTTTTGACGGAAGGAACTGGAAGCTGGGGCGGCAAAGGATATGGGGTGAGACGTACAAGAACTTCGCTCCCACACCAAGTAAACCCCAGCAATCAAACCCATTGCACACGATAACCTGAAGACGGGTGGAAAGGCGCCGCGGCCGGAGAAGGAAGGCGCGAAGCGTTCAGTAGTGAGCATGAAGGCGGGGGCCACTGCCGCCATTCCGGCGCCATAAATCCAATCTTCCCGGCGTGCATAGCGGAACGCTCTTTTCCAATGTCTACCGAGTGGTGAAGCTGTTAGTGAGGTGACTAGGCAGGCAGTGGTGCTACCGAGTAAGGGTTGCGCAAAGGGAAGATCTCACGGGTCTGTGTCAATAACCTAGAAGGCTGTTAGTAGGAGTCAGGCTTGGCTAGCTTGCGTAGCACATACTGGGTAGTCGGTATTGACCCGCTTAGGTGGAATGAACACTTTCTGTTCTTCCATCCTTGGGGGCTGTGCGTCAATAGCGATTTTCAAGCGTGCGGCCTGCAATTGAGGGATTGTCGTTGCGGAGCTTTCAACAGCTTGAGATTCAACTTGGCGCGACTAACCAATCGTGGTTGGCGTAGATTTCCCACTCAAAGTGTGGGGTTGAGGCGCGTCTCTCCAATGCTCGACGCGTTCTCCAAAGAGCGCAAATACTCTACAGCTTGGGATCCCAAACAATCGAAAGCGTCAACTTCTCCTGAGATCCGCCATTAGGCTGCGCTACCATTTGATACGACTTATATCTTTCCATCAGCAAAAAGCAATGGCTGCAGATCCAATCACGAAGAATACCGTATCCGATCTTCTTAACTATGGTGTATCAGATGACGATGACCCCTTCAAAGACATCGACGAAACCCTAAGAGTCCGAGATGACAAGGGCACTCTGAGCCCAAGAGCTGCAAAGCGGAAGGCTGAATATGACAAGGAAAACGACATCCTAGGCCTCGACGAGGAGGTGAAGATCACCAAGAAGCGGAAGCCAATTGCTAAGCTAGATGAGACGAGGTTCGTTATGCTAGCTATATCCTCCTACATGCCGTGGTACCATGTGGACGCTAATGGCTGGCCAGACTACTATCCCAAGCCGGCATCCCCAAACTCCGTGCATTAGCACGTTCCGGACAGATTGCAAAGAAGCTACATCTGAGAGGCAAAGGACACGAATTCTCGGATGCCGCGAAGCTATTGAATTACTACCAATTATGGCTGGACAATCTGTACCCAAGAGCCAAATTCGCGGATGGCTTGCAGCTAGTGGAGAAAGCGGGACATAGCAAAAGGATGCAGACTATGAGAAAAGAGTGGATTGACGAGGGGAAGCCCGGGTATGCGAGGGACAAGCTTAGCAGTGCTGGCGACGCTCTTCAGGTTGCGGAAGCTCAGGAATCAGCCGCCGCCAGGGACGCAGATACTGGACGACGGGAAGGCAACGGAGAAGCTGCGGCACGACCTGTCGCGAACCAGTCCATCTTCGGCAATGGTGCAGAATCAGAAGAACTTTTCGTCCCAGACAACAACGCGAAACCTAGCGACAGTGACGACGATGCTGCGCCAGAAGATGATGAGCTGGATGCAATGCTGGCTGAGCAGCGCAGCTCTCGTATTTCGCTGCATGAGCCTGCAGAGCCAGAATCAGAAGGCGAGGACGATCTAGACGCTTTGCTGGCAGAACAAGAGTCAAGGTCGCATCAGCCAAACACGGCCGCGACTAAAAATGCCAGTTTGGATGAAGAGGATGATCTGGACGCGTTACTCGCCGAGCGTGATGCAAGTAGTAGTGGCACTGGTGGAGCAAAGGCGCGGGAGGAACCAGTCGAGGACGGGGATGACCTCGATGCACTGCTTGCTGAGCATGAAGCGAGAGAAGCGGACGGTGCAGATGCAGGTGCACAATCGTCATCGCCATTTCCGGTTATCGATGAAGAGAAAGAAGATTCTGGGCTTGTTACTTGAAGCGTACGACTCATAGCAGTGAGGCCACACTCATGCTCGACGGTCTTGTTTTACATTCACAATGAAAATCGTGATCCATGAAGCATAAGGCCCTCTAGAGCATTCAAAGCAACCCTCGACAACGCCGACATCTATCTCATAATTCCCCACCCTCGTCAAAAGAATGCACACCACCCAATGTACATCTTACACAAATTTGCGTGATCCGTCGCCCTTTTGATCATCTCCTCCACGTACCCACCCACACTCAACGGCACACTCTCTCCCGCCAACATCCCCCTAACCTTGCCTCTGACCCCATCCAAAATCCCCATCGGCGTGTCCGGCACGCCTGCCACGCCGGCCTTCTTCCTCTTCCCCGCATTGATAAAGTCCGTCGTGGGATCATGCAAGAACGTCTCCAGGATCGTCATCAGTCCATCTTCATTCCCGCGCAGCAGCGTCAGCGTGATCTCGCAGCATCGTCTAAAGGGCCCGTTGTAGCCGTACGCGCCGAAGGCGTCGACAATGTTGTGCGTGAGGCGAAAGGGGACATACTCGGGTTTCTCGAAGGTCAGGCCTTTGTCGAAGAGGCAGTTGAAGTCGACGTGTAGAGTGCCGCCGTTGTCTTCCTCGAAGAGTATATTTTCGCCGTGGCGGTCTCCCAGGCCTAGGACGTGGCCGACGATCGACATCACGGCGCATGAGCGCGTATAGCGGAGGCGAGCGGTGAACCAGGTAGATGGGTCTGGAAATGTCTCAACGAACCAGTCGTGGAACACAGGTGGAAAGTTTTGGAGAATGTTGTGCGAGAAGATGTGGAGTTTGTCCGGTAGATCGGAGCACGCTTCATCCAGTAGGTTGCGGATGTCATTGTAGTTGGGAGAGATGTTTCGTTCCTTGTATAGCTTTAGAATAATGTCGCGGAAAGTCTTGAGGTTATCAACCCATTCGATGAGGCCGCACTCTTCATTGAGAGGCACGACTGCATATGTTCGGATGTATAGACGCCGCTTCGAGGCTTCAACGTCATGTTTGAGGAAGCGATTGATCATTGTGTTGAACTCCATCAGCCGCTGATCCTTGCGCAGGTCATCCTTTGGCTTGGCAAGGACGCCGTACACCTTTCCGTCAGAGCCACGGATGCTGAGCTTACGGGGCTTCTGAAGGGAAGCCAAGACGAGGGCCTCGTCCAGGAACGCAGATATCGTAATAGAATCTTTCGAAAAGGGACGAAAGGCCTTCATCTGAGCGACATCATAGGTTGGTGGGATGCTCGGCATAAGACACGATTCGATAGGTACGACAAGCCGAGAAGGTGCAATCTTGTGATTGAAGCCCAAATCCCGTGCAAGGCTCACACGAAGTATCTTGCCTTCAATAGGGAACTCAGAGACTCGTAAGACTTCATCAGAGAACTTTTGGCCTTGTGTGATCATATTTCGCAGATCGGCCGCTGCTGTGTCCTTTCCGGACTTCTTTTGTAACTCGACGATTTTTGAGACGATGCTGAGGCCTCGAGCTGCCCGGTCTTTGGACTGAGACTTTACTACAGCTAGAAGCGGCCACAAAGCTTGCTGCGGAAATGCTCTGACAACTTTGACAACCATGCTGGCGAGAATACTGTAGACTGCTTGGTTAGGATGGCATATGCGAGCGACAACTTGAGGCAAGATGGTATAGAGTACGACCGCCTGCATTTTGTCAACATACTTCTTGACTTGGGCGTTCGTATCTTCGACAACTTTCTTTCGCTGCGCTGCGTTGTGAGAGTTGAACTTCTCGTTTCCGCGGCGCGCATCTTGTGGCTGTTCCATTCCTGCAACCAGCTCTAACCACAATGTCAGCACCTTCGGCAATGTCTGAAATATGTATTTGCTGCCACATATGAGTGAGCGAAGGTAATTGTCAATGACCAGTTTGGCGGACTCGCCAGTAAGATAAATTTGGCTCTCTTTGCCCATAGGCTTGGCTTTTTCTGAATCGAGGATCTTGTTGTAATGCTTTCCTAAGTAGTACCACCCTTTCTCCCACTTCCGGTGATGCTCGGTGACTTTCCGATATGTCTTTATGATGACTTCTGATTGTGTCTGTCCAGCAGTATCTAGCCACTCGCCAAGGAGTAGATAGGCTTTTGCAGTCACAACATCCTGCTGTCGCTGTTCATCAGTCGTGAATGTGACCCGGCCGGTTTCCGAAACAAAGCTATGTGCTTTAAAAGCGCCGGATTCAATGGCGCCTTCCAGGGTCTGAATGGCTTTTCGGTGGTTCCCATCCATCCACATAAGCTTGGCTTGTTCGATGGTGGCAGATTTGTCTCCTAGAGCGGAAGCGCGCAGAATGGCGGTGAATGCCTGATTCGTAGATGCACTCTTTCGAGCTAACCTGGCAGTGGTCAACCATGAGGCAGCGACTTCATATCGAGAGAAGCCAGGTGTAAGCTCCATGACGGCTCGGCGACAGCCAAGCAGGTAATGCTTGTCCGATACATAAGATCCTAGTACGTCCAGTCTTTGGTCAAGAGCGCTGACTACCTCGGCACGATTGTCGTTTGTGGTTGTGGAGATGTCTCGTAGCTCCGTAAGAACATGTAGCTTCAAGGAAACATCATGACAAGCCTGGAAAGAAGCTATAGACGTGGGTGTGAGGCCTGCGGCTGTAGTCCGATAGAGCTCCTCAAGAGTGGCATCAAAGTTGACCTGGTCATTGTTTTGTAAGGCACGCAAGCATCTGCCGATTCCTATTGCAAAATCACTTGTCCTGTTTGCAGCTTGGCTGACATAGCTACCCAATTTGTCCCATTTGGACATGACCCACGAAGCCTCTGCCGCGAACGGGATGACCTTTGGAAAAGAGATATCGGTTTCAAGAGCATCAAATCGATTGAGCAGAACATCTGTGTTTTTGTCATTAGCACCAAATTTTTGAATCTCTGGGTTTTGGCCACCTACCATATTGACCAGACTCCCGAAGACAAGTGAGAAGGTTTACTTGCAAATCAGGGTCCTGTGGCTTATCGTTGAGCTGCAACTCATACCAACTCTGAGCTGCAGCCCATCGCCCAGCTTTGCGATGCTCGAGGATCTGTTGATCGATGTCCAGAACATGGAGCTGGGCCGATATGCCCTCAATCCCATCTGGTTCGTCGATTTGAGAGTAGATTTCCTGAAGTCGCTCAAACAACTCGTCTGAATCTTCACTTTCCTCCTTCACTTGCCTCATGTATTGTTCCCAATGGAACAAAGCTCGAGCGTAAGAGTTGCATTCAATCGCACGTCGAGAGATCAGATCCGGAGGGATCGAATCAAGAACAGCCTCTACATGCTTGATATGTGCATTTGCATTCTCCACGCTGAGATCCGCAATTCCTCGCTCTGCCTTAGCTAGAGTCATTGAGACATGCTTCTTCTTCCGTTGCACCCAGGTGGACATGTGATCCAAAATCTCAAAAACGCTCTCGCTGCAGAGTCTGATGTTCTCATCGATCTGCCGTCTTCCGCTAGGCGACTGGCGCAGAATTTCCATTAGCTCCTCAACCAGCAAAGTCTTTTCGTCCTCGGTGCCACAAATAACCACATTCAAGGCGACAAATGGTAGGAGGAATGCCGGAATTGAGATATCCTGACCTTTGACAAGGCGTGCACAAATACGAAAGATCAATTGAGCATTATCGGAGGCCGTCTTCTCGAGGAGGTCTGACACTATGGTCCTGAGCCATTCGCTGTGGCTCAAGCCAGGAGCGAAGATGGGGTAAGTGCATTCAGTCTTGGGGACAATTGCATTTACAGTGTACCGTGAGTTCATGAACGGAGTGAGGGTATTGCGCACAACCTCCGAAAGATCTAGCCACTTCCTGTAGTTTGGGTTGGAACCAGAAACACGTGGCCGCAGGTTTGTTGCATCCAGATCACACAGCTTTAACAGCTCCTGCATTGCCCAGGCTAGAAATCCTTGGGATCTCGTACTCGTAGCAGAAAGGAAGGCCTTCACAATGACGTGTTCGAGGAGATGAAGAATGAAATCGACAGTCTCGTCGGCCTTGGCAAAGTTTGCGAGAACAAGCAGGGACTTCTTTTCCTTGGTTGACTCAATTCTATTCGGGTCGAGACAGCCTATGCGTCCAAGGCATTGAACACAAGCCAAAGTGATCGGAGGACTAGTGTTGAATCTCACACAGCAGTCAAGAAGCGACCGTGTCAGATCTGCCACAAAGTCATCGGGTTGCTCACGCAGAATCGAGCGGTATATGAAGTCTTGCTTCTGCAATAAATGACTGTATAGCTCCTTCAAAGCTTGTTCAACAACGCCACTGTTCTCGTTCTGCAATCGTTTGATGAACGCCAAGAATCCATGTCGATCGTCCATCTGACGCTTCAAGCCTTCAAGCTCAGCCTCGAACTTAGTCATCAGCGGAATTGACGAGAGCGACGGCATAGTGTTGAAAATATCTCGTATCAGGGATGTGTGGTTCTTGAGAAGATCGGACACGACTCTGTATGCTAGCTGCTGGGTGTCTGTCTCAAAGAGGGCCCAGCTTCGTACTATGATCGCAAGGGTTTGGTCCACGAGGGGTCCGATATCCTCCTCCTTCAGTGAGCTGATCATTATCGCCCATGAGCTGAAAGCCTTATTGCATAATTCTTTGCGCTCCATTGCCGATCTCAAACAGGCACATATTTGCGGCAGTGCCACCGTAATCCGGCTTTTCCCAAGCTTTATGACTTCCCCAATTGCGGCAAGACACCTTCGCTTTTCCGCGTTCGGTTGTCTGATTTCTACATCATTGAGGATGTTTGAGTATTCGGTGATGATGCCGAGAATGTTTGTTTCCAGAAAACTTCCCACGACATCACCCTTTCTTGACCCACTTGAATGACCCGACCTTCTATGGTCTAGTTGTGCCAAGAAGTCGAGGGCCTGGTATGCCTTTGAGCGTCGTGAATCGCCAGCATCAACGATAGCCTTTAGTAGCTCACACGCAATATATTCAGGATTTAGCCTGACCCACCCGCTGAGGTCCTGCTCCTTAAAGTCCGGTGAAACTCCGGTCAGCAATGCCATGATCGAGCCTTCGGATTCTGTAGAGTGCTGTCCCAGTAGGAATGACAGAATCGACGCAAGGTTTCTCTTCTGCGTACAGAGATCAAATGGAGACATGGTTGGTCCATGTATTAAGGCGATTCGGAGGATCAGATCGTGTTTCCGCGTCAGCACCAGATATGGCAGTGCGAACTCTTCAATGAGAACCAGAAGTCCGTCTACCTCCATCCCCAGAAGATCGCAAAGGCGTTGTGCAATACTCGGCCGAGTCTGAATGTTCTTGATAACTGTGATGCCGATAGTTCGCCAGAATGGGCGCAATAGTGCTGATACTGGCAATTTTAAGGAGTAGGCTAGCTTCTGGAGCTCTCCATAGACAAGGCCGCTGATGTAAGGATTTGTGTGGCCGAGGTACTCCACAAAACGCACAAGCACAATGTTGAGTTCCTCGTCACCGCAGACTTGAGCTATTTGGGTCAGAGCCATGACGGTGGTCTCTTGTACTGCCTTGTCATTCGTGTTCCATAAGGACTGTAGGAAATCCAATGCCATGACTCGATTGTGGTGAATGACATCCGAAGGGACCGAAGCAGGGTTTAGCATGAATATTTTGAGAGCTGAAGAAGCTGCGAGTCGGACATCTCTGGACGAGCTGCGCAGGGATTGCAGACACCACTCACCAAGAGCAGAGTGTGCCATACCGAGGAACTCAACGGATTCGGTATGCATCAAAAGGCGCCGAAGGCTTAGTAATCCAATAGTCCTGGTCTGGACGGATTTCTGGATGAGAGGGAGAAGAGCGACGAGAGTCCTCAGAAGTTCAGGGTTACTGCTCACGTTCCGGGCGCCATCCATGTCGGGCGAGTCAAGGTCGCAGCTATGGCAGGCATCTGGCGAATTCGGACTGGAGCTTTCTAAGAGCTTTGGAAGGCTTTCGGTGCAAGCTGTCCGTCCCAAGAGTTCCAGAACAGCGCCCTGGTCACCCTCAGACAGTTTCCGAAACTGCGAGCTATTGATGTTGGTCAGCAAGCTCTTTTGCCCCGCGAATCAAGAAACTTACGGCGCAATCTCGCTAAGGCCGTCAGTTTCTGATGTATCTCGCCCAGTAAGCATCTTGTTGATTCGCGTACACAAGCTTTGCGCCAGTGATGCTGATTCCGAAGGCTCGTGGTCGAACGACAGCCTCAAGCGTTTACGGGCTCGGCCTACGTCTGGCCAGGATTGATGCTCTGTGGACATCTTCATGTTTTGTGATTCATTCCATCGGCGGTTATCAGCAGATCTGAGAAGAGTGTTCGAGCTGTTGGCTTTGTGAAGCAAGTCTGCCAGGGTGGACTTCATGCTGGTTGGTGGACTATAAAACAAATGGGGGTTAAAGAGCTTCTCACCTGGTGACCATTCGACTTAGATGGTCCTAGTAGCTGGTCAGTTTCTTCGTTCAGCATTAATGGTCCAAGCTGTTCATTCAGGGCGACAACAATCTCTGGAATTTCCTGCGCCGAAACGAGCATTGACTCTGTGACCGAGTTGAAGAGGCTCTGAGACATGAATTCATTGCCGGTTACTAGCATTTTCAAGCAATCTTCCACGCACACCGTCCAGCGTAAACAGTACTTCTGCACAAATGACATCTCAGGCCCGAGACTCACGATCCGGCGTGATATGGCTTGAAGTGACTGCACGAACTCAAGTATCAAGAGGCCTACATCCTCCCGAGGTTGCAGCATGGAATTGATATAGAGGACAATAAATTGCCACAAGCGCTGGAGTTGGTCAAGCGAATAGGCCAGATTTTGTCTGCATGCCACAGGTGATATGAGAGAGGCTTTGGAGTTCGGAGAAATCGACAGTCCGATGAGGCGGCTTGTGATGCTGATTGTCTGCGGCACATTGCCAACCACGATTCTACTTTGTAGCTTCGAGTCGTAAAGCCTCAGCTTTGCCAGACTGTCCGCAAAGAAATTAGAGACATCCGATAAATAGATTAGCACGGAGGCTGAGGTGGCAAAGTCCAGCTTGTGAAGCTGGGTAATTAATTCTATGTTGACGTGTAAGCATAGATTCGCAATAAGAGACCAAGTTCATACCTGAAGCGCAATTTGCGATGTAATCCGCAACAGTCCCACAATCTCCGTGGCTAATTGAGCAGGTTCTTGCAGATGTCACCAGATTGCTGAGAACAGACCATGCCTTCGAGCTTGTCGGGTCATGCTCATCCTGTCCTTGGCAAATCACGGATAATAATTTCGGGATGAGCCATACGAATAAAGGAACCATATGGTCCTCCGGCCCGAGATCGTCAGTTCCGGAAAGTGCATACAAGACGAGAGGAGACCTTTGGATTGCAATATCGATGACCTCTAGACATCTCATGACCTGATCACCGTTCCTACCTTGAGCTTTGAAAGGATCATCTCGGTCGATGGACGCAGAATCAATACCAGCTTTCACTATCACGCATATCAACTGATTGACAGCGACATCTGTTCCCACCCGTGGCTGCCCATCATCGTCGTAAACAAGGCAATCTTCAATCATCTGTGCAAAGATTCTTGGGTCAACATCTGGCAATGCATTACCGTTGGCGGGGGCAATATGGGCAGCTAAAATCGAAGGAGGTGATCGCGCGTTCATGTTCCCATTTCCTGGCACATGGCTCCTAATCCTGTGGCCATTGACAGGCGCCATGGAAGCCCGGATGTCTGGATATCATTTTCATGAGGATCGATGGAAGCCAAGTTGGTGTCTTGCCTGAAAACAGATCGTGGATGCCTGCGCGTGAATTATGATTTCCAACGCGTAATTGCTTGGCGCTTCTTGGCAACACAATGCAGAACAATCCCGATGTAGCGATTCTTGGAATAATGATATCGTTAAGAACCAGGCTTGAGAATTTGCAGGTATCGTTATGTCAAATAGGTCTTTATACCTAATCCCTCTTCTCCCTCCTTCTCCCTCCTTCTCCCTCTTCCCACGGCCGCCTTCACCACCACGGCGAAACGAAATGCTACGATTGAGGAGCTGTTCGCTCGAGCTGAATCTGATGGTTATAAGAGAGGGGCCTACTGAAACGAAGGCAGTACTCGAGATATCTCCACCTCCGACGTGTTGCGAATAGGCCGTGTTTCGGTTGCTATTCGCAGGGTCGTATGCTTGTATAGTTCAGCCTGGCAGGTCCCAGGGGGCAAAGTGGCCTCAGGCAGAGAGGTAGGCCGAATGTACATATAAGCGTTCTTTTCTCCTCAGGTAGGTAGATAGACAAGACAGTTGCTTCCATCCGTTCCATGTACACCTGTTTGCTGCGCGCAACACGACGAAGCTTGCGCCAGGTACCGTTGTTTTCACGAGGGAGTGGAGGCTCCCGATCTAATAACGATTATGGGGTTTCTCGTTTTTATGTCGTTACGAGTTACGTTAGGATTACATGGCAATCGCTACACGATGTAGCGCCGTGTAGCACCGCTTCACAAAATGTTGTTGTGCTATCATGCCTCTTAGATTCGAAGAAGTTATTGAGTTCAGCAACCCAACCCAGCCTCACACCATCAACCCATCATATCCCTTAATTGCACAACCGGCCCATCCCTAAACCCCAAAATATAATCCCTCATCTGATACTCATCCACCCTCCTCCTCCCCTCTTCCGGATGATCCACCTTCCCACCTCCTCCGGTCTCTTGCTCCGCCTGCCTAACATCATACCGAAACAGCATATGCGCGATCGCAAACTTAACAGCCATGTACGCCATATTCTTTCCAATACAATTCATGGGTCCGATGAGGAAGGGGCAGAATGCTGCTCTAGCAGCGGCCACGGATTCAGGGGATACACCGGCCTTGGGGTCCGGGATCCAGCGTTCGGGGCAGTAGGACCATGGGTCTGGGTAGATTGTTGAATCATGGTGCAGGACGTATATTGGTGTGCCGAGGGTGCCGAGGGTCGTGCCGCAGGGGAAGTGGTCGTTGTCGATGGTGATGCCACCTGTGAGTACTTCCCGCGGTAAAGAGCTAGCTTTTGGCAGGCAGAGGCGGAGCGTCTCGTCGATGCAGGCGGTGAGGTAGGATAGAGAGCTGAGTATTGGGTTTTGGATTTCGGAAGCACTGGTGAAGGCGGAGCGGATTGTGGAGATGAGGCGAGAGAGCGCGGAGGGGTTCCGCAGGAGGTAGAATATTGTTGCCGAGATTGTGAGGGCGACGCCGTCGCTGCCGGCTGCGATGATGAGCGCGCTGTCGGCTTGCAGTTCTTCGGTCGTGAACGCCTTGCCGGTTACGAGGTCCTTGCTGTTTAGGAGGTAATAGAACGTGTCTTTCCTAGAGTCTTGCCTGCTGTCTCCCGAGCCTCGCATTTTCTTTTCCAGCGCCATCCGGTCTGCTAATCGCTGATTCGCGACGAGCGTGTACTTCAGCGAGTCCGCAGCCTCTTGACCACCAATGTAGTTCTGGAGCGAAGATCCCAAGAACGGTCTCACCAGCGCCGCAAACGGGAGATACCCGACATAATACAGGAACTTGCTCCCGCTCATCAGCGTCGGCGGAATCCACCGGTACTCCTCCTTATCCAGCATCTCGAAGGAGCTGCCGTAGCCCAGGTCGCCGACGAAATCGAACCCGAAATACGTGGCCCAGTGGCTCATATTCTTCGGTTCGGTCCAGGAGCCCGGCTGAGCGTTGTCGGGCAGGGTGCCGATTTGGGAAGTCAATTTGCGGGCGTGGCTCGCGATGATGCTTTCGGCGTCTTGGAGGGCACGCTCGGAGAGGGCAGGTGCGATGTGGCATGCATCATCACTACCAGGTATGTGAGGTAACAAGGAGGGCGCTGAGGACTTTATGCTGATCAGCTCTGCAGGGAACTTTGCAACGCCTCAAACACTACTTCGATCTTCGGAGCATGGAGGAACAGCTACACGCTCTAGCATCTATGTTCTCAACACAGACTATCAGTGCGCTAGAAACGGTGCAGGTACAGGAGATCTTTGGCGAGACTGATGAGAACAAGCGAAAGCGGGTGGAGGTCCAGGAACAGTTAGCATTGCTTGAGGGTGGATTGAGTCGTCTGGAGCTGCTGGAATATAACAGTCCGGTACGGCGTCGAATGGCGTGCTCGTGTTTGTCGATCATCATTTGCACGCTTGGTGCTCCAGCGGATATGTCGAGTGTCTTGTACCATTCGCCTTTCTTGACGTTTGCTTTGGCGCCATGGATCGCTTGGAGTGCTGTAGGTGTGCTGATGGATAGCTAGATATTAGCCAGGAAATTTAGCTTTGGTCTGTACGGGAGGGATCGGGAATAGCTTACGCTGTTGGGGCCATATCTGACAATTTTGCCTGTACGATATTTCATTCAAAAGTCAGTATGAGCTCTTTCCAGACCTTTGCAATTTCCCCAAATCCAACTACATTAGTTTCTTGACTGACTAACCAAGTAGCCCGTTCCTAATGGGGCAGGCCATTGACCAAACAGTGTAATATTACGTATGCTGAGCAATGGGCTGGCCGAATAGCCAACAGGTCGATTGGTTAGCCAACAGGTCGATTTCTGTTGACTAACGGGATTGTTGGTGCTTCGGTCGGAACATTGCCAATGGGGTGCTCCCGAGTCATTCCGGGGAACTCGGAACCCCCGTTACTGCTGTTATAGTCAAAAAGATCCATTTGGTTGACGGCGATGAGGTTTACTAACACATTTACAGGCAAGAAAGATGGGATAAAAGCGCGTTGACGCGCTGCGCGCCAATCTACCCCGTTACGGCTCATATTGTTGGTAAAACCCTTGCGCAGCGATTGTGATAATAATTTTCGGATTATCGGGCCGTCAGGGCAAAGCCCTGGCTGGAAAATACTTGCACACAATTGCTACAATAATGGAATCCAATCACTTCCTTACAATGGATCAAAAAAGCAATAGTTTCAAGAGAACCAAAAGCAAAAAAGAAATTGGATGATTTGCATCAGCTATGGAAGTCAGCATCGGTTCATTAAGCACAAACGGCGAATTACCCGTGAATCCTATCGAAGTTAGGCGATTTGGCAAGTGTTTTCACTTGAATAACTCACGAACACCTGAAGAAGGTTAGTTGAGAAGTTATCGGACATTTTTGACTTACGGGGCCCGTCGATGGCAACGACGGATTTTACCACTAAACCACTGATGCTTGAAAACAAAGGGATGAGGTTCCTTTATATACTTTTCCAAAAGGTCAATGGCCGACTGATCAAACTCCAGAGAGCACTCACTGTCAGTCACTTCTACAGGGCCTTGGCGCATCCGATCGCAAGACCGAACTTTCTAGACGCAACATATTAGCTGACTCAGGTATTAATCAGACGGTCCAACGCACGCATGTCGCTGAGTGATTCGCTCTATTAGAATTTCGTCGGTCTCTAGGTAAAGCACACTTGCAATCGGGTGCCAAGGCCCTGTAGGTGCCTCTAGGCACCTCCGTGTCCCGTCTTTCCCTGGTACAACGCCATCAATAATTAGTTCAAGGCACAGCGAGTGATCATCGGTACTGTTTAGGCGATTCTAAATCCGATTCGCCGATTCGAAGTACTGATCTAGAGGGCTAGCGTCGATTTTCGCGCCGTCGAGCGCTATAATCGTTCTAAGAAAGTTACAAGCCCGTTTTTTGAGTTACAGGGTGTGGTAAGTGAAGCTGTCCCGAAGCTTTATACCTGATCTGGCAGCTCGGTTCATCAATCGATTCGCAGAATCGAATCTTGAACTCTACAGAATCTATTTTAACCCGTATTTTTCCTTTCAAGCGTTGTAAATTTCGGAAGCGATGGATTTAGACCTGAAGATCACATTTAGTAGCTTCTTTATGGAGTAAATTCGGAGCGCTTGCAAGGATTATAGCGTGACGCCGTCGCCGCGGGGACAGCTTTCATTTACCACACCCTGTAGGAGAAGAAAAGTCCCAGGTAAGGGCTACCTGGGGGAGTGTCTGCCGATCTATCACTATATTTCCCAAGTAAAACTACCCGGGAAGCCCCTTCCGACCCCTATCTGCCCCAAGTTGCTCTCAGGTTGCTACTTGAGACCCTACGAAATCGGCCTGCCGATCAGGGCCTGCTACACCAAAATTCTATACAGAAATGGCGACGGCGAGGTTGTTATGGGCAGGCAGGTTTGATACGGCTACGTGGCTATATATCCGTGTGCCCTACACTACAGCTAAGCCACAATGACGTACTAGGTATTGTGGCTGTATGGGTGGTGGGAGTAGGTGGTCCCGAGTCAGTCTCACCAGGCGTACCAGGCGTACCAGGCGTACCAGGCGTACCAGGCGTACCAGACGTACCCGACCTACGCCCACCCGAAACCGGCACACCACCCAACCTCCCCTCCCCCTCCCTCTCCCCCCTCGCCTCCTCTAACATCCTCAAAATCTCCTTCGAAGCCCCCTCATCCCTCCTCCCCAACGCCCTCGCCGACTCCTCTGCACTCGTCTCATACGGGCTCTTGATACACGCCAACGGATGCGCCCCATACCCCAGCAGCACCCTCACAACCTCTACATGCCCCTGCGTAATCGCCGCTAGCAGCGGCGTCCCGGTATGCGGTACATGATAGAAGTCAAGCTCATCCACATCGACGGCTTTGCTATCCAGCAGGTGCCGGATGATAGGGATTTGCGAGGGGCCACCGCAGGCGGCGCCGTGGAGGGCGTGCGCGTAGGACAGGTTTGCCCCGTGTGAATGCAAGAGCGTGAAGGTCTCGAGGCTGCTGAACATGGAGGCGAGGTAGAGGAGCCAACCTTTGGAGCCGCGGGTGGGTGTGCGGGGGGCGGGGAGCGGGGTCTTTCCGACGCGGGGGTCCATGCCTTGGGCGAGGAGGAAGCGGGTTAGATCTATGTCTCGTAGGACAGCGAGTTCGCTGTGCATATATTAGCAGAGTGTTATTTAGGGAATCTTAATGTATATCTTGATGGATACATATACATATGAATAGGAATGAAAGGTACGTACCCCAGCAACGACGGACATCCCGTCGTCCCCACGTGCGCCCGATTCATCTCCCACCCATTATGTATGAGATATCGCAGGAGCGGATAGCATTTCTGCGCCAGCGCCCACGCCACCACCGACCCGAAGGGCGGCTTGTCGGTGAAATGGGTCGTCTTGGGTAGAGCGAGGATTTGGTCTGCGTGGGGGAGGAAATGCGAATCGATGGCTTGTTGTATTTCGTCGCTTGTGCGGAAGCCGTGGTGGCATATGTGGCGGATGAGCTGTTCGGCTTCTTCTAGGGAGGATGGGGCGGTACTTGAGTTTGGACTTGAGGTTGCCATTGGCTTGTTTTTCGTCTTGCGAGGAGAGGGATAGTTTAGTTTAGTTTACCTTTACTGTGTAGGGTGTGAGAGGATGGTGGCGGCATACCCTGCTAACTCTAAAACAGCGCGAGGCGTCACCTTTATAGACGAATGAAATAATGAGGTTTGTAATCTCCTATTGTTAGAAGAGGTGCTAACTTGATTGGGGTCGCATTTCAGATCTCGCCATTCGTTCTCATCACCACGGCCCTATATCAAACAACGGTTGTTTCACAGCAACGGATGCAGTCTATTCCGAGGCGTTCGGGCAGGCATATACATTTCGGTGCGATACCAGGTGTCTTATACAGCTCCGTGAAAACGAGAACCACATATAGTAGACGTCGTATACAATCCATATGCCTCAAGCTTGTTCTTCGCCTGCGATGCGCAGGTGCGCCACACAGGCCATTCCGGACCACACAGGTCCCAGGGCCACACAGGCCGTTTCAGACCACACAGGCCGTTCCAGACCACACAGGCCGTTCCGGACCACACAGGCCGTTCCGGACCACACAGGTCCCAGGGCCACTGTAAAGCGGCCAGACGCGCGGGTTTGAGTGCGGTGGAAAGGGTGCTGAAAACAGCCCCCAAAGGCGCCGTTTTCTGCCGCTTTTTCACAGGTACCGAGACTTATTGGGTGATTTCTGTATTCAATGAGATGCCGATTCCCACTGTAGCAGTGGAATACCAACGGCGAGTCCGAAATCTTCTGCAAGAAAGGACCGGGATATTTTGCCAACGGATGGAGAGTGAGGCGATAGACGGCGACGAGGACGAACTGAGGAGAAATGTGTTAACTGAATTCACTTTGGACATTTATACTTCTCCTCGATCCTCCTTTCCTGGTAAATCGTTTCGAAAGAAGGGTCGCGAATTATGACTGATATAAAGGAGACATTCTAAAGTCAGGTATGCAATCACTTGGCCATAATGCAGGGACGAAACTCGGTTGTGTAAGACTTGGGGAAGTCCCATGATGCCTTCCTGGATCCAGGTCAAGTGGCAAGGGCTTCCAGTACCGGTACTAGCTAGACAAGACGATTGAGACACTCCCTTCAAGCAAACAATCGAACAAGGCGATAATGCAATGATCAAGGAGTGGACGTGAGGAGTATATGTAAGCACGTATTGAGCAGCAGGAGCGCTAGGATCCCTACTTGAGCCCGTTACATAACGTCTTGGCCTCCCGCTCGTGGCCAGCCACCCGGAACAGTGGTCTTTTGGCTGGACTTCACACACCCACGTGTCATTGGGCGATTCTGAATTCAGCGATAGAGTAAGTCGGAGGAAAGCAGGTGCATGTCTTGGTAGTGTCGACTGACCTATGCCAAGGCGACCCTAATGCGGGACAGGGGATTGAGTGGGATTCAGTGGCCCTGTAAGGGTGATCTACGTTATCCCCCACAGAATCTACACAGCAAGCCCGAGAAAAGTTTCTAATCTACCCAACATTGTATCATCCCATCTCAGGTAGTGCACAGACCATATTTTGAGAAGGGTGGTAACGGGAGCCTTGTCTAATCCTCTTACCAGTGAAGTGTATGCCCCGGTTCAACCCCTACACATTGGGGGAAAGGTTCAGCAATGCTCAAGGCCAGTTGGCCTGGTGGCATTCGCGGATATGAGGAAGTGGGGTGCTTCAATCTTCATGGACTTCCCCCTCAAAGCCTGGCATTGTTAGGGCCGGTTTAGCTCTATTGTTTTGGCGAAAGTGACCTTGGCTCGCAATACTGCGCAAGGTGGTAGGAGCTGTTCGCATGGCTTCGAGCCCCTGTGTGATTTGTGCAATGAATGTATGGTCCAGAATGCCGTTGGCCAGCGTCCCTGGTTAGCTGTCAGCACCTTCAACTGACCTCCCAAAACCATTCCACTTCTCTCTGCCATGAAAAGAAATGTGATTGACTTGTAGGTGTGCGGTGCCGGACCGTCTGCAACGCTGTGAACTAGAGTAGCCGCTCCGGCTATGTACCCTGGTTCCCGATAGCCACAGCAGCACGTATCTAAGTTTCTCCTACAGGGCCTTGGCAACATCCTTTTGCAAGCGTGCTTTAGCTAGAGACCGGCGAAATTCTGATAGAGCGAATCACTCATTGACAAGCATGCGTTCGACTGCCTGATCAGCACCTGAATCAGCTAGTATGTTGTGCCTGGAAAGTTCGGTCTTGCAATCGGATGCGCCAAGGCCTTGTCTGTAGCAGAAATTAATCCTCCAACCTTCGAAGCATCTGCAAACTCACCATGACAGTCAAGGATCCCTGCGGGAGCCCCTCTCAAGGCGCTAGTCGACAACTGGTCCTCAATGCCTGGGTCGTTCGCCTTTCAGCTTCCCGTCTCTCCCCAGAACATGGGAAATTGTGGAACAGCCGAGAAGCCTCGTTTCTGAAAACATATCATCTGCTCGATAGGTTACTCGCTGCCTGAACTGCCATTGAGCTCTCATTGGATAACAATGTCGGACCAAAAGTCGGCGGACATGATTTCGGTGGTGGAAAGAGACAGCCGCGACGAAGAAGCGAAAATGGAGGACAAGACGAACGAGACAATACAAGACCACTATGATTCAAGGGGCATTTTCCAGGTAAAGAAGAGCTGTTTGGAATTTGACAGCTAGAATCTCGACAGATGAGGTCTAACGTGCGCCTGCGCAGAGGTACATCAACTCCGCCACCATCGTCAACTTCGGCTTCACCCTACAGGCTGCATGGGAAGCCGCTGGGGCTTCCTTCCAATTCAGTTTGTTGAACGGTGGCCCGGCATCGCTGGTGTATGGAAGCTTATTCGCGGGCATTGGTTCGACAATGATCACTATTTCGCTGGCAGAGATGGCTTCCATGTACGTTAGTGCTGTAGGTGAGAGTGCACGACTGATTGGATTTAGGGACCCAGTAGTTGGAGCTCAGTATCGATGGTCTGCGGCATTTGCTCCCGCAAACCCAGCGTTTTGGGGCCTCTTTCAAGGTACCTTTTCGATCCGCATCACATTCTCATTTCAAATCTAACGTGTTACAGGATGGATGACAAACTTTGCCTTGATAACATGCACTGCGGCCAGTCCGGCCTATCTTGCCAATCTGGTTGAGGGCCTCATAATATTCAACTACGACTCATACGTTCCCCACCGATGGCATGGCACCTTGATCATGTGGGGCTTTTCATTGTGGTTCCCGTCGTGTGGAATTTCTGGTCAAGAAATTGCTCAATCCGCTTGAGATGATCGGTGGAATCTGCCATGTCATATTCTTTTTCGTATCAGTCATCACTTTGGTTGTTTTAGCCCAGCGTAGCACTTCAGAATTCATTTTCAGTACCCTGACTCATGACCTGAGTGGCTGGACAAATCCGACTAAAGCTATTCAGGGTGCGCCGCTGCTGGAGCTGCCCGCGGAGCACCAATGGAAGCTAGCATCAGACCCGAGGGACAAAGTCTTCAGGCTTTTAGGACTCTCTGACCTCTCCTCGAGCACCTATCCCGGACTGTACAAGAGGTGTACATCGGGGTTGTGCAGGCCATTGTTGACACAACCTCGACGCTCGATGTGCTATGTTTCAGCAGTCCAGAGATCATTTCTACAACATAGCTACCAAATCAAACATGCTCTCAAAACCTGCAATAGATCCGTAGCCCCCACATCCTCTCCATAGTCAACTCAAGGACGAATATCAGGCCCTTTTTGATAACTCTTCAGCATACGTGACCATGTGCTACCTGGAATGTCTTGGTCATTTAATGGCTTCAGGCCCATCTTCTCCTCCAGATACTCTGGCCAGCGTTGTGCGTAGAACCCGCCAATCGATATTGTCTTCGTCACCTTTAACTGAACTAGTGCCTGGACAAAAGATACATCTTTACCCAAGCCTCTATGGAGGTAATCCTCGTGATCCCAATAAACAGAGAGGTGCTGCAAATTCGTAGCTTCGCGTCCAAGCTTCTCAAAAAGACGGCTCCAGCGTGCAGCTGATGGTGCCTTATAATATGCGTCAAGATGGACGTGAAGAGCGGTGATGTAAGAGGCGTCATTTGTCTCAAGCCAGGCTAGTAGTGCGTCTGGCTGGGAGACATTTACAGAGAGCGATGAGAGGAGATGTTGCACTGCTTCTTCGTTGATGCTTCGGCAGTTGAGCAAAATCGGGTCCGTCCCCTCCTCCCACCGATGCCCTGAGGGCGAATGGAAGAAGATGTACGGCGCAGGGGAAACCTGTTGTTTGTTCCGTAGTAAATTTGGCATTGTAAGAGGTATAAGTGGTAAAATGGTTGTACTTGAAAGGTTTGCCTGGTGGCCAGATCATGGTTTTCCGCGATATGGCTGCAATCCTTTATTCGGCCAAAAGACACTCAAGCTCCGCCCTGTTCCAAGAATTCCGGCGAAGAATTAGGTCCCGACAATGATTCTAGATATTATTTCATCAACTTTCTTTCCAATAAACGAGCCTCTTTTTGGAAGCGAGCTTCGAGATATTTGCCCCGGCAGTGACAAAGTCTACCTTATGGACCACGACACCCAAAACTCAATACCGCCACAACTAGAGGTGGAAAAACTTTTTCCCTCGACGTGGCTCTTTGTGCCTGTGTCGACTTGTCAAGCGCGCGGCCTTTAGATGCAATCGCTGCGGCCTTGAGAAAACATCAAAGCTACTAGCTTTCGCCAAGGACTAATGGGACGAACCCGTGTGTAACGGCTGCTATGGTCTGCTACTTTCTACCTTGGGGAAGCAAGACGAAGCACCATGATAACTGTGCAGGCTGTTGTATTCGGAACACCGCACGTTGAAGATTTGCAATGGTCAGAAGTCGAATCACAGATATGTATGAGAGCCTACCATTCTGCAGCGCCTACCATTCTCCAGCGACTACCATTCTCCAGCGACTACCATTCTCCAGCCAATCCCAGTCCTCCTTGAACGTTCAGTCCTCGTTGGGAACCTGCACTTGAAGTTCAGTTAACTCTGGTACGCTCTACAGGCTCCTAGGAGGCGACAATGCCTAGGCGATTTTGACCAGGACAACACTACCATACTGACACCTCGCCCCTACAACAACATCCTCCCCCTCCTCCTCGACTCTGTCCAACCTGATCGCACTACATAGAGCAGCCTCCTCTCCGCAGCGTTCGACTTCCAGCTTCATGTGCTCCTTGTTCTTATTATTACGGCAGCGTGAAGATGATTCTATTCAGCTATTCTAACAAGGATATCAAGAACGAGGAAGGAAGGAGTTGAGACGCGAGACAAGATTGCGTCCTTATACGCGACGCGACGCGTCAACGCCAACCCTCGGGACCGCGCCACAACACTTATATGGAGTGAATCTAATATAGTAAGAAGGGTTTAAGAGAGGGCCTGCTCAAGCCGAGCATATCTAGAGAAATAATACCACTTCTGGACTTGAAAGGACGGGCGCTTTGGGCTGGCGGAACATCATTTTAGGAGATCAAGGAGATCTTGACTGGTCGCGGCAGGTCCTAGCCCTTCAAGAGTGGTATGCTACCGGTTATGTGACTAGGTGTAGTAATGTGGACCAGTTCATACTCCTGAAAATCTGACTAGTGGGAAATACATAAGGCTGGTCCTGCTCCTTCACTTGGGCCTAAATGTAGTTCTAGAACGCAAAGTAGATATGATCCTTGAGATTATAGCGTCTCTGCTCAAAGGGTGCTAGGAGACCCTTCCCAGGAGGACACTCTTCTTCTCTAGTCCCTTTCCTTCTCCAGAATGACCTCCCAGGAGTCGATAATGTCTAGGAGATTTTGGCCAGGACAAGGGGAATCCTGGGTGAATTACGATGCTAGGAATAATATCCCAGACAAGAATTGCTCCTGGCTAACATGTCCCTTGGGGCCGGTGTGCTTCTGGGAACGGTGTGCTCCCGGGAACGATTTCCTCCGAACAATCTCCTAGGAACGGTGTGCTCCCGGGAACTATTTCCTAGGAACAATCTCCTAAGAACAATCTTTTTGGAACGGGTGGGGAGGCTCTACCAGGTGCCTGTAGACTTGGCGGCTTGGTGCCGCGAGAGCGTTAAGGGCGGGCCTGAGAGGCGCCCTGAACGGGCCCACGGGGTGTGGGAATGACGCCGAAAACAGCGTCAAAAGCCGCCGTTTTCTGCCGCCTTCCCACAGACAGGCAGTTACTGTTGGTTCATTTCAGGCTTTCTCGACCTACCTCAGCTTCGGCTTACCCAACTCCGGCGCGAGCGGTCGACGGTATCACCTTTGGCCCAGAGAGCGGGGCAGATTTCTGTTACCTTGGCAAGCGCCTGTTATGATAAGCAAACTTCGAAGCAAGAGCTCTTAACACTCATTTGCGCCTCACAACTTCCTATGGGTGAGCCCACTTTTTACGGGTCGTCTGCCGCAGCTTTGCTACCCTCATGTCGACGGATAAAGAAGATGTCACGGCGAATCTCAGCGATCTGCCCGTGGAGGTCCGTGAGAATCTCCCAACCCATTTGCGGTTTATGAGGGAGGCTCTTCACATGGCCGAAAAAGCGCTTGCATTGGGAGAAACTCCTGTTGGATGCGTAATCGTTTACGAAGGGGAAGTGGTCGGCTCTGGCATGAACAACACGAACGAATCTCTGAACGGCACGCGCCATGCCGAATTCGTGGCGATCGCAGAGTTGTTATCTTCTCAAACGCCTAGTATATTGCAACTCGCAGACCTATACGTCACGGTTGAGCCTTGCATCATGTGCGCGTCTGCGCTGCGGCAATATGGAATTCGCAATGTCTTCTTTGGTTGCGGGAACGAGAGATTTGGAGGAACAGGCACGGTTTTATCGATACACTCTGATACAATGCTTCATAGGCCATATCCCAGCTATGGCGGATTGTATCGCAAAGAAGCCATCAATTTGTTGCGGAGGTTCTACATCCAAGAGAATGAAAGGGCGCCACAGCCCCGGCCAAAAAGGGAGCGTGAACTCAACTTGCTATCTTGAGATCGTCATTAGCACCGAGCAGCTGGAAAACTGTCGCAAGCTACGGACTCATAACACGCGGACAAAGTTTTGGTCTTCCATAGCCGAAGAAATGAAGGCGCTCCTCGATAAAGCCTTGGAGTCATCTAGAGAAGCTTGGAGATGGCGTCTCGCTCCCGGTTGTGGTCATGGTGGCTTCCAGGTTGGTTTATCGGAAATTATCATGTGTGGGAAATGTGGTGCGAATGCCTGTTTAACCACCAACTCACATGACATGAATGGTATACTTATGATGGACACATGTTAAGATTTACGAAATCAACAGAGGATGCCATTAGGAAGATAACAAAACCATGCCCAGAATGCGGCACGGGAGTTATGAAGAATGGTGACTGCAACTCAGGCTCTCAGCCAGTTGAGCCCTGTGCCGTCTGGGGGAGGACGCTGGCAGTCGATCTTACCCCAATACTGATTCATGCTGGGGAGCGTTTGTGGCCGAAGCTGGCAGTGGGATAAGGTAGCGTTTAATAGAGAGAAGCTAGAAAGACAATGGCGAGGCTTGAAGGTAACCTCCGCGGTGCATTATTGTAACCAGTATTGTCAACAACCATGAAACGTATCAATTTGATTCATCCCTTCACTTGAATGGTAAGGCAGCCCCTTTTCCCCAAGCGGCCGCTTAGTCATGCAGCATCCCTTGGAATCCGAGGATCTACTAGCGCGTACTTGAGCTCCAAAACATTTGCTGGCTCCATACGAAAACTTTTGGCATGAACCACGGCGTTTCTTATTTACGAGAACCATAGGTATTTCCAGAGAATTGTTCTACCCGCAGTGGAGCCTAGGCTCACAATCCTTCTTCCCCATCTTCATCCTAATCTCCAGGGTGGAACTAAATCCTCATTGTAGCCATGCCTCCAAAAAAAGCCTCCGCCGCCGCACCCAAGGCTAGCGTTCAGTTGAACGGTGTTAAGGCCGCCTCGAAGGTGACCTCGAGAACTACTACCTCGAAAACGATCGCCACCACGAAGACTGCCGCTATCAACTCTGCGACCAAGAAAGTTGCAATACCCGCGGCATCACCATCAGCTGAACCGAAGACCGCTTCAAAATCCAAGCGCAAGGCAGCTGAAGAGCCTGTCGAACCTACAATAAACGGAGTGAAGAGACGGAGGGCAAGCAAGGAGCTTATCGAGCATCCATCACCAAAACAGAAACCTAGTGCAGCTAAAAGTACGGTCGCGTCGAAGAGGCCAAAAACAATAAAACCCAAAGTTGTCATCAACGAGGCACCTACTCAACGACTCAATATCTACGTTTTCGGTACAGGCGACAATGGTGAGCTGGGGCTCGGCAGCGAGAAGGGCCAAATCATTGTCAAGAGACCACGACTGAACCCACTCCTTGCTGCGGACACCGTCGGTGTTGTGCATATGGCTGTCGGCGGCTCACATTGCGCGGCTCTGACACATGATAACAAAATATTGACATGGGGAGTAAACGATGAAGGTGCGTTGGGGAGGGACGTGACCTGGGAGGCGCCAACACGAGACATCGACGACGAAAAGAGTGACGGCGATTCGGACAATGACAGCGAAACAGGCATAAACCCCAGAGAGGCGACGCCAACTGCAATAGACATGTCTGTTTTCCCAGACGGAACGGTCTTCACACAACTAGTGGCAGGCGACAGTATGACGTTCGCATTGACAGATGAGGGTCTAGTATACGGCTGGGGAACCTTCAGAGTAAGCTTATCCCTCCCCCGCCTTTTGGGCACGTTATTAACTTCTTCGCGCAGGGAAACGAAGGAGTTATTGGATTCCGAGGGGAGAAAGCAGAGATCGTCCGAATCGAATACCGGCCTGTGCTGGTAGAAGGACTGAAAAAGATTACAAAACTTGCATGCGGCTCTAATCACGTTCTCGCACTCGCAAGCAACGGTGCGGTCTATGCATGGGGTTCTGGTCAGCAACATCAGCTCGGTCGGCGCACAGTTGAGCGCACCAAACATAACGCTCTTACGCCGCGAGAGTTCGGACTGCCAAAGGGCACCGTTGACATTGGCGCTGGGTCGTACCACTCGTTTGCTGTCAACAAGAACGGCAAGGTCTACGCATGGGGCTTGAACAGCTATGGCGAGACTGGTATCCAGCAGGGCGCTGGTGACGATGAAGCAGTCATTCTGCATCCGACAGTCATCGAGTCGTTGAAGGGAAAGGACAAAATCACCTGCATCGAAGGCGGCGCCCACCACAGTGTCGCTGTGACTGAGGCTGGACAATGCCTAGTCTGGGGCCGCATTGACGGTTGTCAGAGTGGGCTTGATATTGCTACTTTGCCAGAGGACCACTTGATTCGAGACAGCAAGAATAATCCACGAATTTTGACTGTCCCTACTCGAGTTCCCGGTTTCGACGCAGTGTATGCCACAGCTGGCTCTGATCACTGCATTGCTATCTCCAGGGACGGCAAGGCTTACTCCTGGGGTTTCAGTCAAACATACCAAACCGGCCAAGGCCAGGACGACGAAGTCGAGATTGCGACTCAAATTGACAATACTGCTGTCAGAGGGAAGAAGCTTGTGTGGGCAGGGGCTGGAGGCCAGTTCAGCGCCGTTGCTGGTTTAGCAGACTATGGCCAACTGGTCAACGGGGTCAATGGGCATTGAAGTTGATGTTCAATTCTTTGATCCTTAATTCGACATAATAGCGCTTTAGCATTAGGGAGAGATATGCGACGTTTATAGAGTGGTTCTCGGCACTAAAAAGGGATTGCATTAATGCATTGTATTCTAGGACACTGGAAATATTACTTAGCTGGCCCGGCATGGCAGCTTTGACTACGCGCTACATGGGATGAGCAATGTTGGCTTTGGCTTTCAACCTCTTGGTGTCCAATTCTTCCACTTTTAGAGCCCACCGTTGAGAAAGTCAGCCTCGGTCACTCTCCGTTCTCCAAACTGAAGTTTTGCTTCTCCCCTCATATGACAATCTCAACCCCGCATGAACTTGATATGTCCATGCCTTGTGCGTCACGAACTCGACCTGTCCGTTATCCTCATGCACAGATTTGACTTCTGAGACGCGAAGACATTGCTAGATTTACCGCAGCTCCTAGTGTCACGCATCAACAGACTTACACCAAGTTTGCCACCATGACGGGTCCCCCAGTGCCTTTCTCCCAACTTCCCCTCAATAAGGACGTCCCTGACACTAAGCTCAATGCATGGGGCGCGTATGGCAAAGATGATGAAAAGGGTTTCCTAAACAGACAGACGGATGAAATCGTAAAGAAGGCTGCGGACAGCGAGATCAGAACCGGGAAAAGGTATGTCCTGCAATGGTGTTTCTTGCGACGGTTCTGCCCTTCCTAGCTCTTGGGCCTAGTATTCTACATGCCTCTGTTGCTACAAGACACTCTCGTCGTTCCATTGGACCACTGACATGAACTCCCTCAATATGAAGAATATCTCTCAACGCGCCCCTCGACTACCAGAAAGACAAGCCATTTTTCGGACGTCAAGCCTTCCATAAAAATGTCTACCAAAAAGGAACTCGGATCGTCAATGACGATATATGGACTTTCAACACCCAGTCTTCATCACAATGGGACGGCTTCCGTCACTTCGGATACCAAAAGGCTCAGCGATTCTACAACAACACCACCATAAACGACATCCACAAGGCTGAGAACAGACCCGAGAACTTCCTCGGCATCCACAATTTCGCGGAACAAGGAATTGTAGGACGAGGGATCTTGGTTGATTTTGCGAGGTGGCGTGAGAGGCAGACGTCAAACCAAGAACTCGTGAATTTTGAATGCTTCAAGGCCACACCTATCAAGCTGGAATGGATCAAGCAGATATTGCAAGAACAGGGGACCGAGGTCAGGTTTGGAGACATCCTGATTGTGAGGTCCGGTTTCATGGCGGCTTACCTCAAGTTGTCACCATCTGAAGTCCAGAGCTTGACTGAAACCAATCCACCACCGGTTTGTGGTGTTGAACAAACTGAGGAGGGATTGCAATGTGAGTCCAATAGGCATCTCAGCGCGTGCCCGACCGGTATGTGATGAAAGTCAGGTACTAATATTTCTGTCCAGGGATCTGGGAGAACTTCTCAGCTGTGGCTGGAGATCAACCTGCCTTTGAACTGTAAGTAATCCTGTCATCATGTCTCATTGTGAATGTTGCTTCAATCCGGCTCACTCTCAAGTCTTTGTTTGCTGCACCATATCGCCCACCCCTGGTTCTGCATTCTAGCGGCGGTTCGGAGTGGGCTGACTATGTACCGCCTTCGGATAGCCACCCTTTTCCTCCAGCTGTAGGCTGGTCTATGCACGAAGTTCTCCTTGCAGGGTGGGGCTGCCCAATCGGTGAACTATTCGACCTTGAGAAGCTGAGCGAACACTGTGCCAAAGAGAAGAGATGGAGCTTTTTCGTCGCGAGTGAAGTGGTTAATGTCCCTGGTGGTGTGGCGAGCCCGCCGAATATTTTGGCCATCTTTTGAATAGTATAAACTGAGAGCTGAGTGATGTTTGGATGCTCCGGTAACGTGCAGGAAATCCTAGATTAGCACCTGCGATCGCCTCAGTTTTTTACATCATTCAAGCAGGGAATTTTTGTTTCCAAACCCAACCAGTCACAATATCTTTGCGGAGGTGGGACTTTAGCAGTGCCGCCGTCAGATAAAGTTGCAGGACCCCATGTGGGGACGTGTCTAGGGGTTGATAGGCTTCACGAAAAGCCACATCTCGCGTAGAATCGTCCTTCATTAGCGTTCTGCAACCTTAACACTGTCGTGGGGGTAAGCCGGGGGTCACGACCAAATAGAAATGTTCGGCCTTTCGATATAAGCAGCCTTACAATAGCCGCATGTGGAATCCCGCATTTAGAAGCAAAGACCCTTTGTCATCCAAGACGGGTCATGAGAGCAATTGCATGGTTCTGTCAGGCGCACATGCTGGGAACGCCCGGGATGACGGTACTGGGGCAACATCCCTTCCGGGCGTTGTGCCACAAGCAGTAGGAGTGCAATCATGCCTCATGACTCGCCCGGCCTTCAAGTTTCTTGATATTAACTATGCTTCCCCCAAATACAACCCATATCTCTCTTTCGATACCTCGACCATAACCTTCCATCTATAGATGGAAAAGCCCTTATTATGTAGATTACAACCCACCTTAGACTGATATGAATCATTGTCCAGGCTCCACTTTATCCGTCCTCAAAAGGGGTACTTGACCGAGCCTTACCTGACTCTGTCTCCTGCCCACTAGCGACAAAACACTTAGCAGCGACTCCTAAGCCCTCGTCTCGATCGCGCAGCAAGGCAATCTAACACACCCCCCGGGCGTCAGACGATGAATCCAAACCACGACCCTACAACTAATCCCGACCAAGGCAATGCACATATCCAGCTCCCGACCCAGAAGAATGCCTGGCTGAAAATGCCGCGGGGATGGAGGAGAAACACTATGCCTCGAGAGGCGGCGGTTGAAAGTTCTTCTAGTTCTGTACATGACGAGAAAGACATTCCGCCAGCTGAGAAGTGGAGCCTGGGAATATTAAACGACAAGAGAACAGAGGAAGTGCCTGGTATGCCGATCGCTCCAATTCACTAGGCCGTGATCTAACACTCGCTCTCCCAGGTACTGTATTGCTACTTTCGTCCAACCGTAATGAGCCTCTGGGATTGCGTTGGCAACCCGAGCGCACTTCAGCCTCATCACTACCATCCCCCTTCCCTGAACTGCGAAGACCTTCCTCAATACATTCATATGCCGCGGAGAAGAAGAAGACTAAAGACGGGCAAATACTGCTAGAACCTCAACCAGACGATTCAATGAATGACCCGCTGAACTGGCCTGCCTGGAGACGGGACTGCGCCTTGCTATCACTTGGCTTTTATTGCATGTTAGGGGGAGGCATGACCCCGATCTTGGCTGCAGGCTTCAACGACGTCGCAAGGACATTTGATATCTCGTATTCACGAGTGGCGTTAACAACCGGTCTATACATGATGGGCCTCGGCATAGGCTCAGTGCTTTTCTCTCCAACTGCAATACTGTATGGGAAACGACCGGTCTACTTGGCTTCTGCAATCATGTTCGTTGCCACCTCTTGCTGGTGTGCCAAAGCTCCAAACTTCGCGAATCTGGTGATTGCAAGGGTTTTCCAGGGCATCTCTGTCAGTCCCGTGGAGTGCCTACCATCCGCTACCATTGCTGAGATCTTCTTTCTACACGAGCGAGCTTTCCGAATTGGCATATATACTCTCCTGCTGTTGGGCGGCAAGAACATTATACCACTCGTCAGTGCCGCCATCATTCAGTCATTGGAATGGCGATGGGTCTTCTGGTAAGTCTCTTGTATGATAATTTATCTGAAGATGCTGACCAAGTCCCAGGATTGTGGCAATCATTGCCGGCTTCGGCTTTGTAATCTTGTTCCTATTCGTCCCTGAGACTTTCTGGGATCGAACACCGAGACCGAAGTCCCGAAGGCCAACAACGGGGCATCGCAGCCTCTCTAGTGTGCTGCACCATGCGGTGCACCACTCTAAACCGAATGACAAGAAGGAGGGAGATCAAGCCACACATGTGCCGGAAGAATCGAATGTTCCACACCCGCACAGACCTCACAAAGACGTACACGTCGGTTTCGTTGACACGGCTTTGGATGGCTCTGCTGATTGCAAACCCAATATGCAACTATCGCTTCCTGCGATACCAAGGCCATCGTCTAATCAGTCACAGCTAGCCTCGGATCCAGAGACACCACATTTGCACAATCTGAATTCCCCATGCTATCTCGAATTAGAGCGCAACCACGACTATCTCAGCCATCATGCCGAGCTTCATCAGGAGACTACCAGTACCGAACCAGCGGACGAAAAGGCTGAGGAGCACTCAGCACCTGTGGCATCCGCTCTACATGAAGGTGCCAATTCCGGGCTTGCAACGACTCCGATGAAAAGCCCAGAAGATCTACCTACATCCGAGCTCTTTCTGTATACTTCCAACCTTCGCCAGGCGCCACCGAAAACTTACCTTGAAACATTACGGCCCTGGAATGGTCGTCTCGCGAAGACGAGTTGGTTTCGTGTCATGCTGAGGCCATTCATTTTGTTTGCTTATCCGTCCGTTTTGTGGTCCACCCTAGTCTACTCCTTATCAGTTGGCTGGCTAATCGTTCTCTCCGAGTCTGTGGCGAGCATTTATCGCAACAAAGCCAGCTATAACTTTTCGGCTTTAGGAACTGGTCTTGTATACATGTCTCCATTTATTGGTGGAATCCTTGGCACTGTTGTGGCGGGCAGGGTGTCTGATATCATTGTGCGCTTCATGGCCCGAAGGAATGGTGGAGTCTACGAACCGGAATTTCGTCTCGTTATGGCCGCACCTGTTGCCGTCGCGACTGCCATTGGTTTAATGGGCTTTGGCTGGTCAGCGCAAGAGCGAGATTTGTGGATTGTGCCAACAATTTTCTTTGGCATCATTTCGTTTGGCTGCACTCTGGGAAGTACAACCGCGATCACGTTTTGCGTCGACTCGTACCGACAGTACGCGGGTGAGGCCCTCGTTACACTCAACTTCAGCAAGAACATCTTCCATGGATTGGTCTTTTCGTTGTTCTTCCCTCGCTGGCTGGCATCCGACGGGCCAAAAAAAGTGTTTCTGGCAATTGGTGGGATACAGATAGCCTGTTTGTTGACAACAATTCCAATGTACATCTTTGGGAAACGAGCAAGGATGATGACAGTTCGGAAAAATTGGATGGAGAAGCTATGAACACTCAATTCCTTGGTACGACATAATTCTCGCGGTGGAAACCAGGCGTTTGGCATTGGCAGAGTCTTTGTGAAGGGTTAGAGACGGGAAGATAGCATTTTTGGTATTAGAGTGGCGTTCTAGATGAGGTATCCTTTTCGTGCACATAACCTATTAAGCAACCCTTTAATATACGTCATATTTTTTAACAACGACGAGTCTCTACCAGTATTAAACACAGCCCAATCCATGCAAAAATGCACTGTCGTGTACATCGTAAGCTCACACTCATGTCAAACACTCTCCCCATCCCACAACATCCCCCACCACTTGACGCCTTCCCCTCCCTCTTTCGGCCACCCATCCGCGCCCACCCTGCCTACACCAACCATCACCACCTCACAGACCCGAAATCCGTAGTGCTCATACACAGCCACAGCGTGTGGATCCGTTGCTTCTAGCCACACCGGTACGCCTTCGTCCCTCGCTTTGGCGAGAAAGGGCAGTACGACAGCGCTGATGGCGCCTTTGACGTCTTCGCGGCCGGGAACCCGTGCAAGGAAGGCGAGGTGATAGTGTGGCCTTAGTTTTTTGATTGGTTGTCCCGTCCCGTTTTCTGTCGTTCGTCCGGTGGGTTCGTCGTCATTCTGAGCGTAGCCTAGGTACTGCGCCTTCATGCGTGCCACCGCGCTCCTCCACTCCGAGAGTAGCGGACCCGGGTTCGATTTTGACTCCGAGAAGGGCGTGCCCGTGTATGAGGGCGGTTCCCACGAGGCGACGGCGGCCCAGTCGCCGGACTCGAGGAGGATGGCATTTTGGGTGGAGCGGGAAGGCGGGTTGGAGACGGAGTCGCGTATGCCGCCGGCGAAGTGGGCGATGCTGCGGGCGTGGGTGATGGGCGAAGGGACAGAGGGCGGATAGGGTGGCGGGGTGGCGTCGATTTCGCTGATGAAGGCTGTACTTATAGCGTTGCTGTTAAAGGCGGAGGCAATGCAAGAGATGAAACGGTCGAGGTAGGCTGGGGTGGGGTTGGAGGTTTGCGTTATGGGGGGGAGGGAGCGAGTGGACGGGGGGGTGGTGCTTAGAGACATTATCCTGGATGGCGTGGGAGTGCTTGAAGATGCGGTAAGGACCGTGTTGTTGTTTGTGTATGTTGTAAGTGCTAGGAAATGTCAATTGTGCTTTACGGGAACTTTTGCCTTGGAATCCTGTCTCTGAGTCATCGCATGCAAGAGCTTATGACGCGAGGCGCCTTTGATGGTTCGTAAGCAAACTTTTCGTGTCCCAGTAGGGCACAAATGACAATGTGATGTTCGAGATATCTTTCCAGAGAAGCTACAGCAGTAGAGAACTTTAAAGCATGAGACTGAGAAAATCTAGGGGTGACACCGTGAATTTAGAGCCTCGCAAGATCATACCTAAATATAACTGGCCTTAGAACTATCTTACTGTAAGTCTTTGCGATATCTCAGGTTGGCAGATGTCCAGGATGAAGAGTGCCAGGTCGAAGGTAAATTGCAATATTCTGTGAAGCAGCCGCCCTGTTGTGGGCCACTCAGCTCCTCGGCGGATCCGTGAGTGATGTCGCTGTCTGACTACAAACTCTGATACATATTTCCGCACAACTCAATAGTTAAGCTACACGATTGTGGTAGCCTTGAGGTGACAAGTCAGACTAGATAGCAAGAGGAATGCTCTGATCCCGCGAAGTGAATGAACGTTACTCCGGACAACGATAGAGCGGCTTTCACACAGGAATATGCTTCACCGTTTAACCCTATGCAATAGTCGGCTTCAAGGCCTCATGTAACGTTGCTCCCTGTCTAGATCTGCAGTACATTTGGGATCGTCGGTCAATGGGCGTCAATCACAGCTCCTCAAATGAAGATGTTGGTGTTTGGACACACAGCGATAGTAGCCGAAGCCCCAATCAGTCTTTTCAGAATGTTCAGTCTTTCCTTAGCCTTTCATTTATGCAAAGCTCACCTCTGGATTGTCTGCGATCAGAGTATCTTTTCTTTCTCTTACTCTCTCTCTCCGTGTTAGTAGAGCCAATGGCTGTTACATTCAATGAAAAGTACACCACAGGGGAGGAGATTGAGAAGGAGAATATCCCGCAAGGGCTCCGTCGTTGTGTTCACCCGTTCCACTTGCAGGTGTCCTGGTGAATAGTGACAGAGCTTGCTCGGTTATTACCGAGAAGCTGGCAGACAGGCCTCATGGACGGCACTCAAGTTGAATTCATGGTAGGCCTTGCAATCAACGGCACCATGTGCGACGAGGTTGGGTACAAAAAGGCCTACTTCATGGCCTTGATCCTGATGACTGCAGCCATCTTCATACCCCTCTTTGCGACCAGCGACGCAATGCTACTGGCAGGTCAAGTCGTTTCGAGCATCCCTTAGGGAATGTTCCAAACCCTGGTGCTGCGCGGCTACTTAACAACCTATGCGAACATATACTGGGTGATTGGCCAAGTCTTGTCCCCCCAGTGTTCTCCGTGGGTTCCTCAGCGGCATGGATCAGTGGGCTTACCGTATTCCCTTCGCTCTCTAATGGATTATTCCTCTCCTCATCCTCATTGATGTCATATTTACCCCCGAGACTCCTTGGTGGCTTGTGCGTGCTGGCCGAAGCGTACAACTGCCCACACCCTACCGATAAATCCATTTTAGCGTCTATATCTCCTAATGCCAATATTGAATCATCATACGAAGTAGGAGGTCAAAAGATTAGCAATCGATGAAGCTGCATCAATTTCAAATTGTACTTGTCAGATGTAGAAATAGTGTGCCTTTGTCTTGGGGCGGGAAAGCGGACACGGCTTTTCTCACTCTAATTCGCAGATGACGGCAACTTACCAATGCAGTATTTGATTATCTCTCTCAACACACCATACTCGAGCTCCAAGCCCTTTCAGACGACAGTGATAGGCTTGGCGGCGTATGCTGCGGCAAGTATGAACAGAATGACTGCAACAGATTTGCAGTGGTAAACAGCTTTACGTTCGCACGCACCAGCCTTGTGGCCTTGCAGGTTCAAAGCGCTCTAAATTCCAGGCTGTCTGCAGAATAAAGACCCCGATGAGAGATCAATGTACGAACTGCCTGGCTGGTCGCATTACGCCGTGATGCTTTTCAAGCCTCGACTCTGTCTAGACACGATCCTACCTTCATTCAAGACAAATCGGCAATATTCACGATGCAAGCACTTCAACGAACATACGAAGATTACCAGATCGGGATTATATGCGCCCTGGCGCTCGAGAAAGCGGCTGTCGAGGCAATGCTGGATGAAGAACACCCTAGACTGAAGAAAAAGGATCACGATGAGAATGATTATACTCTTGGTCGAATCGGGGTTCATAACGTTGCCATTGCCTGCCTACCAGCTGGCTTATTAGGAGATGGCCCTGCTGCAACTGTTGCAAAGGACATGGTACGCAGCTTTCCAATCAAATTCGGTCTCATGGTCGGCATCGGCGGGGGTGTTTGGAGCAAGAAAGCTGACCTTCGCCTCGGGGATGTCGTTGTCAGTCAACCTGAAGGGACGCATGGCGGTGTTGTGCAATGGGATATCGGGAAGATGGAGAAGGGAGGTGTATTCCGGCGCACTGGAACACTGAACAAGCCGCCGCCTGTACTGCTCCATGCTTTACAAAGCATGAAAACGAGGCACTTCAAAGAAGGTGATAAGCTGCCAGAGTCGCTCCTGAGGATGCCATCTTTCATGGCCGAGACGTTCAGGTATCAAGGTGCAGAGCAAGACCAGCTGTTCGAGGCTGCCTATGATCACGAGGGTGACGAGACCTGCGACCAGTGCGAAGTCCAAAAGGTGGTGGCAAGGCTACCTCGTACGAACTCTGCCCCTCGGATACACTATGGCAACATTGCATCGGGAAATGAGGTGATGAAGCACGGCGTCACCCGGGACAAAATAGCTAAAGAGGAGGGGGTGATTTGTTTTGAGATGGAGGCTGCTGGATTGATGGATAATTTTCCATGTCTTGTAATAAGGGGCATCTGTGATTATGCAGACTCTCACAAAAACAAGATATGGCAACCATACGCCGCAGCGACTGCTGCTGCGCTTGCCAGGGAGCTTCTCAGTTTTATCGACGAACAGGAAGTGGTCAACACACCCCGTGAGTAGATCATTTCTATCAGATAATCCTAATCACCATCTCTCCGACCTTGTACATTTGGCCGATCTCTTTGCCATCTTGTTGGCTGTCTCTTTGGGCTATACGGCTGCGCTACAACACCTAAGAGGTGAGGATGCGCCAAAGGCTGTGGCTCTTCGATTTTGTACATAGATTGACACGCGCTGAAATACTAACAGAGGATAAGCTGACATTCTGTTAGATGGCTCAAGGTCGAAAGAAGAGGAAGATTGCTTGACTGCATTATTCCTGACAATCCAGCCCGACCCGCGTGACGATCGAGATAGGCTCATACACGAAAAGGGGCCAATAGTTGACGGTACATGCGAATGGATCAAGACCAATGAGCTTTACAATTCATGGCTTCATTCCCGTTCGCAGCTACTATGGTTGTCTGGTGGACCTGGCAAAGGCAAAACGATGCTCTCGATATTCCTCGCAGGCGAGCTCGAGCGAAGCGCGAACGACTCCCAGGATATATTGTTCGTGCAATACTTCTGCAATAACAGGGACGAAAAGCGAAATACGGCCACTGCTATAATCAGAGGACTGCTTTTCCAGCTTCTATCACTACGGCCCAAATTGTTCAATTACATCCTACCAAGCTTCAAAGTCCAGAAAGAATCTTTGTTCACCGACTCGTCATTCGAAACGCTCTGGAGGGTCTTCGAGACTACGGTTCACGATCCAGTCCTTGGTACTACATACTGCGTCCTGGATGGCCTCGACGAATGCGACGAAGCTTCATTAGAATGGCTACTGAAGAAATTCAAATCTCTCTTCTCGAGGAAATCTAACGATTCTTCAGCCTGCCATCTCAATTTGATCGCTGTCAGCCGTGATCTCCCAGACTTTATTCCAGAGCTACTATCAACTTTCCCTCGTATCCGACTCGATCCAGACGCAGACAGCGAGATCGAGAGCGATATCCACCGATTCATTGAGGTCAAGGTTAACGAACTCTCTAAATATAGACGATATCCGGAGCCACTACGTGTGCATGTGAAGGATGTCTTCTTGGACCGCGCGAAAGGGACATTCCTCTGGGTCGGAATTGTAGCTAATGAGCTGAGGAATTGCAGGATATCGGAAGTCGAAAATTTTCTGGATCTCATTCCATCAGGATTGGAAGGATTGTACGCCCGCATGCTACTTCAGATCAACGACCGCCAACGAGAAACTGCCGCCAAGATATTGAGCTGGGTGGTCATGGCTGTGCGACCCTTGACTCTCTCAGAGTTGAGCGCAGCGATTGGGCCCTCTATTAGGCCTTCTGTGGGTTTGAGTGGTGACGAAGCGATAAGAGACCAGGTGGCTTTTTGCGGATATTTCCTAACGATCAAGGAAGATAAGGTTGGCCTTATCCATCAGTCAGCCAAGGATTATCTCCTACGCAAAACTCCTGATTCAAACCGTGAGCTGGAGTTTTTCCGCATTGAAGAAGAGAAGGTGAACTTGGAGATTGCACGGAAGTGTCTAGCTTATCTTCAAAATGGTGCTCTCGCTGATGGCGCAGTTGTTTTAGAGCACAGATTCGGCGGCCCAGTCAAAGATGTGTCGCGCCTAAATGCCTTCCCCTTACTTTCATATGCTACACTTTATTGGCCTGAGCATGCACGATCCTTAGCTAGTTCGGAAGACATTTTTGACTTATCATATTCCTTTTATGATGAGAAATCTCCAGTTCGTGAGTCTTGGCTAAAGTCCTATTGGCTTGCGGAAGGGTTTTATCCCCAACCCAATTCATTTTCGGTATTGCATTTAGCTTCTTATTTCGGCATAGCCCCACTTGCTGAGAATCTCCTTTCCAAGAAGGGTTGGGTAAATAAGCTAAAGTGTTATATTGATGTGAATAAAAGGGATGGGTTTGGAAGGACGGCGCTGTCCTTGGCGGCCGAGAAGGGACACGAGGCGACGGTGCGGCTGCTCCTCGAGAAGGGGGCAGACGTCAACGCGAAGGACAAGCGCGGACGGACGGCGCTATACCAGGCGGCCGATAGGGAGCACGAGACGATAGTGCGGCTACTCCTCGAGAAGGGGGCGGACGCCAACGCGAAGGACAAGGACGGATGGACGGCGC
>Ga0335072_10000705_pt1 | contig 60528 bp, 60 predicted proteins | sample Lox_Sample_21_FD_206725 | JGI IMG/M metagenome (GOLD analysis project Ga0335072, IMG submission 206725) | Soil microbial communities from Loxahatchee National Wildlife Refuge, Florida, United States - Lox_Sample_2.1 | ecosystem: Environmental > Terrestrial > Soil > Wetlands | place: USA...
GGGCGGGGATCCGACTCCGCGGTAGGCGCGACCGTTGGTGATGAGGTCGAGGACAGCGATGGCGAGCAGGTCGGGGACGGGCACTTCGTGGCGGCCGAGCCGGAGGGCGAGGGTATCGTCGCGGCGGATCACCTGGCTGGTTGTCATGACGGCGATCCGGGACAGCGGCTGCCCGTAGAGCAGGAGCAGGCAGCAGGCAGCCGGCGGCCCGGTCGGTCGGCTCGATCGCAGTGTCGTGCAGCAGCCGCGCGGCCAGTGCCCACCGCTGGTCCTGGCTGATAGCCGGGCCGTCGGTGCGTGCGGGAGCGGGCATGTCCAGGCGCTGGCAGTGCCCGCGGGAGGCGGCCCAGGACAGGAAGTCACGGGCGTGGCGTGCCGCCGGCCCGGTGTGAAGCCAGTCGTCGATGTGGGCCTGCTGGCAGCCGTCCAGGGTGATGTCGCGTTCGCGGAGCCAGCCGAGGAGGCTGGCTGCGGCGCGGATGCTGTTGCAGGCGTGCGCGGTCGGAGTTCGCGGCCGGGGGTGCTGCCGGGCGCTGGCCCGCAGGCGGCGCATCACCTGCCAGGTGGCATAGGACTGCACCAGCCGCCGGTCAACGGCCGGCTCGATGGTGGCGAGCAGTTTCGCCAGCCAGCGGTCAGCGCGGGCGAGTGCCTCGTCGCGTGACGGTAGCGCACCGCTGGCCACCAGCATGTGCCGTAGGTAGTCCGCTGCCCGCTGGTGCGGGTGGGCATCCAGCGCGTCGTGGCTGACGGCCAGGCGGCCGGCGGCGACGTCGGCGAGCAGGCCGGCTCCGGTTCCCTTGCGCAGCCAGTTCAGCGCGCTGCGCGGCTGCCGGGCGGCGGCTACCGCGTCGAATACTCCGGTCAGCTGCGGCGGGATGGCGCCGGTGCCGGCCGACAGCAGCTCACGGGCGCGGCGGCGCAGGCTGCACCGGGCGCAGCGGCCTTTCTCATAGAGCTTGTCCTCGGTCCCGCAATCGGCGCAGGCGCAGGTGACCGGGATCCCGGCGCAGTCGGCGCAGGTGACCGCGGCTGGGCCGGGCGGGGCGACCAGACGCCGCAGCTGGCCGCAGGATGCGCACCGGCTGCGGTGGCGCAGCGCGGCGGTATAGCACGGGTCGCAGACCGGGCCTTCAGGCCAGCGGGCCTGCGCCGGGCGGTTCTGGCCGCAGCGAGCGCAGGTCACCGCCGTCCGCGGCGTGCAGGACAGGCACACCGGCTGGTCGCCGCCGGCGAAGTTGCATTCCCGCTCCCGGCCGCAGACGCTGCAGACGGCCTCGGGCATCTTGTAGCAGTTCACGCAGACATCAGGGCTGCCGGCGCGGGCTCGCACCGCTCATCGAGGCCGTCTTGCCGCAGATCCCGCACGGGCGGTGCCCGCGCTCGTGGCGGCGGCACCGCTGGCAGATCGGCTGCCCCTCGCCGGTCCGGCCGGCGACGGGCTTGATCGCATGGCAGCGCGCGCACTCGGCGGCGGCGGCCCGGTGCGCGCATGGCGGGCACGTCCCGCCCTGGCTGGTGCGGGTCAGCGGCCGGCCCGTCCGGCCGCAGATCACGCAGGCGGGAACGCTCAGCACTGACCAGCGGGCAATCAGCTCGCTGACCAGGCGCCCCACCAACGGCGGGGCACCAGCGGCCAGTGCGCCCGGATCACTGGCAACCGCGGTGGCCAGGCTGCGCAGCGCGGCCGGGCCTGCCGCTGCCGCGTCCACAGCTGCGGCAATCACCTCCCGCGGCAGCGACCCCTCCACTGCGGCAACTCGCGTGACCACCGTGTCGCGCCGGCACGACGGGCAAAACGGCCGGCGCGCACTGGCGAGCTCATGGCCGGCCGAGCAGCACGCCACAGCTACCTGCGGTCCCCGGCCACCCGAGCCCGCACCGGGCGGGGTTGCTGTCCTGGCCGCGGTGCCTGCTGCAGGCCCGGGCGCAGGGCCGTCCCCGGTTCGATGAGCTCGCCGGGCCCGCAGCCCAGGATGTCGCACAGCGCGGCGAGCGTGGCCAGGCTGAGCCGCTCCGGGGTCTTGGTCACCAGCCGGTAGACCTGCTCACGGGACAGCGTCACGCCGCGCTCGGCCAGCAGCGGCCGCAGGTCCGTGGTGGCGTACATGTCCTTGTCGGCCATCAGCCGCCGCAGGTGCCACACATAGCCGACCTTCTTAACCATCAGCTACTGTCCCTTTCCCTCGAAAGCCAGCGCCAGCGCAGCCCGCAACATCCGGTTCCGCGCGTCCTGCCCCACCGTGGTGTAGGTGGCCGTGGTCGACGCCCACGAATGACCGGCCTGGAACTGCACGAACAGCGGGTCCGCGCCATCCTCGATCAGGTGGGAGACATACGAGTGCCGAAGGCAGTGCACCGACAGCTCGCCCGGCAGCCCGGCTGCCTTCCGCCAGGCCGCGAACCGTTCATCGACCGACCGGGGCGAGATCCGCTCCCGCCGCTCGGTCAGCCACAGCGCCGGGTGATGATCTGCGTCGTAGCGCGGACGGACCTCATCCAGGTACTGCCGTAACGCCTCGGCCGCCCACGGCATCACCGTGGCGACAGCCCGCCGCCTCGGCGGGCTGCCGCGCATCGCCTTGCCGTACCGCACATGGCACATCCCGAGCCCGCCGAGCTCCGGCGCGGCCGGGTCCGGCGCGAAATCAGACACATCCAGCATCGCCGCCTCCCGGCGGCGCAGCCCCCAGCCGTAGACCACCTTGAACAGCGTCGCGTCGCGGAACGCGGCCAGCCAGCCCTTCCGCGGCGAGCCCGCCGCCCGCTCCACGTGGTCATCTGCGGCGTCAAAGAACAACTGCAGCTCGGCCCGGGTCAGCGGCCGCCGTTCCGGCCGCCCCTCGTAATCGGCGGTGTGCGCAGCGGAGTTGCGCTCATGAAACACCTGCACCGGCACCGCGCCGGCGCGCTGCTCGCACTCGGCAACCCAGCCGTACCGGGGATCGCACACATACTCCAGGAATAACGCCAGCGCCCCCTGGTAGGAGCGGATGGTCGAATGCGCCCAGCCTCCGGAGACTATCCACGACTCGGCCTGCGCCGCCGTCCACTGCCAAGGCCAGCAGCCCGTGAACGCAGCGAACTGGCGCACCAGCCGCTCCCGCTCACCGATTAGCCGGACGCTCAGCCGCCGGGCCTGCTGCTGGCGCCGCCAGCCAGCCAGCATCTCCTCCAGCAGCACCGCACCCGGCGCGAGCGGCGCCGCACCATCCGCGCCGACCAGCGCCAAAGTCCCCCGGCGTCCGCCCACAGCGGGTCCCCCTCCCGCAGACGCCAGGTACAGCAATCAGGCACCCAGCGCAACCGATCCGGATGCCACATCCTGTCACCCGGCGCAACCAAAGGCCCCAGAACCCAGCTCACACCGCGTGTCTAGCGCCGCCAGGTAGCTCCTCAGCGGCAGGCTGCAAGGCTTCAGCTCCTGCTAGGCCACCCACACGCATCCAGGAGAACGATGCATCGGATGCAACTCCGCACCCTTCCATCCAGGTCAGCCCGGTGTGCCGCAGGTCGTGCCGCCTGAGGTAGCCATAACCCAGGGCGGTGACGACCTCGTCCCAGTGGGTCGCGTCGCGTAGCACGGCTGTCGTGACCCGGCCGCCGCGCGGCCCGGTGAAGAGGCGCGCCATCGGGTCGTCGCTGATGGCGTTCAGCCGCCGGTCGACCAGAGGCCGGATCTCGGGTATGAGCCGGATGACCCGGGCTCGTTTGCCTTTCGTTCCCTTGTCGGTGACGCCGCCGGGGCTGGGAGTGGTCTGGCGGCGGACGTTCCACGTCCAGGTTTCGCGGTCGATGTCCGCTCGCCGGACTCCCGACGTCTCCCCGATGCGGGCGGCGGTGCAGGCCGTGAACTCCACGATGTCAGCCCATCCGGCGAAGTGGTCAGGTGAACGGGCGACCAGCGCGGCCGCGAGCTGCTGGAGCGCTTCCCAGTCTGGGAGCGCGAGCGAAGCCTCGCGGTTTGCCGGTCGCTGCCCGAGGCGACACGATCATTGCCGGGAGTCTTCTACAACTGGGAGCGTGGCCGCGATGACGATTGCAATCGCCGCTGTCGCGTTAGCCGTCAGCGTTAGCACGTTCGCTGCCACCTGGTGGCGTGACAAGCGGGACTTGCTGCTGCAGGTCCACGATCGGCTGACCACAGCCGATCAGCAGCGCGGCCGGCGGCTGGTTTACGTGATGAGAGATCGAGGAACAGGCCCCGAGAAACTCTCGGCCGACGAGCACGAACTGATTAACAGCGCCCTGGCGGCCTTCAACACGCTGGGGATCTACTATCACCGCCGCTATGTTCGCCGGCAAGATGTGATGGACCTGTGGGACGCTTCGCTAGTCAGGATCATGTCGGCAGCAGGGCCTTTCCTGGCACATCGGGGTGCCGCCGCCGACGGTCCGACGTGGCCTTACCTGTTCGTGCTCGCTGACGATGCCAGGGATTACCTCCGGCGGCAGGGGATCGACCCCGCGGAGATCGAAGCGCCCCGCCAGCCGTAGCCAGCGATGCAGTTCTGGGCCAGTCAGGCCAGGCGCGGGCAATGTGAGGCCTCACGCCACTTGGCACTAGCTCGTGGGCACGACCGAGACTCTGCCTTCGGGGGCTGCTGCCGCGGTTTTCCGGTGAGCCCAATTGGATGACTACTCTCGCTCTGGTCTTGCTGACTACCGCGCGCTCGGCCAGTCCATCGCCGACCATGCAGGCTACCCGTCCTCGACGGCCGTCTCAGCTTCGCTGAGACCGGAGGCAGCACAACTGCGCGGTCCGCCAGCACTCAAACCTTCGAATCAGGCGTGCGAAATAGAATCTGGGCCTCAATCCGGAAACTCGGCTACTTGCACCGTCGCGGCGGCCCTCAGACAGGTCAGAAGTGGCTTGGTCCGAGGCGACTTCCCGAAATTTCTCGTGTACGCAATCCCTCTTGACTGGATATACCTCCCGGTCAGCCCTGCCCGCCGGACGCCGCAGAAGCGTCGTCAGTGACCTGTCGCCGGGATGCCTCGTTCGTACAATGCCGTTCGAGCAGTGTTCGCGGCGATCACTGCACTGCCTGGTCAGGCCTGGCGGTCGTCCTCGACCACCGTTGACATATGTCATCGCGGGCCGCTGACTCACAGCACTACCCCGACTGGAGCCGGGCGCGAGAACCTCCTGTCATGACTCCTGCAGACGCCTCCGCCGACGGGCTTCTCGCAAGTTCACAAGAAGGGCTGGCTGGCACAGGGACCACCGAGATCCTCTCCGGTACGGACGCGAGCGCCGCTGTCCCGCTTCCGGACGCAGGCCCGTTCGACCGGCGCGTGATCTGGGTTGGCGGAGTCGTCTTCGCCGTGCTGATGGCGTTGTCGACTCGGTATGGCTTTGACCGCGACGAGCTTTACTTCCTGGACGGCGCCCGGCACCTGCAGGCCAGCTACGTTGACCAGCCGGTGTTCGGGCCGCTGTTAGCGTGGGTGTCACTCAAGCTGTTCGGCGTGTCGCTGCCCGGACTGCGGGTGTGGCCCGCGCTCGCTGCCTGGGCGACGGTGGTGGTCGGCGCGCTGACCGCCCGCGAGTTCGGCGGCGGCAAGCGCGCGCAGCTGCTGGCTGCGATCGGCACCGCGACCATGCCGGTGCTGCTGGGCGCCGCTCATATCGCCAACACGACTGCCTACGAGCTGCTGGCGTGGGCCGGCCTGGCGCTGGTGGTGGCCAGGATCGGCCGGACCGGCGACTGCCGCTGGTGGCTGGCCGGGGGCCTGATCACCGGCCTGGGGGTAGCTGACGACCACAGCATGAGCTTCTTCGCCATCGCGCTCGTCATCGGGGCGCTGCTCAGCGGCGGCCGAAAGATGATCTGCAATCGCTGGTTCCTGGCCGGTGCCATGATCGCGGTGGCCTTCGAGGTCCCCGACTTGTGGTGGCAGGCACAGCACGGGTGGGCGACGATCGCCATGACCCAAGCGCTGCACCGGGAAAACGGCGGCCTGGCCAATATCGGCACCTGGATCGCCGGCCAGCTGGTCGTGGTAACTCTGGCCCTGGCCCGGGTCTGGCTAGCCGGGCTCCGGTTCCTCTGGCAGTCAGACCGACCGCTATGGCGGGCGATGGCCTGGGCATACGGGCTGCTCTTCGTGCTGTTCGCGCTCACCACCGGCGCTAAGACCTACTACCTAGGCGCCGCGTACGTGTACCTGCTCGCCGCCGGCGCCGTGGCCATCGAGGCATGGCTGCAAGCGTGCCCCGGCCGGCTGCGCAATCTCCTGCTGGCTAGCGCGCTCACCACCGCGGTCGCAGTCCCGACCGTCTTGCCGGTGCTCCCGGCAGGTGACATCGGCTGGCTACACAAGCTCAACCCGACTCCGGGCGAGACCGTCGGCTGGCCCGAGGTCGTGCAGACCGTTGACGGGGTGTGGAAGTCGCTGCCGCCGTACCAGCGCGCCAGCGCGGTGATCTTCACCGCCGACTACGGCGAAGCCGGAGCCATCAACGAACTCGGCCGGCGAACAGGGCTGCCGACCGCCGTGAGCGGGCACAACAGCGAATGGTGGTGGGGGCCAGGAAACAGCCGCGCCACCACCGTGGTTGCCGTCATGCCCGGACCCGTCGATATCACCAGCTCCGCAGCCACCGCCTCTCTGAGACAGTTCTTCACCCACGTGCGAGTCGCGGCCACGCTGTCGAATCCGTACGGCATCCACAACCAGGAATGGGATGGCCAGGTCTATATCTGCACTGGCCTCCGCCACCCGTGGGCCCAGCTATGGCCACGGCTGCGCCACTACGACTGACGCGGTGTCAGAGTCAAGCATGGGCAGCAAGTGCATGGCTCATTCGGCGAGCAGCCGCCTGAGCCGGCCGGATCTGAGACGGCGTGCCGCTGCCGACGCGCCATGTCTTGAGGTCGCCGCGGGACATTTCCTCAGCCGGGGTCCAGTCGCCGCCTTTGGCGACGTGGTGGGCGCGGCGCAGGCCTACTGAGCGGGGCCCGCCGTTGCCCCATCGGCGGCGACGAACAGATCGCCAGGCACGAGTCGGTAGCCGTGCACAATCTCGGTTGAGATCGAGATCACGTCATCTGTGGGCCCTGCGATCCACGGGTCGAGCTGGCTGCGGTAGCGGGCAGCATCGACCGGGTCGGTGACTTGCCGGGCAGTGCCGATCACGATCACGCTCCAGCCGAGCCGGCGCACCGGATCGAACGCGTCCGCCTCGTACGCAACCACCATCCCCCGGTACTCTGCCAGCGCCGTGATCGCCGCTCCGTCAGTGGCCCTGACAATGATGTGGTCGCCTGCAACAAGGTGATTTACCGGCCTGATAGCCGGCAAGGCGTGATGGGTAAAAACAATCCGCCCCACTGGGATGGCGCCGAGTAGCTCCATCGACTCCGGCCGAGTCAGTTCTTCCATGCGCCGCTCGTAACTCATCGTCAACTCCTGCTCCGCAGCCGCGACCCGCGAGTCTCCGCCCTGCCCTGGTGAACTCTGTTACAGAGTCCGGCTGCGCTCCGTGCCCGGGTAGAGGCCAAGGACCCTTCATCTGCCGACCGCAGGTCGCAGACAGCCGTCGGCTCGGCTGAACAGGACCAGACGGCTCGTGGCCTACCCGCAGAGGATCGATAAGCAGCGATCTGACCCGCCGGTCGCGGACCTGAGGACCCGCTCGGCCCTCACCGTGGCCATGGCGCTGGGCATCCCCGCGTTCCAAACGCACATCTCGCGGAGCATCGGCACCGGCATCTTCTCGCCCGAGGGCGACCGGCGCATCGTCCTGGCGGTACTTGATATCCAGTCGCACCCGACCATTAGCCGGGACACGGCCTGCACGATGCGGCAAGGGCTGACCGATCCGGAGGCCTGACCAGCAGCGGCGACGACGCCGGTCATTCGCTTGAGAGTCTCGACTTAGGTCACGCCGTTCAATCTCAGGACTAATGGCCCTCGTCGTAAGGCCTACGCCCCTGCCACCATTCCGGATATTCGGGGACAGTAAACAGAGATCCGGGCTCGTTGCCCGGCAGCCCGGAAGGAGAGGTTCAGATGTCAGGGGTCGTGGTAGGCATCGATGGCTCGCACAACGCCAGTCACGCGCTCGAGTGGGCAATGACCGAGGCAGGCATGCGGCATGCTGACCTCACCGTCATCACCATCAACTCGGTAATCGAAGGCTACTGGTCCAGGCAGCCGGTCACGCTGCCGAGCGACGACGAGAAAGTCGCCGAGGCCCGCGAGCTCGCCGAGACGGCCGTCGCCAAGGTCGCAGCTGACCTCGGTGATCGCCAGCCGGCGTCGGTGCAGGTGGTCGCGAAGAGTGGCTTCCCCGTTCAGGCATTGATTGAGGCATCGGAAGGCTGCGACTTGCTGGTCGTGGGCAGCCGGGGCGGCGGCGGTTTCAGCGCGCTCTCGGTCGGCTCGATCACCAACCAGGTCGTGCATCACGCCAAGTGCCCCGTCGTGGTGGTGCCAGCTGGCCGGTAGGTATCCCGCCACCAGGCCGCAGGGAGTTCGGCCGCCAGGACAGTGTCCTGGCGGCCGCTCCATGTCGGCGGGCGATGGGTCAGGACGAACGGCCCACTGCTGACCGGCAATCGGCCCTGCCGGACGGATTAGCTGAAGCGCCAGGCTCAAACACAACCACTCAGGAGGTTAGGAGCACTGGCCATGAGAGCAGCGGTAGTACAGCAGTTCGGCGAGCCACTAGTGATCGAAGACCGGCCGATACCCGAGCCGGGGCCAGGCCAGGTCACGGTGCGGATGCAGGCATCAGGCCTGTGCCACACCGACATCCACGCCGCTCACGGCGACTGGCCGGTGAAGCCGAACCCGCCGTTCGTGCCCGGTCACGAGGGCGTCGGGATCGTGCACGAACTCGGTGCCGGCGTCACCAGCATGCGGCCGGGCGATACGGTCGCCGTCCCCTGGCTCGGCTATGCCTGCGGTGAGTGCAAGCAGTGCCTTACCGGCTGGGAGACGCTCTGCACCCGGCAGTACAACACCGGATACTCCGTCGACGGCTGCTACGCGGAGTACTTCCTCGCTGAGGCAGCCTTCGCCGCCAAGGTCCCGGCCGGCATCAACGTGTTCGACGCGGCTCCACTGACGTGCGCTGGCGTCACGACGTACAAGGCGGTCAAGGTCGGCGACGTCCGGCCGGCCGACCTGGTCGCCATCTCCGGCGTCGGCGGCCTGGGCCACCTGGCCCTGCAGTACGCCAAGATCTTCGGCGGTACCGTCGCCGCGATCGACATCACTGACGAGAAACTGCAACTGGCCAAGGAACTCGGCGCGGACATTGTCATCGACGCCAGGACCGAAGATCCCGCCACCGTCCTCCAGGCACACGGAGGCGCCGATGTGGCGATCGGCCTGGCGGTGGATGACAAGTCATTCGCAACCGCCTACGCGGGCCTTCGCCGCGGCGGCCGGCTTGTCCTGGTCGCGCTGCCCGCAGCCGGAACCCTGCGCATCCCGGTCTTCGACACCGTCCTCAATGGCACGTCGGTGATCGGCTCGATCGTCGGCACCAGGGCAGATCTGGCCGACGTGTTTGCCCTTCACGCACTCGGACGCACCAAGGTCATCTACGAGACGCGTGACCTTGGCACCGTCAACGAGTCAATAGCCGACGTCTTGCACGGGCGGGCGAAGGCACGAATCGTCTTGCAGCCCTAGCTCGTCGGCACTAGCAAAGAGGCTCTGGCAGCTGGCTGACCAGGTTCACCTGGTCAGCCAGCTGGCGTTCCGCCAGCAAGCAAGCCGCGTCGCTTGCATTCGCCCGCAACACCGACGTGCATACCCACGGGAACGACTGTGACGTCCTCTCAGATGTGATGCGCTCGCGGTGCTAAGGCCTTGACTCCGACGCAGGCTGCTGTTGATCCCGGGCCGGTGCTCGCGGCGCAACGAGCAAGACCGGACAGCGTGCATGCCGGGCGCAATAGTGGCTCACCGAGCCGTGGATCAGCCGGCCTATCCAGGAGGCAGAACGGGTGCCGACCACGAGAATGTCGCCCTCGCGGGTCGCTAGGCCGACTAGTGCCAGAGCCGGGTCGCTCTCCGGCGTTTGGATGCTCAACGGAAAGTCTGTGGGCACCCGTCCTACTGCGGCACGGAAGGCCTTCCGGGTCAGGGACGCCGCGGCGGCACGCTGCTCAGCGCCTGAGAAGGACAGGACAACATGAGGATGACTCAGGTGTCGCATCCGTCGTCCGCCGTGCCGGGGCAGACCGAGCGCCCACGCTCTCACCGCCACAAGCTCAGCATGAGAAGAAGTGGCGAGGTCCGTCGCGGCCGCCAGCGCGGCAAGGCCGGCCGGGCTATCGTCCGATCCCACGATCACTCGTCTGATCTCGGGCGTCGCGCCCGCCGGTACGGCCACCGGAGTCACCATCTGGGCCATGGCCTCTCACCTCGTCTGCTCCGCATCTCCAGCTCAGCATTGCGGGCGCAGCGCAATGGCACACGAGGCGCAGGGCCTGGTGCGTGGTGACCTTCGACCTCCGATTAGCTATGTAGGGCGGCGGCCCCTGATGATCACTACGGGGCACTGCGCATGGTGCACGCAATGCTGACTGACCGAGCCAAGAAGCGCCTCGGCGAAGCCGCCGTGGCCGCGGCTGCCCACGACCAGCAGGTCAGCTCCGTCAGCGGTGTCGAGCAGCACCTGGGCCGCGTTCCCCTCCCGGACTACCGGCCTGATGCTGACCGCGCTGCCCGCGCCGGCGACAGCGCGGATGCTGTTAGTCAGCGTAGTTTCCGCAAACCTGGCAAAGTCCGACTGTTCGAGGACGGCGAGCGGCCCGTACGGCATGCCGCCTATCACGACCGGCCTGTGCCACGCGCTGACTGCGTCAATCGACGCTGCGGTCAGCTCAGCCTGCCGCAACGCCCAGGCCAGCGCCTCTCGCGATGCCTGTGAGCCGTCTACGCCCACGACGACTCGGTGACCTCTGCCTGACGGAGCGCTCATGCCTCCCCTAACCCTCCCTTGCCGACCCCTTAGTTAAGCCTTCCCAGATTCACGAGCCCTTAGTGGAATCCCGACGTGGTCAAGGCGCGGCGGTTTGCACGACCTCGACATTCCCCGCTGGGACGGATCACAATGTTGGGAGCTAACCTTGGCCGTCGGGAGGGATCGGCCAGTGCAAGAGCGCCCCGAAGTGGTCTCGGGCCTGCTACCGCAGCTCCATCTCGACGAGCTGCTGCGTGAGCTCCAGGGTCGGCTCCAGGCTGTATTGGAGACCCGGGACCAGATGCACGGGCTCCTGGAAGCCGTCGTCGCAGTGGGCTCCGGCTTGGACCTGGAGACGATGCTCCACCGGATCGTCGAGGCTGCAGTCAGCCTGGCGGACGCCCGGTACGGCGCGCTAGGCGTGGTGGGCGACGGCGAACGGCTTGCCGAGTTCGTACCAGTCGGCCTGGACGAGCACGAGATCTCCGAGATCGACCACTGGCCTGAGGGAAAGGGCCTGCTTGGCCTGCTGATTCGAGACCCCCGGCCACTGCGGCTGGTGGACATAAAGGCACACTCAGATTCTGTTGGCTTCCCGTCGGGACATCCGCCGATGCGCAGTTTCCTGGGCGTCCCAGTGCACGTGCGCGGCGAGGTATTCGGGAACCTCTACCTGACCGAGAAGAGAGACGGAAACCAGTTCACCGCCGATGACGAAGCGGTGGTGTCTGCGCTCGGGGCCGCGGCAGGCGTGGCGATCGAGAATGCCCGCCTGTATGACGATTCCCAGCGGCAGCAGCGCTGGCTGCGGGCGAGCAGCGACGTCACCACACGGCTGCTGTCGGGCATCGAGCCTGATGACGTGTTCCCCGCTCTGACGATACAAGCCCTCGAGCTTTCAGGTGCCGATCTCGCCGTCGTGGCACTGCCCGACAGCCTGGGAGCACGTTTGATCATCGAGTTCGCCGATGGTGATGGCGCCGATGCCGCGCGCGGTCTAGTCCTGCCGACCAGCGGATCACTGTCAGGACGCGTGCTGGAAACCGGACAACCGGAGACCGTCACGGACTTCGCCGCCGACGAGCGCGCTTCCTCGGCAGCCCGCGCTGCGATGAGCCACATCGGCCCAGCAGTACTCATCCCGCTCGGCGGACCTGGCAATGTGCGGGGTGTATTCACGATCGGCCGGCGGCACGGCGCGAGTCCGTTCGCTCGGGCTGCCGTCGAGGTCGCCGCATCGTTCGCTACGCAGGCGGGCATCGCACTTGAGTTGGCGGACCGGCGCCGCGACGCGGAGCAGCTGCGGGTGTTCGAAGACCGCGACCGCATCGCCCGTGACCTCCACGATCAGGTTATCCAGCGGCTTTACGCAGCGGGGATGTCACTGCAGGGGACAGTTCCGATGACAGCCGATCCGGCCGTCAGCAAGCGGATTCATCACGTCGTGGACGAAATGGACCAGGCGATCGCCGATATCCGGACCGCAATCTTTTCATTGCACTCGCGCAGCCGCGATGCAGCGCCGACTCTCCCGAGACAGATCGTCGCCCTCGCCGATGAGATGACGCCGATGCTCGGAATCGCCCCTGCAATCCGGCTCGGGGGCGGGCTTGATGACAAAGTCACAGCGGTGCAAGCTGAGCACCTGCTCACAGTGCTGCGCGAAGCGCTATCCAACGTGGCGCGACACGCCAACGCCAGCCAGGTCGACGTCAGCGTCGAGGCCAATAGCGAGCTCACCCTCCGGGTCGCCGATGACGGGAGCGGGATCAAGTCCGACGTCCGGCGCAGCGGCCTAGCCAATATGTACGAGCGCGCAGCGCTGCTCGGCGGAACACTTCAGATAGCCCCGGCAGACGATGAAACGGGAACCGGCACCGTTCTGCTCTGGAGAGTCCCCCTCAGCTAGCCGAGCCGGGCAGAGGTCCTGACGACAGAGGACGTTCGTTCCTGTTCGGCAACCAGCCGTGAGCGATTGATTCGTCATGCAACTGGCATTAGCTCTAACAGGCCGGGAGCAGCGATGAGAGTTCTCTTGCCGCCGGAACGGCGGCCGACACGCACCGCGGACCAGGTGGCTGCGTACGTGGTGGGAGCAGCGGTTTGGGCTCCTTCGGTCCACAACACCCAGCCCTGGCGGTTTAGTTCCGCGGGCTCCGAGATTGCCCTGCACGCCGATGTATGCAGGCAACTTCAGGTAGCCGATCCCAGCGGCCGCGAAATGCTGATCAGCTGCGGAGCAGCGCTTCTCACAGCCAAGCTCGCGCTCCGGTCGCTCGGTTACGTACCCGAGACGCGCGTGCTGCCCGATCCCGCCGACCCGTTGCTTATCGCCCGGCTGCGCTGGCGCCGGAAGACATCACCGGCCGTCGAGGAAGAGCGTTTGTTCAACCAGGTAACACAGCGGCGGACGCACCGGGGAGGGTTCGAGCCGGTCCCTCCAGACCCTGGCTTGGTCGGCGCCCTGCGCCAGGACGCCGCCCGCCACGAAACGGCCCTGCGCGTGGCTGTTACTGACGACGCCAGGGCGGTCCTCGCAGCGATCACCGAGATGGCCGAGCAGGTCGAGCGCCTCAATCCTGCCTATGTCCGCGAACTGACGGCCTGGGCGCCGCCGCCCGGCACCAGCCGGCTCGATGGTGTCTCAGCCTCCTCCTATCCGGCGCGTCCGGAAGTGATGAGCCCGTATTTCGCTGGCCGAGATTTCGCCGCTGGCCGGGGCTGGGGCCTGCCGTCTTCCACCGTCATCTCATCCACCAGGTTCGCCGGGATGGTCTGCCTGCTGACCACTTCCTCAGATTGTCCGGCTGCGTGGGTGAACGCAGGGCAAGCGCTCCAGCAGATCCTGCTCAGGTCCGCGACATTCGGCGTCGCTGCAGCGCTTCATACCCAGCCAGTGGAGGTGGGCTGGCTTAGAGACGCTATCCGAACCCAGCTCGGCGATAACAGCTACCCGCAACTGCTTCTCCGGCTCGGAACTGTGCTCCAGAACGCCATAAGCCTCCGGCGCCCCGCAGAGAGCGTCCTGACTACCGGCCGCTGCTTCCATCAGCGCGCGGCTCAGGTAGCGTCGCCAGCGCCTGCTTGACGAGGACTATCCGTTCCTGGCTCCACTCAACCTCGGGATCGGGCTCGATAAAACCCCATGCCACGCTCGCCAGGCCGAGAGCGGGCAGGGACCAGTCAGCAGATGCTCCGATGGCCAGCGGCGGTGTAGCAGCGCGTGGCTGCCCAAGCTCAGGCATCGACTGTGCCATGATGACCAGGCCGCGCATGGTGGCGTTGAGCAACGCGGCCAGGTCAGTAAATGTCGCTGCCAGCTCGGGCCGCAACCGGTAGCCGAGCAGACCCGCCAGTTGCTCCCAGGCTCCGGCCACCCGGCTGAGGTGCTCGCGCTCGGACTCGGCGAGCGAGGCCTGCACTTGCGCTCTCAACTCGTCATCAGCCAGGCTCATGAACGTCGCGTGCAGAGCCACGTAGGTGCGCCATTCCGCCGAGCCGGACAACATCCGGAAATCAAGCAGGGACAACCGCCGGAACAACTCCGCGACAAGGCCCTGGCGTAGCGCGGCCGAGTCCAGCCAGTCCGCCCGCGCCGCGAATATTTCCCTGATCAGCGCGACTTCTTCAGCCAGGATGGTGGGGGTTGCGGTCCTGGCGAGTTCTTTAATCAGGTCGCTGAAGAACAGATCCTTGTGCTGCCAGCGGCGGTATACCGTGCTGCGGGATACGCAGGCTTCCCTGATCACGTCCTCCAGGCTGATGTGGTCCAGGCTTACCGTCAGTCCCGCGGTGCTGACCATGCGCACAGCCGCCCGCAGCATCCGTTGCTCGGTCTCCTGGTCCGACAAACGACGGCCCCTGCGCGCCAAACCCGTGGGCACCTGTGATGCGGCCATCGGTCTCCGATCAGAATCGGCCAAGCACTGGCAGCGCGGGCCCGCAGCGAACAGCGAGTCTCGGGTGAAGTTCCGCACCGTCGACGCCTTGGGACTTTGGACTCTATGTTCCAAGTTCTATATCCGTAATCCTAAGCCCAGACGCAGCCGCGCGCGATGCGGCGCACCGCGGCCGATTAGGAGGAGCAGACAATGGACAACTGGCCAGTCTCACGCGACCGGCTCTGCGCCATGTACGCGGACGGTCGCGCTAACCCCGCAGCGCGCCGGCTAGCCCGGATCTGGGCGGCGATGTTCAGTCTGGGCCTCTTGCCCAGGCGCTGGGTGACGCTGGAGGTCACGGGCCGGTATTCCGGTCGCACGACGCGCTTCCCCCTTGGCATGGCCAGGCTTGGCGGCCAGTGGTACCTGGTGTCGATGCTCGGGGACAGGTGCAACTGGGTGCAGAACGTCCGTGCCGCGCACGGGCAAGTCACGCTTCGGCACGGCCGACCCATGCGCTGTCAGCTCCAGGAGGTTCCTGTCAGCCGACGGCCGCCCGTACTCAAGAGGTACCTGCAGCAAGTACCCGGAGCTCGGCCGCACTTCCCCGTTAGCCACGACGCGGGCGTTCCCGGCTTTGAGGCGATCGCGGCGCGCTACCCGGTCTTCCTGGTTATCAGGGACTCGCCGCGCGACGGATGCGCGGCCCGCCATCCGGGCCATGCGCAGACAACAAAGGAAGGTGCGTCATGACTCGCCAATCCGGTGCCAGCACCCGCAACCAGGCACGTACCGACGGCTCGCCGCCGCGGCGACGCTGGTGGCGATGGATACTGCTGAGCGTCTTCGCGATCGTTGTCATCATCGTTGGCGCCGTCGCAGCATTAATCAAGCTAGGTCCCTCGGCTGCGCCGCTAACATTGCCCCGGGGCTTTGTGAGTGCGCCATCCGGCCCGCTCAGCGGCACATGGCTGGTCGCCAGCGGGTCGCTGGCCGGGTTCCGCGTCGAGGAAACTGCGCTCGGCCTGAGCAATTACGCTGGCGGCCAGACACGAGCCGTCACCGGCGTGCTCGTTATCTCAGGGAACACCGTCACCAGCGCCCGGTTCCGGGTAAACCTCGCCACGATCGAGGTCAGCGGGAAGAAACAACCGCAGTTCGCTACCAGTCTCGGCACTCGCGATCACCCGCTCGCTACGGTGACACTAACCAGGCCCGTCACTATGAACGCTGCCTTCGCAACAGGTCATACAGTCACGGCGAAAGCCTCCGGCCAGCTGACCATGAATGGCGTCTCGCAGCCGGTGACCGTCATGCTTTCGGCCCGCCGAGACGGATCAGAGCTGCAAACCGCCGGGTCCATCCCGGTACAGTTCGTTCGCTGGAGCATTAGGCAGCCAGCTGGCTTCGGCATCGTCGGCTCCCTCGCCGACCACGGCGACGCCGAGTTCCGCCTCATCTTGCACAGGCAGTAGCTAAGCACGGCTTCTGCGCCTGTGACTTAAGGCTCGGTCACCTTGCCCATAAGGCCCTCGCTGGGCGATCGCAACTGCAAAGAAGCCCATACCCACAGGTATAAGTGACATGCAGGGCTGGTTACGGCGGCGCGCGAGGCGTGTCGCCGCATGACGAATCGGCGAAGCTCGTCAGCACCCCAGACGATCAGCGGATAGGGAAGCAGGAGCGCCAGGTAGCGCGGAGGCAGCGCGGCGGTGCCGAGCAGGGCCTGGAACGGCGGAGCAAAGACCAGCACCGCGGCGACAGCGAGTTCGGCGGCCACTGCCAGGAGCAGGTAGCGATTGGTGAACACCCCGACGGATCGCAGAGAGGCCCGTTGCGTCCGGACTGCGAAGGCGGTCCCGATCTGGCCGGAAATCATGCCGAGGAACGTCATCGTGGTCGCCTCGAGATAGGCGTGGTGCAAACGGCTGCCGGCCCCGGTCGGATCGCCGGGATGCCATCCTGAGCTGAGGAGGACATAGAAGAACCCGCCGATGGACAGGCCCGCGACCATCAGGCCGAGGAACAGCCAGGCGCGGATGAGCATCGGTGCGCGGATCACGCCTTCGGTTCGCCGGCGCGGCGGGCGGCTCATGATTCCCGGCTCGGCAGGATCGCGGCCCAGCGCCAGCGAGGGCAGGGTCTCGGTGCCGACGTCGAAAGCGAGCAGCTGGAGCACGGTCAGCGGGAGCGGAACCGCGCCGCCTGCGAGCGCGAAGACCAGGAAGGGCACTACCTCCGGAGTGGCGTGGGCAAAGATGTAGATGATGAATTTGCGGACATTGTCGTAGATAACGCGCCCTGCTTCGACAGCAGTGACGATCGTGGCGAAGTTGTCGTCCGTCAGGGCCATGGTCGCCGCCTCGCGGGCAACATCGGTGCCAGACATTCCCATTGCCACGCCGATGTCGGCCCGCCGCAATGCCGGGGCGTCGTTGACACCATCGCCGGTCATCGCGACGACATGGCCCTGGCCACGCAACTCCTCGGCGATGTGCAGCTTTGCCTCAGGCGAGGCGCGGGCGAACACTACCTCCCGGCCCGTCGACAGGATGTCCCTGATCTCCGCCTCGTGCCGGTGGTCGAAATGCTCGGCGGTGACCACGAGCGGATCTCCGTCGCCGATTCCGATCTGACGCGCGATCGCACCACCGGTCAGCGGATGGTCACCGGTGATGACTATCACCCGGATCCCCGCTCTGTGACACCGGCTGATCGCGCCGATCGTCTCGGGACGCGGCGGGTCGAACATCATGACCAGGCCCAGGAAGCACAGGTCGCGCTCCGCCTGCTCGCGTGGCGGCGGCGCGGAAGCGGGACCAAGCGCGTCGGCCGCGGACCGGCCCGCCAGCGCCAGCACGCGCAATCCCTGATGGGCGTAACCCTCGACTTGCCGCATCAGCCGTGCGCGTGCGTCATCCGCCAGCGGGACCGATCCGCCAGCCTCGGACAGCACGCTCACGCACCGCGGCAGCACGGCCTCCGGGGCGCCCTTGGTGTGCAACCACGCGCCGTCAGGGGCCAGGTCCAGCGTCGTCATGAGCTTGAGCTGCGGGTCAAAGTTGTACTGGTGCCGGCATTGGAGCTCCCGACGATCAGGGTCCACATCGGCACCCAGGGACTGAGCCGCCTCCAGCAGTGCCACCTCGGTTGGATCCCCGGCCGCCTGGCCCTGAGCGTCGAGACGAGCGTTGTTGCAGCATGCGGCGGCCTGGGCCAGCGCATCCAGTCCAGCTGCGTGCAGGTGACCAGGCTCAGGTCGGACATCGAGCCGCACCGTCTGGCCAGGCAGCCACGCCTCGACCGGGCGCATGCTGTTCTCGGTCAGGGTGCCGGTTTTGTCGGTGCATATCACGTCCGTGCAGCCCAGCGTCTCAACCGCGCTCAATCGCTTGACCAGCGCGCCGCGACGCGCCAGCAAGCTCACCGCCACGGCCAGCGCCAGGGTGATGACCGGCAGCAGGCCCTCGGGGACGTTCCCGGCGAGCAACCCGACGGCGAAGATCACGCTGTTGTGTACCGACAGGCCCGCGCCGAAGATCGCTACGGGCACGAAACCGCATGCCATGGCCACCGCGATGGCCGCGATCAGCCAGGCGACCCGCCGCACTTGCTGCTCGAGCGGGCTGGGATCCTCTTTGACCCGCTCAGACAACGCGGCTATCCGGCCGAGCTCGGTGTGCATGGCAGTCGCGAACGCTACAGCGCGCGCTTCCCCGCCGGCGCAGATCGTTCCACTGAAGACGAGGTCTCTGGCGCGGAGGCGAGGTATCGACGTGTCCTGCTCAACAGCAGAACGCGTAACCGGCACCGACTCGCCTGTCAGGGCCGAAAGGTCCACCTCCACCGCACCCGACAGAATCCGCATGTCGGCGGCGATGCGCTCGCCCTCCTCCAGCAGCACGACGTCACCCGGAACGAGGCCGGTTGCCTCCATTACCGCGGGCTTACCGTCGCGGAGCGCCGTCACGCGCTGCGGCATGTATTCGGCGAGGGCTTCGACGGCACGCTCGGCCTGGACCTCCTGAACGAACGCGAATGCCGCGTTCAGGATGACAACGAGTGCTACGGCGACGCCGACGACGATGCTGCCGACGGCGAACGACAGCGCCGCGGCCAGCCAGAGCAGCAGCGCCAGCGGGTGCGTCAGCTGCCGCGCGATCTCTCGCGTCCAGCGCACTTGCCGCCGCCGGGTCAGGACGTTGGGACCGTACTGAACAAGCCGGCGCTCGGCCTCCCGCGAACTCAGGCCCTGCTCGCTCGTCCGCAGATCGCGCAGCAAGCGACTCTGCGGTTCCAGCACTTGAAGATCATCGACGCTACCCGGAACACCGGCATCCGAGTCCATGCCTGCTAGCCTCCCCGTAGCTGCGCGGGCCTGGACCACCAGCACCCTATGTGACCCCCGGCACAAGCTTGCGGACTCCTGGCCCGGGCAGTCGGGCTCAAGACGCTAGCGCCGCCGCCGGGGGAGCTGCTGACGCTGCGAACGGATCAGGCTCCGTGCACGACTGCCACCGGGCAAGGCGCGTGGTGCAGGACAGCGAGGCTGACTGAGCCCAGCATCATCCCAGGCAGGCCGCCCCGGCCGCGCGCGCCCACCACGAGCAGCTGACCCTGTGACGCGGCCGCCAGCAGGGCCGAACGAGGGGCGCCCTGCTCCACTCGTTTATGCACGAGCACCTCAGGGTGATCGGCCTGCACCTTGTCAGTCGCGGTGATGAAGTCCGCCTCGACACGGCGGGCAGCACCCAATACCCCTGCAGCATCCGAAAGCGCGCAGACCGGCACAAGAGGCGCGTCTCGCAGCGCGGCTGCCTCGACGGCAAACGCCAGGGCCGCCCGTGCCGCAGGTGATCCGTCAGTTCCGACCACAACCGGTCGCGGGTCATGCCCGAGCACCGGCCGCCAGTGGCCCCGCACGACGGTTACCGGCGCTAGGGCGTGTGCAGCCACCTGGAGGCTCACCGAACCGAGCAGCAGACCCGCGAAACCGCCGGCACCGCGCGCGCCGACCACGAGCATGTCAGCGCTGGCGCATTGGTCGCACAGGGCGCGGGACGCCGGCCGGCAAACCAGCAACGGCCGTGTGGTCACGGCCGGATCGCATGCTTGAGCCCGCCGCACGCCCAGATCGAGGACCTCTCCGGCGTGCTCGCGCGCCGGATCGACCGCCCCAACCCGCTCTCGCGGCAACGCCGCATCGACAACATCAGCTTCCGGCGCTGCGTATCCATCTGTCCAGGCGTGGCATACGGTCAGCGGAAGGCGGCGCAGCCGGGCCTCGCGTACGGCCCAGTCGAGTGCGTCCGCGCTGCCCGCGGACCCGTCATAGCCAGAGATAATCCCACGTCCGCGTGTCGTCATCACAAACCCCCGTCAGGGTCGCAGCGATTCCTCGCCAATGCGGCGTTACCCAACCTCGTCCCCTCAGAACGGCTGATGTGGCGGCCAGCCGCGCGGTCTGGTCGCCCGGCGCCCGCGCAGTGGCGCTAGCGCGGCTGCGATCGCTGGTTCCTCGGCTATCTCAGCTCCCGCCCAGGCTCTCCCGGCCTCTGCGTCCAGCGTCGGACAGCCGGCGCCTCAGGCAGAAGAGTCGTAAGGCCCCGCAGCCGCGACCGTTGGTCCCTTCGGGTGGCTCGTCAATGCGGGCGCGGGACCGTGATCAGACCTAGATGACGACGAAGCCAAAGGCTTTGGGTCCCGCCGCAAGGGGCCGGATTGGCCTCGGCTCGCCCAGCCTGAGCCCGCCGCTCACAGGTTCTTCGGCACGGCTGCGCTCTCCGCTCGCCAGTTCGCCCGTGTCACCCCGTTCCCTTTCATTGTCTGGGCGCCGATGAAGTGCGCCGCTTGTTCATCCGGCGCCGCGGCAGGGCAAAGAGCGTACTGAGAGAGAACTCGGAGCTTGATAGTTGAGATCTGCCACGTCGCTCCAGTTACGAGGACGGACGAATATGCGATCAGCGCGACACCAGACCAGCAAGCCTTCCGGCCGGCGGCAATGACAGGGCGCGCCGATGACGACCGGCCCCGGATCGTGGTCGGTGTGGACGGCTCGGCGCCATCGAAGGCGGCGCTAACCTGGGCCATCAGCCAGGCGAAGCTAACAGGTGCCGTGGTGGAGGCGGTCATTGCCTGGGAGACTCCCGCTTTCGTCGGACATCCCAACCTGATGCCGGATACCGACTGGGAGGGACTGGCCACTCGCGTGCTCAGCGACGCTGTTGCCGACGTCGCAGGCACCGCACAGCCCGCCGGCGTCAAGAACAAGATCATGAAGGGTAACGCTGCCCAAGTGCTAGTGGAAGAGTCGGCCGGAGCCGACCTGCTGGTCGTTGGCAACCGTGGCTTCGGCGGGTTCGCCGAGGCTCTGCTCGGCTCGACCGGTCAGCATTGCGTCCACCACGCCACTTGTCCGGTCGTGGTGATCCGCGACTCGGTCACCGGTGCCCCGGCAGGGACACAGCGAGGCTGATGTCGCCTTGGTCTCGGATGCGGCGGAGTCATCAGACCGCAAGCCGCCGGGTACGACTGGCCCTGCAGGCAGGGACTTAGGACCTCTGGCCGATCCAGAAGTCTGACGGTGCGATTGGAAGTGCGGCGCAAGTTAGCGAGCGCCGGGGCCGGAGCGCCCGGCCTGCCATTGGGGGGTTAGACCGGCCGGGCCCGGCCCGCGGGACAACGGCTATATCCGTACAACGCGACTCGCGCCGGGTCGCGTCACAGTCGGCCTGCGCGCCGCCACTGCACGGGGTTACGACCGTGAGGTGGTGAAACGGGTGGCAATGAACGAGCAGCGGTTCGCCGCGCTGACGGAGACGCACTCCGCAGTCGTGTACTTTGCCGGTGACCGGGCGTTCAAGCTGAAGAAGCCAGTGAAACTCGACTTCCTGGATTTCAGCACTCGGCAGAGTCGCGCAGCGGCATGCGCGCGGGAGACCGAGCTCAACCGGCGGTTCGCGCCCGATGTGTACTTGGGCGTGGCAGAGGTGCGTGCCCCGGACGGGCAGGTTTGCGATCACCTAGTGGTAATGCGCAGGATGCCCACTAGCAGGCGGCTGTCCGCGCTTGTCGAGGCCAGAGAGCCGGTCAGCCCGGCGGTGCGCCAGGTTGCCCGGATCCTCGCTACCCAGCACGCCGCCGCGAAGCGGAGCCCGCAGATCAGCCAGCAGGGCGGCCGGGACGCGATCTGGCGGCGCTGGCACGATAACATCGACCAGTTCCGTACGGCCGCGTCCGACGAGCTCGTTGCCGATGCCGAGATCAATGAGGCGGGCCGCCTGGCGGACCGGTTTCTGGTCGCTCGCCAGGAATTGTTTGACGCGCGGATCCGGTCCGGCCGCATCGTCGATGGTCACGGCGACCTGATGGCTGCGGACATCTTCTGCCTCGATGACGGTCCCCGCATCCTGGACTGCCTTGACTTCGATGACAAGCTGCGATGGGTAGACGGCCTGGACGACGCCTCGTTCCTGGCCATGGACCTGGAACAGCTCGGCGCACCGAACCTGGCCGAGCAATTCATCCGCTGGTACAGCGAGTACTCCGGCGACCCGGCACCCGTTGCGCTCCGCCACCATTACGTCGCCTACCGCGCCATCGTCCGGGCTAAAGTCGCCTGCATCGGGGCCCGGCAGAGTGACCGGGCAGCCCCTGGCCAAGCCCGCCACCTTCTCGCCGCCGCTCTCCGGCACCTGCGCGCCGGGGCTGTCACCCTGGTGCTGGTCGGCGGGCCGCCTGGCACAGGCAAGTCCGCCCTAGCCTGCGCCATCGCAGACCGGCTCGGGTTCACCGTGCTCAGCAGCGACCGGATCCGTAAAGAGCTGGCCGGAATCGAACCAGCCCAGCACGTCCCCGCAGACTACGGCAACGGCATCTACACCCAGTCCTGGACCGAGCGGACCTACGCTGAAATCGTCAGCCGCGCGATCGTCCTACTCGGAGTCGGCGAATCGGTCGTCCTCGATGCGTCCTGGACGTCTGCCCGGCACCGGCAGGCAGTTGCGGCCGCAGCCGACCGAGCCGGTGCCGACCTGGTTCAGCTACGCTGCTCCGCCCCGCTGGCTGTCACCACGAACCGGGTCTCCAGCAGGATAGGCGGAGCGTCGGATGCTACTCCTGCGATTGCTGCGCGGCTGGCAGCCGAGCAGGATACATGGCCTGAGGCAACTGTGATCGACACTGCCGACGAGTGCGGGCCCGCAGACAGCTCGCCCTCCACTCCGGTCCGGCAGGCGCTCGAGGTTATCCGCCCGCACGGACCCGAGCACGTATGGCGTCCGGTCCGTCCCTACATGGCACCGGACTGACCGGCCGCCTCTCACCGAACGACTACGACCGGCCGGTCGGAGAGGTGGATCACCTTGTGAGCAGTGCTCCCGACGAGCAAGCCCGCAAGGTCGCCACGGCCGCGAGACCCCATCACGATCACCCCCGCGTCGTGCGCACGCGCCAAACTTATGATCTCTCTCGCCGCATATCCGTACACTGCGTGCCCGACCTCCCCGTGAACGGCGATGCCAGCGCTCGCTAGCTTCTGAACGGCGGCGTCAACAAGCGCCTGGGCATCCTCGGTGGTCTCAGCCGAAGACACCGCGAATTTCGACACTTCGCGTTCCACTACGTGATGGACCCACACCTCGGCGCCAGATAGCGCCGCTAGCTCCTGCGCGGCAGCAGTTACCCGTTCGGCAACTTCCGACTCATCAACCGCAACCACGATTCTCTCCAACATCGGCGTTTCCCTTCCGTGCCTCGGAGACTGACTCCCCAGGTCAAATCTCGGCTGTTGACGTTTTCCGGGCAATGGTCCTTAGTCCCGAGTTCGCGGAGTCAGACGCTCCCCGCGATGCTTCCTTGCCTGTCGCCTGGGCCCGCCTAGACATTCGGTAGCCATGCCGGGTGCCATTCGGGCCGTCGCGCTGTGCCTTTGGCCCCTGTCTGGTTTCTCGCCGGAGAGCCGACGCTTGGGTTGAGCGACCAACCGGGGCCGAACCTGATGTCCTGTCCCCGATCCACTGACGAACGATGAGAGGACCATTCGATGCGAGTCATCACCGAGTCGGTGCTGGGGTCCATTCTGGCCGGTCTGGAAGGAACGCCCAGGGTCGTAGTCAGCGGTAACTTCGCCACGCCCTGGCAGGCCCTCAAAGCAATCGACGCGGCCCTGCCTGCGTATCGCCTCTTCGCGCTCAACGCTCAGGCCGGCACTCCTGACCGGGACGGGGTCATCTTGGAATCGCCGTTCGTCGGCCCCGGAATGCGGGCCAGCAGCAGGTTGCGCTATCTGCCGTGCCGGCTTTCGCTCGTGCCGAATCTGATCAAGGGCGCGGTTCCGCCAGACGTGGTTCTCGTCCACACCTCCGCGCCGGTCAACGGCACAGTATCGCTGGGCACCGAAGTGAACGTCCTGCCCGCCGCCATCGAGGCAGTGCGCGCCCGCGGTGGGCTCGTGATAGCGCAACTCAACCGGAACATGCCCTACACCGGCGGCGACGCTGTCCTAGCTCAGGATGAGATCGACCTGGCTATAGAAGCGGATATGCCAATTAGCTCGCCACCGCCCAGGACAGCCTCGGAGGTCCATCTGAACATCGGCGAGCGCGTCGCACGGCTTGTCCCCGGAGCAGCGACACTGCAACTCGGCATTGGCGCGGTTCCAGATGCCGTACTCGGCGCGCTGCGTGGCCGACGCGGCCTGACCGTCTGGTCAGAGATGTTCAGCGACGGTGTTCTGGCGCTCGAGCAAGCCGGCGCGCTCGACAGCACGGCTCCGATTACCGCATCATTCGCGTTCGGCAGCGCTCAGCTCTACAACTGGATCGACCGTAATCCGCGGGTACGGATGATGCGGACCGAGAAGACGAACGATCCGGGCCTGATCGCCAGGCAGCCAGCAATGACATCCATCAACGGCGCCTTGCAGGTCGACCTGTTCGCCCAGGCCAACGCCGCGCGGGTGAAGGGCATGATCTATTCCGGATTCGGCGGGCAAACCGACTTCGTCGTCGGCGCGCTGCACTCCCCGGGCGGACGCGCGATCATCGCGCTGCCCTCGTGGCACCCCAAGGCAGACACGTCGACGGTGGTGCCCCGCCTGGCCGGCCCCGTCACTTCCTTCCAGCACAGTTATTTCGTGAGCGAACAAGGCAGTGCGACCATCTGGGGAAACGACGCCAGCGAGCAGGCGGCTCAGATCATCGCAAATGTTGCCCACCCAGCGGCCCGCGACGAGCTTCGCGAAGCCGGCCGGGGCCTAGGATTCCGCCTGGCCCGACGCTAGCGGATGCGCGCGCGGACGTTGACACCTCACGCAATCGCCGGCTTGGCCTGGAGCAGCCGCAGTCTGGTGGCCTGCAGCCGGCGTGCAGCCACCGTCATGAACCGCATGGCCACGGCATAGCCAAATACCGGATCTTCGGCGCATGCCGCCCGCACGGCTCGAGCGTCAAACTCGAACGCCTGCATCGGCTGTTTGCACACGGCTCCGAACTGCCACTGATAAGGCGGAACCAGCCAGGACAACCCGACGATGTCGCCGCGGCCGAGGGTCTCGATGACCAGCCTGCCCACGCCGGGCACGAGTACGTCCAGCGCGACCTCTCCGGCATCAACGATCCAGAAGCGGTCAGCGGGCGCGCCTTCCTCGAAGAGCCGGCTGCCCACCGGGAGGCTGATATGACGGGCCTTCGCGGCCAGCAGAGCGATCTGGTCGCTCGTCAGCCCGCGTAGCGGCGGCAGCGCCCCGACAATCGCAGGTTCCTCGGCCATGACTCTCAGCTCCTACCCAGAATGTTCCCGACCCCTACCTCCAGCGTCGGTCAGCCAGTGGCTGATGCAGCAGAGTCCTTTAGGGCCACCAGCCGGGTCCTTTGTCCCGTCCTCCACCCAGATTCGAGTGGATGTCGCGCGCTCTTAGCCGCGAATCACGACGACCGGGCACGTGGCGTAGTGGACGCAGTGTTGCCCCGTCGATCCGAGCAGAGCCTCGGCAAACCCGCCGTGCCCGCGGCTACCGATGACCAGCAGGTCCGCCTCCCGCGATTCCTCCAGAAGCACCCTGGCAGCGTTACCCTCGACGATCTTGCCGGTAATCGGGACGGGCTCGCCTGGGTCCTGCTCGATCTCGGCGATAGCGATCCGCAGCACCCGCTCCGCAATCTCCTCGGCACTGCTGAGCGGCGAGATCGGCACGGGGTATCCATAGGCCACCGGATAGTGCCAGGCGGTCACCGCCTTGACACCGCCGCCGGTGAGCCGCGCCTGGCGGATAGCCCACCGGAAGGCGGCCTGAGATGACGGCGATCCGTCCACGCCCACGATGATGCGCTGCCCGGTTGTCCCATCCGCAGCTGTCATGACTGGACTCCTATCTCACGCGTGGCCGTCATCCTGTAGCGCTACCAGGCCGGGCAGCCTCTTGCCTTCCAGGTATTCCAGGCTCGCCCCGCCGCCAGTGGACACATGTCCGAACGCACTGTCGGGAAAGCCGAGCGTCCGCACCGCTGCAGCCGTGTCGCCGCCGCCGATCATCGTGAACGCGCCGCTGTCCGCCAGCGCTTGCGCGACCGCTCTGGTCCCAGCCGCGAACGGACTGAGCTCGAAGACCCCCATAGGCCCGTTCCAGAAGATCGTCTTCGCTCGGGCGATGGTGGCCGCGAACAGCCGCGCCGTCTCCGGCCCGATGTCCAGGCCCATCTTGTCCGGCGGGATCGAGTCCGATCGGACGACCTCGGCCGCCGCGTCAGCCGCGCGCCTGCTGGCAGCCACTATGTCGACGGGCAGCTCTAGGGCGATGCCCGATGCCGCTGCCTTCTCCAGGTAGTCCCGTGCTGTCGCCGGGTCCCCCTCGGCCAGTGAGCATCCGACACCGTAGCCCTCTGCGGCAAGGAAAGTGAACGCCATCGCACCGCCGACCGCAACCTGGTCGGCCGCCTCGATCAGGCTGCCCACGACCGGCAGCTTGTCGGCGACCTTGGCTCCGCCGAGCACCACCAGGTAGGGCCGGTTGATGTGCTCGGTCAGCCGCTGGAGCGCACCTGTCTCGGCCTGTATGAGATAGCCCGCCGCATGCGGCAGCCGGGACGCGACGTCGCAGACGCTGGCATGGCGACGATGCACCGCGCCGAAACCGTCCCCGACGTATACCTGCGCCAGGGACGCCAGCTGGTCCGCGAACGCGCCCCGCTCGGCCTCGTCCTTGCTCGTCTCGCCAGGGTTGAAGCGCAAATTTTCCAGCAGCAGCACCTGCCCTGGCCGCAGCGCCGCCGCAGCTGACCGGGCTGAAGGTCCGACAGTGTCAGCGGCGAGCGTGACCGGGCGACGTATCAGCTCGCCGAGCCGCACGGCCACCGGCGCGAGCGTGAGCGCCGGGTCGGGCGCTCCCGCGGGCCTGCCCAGGTGCGAGCAGGCTATGACGGCCGCGCCGCGGTCAAGCAACGCCGTCAGCGTCGGCAGGCAGGCACGAATCTTGCCGTCATCCGTGATCCGCGTGCCGTTGTACGGCACGTTCAGATCGAGGCGCACCAGCACTCGCTTGCCGAATACGTCGAGTTCGTCAAGGCTTCTCATGGCCAAGGTCCTATTCCCGCGAGCCGGGCACCGGATCAACTCACAGCGCAGTTGTCCCCGCAGGAATCAGATCTGGCACCGAGCCCGAGCCGCCAACGGCGTAAGTCCTTCAGCTCCGGGCCCTTGGTCCGTCGCCCGCGAGGTCAGCCGCACCGACGACGCCGGTGTTACTCAGGACTTTTGGTCCTGCTAGCGCAGGGCGCAAGGACCCTTGGCAAAGCAGCCGCCTGATCGCGACCCTTGGGACATGGCTATCTGCGAGTAAGGAGGCGACGCCAGTGAACGCGACTGTCCGGGCCGTGATGACGAAGCGGGTCGTATCAGTCCGTGAGGACGCATCCTTCAAGGAGATGGCCGACATGCTGCGGCGGACCCGGATCAGTGCGTTCCCGGTTCTCGACAGCGCTAGCCGGGTCATCGGAGTCGTCTCGGAGGCGGACTTGCTGGTCAAGGAGGCAGTACAGGCGACAGGGACCAGCATCATCGCGGCGCTGCGCCATGTCCGCGAGGACGACAAGGCCAAGGGGGTCACAGCCGCAGATCTGATGACCCGCCCGGCGATCACGATCGGTCCCGACGCCCCAGTGGCGGAGGCTGCCAGGATCCTCTATGACCGGCGCATCAAGCGGCTGCCGGTGGTCGACGCGGCGGGGCGGTTGCTCGGCATCATCAGCCGTTCCGATGTCCTGGCCGTCTTCAGCCGACCGGACGAGGAAATCCGCGCTGAGATCGCGCACCGGGTGCTACCTGCGGCCGTGATCGGCAGGGCCGAAGACTACGAGGTGACAGTGCGGGATGGCATCGTGACTATCGCTGGCCGACCGCAAAGTGAGCAAGCCACTCGCGCTCTTCTCGATGGGGCCCGTCATGTCCAGGGTGTTGTCGCCGTGCGGGATCGATTCAGCTGACGCAAGCGTCCATGACAGCAAATACCTCCGCTAAGCCCACGTACCCCCGGAGTTGGACGAATCTTCCTGTTTCCTGAAGGGACCAAGGTCCGCAACATGCGACGTTGGTCCCTACCTCGGACGCCTCCGGTGCTCGTTAACTGGAAGTAAGTCACACAGGAGGGCAGAGGAATGACCACTGCGAGGACGACGCCGGCCGATAGCACGTCAGACTGGGCAGGATCGCCGCTGTCCACGCTTCACCACCTTGCCCGCCAGGCGCGGTCGCTCCCGGTTGAGCAGTATTCCGATGAGACAGGACACGTCATACGGCTGGAGGTTCCCGGCATAGACCCCGCCCAGGACCTCGCCGTCTCGGTCGAAACCGGCAGCTTGACGGTCCGCTGCGAGCGACGACACGCCGGGCTGGAAGACGGACTGGAGGACGACCAGAGTGAGTTCCGCTACGGCAGCTTCGCCCGGACGGTCGCGCTGCCGCTCGGAGCCAACATCCACGACGTCTCGGCAACCTGCCGCGACGGGATCCTGACCGTACGGGTCGGCATGCAGCCCGAATACCAGAAAGGCGCCCGGCGTATCCCGGTCCAGGTCGAGCCGTAGCTGCCTTGCGGATCGGTGAAGGACACGGTGGGCGGCCCCCCGCGCGGCTGACCAGCCGCCGCGCCGCGAGGCAAGCGAACAAAGCTAGCTCCGCACCCGGATCGCGCGGCCAGTGACCTGTCGCGGTCGCAGGCGCACGTATGCCGGGCGGTCGCCGCCCGCCCACGATTCGATACGCAGCGCCGCCGCGCGCTCAAGCTCCGCCGGGTCCGTCACGACACTGGCCGCTCCGGTCAATAGCACGCTCCAGCCCTCGCCTCCCGGACGCGCCGGCCGAGGTCTGTACCCCGAGGCGCATAGCTCGCTGTCATCGTTCCTCCCCCCGCTTAGTCGATCGGCTGGCCGACGGCGAGCCGGTCCCGCACCGCCACAACGCCCTCGATGTGCCGGATGCGGGCTGCCAGCTCGAGCGCCATCTCAGGCAGCGGCACAGAGCCGCACAGCGTCACGACGCCGGACGACACGCTCACCTCGACAGCGTCCGGGCTGGTCCCGAACTCGTCGGCGACAATGATCTTGACCGCGTCGAGGATGTCGGCGTCAGGCCGGTCGTACACACCCAGCACGTCGGTCCGCGTGACGATACCGAGCAGCTTGCCGCCGGCGCCGACCACTGGCAGCCGCTTCAGCCGCCGGTCCCGCATCACCCTGGCCGCTACCTGGACCGGCGCGTCGGCCTGCACGGTCACGGCAGGCGATGTCATCAACTCCCGCGCGGTCACTGCGGTGATCTTAGATTCCTCGCCGAGCTTCCAGCGGAGCCTGATCAGGCCAGCCGGCAGCTCGCAGTCAGCTGCCTTGTACAGCAGGTCAGCCTCTGACACCACGCCAACCACGCGCCCGGCGTCGTCGATGACCGGGCAGGCGCTGACCCGGTACTGCCGCAGTACCGAGGCGATCTGCTTGAAGTCCGCGTCCCTCGTAACCGCGATGACCCTGGTGGTCATCACATCACCTACGGTCGTACCCATCAGGCTCCCCTCCCCGTATGCACCCCCGGCGGCTCAGCCGGCCTTGGCTCCCCGTACGACAACGCCGAGCAGCACCTCTGAGAAGCCGCCGTGCCCGCAACGGCCGGGCACCACGCCGACGGCGATCCGGTGGCCCTTCATCTCCTCGCTGCTCATCTCTCGTCCCTCCTCGTGTCCTACCTGCAGCGTTGCAAAGAAGTGCACGGTGCTACAGGGCCTGATGGGGACGGGAACGGGGACGTTGGTCCCGGTCAGGCGGGCCTGGCGCGGCTACGTCCACCCGGCCAGGTGACCAGATACCGGCGCGGCGCTACCGCAGCTGGCGGAGGAACGGGTCACGGAGCGCGGCGGGAGCCGCGCGGACGCGGACGTCGACGGCTTGCACCCCATCCCGCCGAGCGATCACCGGGTTCAGGTCAAGCTCAGCCACTTCCGGAAGGTCGTCGGCCAGGCGCGACACCCGCAGCAGCACGCCCGCGAGCCCTGCTGTGTCCACTGACGGCGAGCCAGCCCAGCCGAGTAGTAGTGGCGCCGCGCGCAGCTGGCCGATCATGGTTCTCGCGTCCGTGTCAGTGAGTGGCGTCAGCCGGGCCGACCGGTCACCTAGCACATCTGTCGTCACGCCGCCCAGTCCGAACACCACCAGCGGGCCGAACACCGGCTCTTGCACGACGCCGACGATGGTCTCGACTCCGCCGGTCAGCATCGGCTGCACTAGCACCCGCTGCAGCCGGTCGCCGAACGTGGCCGCTAGCTCGGCGTACGCTGCTGCAACTTCCGCGGCTGACCGCAGGTCGAGCCGGACCGCTCCGGCCTCCGTCTTGTGCAGGGCTCCCGACGCCTCTGCCTTCAGGACGACGCGACCACCGAGCCGGGCGGCAGTCTCGACCGCCGCCTGCGAGTCGGTCACGGCCTCAGTTGTGACCACAGGGATGCCGTAGCAACGCACCAGCGCAGCAGCGCTGGTGGCTGGCAGCCAGCCGCCGGCCGGGTTCTGGGCCAGGAACGCCGCGGTGACGGCCCGCGCGCCGGTCTCATCAACATCGGCTAGCTCCGGTACCTCGCTTCGCTGCGCGTCTCGCCATTCCCGGTATCTGGCAGCGTGCGCCACTGCCCGGGCAGCGTTCTCCGGGTAGCTGTAACAGGGGATGCGCCGCTCGCCGGCGTGTTGCAGGCTAACTGACTCTGGGCTGCCGAGCAGCACCGCCGCCAGCGGCTTGGCGACCTGCGCGGTCGTGATGGCTGTCTTCAGGTCGGAGACGGCAGTTGGCACCTCAATAGCCAGGACGGCATCGACCCCGTCGTCAGCCGCGACCACCTCGAGACACGTCCGGAACACATCAACGCTCACCGCGGCGCCGGTGTCGACCGGGCCTGCGATCGCCGACACCGGCGGCAGCAACCGGCGAAGCCGGCGCTGCGTCACGCCGTCGAGCGTCGCCATCACCAGGCCGCAGTCGCCGCAGGCATCGGCGGCGAGCACGCCCGCGCCGCCAGCGTTGGACACGATCGCCACCCGGTGCCCCGCTGGCAGAGGCTGCGCGGCGACGAATGCTGCCGCGTCGACCAGCTCGCCAAGGCTATGAGTGGCGATGATGCCCGCTTGCGCGAACAGCGCTTCTTGCGTCACCAGCGGTGTGGCCGCCGCGGCGGTGTGCGACGCTGCCGCGCGCTGTCCTCCCGCAGATCGGCTGCCGATGACCGTGAGAACGGGCAGAGCGCGGCCGACGCGGCGGGCCGTGCGGGCGAAGCCGCGGGGGCTGCCGAAGGACTCCACATAGAGGATCGCCAGCTTCGTCTGCTGATCCTGCTCCCACCAGGTAAGCATGTCATTGCTTGACACGTCGTATTTGTCGCCGACAGAGGCGAACGACGAGATTCCGATGCCCAGCCGCCCGAGCTGCTCAACCAAGGCGATGCCGATACCGCCGGACTGCACGACGATCCCAGCCGCGCCGCCCAGCGGCATGTCAACAGCAAACGTGGCGTTGAGCCGAGTCGCACTAGTCGCCAGGCCGAAGCAGTTCGGGCCGACCAGCCGCATGCCGTAACGGCGGCAGACGGCGAGCAGGTCGGCGCCACCTGCGCCAAGGCCAGAAGTGACGACCACGACAGCGCGCACGCCCTTGCGCCCGCACTGCGCGGCTACATCGGGTACCTCGGCCGGCGGAACCGCGATCACCGCCAGTTCGGTACCGGCAGGCAGTTCATCCGCTGAAGCCAGGCAGGCCAGCCCTTCCATGGACCGGCCGTGCGGATTGACAGCGTAGACAGGACCGTCGAACCCGCCGGCGACGATGTTGTGAAGGATCTCCCGGCCGACCGTACCGCGCCTCCTGCCAGCACCGATGACCGCAACCGAGGCAGGTCTCAGGACATGGGCCAGGCTCGCCACGTCCGCACGGCCTGCGCGACTGGCAACCGCATCCAGGTAGTGGTCAAGCAGCGCGCCGTCATGGCGAGGCAGCGGAATGGTGACATCGATGGCGCCGTCGGTGTAGTGCCGCTCGACCGGCAGGCCAGCGCCTGCAAATACGCTCTGCATTTCCCTGTTCTCGGGAAGCGTCTCGCCGGCGAAAGCCGTCAGTCCACGCTGCCTCGCCAGCGAGACGAGATGCTCGAGCAACAAGGTGGCTACCCCCCGGCCGTGCATGTCGTCGGACACCGCGAAAGCGATCTCGGCGACGCCCGGCCGTGCTGTGAGCTCATAGCTCGCCGCTCCGACCAGCCGACCGTCCGCGCGAGCCAGCAGGGCCGCATGATCAGGTCCTTCCGGACGGCACAGCCGCTGTGCCTCTCGCTCCGGCGCCAGCGAGCTAAGGCTGAAGAACCGCAAGTAGGCGTTGTCCGGCGACAGCTGCGCGTGCATCTGGCGGACCTCGTCGCGGTCTTCCAGCCGGGCGGCACTGATCTCGACCGTGCTGCCGTCAGCCAGCAGCGCGTAACTCGGTGCTGAGGAGGTTGTCATAACAACAGCGTCCGGTCCCCGACCGGGCGGCGACAGCGGCCGAAGGAACCCCGCTCACGGGACCAATGTCCTCCCTTGCTGGCAGGCAAGCTGACCAATGGTCCTGCTCTCCGGACTTTGGACCCTGTCGCGATCGTGCCTGCCGAGGTTGTCTTATCACTGCAAGCAACGAGCGAGAGGAGGCGTGAATGATGAGCACGCTGGTTCGCCGGGACTACCGAAACCCGCTCGCCGAGATGATCGACTGGCTCGAGACTCCCTGGACATCCTTGCGGCCCGTCTCCGGTCACCCGATGCGCATGGAGGACTTCGTCCGCGATGGCAGTTATGTCATCCGCGCGGAGCTCCCCGGCATCGATCCGGACAAGGACCTAGAGGTCACAGTCGCGGGCGGCATCCTGAGAATCAAGGCCGAGCGGCGAGAGGAGCGCATGGATAAGCACCACTCAGAGTTCCATTACGGCACGTTCAGCCGCAGTGTGACGTTGCCGACTGGCGTCGATGAACGGCACGTCCAGGCGATCTACGGCCACGGCATTCTCGAGGTGACGATCAAGCTAGCTGAGGACAAGGCGAGCGAGACGGCCAGGAAGATTCCGGTCACGCAAAACCAGCACATTAAGGCAACCTGACGCTCGCGTGGCGGCAGGCGAGAAGTACTGGCCGGCAGAAAGGGCAGGGGCGGCACCGGATAATCGGGCCGCCCCTGCTACTTGCCGCGCCCTCAGCTGCGACGTCAAGACCGCATGAAGTGGCTGGTCTGGTCAGGGCCATTGGTCCCGCCAGCGGGGGCCGCTCGCCTCAGGCAGCGGCACACTTACGGCTGCCACGCTGCACGGGAGAGGTTGACTGGCCGGGCAACCCGGCCGAGGAGGTCTGCAGATGCTCCAGATCCAGATCCGGATTCATGGCCGGGGCGGTCAGGGTGTGGTGACCGCGGCAGAGTTGCTGTCCGCAGCGGCCTTTAGTGAGGGCAAGCACGCGCAGGCGTTTCCGAGCTTCGGCTCGGAGCGCACCGGAGCGCCTGTGGTGTCGTTCTGCCGGATCGACGACAAGCCGATCAGGGTCCGTGAGCCTGTCATGCATCCTGACGTCATCGTCATCCAGGACCCGACGCTGCTGCACCAGGTCGACGTGTTCGAGGGCGCAGGCCCGGACGTGCGGCTTGTCATCAACTCCGCCCGGCCTGCGGCCGACCTCGGCATCGCTGAGTTCACGAGCCGGCTCGGGCCGGGCGCCGTGCTGACCGTGCCGGCTACCGAGCTGGCCAATCAGCACGTCGGCCGGCCGGTGCCGAATGCGGCCTTGCTGGGCGGGTTCGCGGCCATCAGCGGTGCGGTGTCGATCGAGTCAGTCGCTGCGGCGATCAGCGGCAGGTTCGCGGGCGCTGTCGGTCAGGGAAACGTCGCGGCGGCCCGCGCCGCATACAGCGCCGCGCTGACGGAGCTGGGCCACCCGATACCGAACGGTGCCGGAAGCGTGGCCACTGTCGCTGCGCCGGCTCCGGCGTTCGGCGCTGGGCGCGTGGGACAGACCGAGGGGTCGCGCGGTGTGGCGGAAGCCGTGGCGCTCTGCCGTCCCGAGGTGGTGTGCGCTTACCCCATCTCGCCGCAGACGCATATCGTGGAAGCGCTTGCCGCCCTGGTGAAGGCCGGCGACCTCGCGCCGTGCGAGTTCGTCAACGTGGAGTCCGAGTTCGCCGCCATGTCCGTGGCCATCGGTGCCTCGGCTGCCGGAGCTCGCGCCTACACCGCAACGGCGAGCCAGGGCCTGCTGTACATGGCCGAGGCGCTGTACAACGCCGCGGGCCTCGGGCTGCCGATCGTCATGACCGTGGCCAACCGGGCCATCGGCGCGCCGATCAACATCTGGAACGACCACAGCGACGCCATGTCGCAGCGCGACTGCGGCTGGATCCAGCTGTACGCCGAGACCAATCAGGAGGCGCTCGACCTGCACGTCCAGGCCTTCAGGATCGCTGAGGAAGTCAGCCTGCCGGTCATGGTGTGCATGGACGGGTTCGTGCTCACGCATGCGCACGAGCGACTGGAGATCCCCAGCCAGGAGCAAGTCGACAGGTTCCTGCCCGGCTACGAGCCGCGCCAGGTCCTCGACCCGGACGACCCGGTGTCCATCGGGGCGATGGTCGGCCCCGAGGCGTTCACCGAGGTTCGCTACCTCGCACATGCCCGGCAGGCCCGGGCGCTGGAGCTGATCCCGGATATAGCGGCTTGCTTTGCCGGTCACTTCGGCCGCACCTCTGGCGGCTTGGTGCGCCCGTACCGGACTCAGGATGCCGAGACCATAGTGGTCGCCCTCGGTTCGGTGCTCGGCACCATTAAGGACACCATCGACGAACTGCGCGACGACGGCATGAAGATCGGTGCGCTTGGCATTATCTCGTTCCGCCCGTTCCCGCTCGAGGCGGTGCGCGGCGTGCTCCAGGGCTCAAAGCGGGTGGTGGTGCTGGAGCGGGCCCTGGCAGTAGGCGTCGGCGGCATCGTGTCGGCGAACGTTCGGATGGCGCTGTCCGGCCTGCAAATGCACGGCTACACAGTGATCGCGGGCCTTGGCGGCCGGGCCATCACGAAGAAGTCATTGCGCGAACTGTTCACCGGGGCGGCCGCTGAAAACCTGCCGCCGCTCACTTTCCTCGACCTGAACACCGACTTGATTGAGCGCGAGTTGCGCCGCGCCGCTACGACCCGCCGGTCCGGGCCCGCGGCCGAGAACATCCTGCGCGACCTTGGCGCGGTCGCGCACAAGATCGGATAGGAGCCGTCATGCCAGTCCAGCCGGTTAAGTTCTACCAGGTCGGCAGTTTCGCCGTCGGCAACAGGTTGCTTACCGACGACGAGCGCTCGGTGCAGTCGGAGTCTGACCGGACCAACTCGCTGAACTGCGGGCACCGGGCCTGCCAGGGCTGCGGGGAGGCGCTCGGGGCCCGTTACGCGCTCGACGCCGCCATGCGTGCCACCAGCAGGCAGATGGTCGCGGTGAACTCAACCGGCTGCCTGGAAGTGTTCTCAACGCCGTACCCGGAGACCTCGTGGCAGATCCCGTGGATCCACTCGCTGTTCGGTAACGCGCCCGCGGTGGCCACCGGCGTGGCGGCGGCGATGCGCGCAAAGGGCCGGACAGACGTGCGTGTCGTCGGGCAAGGCGGCGACGGCGGTACCGTCGACATCGGGTTCGCCTGCCTGTCCGGCATGTTTGAGCGCAACGACGACGTGCTGTTCATCTGCTACGACAACGAGGCGTACATGAACACCGGCGTCCAGCGGTCCGGCGCCACGCCGCCCGCCGCGCGCACGGCTACGACGCCTGCGGTCGGCCCGCAGCCGGGCAACAGCTTCGGCCAGGGGAAGAACGCCCCGCTGATCGCGATGGCACATGAGATCCCTTACGTGGCCACCGCGACGGTCGCCGGGCTGCGGGACCTGGAGTACAAGGTGCAGCGCGCGATGGAGTTCCGTGGTGCCCGGTACCTGCACATCCTGGTGCCATGCCCGCTGGGCTGGGGCAGCGCGCCTGGCGACACCATCCGGATCGCCCGGCTGGCCGAGCAGACCGGGCTGTTCCCCGTCTTCGAAGCCGAAGCAGGCGACGTCGTCAGCGTGTCGAAGATCCGCCGCAAGGCCCCGGTCGAGGACTACCTCAAATTGCAGAACAGGTATGCACACCTGTTCAGGACGGCAGACGGAGCGGAGACCATCGCCAGGCTGCAACGAATGGCCGATCGCAACATCGCCAGGTTCGGCCTGCTCGATCCCGAGCCATCGGGCCCAGGACGGGCGCCTGTAAGCACCGCAAGCAGGGAGCGCTCGTGATGGACAGGCCGTTCGCAATCACCCTCAACCCAGGTTCCAGCCTGGCGAACAAGACCGGGTCGTGGCGTACCGAACGCCCCGTCTACGTCGACCTTCTGCCGCCGTGCAACCACGCCTGCCCGGCAGGCGAAAACATCCAGCAGTGGCTGTACCGGGCCGAGGACGGCGGCTATGAGAGTGCCTGGCGCCAGATCATGGCCGACAACCCGCTGCCGGCGGTCATGGGGCGGGTCTGCTACCGGCCATGTGAGACTGCGTGCAATCGCGGTCAGCTGGATGAGGCCGTCGGCATCAACTCGGTCGAGCGGTTCCTCGGCGATGAGGCCATCAAGCGCGGCTGGACCGTCCCGGTCACCGCAGCCGACAGCGGCAAGAAGGTGCTCGTCGTCGGCGCCGGCCCGTCCGGCCTGTCAGCCGCCTACCATCTGCGGCTGCTCGGTCACCGGGTCACTGTGCGTGACCAGGCCCCGCAGCCGGGCGGCATGATGCGATACGGCATCCCCGCCTACCGGCTACCGCGCCCGGTACTTGACGCCGAGATCGGCCGAATCCTGGCCATGGGCATCACCTTCGAGCAGGGCAAGGTCACCGACATCGAGAAGGCCATGGCCGACGGCGGCTTCGACGCCGCGTTCCTCGCCGTCGGCGCGCAGCATGGCCGCCGGGCCTACATCCCGGCTGGAGACTCGGCGAAGATCCTCGACGCCGTCACGCTGCTGCACGAGACCGCAGATGGCGATCCGCCCCAGCTCGGCCGGCGCGTCGCGGTGTACGGCGGCGGGAACACGGCCATGGACGCGGCACGGACCGCCCGCCGCCTCGGCGCGACGGACGCCGTCGTGGTCTACCGGCGCACCAGAGACCGGATGCCGGCCCACGACGTGGAGGTCGAGGAGGCCGCCGACGAGGGCGTGCGGATGATGTGGCTGTCCACCATCACCCGCGCTGACGAAGGCAAGCTCGTCATCGAGAAGATGCGGCTCGACGCGACCGGCTTCCCGCAGCCAACCGGCGAATTCACCGAACTCGCCGCCGACACAGTGGTCCTTGCGCTCGGCCAGGAGAGCGAGCTGTCGCTGCTCGACGTCGTGCCCGGCATCACGATCAGCGATGGTGTCGTCCAGGTCGGGACGGGCCTGATGACCGGTCGCCCCGGTATCTTCGCCGGCGGCGACATGGTGCCCGCCGAGCGCACCGTCACCGTCGGTATCGGACACGGCAAGAAGGCGGCCCGCAGCATCGACGCCTTCCTGCGGGAAGGCGTTCAGGACGGGAACGGGCGGACCTGCGCGAATGCCGCTACAGAGCTCGCCGAGCCGCGGGTGGCCGGCTTTGACCGGCTGAACACCTGGTACTACTCCGATGCACCGGCCACGATCCGGCCGCAGCTCGACGCGGCGCGCCGGATCTCCTCCTTCGACGAAGTCACCGGCGGCCTGGACGAATCCACGGCGCTGTTCGAGGCGCGCCGGTGCCTGTCGTGCGGGAACTGCTTCGAATGCGACAACTGCTACGGCGTCTGCCCAGACAACGCGGTCATCAAGCTCGGCCCGGGCCAGCGCTATCAGATCGACCTCGACTACTGCAAGGGCTGCGGCATCTGCGTTGCCGAGTGCCCGTGCGGCGCCATCGACATGATTCCCGAACGGACTTGATTGTCCCGGCCCGTGCGGTCGCGCGGGCTGCTCAGCGGCCTACCAGTACGCTACAGGCGTGGCACTGGCCGGACGTGGAGCGTCAGGTTGTCTGGAGGTGCTGTCCGCCCGGATAACGCAGTTGCCGTCCTCGGGGGAAGGGGATTGGAGGTGTGGCGACGTCCGGACATCATGGCAAGGCAAAGAAGTCGGCTGACCCCGTAGCGAATTCAGCTGAGCGGATGCCAGGCAAGCTGTACCGGGCCGAGTTGCTCCGACTGCAGGCCGAGCTGGTGAAGCTGCAGGAATGGGTGCGAGCTGAGTCAGCGCGGGTCGTCGTGGTGTTCGAGGGCCGGGATGCCGCTGGCAAGGGCAGCACTATCAAGCGGGTCACTGAGTACCTCAACCCGAGGGTTGTGCGGATCGCGGCCTTGCCCGCCCCGACTGAGCGCGAGCGCACCAGCTGGTACTTCCAGCGATATATCAGCCATTTGCCGGCCGGTGGCGAGATCGTTTTGTTTGACCGCAGCTGGTATAACCGCGCCGGAGTGGAGCGCGTCATGGGCTTTTGCACGAAGGCTGAGTACGGCAGATTCCTGCATCAGTGCCCGATCTTCGAGCGGTTGCTGGTGGAGGACGGCATCTTGCTGCGCAAGTACTGGTTCTCAGTCAGCGACGACGAGCAGGAGCGGCGCTTCAGAGCCCGGCTTGAGGACCCGATGCGGCGGTGGAAGTTGTCGACCATGGACATGAACTCCATCACCCGCTGGGAGGACTACTCGCGCGCCAAGGACGAGATGTTCGTGCATACCGATGTCCCCGAGGCCCCCTGGTATGTCGTCGACAGCACGGACAAGCGGCGGGCTCGGCTCAACATGATCGCGCACCTGCTCAGCACGATCCCCAGTCACGAGGTGGAGCGGCCGCTGCTGGAACTGCCGCCGCGGCCTCGGTCGACGGGCTACATCCGGGCGCCGCGCGAGTCACAAACTTTCGTTCCCGACTATGCGGGCGCGCTGCTCGCTCGGCGGCAAGGCGCCGGTCGCTGACCGCGGCTGGCCATTCGGAGCAGGCGGCCCGCCCGGCACAACGCGGGCAAAGTCGCCTGGCCAGACCATGGCGATGTGACCGTCTGACAGCCATTTGACGATGTAGGGCGGCGAGCCATCGTCGTGCGGCACGCCGATGATGAGGCCGCTCCTGGCGGCATCGCCCTCGGCTATGAGCCGGTCGCCCACATGTGCGTACATAACGGCTCTCCTCCCCTGTCCATCGTCGTCGTTTCTCCAGCGTGCCCGGCAGGGTCGGTGGCGGGCAGCGGGCATACGGCCTCGGTCGCCGGGACGTTCGCCACCTCGGGATGTGCCTTCCGGCGCCGGGACGAAGGTCCCTAGGAGATGTGCCTAGTGGCACTGCGCGGCGCGATTCGCGGCTACTGGGCTTGAACTGACCCGGTGCCGCATCGTGTGAGGAGAAAGGCGTGGCCGACCAGCGATCGCTGAGCGAACTGCCCCGCGCTGAAGCGCTATATCTGCTCGCTACCGTGCCGGTCGGACGCCTCGTCTTCACACATCGGGCGCTGCCCGCGATCAGGCCGGTGAACCACCTGGTCGAGGATGAGAACATCGTGATCGGCCTGACGGCAGGCTCGGCGTTCGCCACGTCGTCCCGGGCCGGCGGCACGGTAGTCGCCTACGAGGCGGACTCCCTGGACATCACCGAGCGATCCGGGTGGACCGTCATAGTGGTCGGGGTGGCCCGGCTTGAGACCGAGGCTGATGCGGTGCGGCGTTACCGGGCCCGCCTGCGGCCGTGGCTCAGCGGCGCGATGACAGACGTCCTTACGATCAGCTCGGAGATCGTCACCGGCTACCGCCTCGTCGCGGTCCCGCAGGCAGATCAGAGTGTCCGGGCCGCTGAGTAGCGGCCCGGACACTCTCGCGCTGTCCTGAGCGGCTGGTCACCTCACCGGCAGGTGATGGTCACTGGGCGGTGGGCTGCTGTTCCTGTGCGGGCCCGGTGTGTGCGGGGGCAGGCCCGGCGCCTGCGGGCGGTTGCTGCCAGTCGCCGTGCCAGATGAGCCGGTGCACCGGGATGAGCCGGGGGATGTCGCGCAGGCCGGGGATGAACGGGACGAGTAGTAGCAGGAGCGTGGCGATGCCGGTGAGGTAGACGGCCCAGACGTCGGCGCTGGCGGAGTCGCCGAACGGGTTGATGTGGTACCACATCTGGAACAGCCACAGCCAGGGCTGACCGGGGTAGCTGCCGGTTTCGTTCATGACGCCCCACTGGTCGCCGGTGAGGTGCATGCTGGTGGCCAGGGTGTTGTAGTAGCTGCCGTCGGCGATGAACAGCAGTGGCTTGGTGAAGTCGGTTCCGTAGAACTGGCGCTGTGCGAGCAGGTCGCTGTCCAGGGCGCCGCTGTGGGCCATGGCCAGTTCGGCTGCCATCATTACCGGTACCGGGCCGGCTGCTGGCAGGGTCAGGTCTCCGCCGTGGAACGGTATCTTGGTGGCGCCGGGGGCGGTGGCGGTGTCGTAGGCGGTTGCCCAGTTGTGTTGCTGCGCGGGGGTGGCGCTGGTGTAGCGGGCCAGGGCGGTGGCCAGGGCCGGGTCGGTCTTGGCGGCGACTGCGAGCGGGTGGAGCACGAACAGGGCGGCGGAGTTGACTGGCTGGGTGATGCCGGACAGCTTCTGCCAGTTGACCGGGCCGACCTGCTGCAGTGAGCCGGTGCCGCTGTTGTAGGGCGGGCCGTAGCTTGCCGAGGTGCTGGTGCCGTCGAGTTCGGTGGCGGCGGTGTTGACGAAGCCGATCTGGTCGACGGTTGCCCAGGTCTTGATGCTCAGCGGCGGCACGTCCGGTGAGGACAGCAGCGCGGCGGCGAGCAGCACCACCAGCGTGGCGATGACGCTGGCGATGGTGGCTTCCTTCAGGATGTCGTAGCGGCGGGTCGGGCCGCGCCAGGGTGCGGCGTCGGCCGCGGCTGCCGCCTTGCGGGCGGCCCGGTCACGCCACAGCCGGCCGCGCGCGGGTAGCGGGTGGCTGACCCCGCGGACGCGGACCAGCAGCACGTGCGCGCCGACGATCGCGACCAGGATGACCGGGATCAGCACGATGTGCCACATCAGCATCTGGCCGACGTTCATCACGTTGACGAAGGCGCCGGCGCCGACGGCGTTGAACGCGTCCTTGCCGTTGGTCGCGATCCACTGGGAGTCGAAATTCTGCTGCGACAGGTAACCGGTGAAGCACTCCACGACCGAGGCCCCGAACGCGACGACTCCGGTGATCCAGGTCATCGCGCGGCGGCCGCGCCAGGCCGCCATCCAGAACTTGCCCCACAAGTGGATCACCATGAAGGCCATGAACAGCTCGACGCTCCACAGATGCACGCTGTTGAAGAAATGACCAACCGGGTTGTAGTGCCACCAGTCCGGGCCGCCCAGCGCCAGCGCGAAGCCGGACACGATCGCCAGGCCCAGCGCGGCCAGCGTGGCGACGCCGAACACATAGATCCACGACCCGACATAGGCCGGCTGCCGGTCCGGCAGCAGCTTGCCCGGCGGAAGCAACCGCAGCGCCCAGCGCCTGACGCGGTTAGTCCACATGTCCGCGTCCCGATCCTCGGCAGCAGAGCCGGATTCTGCCGGCCCTGGAATATCGGTGGCGCCGGCCACAGTGCCGCTGCCAGGTGCCGCAGGCAGACGATTGTGGCGGGACGGGAACGGGGCCAGCAGCGCGAGGCCGAAGATGACCACCATCACGCCGATCACGATCAGGTTCGCCACCGAGATATCGATGAACGACCAGCTCAGATAGGTACCAGGACGATTCAGGTTCACCACCGACACAGCACCGGCTAATGCATGTGGGCTCATCTGTCTAGCTCCTTGCGGCCTTAGACGTGATATGCGAAGAAGAGCAACTAGAGCTTGTCCCGGCGTGGCTTTAACGCAGCAGTGAAGACCGTCACCAGGCGACGGGACGTTAGTCCCTAACTAGTGAGGAAAAACCGCAGCAGACTTTCGGCCCTACTGGCCGGTCTGGCGGCTCACTAGCCTGCCAACGCCAGCCATTGAAGAATCTCGCCAACCCGGCGCCCGAAGATGGCGGGCTTGGAGGGAAGAAATAAGTAAGACGATTGTACTGGCCGTAGACACATCGCGTCACGAGCTGGCGGAGCATGTGGCGGCGGCCGTCGAGATGACCAGAGACGTGGTACATGCCGACGACAAGGTGATCGTGCTGCACGTGCACGAATTCGCGGTCGGCAGGTTCGGCCGGATCCAGGTGGACTGCGCAGATGGCCAGGGTGAGTCGCTGGTCGACGGCATTGTCGCGGATCTCACCGAGTCCGGCCTGTCCGCCGAAGGCATCATCAAGGAAGCAGACTTCGGCCACGTGGCCCGCGCCATCCTGGCGGTAGCCGACCACTGCCAGGCCAGGCTGCTGGTGCTCGGTTCGAGCAGCCGGACCGACCTCCCTGGGTTCCGTTCGGCAGCGTGGCCAACCGGCTGCTGCACATCGCGTCGCTGCCGGTCCTCATCGTGCCGATGCGGCGTGACGTTACGGTCAGCGTGCCTTCGGCAGCAGCCGAGCCGACCACGGTTACCGAGCCGGCCTGACGCCAGCCCGCGCCGGGCTGAGAGCTGCCATTGTCAGCACTGGCGGCACCAGCGCAGGGTCGCGGCCGGCCAGTGACAAGATGTGATGGCATGACGCACAAGCGTGAGCGGACGCTGGCTACCGCTGGCATAGCGCGGGTGGAGGGCGAAGGTTCGCTGTACCTCCGGCTGACCGGCGAGCAGGTCGATGAGGTCAGGCTCAATATCTACGAGCCGCCGCGGTTCTTCGAGGCGTTCCTGCGCGGGCGCTCCTATCGTGAGCCGCCGGACATCACCGCGCGTATCTGCGGCATCTGTCCGGTCGCGTACCAGACCAGCGCGGCGCTGGCCATCGAGGCCGCCTGCGGCGCCCGGGTCGAGGGTCCGCTCGCCGATCTGCGCAGACTGATGTACTGCGGGGAGTGGATCGCCAGCCACTCGCTGCATATCTACCTGCTGCACGCGCCGGATTTCCTCGGCTATCCCGGCGGCGTCGAGCTAGCCCGCGATCAGCGGGCCATCGTCGAGCGCGGTCTCCGGCTACGCCGGGCCGGTAACGCGATCATGGAAACCATCGGCGGCCGCGCAATTCATCCGGTCAACTTCCGGATCGGCGGGTTCTACTCGACTCCCACGCAGGCAGACCTGAGGCAACTCGCTGATCAGCTGCAAGCGGCGCTGGATGACGCGCTGGAGACCGTGCGGTGGGTCGCCGGATTCGACTTCCCAGAGCTGACCGTGGACCACGAAATGCTGGCACTCAGCCAGCCCGGCAGCTATCCGATCGAGCGTGGCAGCCTGGTCAGCACCGACGGCCGCGCATTCGGCGCCGCCGAATTCGAGCAACAGGTCATCGAGGAACAGGTGCCGCATTCCACTGCCCTTCACGCGCGGCTAGCCGGCAGCGAGGGCACCTACCTCACGGGCCCGCTGGCTCGCTACTCGCTCAACTCCCGCTGGCTCCCGCCGAGAGCAGCGGCCGCTGCTGCCGCGGCGGGCCTCGGCGAAGACTGCCGCAATCCGTTCCGCAGCATCATCGTCCGCGCCGTCGAGGTAGTCTGCGCGATCGAGGAAGCGCTCCGTCTCATCGAGGCCTACCGGCCGCCTTCACTCCCCAATGTCGATGTAACGCCGAAGGCGGCTACCGGCCACGGGGTATCGGAGGCACCCCGAGGCGTCCTGTACCAGCGTTATGAGCTCGACTCGGCCGGGACCATGGTCAGCGCCCGGATAGTCCCGCCGACATCACAGAACCAGGCCGCGATCGAACGAGACCTGCGCCAGCTCGTGCAGGTACGTCTCGACCTGACCGACGAGCAGCTTGCCAGTGAGTGTGAGCAGGCGATCCGCAGCTATGATCCCTGCATTTCCTGCGCCACGCACTTCCTCGACCTGCAGGTAGACCGGACGTGACCGGCGGAGCCGCCGAGCGCGTCATCGTGATCGGGGTCGGCACCGAGTTCCGCTGTGATGACGGTGCTGGGCCAGCCGTAATCGAGCGCCTGCGCGGAACGGTGCCCGCGGATGTCGAGCTGCTGGCCAGCGACGGAGAGCCGACCCGGCTGATGGAGACGTGGACGGACGCTGCCGTCGCGATCGTGGTTGACGCAGTAAGCGGAGGTGGCGCCGCGCCAGGGACGTTGCACCGCGTCGTCGTGCCCGGGGAGGCAGCAGGCCGTGATGGCGCGCCCCCGCCGGGTCGGCTGGCACCGACGACTACTCCTGCAAGCTCGCACGGCCTAGGGCTCGGTGCGGCCATCGAGCTGAGCCGCGCCCTGTCCCGCCTGCCTGGGCAGCTGATTCTGCACGGTGTGCAGGGCGAGGTCTTCGGCTATGGCCAGGCCTTTAGTTCTGCGGTCGCGGCGGCCATCGATGACCTCACCGCACGGGTGCGTGCCGACGTGCTCAGCGTGTCAGCTAGCTGACCCCCGGCTGTCCGGACGCGGTCTGCTCGGCTGCCGCGCGGAACCCGGGGGTGGCGACGTGGAAGGTGCGGAATACCCGGTTGATGTCGGACTCTGGCATGCCCAGGCGGCGCAGCCATCCGACAAGAGAGTCGACGTTGGGAGTGGCCATCGGGCCGAAGCAGCCGTAACAGCCCCGGCCGAACGCCGGGCAGATCGCCCCGCAGCCGGCTTGTGTGACGGGACCTAGACACGGGGTGCCGCGCGCCACCATGACGCAGGCCGTACCGCGCAGCTTGCATTGCTCGCACACACTGTGACCGGGGATGCGCGGCTCACGGCCGGCTAGCAGCGCCGTCAGCAGTCCAATCAGCTGGCGCTTGTCGATCGGGCAGCCGGGCAGCTCGAAATCGACCGGGACGTGGCTGGAGATGGGGGTGGATGTGGCCAGCGTGCTGATGTAATCCGGCCGGGCATACACAATCGCGGCGAATTCCGCGACGTCGCCGAAATTCCGCAGCGCCTGGACGCCGCCCGCTGTCGCGCAGGCTCCGATCGTTACCAGCGTCCGGGACTTCGCCCGGATCCGCTTGATCCGGGCGACGTGTTCAGGCGTACTGACCGAGCCCTCGACCAGGGACACGTCATATGATCCTGGACCTGGCAGCTCGCCGCTGGTCGCCTCTGTGAAGTGAGCGATATCGACCTCGCCGGCCAGCTCAAGGAGCTCATCCTGGAGGTCGAGAACGGTGAGCTGGCAGCCGTCGCAGGAGGCGAACTTCCACACCGCGAGGCTGGGCCGTCGAGAGTTCTCATCCATCTACAGCTCCCTCACCGCAATCAGTGGCTCAGCTACACCAAAGTTCACGACCGGGCCGTCGCGGCACAGCAGCAACGGGCCGAGCTGGCAGTGGCCGCACTCGGCGATTCCGCACTGCATATTCCGCTCCAGCGAGATCCACACGCTCGGCGAGGGCAGGCCAGCGCCAGTCAGCGCGCGGGCGGTGATGCGCATCATGACCTCGGGACCGCAGATCAAGGCCGTCGTCCCCGCTGGGTCAAGATTGGCCCGGCCGATCAGCTGGGTGACCACGCCCACCTGCCCTGGCCAGCTGGCGTCGGCTTTGTCCACGGTGATGCCTACTTCGGCGCCACGCTCGCGCCACTGGTCATACTCTGCGGCGAAGACCAGCTCGGCCGGAGAGCGGGCGCCGGCCAGCAGGATGATCCGCCGGTAACGGGCAGGTTGCGCCAGCGCGGACAGCAACGCGGGCCGCAGTGGGGCCAGCCCGATGCCGCCGGCCACCAGGAGCAGGTCACGGCCCGCCGCGTCAGCGTCATCCCAGGTGGTGCCGAACGGCCCCCGCACTCCGATGACCTGGCCCGGCCGGGCTGCACACAACGATGCGCTCACCGCTCCGACAGATCGGATCGTGTGTGTCAGCGACGGCCCGCCAGGCAGGCCGCTGACGGAGATCGGGATCTCTCCGACGCCGAACGAGTAGAGCATCGTGAACTGGCCTGGCCGGAATGCCGCGATCGGATCGTCAGCCGGTTCGAGCGTGAGAGTGACGGTGTCGTGCGTCTCCTCCACGCGCGAGCTGATCCGGTACCTGACTGGATAGCGGCAGTCGGTCATGACGAGCTGCCGGCGGTCGGGGAAGGGGGCGCGTACAGGTCAAGGATCCTGATGCGCGCGGCCTGGAGGCGGCCGATGGCAGTGCCGAGTAGCCGCCATGTCAGCTGGTAGCCGAGTTCGTGATCGCTCTCGCACAGCCCGGTCACGGCGGCGGAACTGAGCTCGAACGCGGAGACGTCAACTTGCGCGACGGCTCCGAATTTCCATCGCGCCGGGGGCAGCAGCCAGGACAGCCCGAGCTCGTCGCCGGGCCCGAGCGTCTCGACGATCAGCCTGTCACGTCCGGGTACGTGCAGGTCGAGCGCGATCTGCCCGGTCCTGATCAGCCACAATGATGTCGCCTGGCCATCTTCCTCAAACAGCCGGGTACCAGCCTGCACCTCGATGCTGCTGGTGATGGCGGCCAGCCGGTCAAGCTGGCTTTGCGTGAGGCCCGCCGCGAACGGGTGGCTAGCTAGTTCGGCGCCGACGTCGTTCATTCCGTATCCTCGAACTCGGCTGCCACATCACGCTCTGCGCGGAGGGCTGCGACCTCTTCGGTCAGGTCGATGCCGACCGGGCACCACACAATGCACCGGCCGCAGCCCACACAGCCAGACGAGCCGAACTGGTCGTGCCAGGTGCCTAGCTTGTGGGTCAGCCACTGCCGGTACCGGCTGACTCCCGATGACCGCACCGGACCGCCGTGCAGATAGGAAAAGTCCAGCTCAAAGCAGGACGACCAGCTCTGCCACCGCTCCGCGTGGTCGCCGCTGAAATCGCTCACGTCCTCGACCGTGGTGCAGAAGCACGTCGGACAAGCCATCGTGCAGTTACCGCAGGTAAGGCAGCGAGAAGCGACGTCCTCCCAGCGATCTGCATGGTGACTTGCGGCCAGCAGCTCATGTATGTCGTCGGTTCGCATGGAACGGCCCATCCGGCCGGCCGCGTCGGCGACAGCACTGTCGGCGCGCTCCAGGGAGCCGGCGTCGGCGGCTTGAACCGGCAGGACGCTCAGAATTTCCTGCCCGTCTTGCGAGCCGGCCTCGATGATAAAGCTGTGATCTGCCTCGGTGACAAGTTCGGTCAGTAGCAGGTCGTAGCCAGGTCCGGATTTCGGCCCTGTGTCCATGGATGCGCAAAAGCACGTTTCGCCCGGTTCGGTACAGTTGACTACGACGATGAACACCGCGGCTCGCCGCCGGGCGTAAGCCGACTGGTGGCCGGCTCCGGCACCGAGTACGCGGTCCTGGATCTGGATGGCCCGCAGGTCGCACGGTCGGACGCCGAGAAATGCCAGCTTGTCAGGCTGCTCCGGGTCTGTTTCGGCGTCAAGGACCATCCCGTCAGCTGTGCGGCTGGCCGACCAGAGCTTCTCACGCGGCGGGTGCAGGAACTGCTTCCAGGATCCAGGGCCAGCCGAATGACCAAAGGCAGCGGGATCATCGCGCTTGCGCAGGCGGTAGCCGCCCGGCGATAGCGATACGCCCCAGCCGAACGGCAGTTCACTGGCCGACTTCAGCTCGCCAAGAACGATGGCGTCGCGCGTCACACGGGGCCCGATCACCCGGTAGCCGGCTGACGCCAGGGCGCGGTGGAGGTCCTCCAGCCCCGCGGCCGTCAACCGGTACCGAGCGGGATGCTCGGCTGCAGTAGCCATGATCTCTAACCTCCGACCTAACAGCATCGCCGCGCAAACGGCGCGTAGGTAGGGTCCAAGGTCGGATATCTCGACCTGCCAGAGCGGCAGAAGGTCCCGGCCAGGAGCGGACCTAAGGCCCTATGTACCCACCGCTCAGGCTGGTGTCATCGATGCGGGAGGGATCAGCCTTCCGAAGCCGCGGAGTTACCGGCATCACTGCCGGCACACCGCGGAATCTGGATCCGCGAGAAGCGGGTATGGTCCCTCCCGCTGGCTACGTGCCGCGAGAGCCGGGCCTTTCGCCCCTACTCAGGCGCCGGCCGCGCTGGCAGTGTTTCCGGGGAAACAAACGCGGTGAGGGGTGCGCGGTGTCGGAGGCGAGGCTCGAGATACTTGATGAGGCGGAGTGTGTCCGGCTGATCTCGCCGGGCGGTGTCGGCAGGCTAGCCTTTGCCGGACGCTTCGATCTCACCGTCCTCCCGGTTAACTACGTGCTGCACGACGGCGCGATCTTGTTCAGGACGGTCGCGGCCGGCTCGACGGATGAGGATCTGCGGACCGGTATCGAGCATGCCGAGTACCGGGTGGCATTCGAGGTCGATGACTTCGACCCTGAGACTCACGAAGGCTGGAGCGTCCTGGTCCAAGGTCCCGCCCATCACATTGACGATCCGGGTGAGCAGGCCGAGGCACTTGCGACCGGCGTCGAGCCATGGGCCGGCGGGGACCGCGAGCACTTCGTCAAGATCACCCCGGTCCGGATAAGCGGCCGGAGAATCCGGCACGAGCCGGACGCGTAACCACCTAGTCGAGCCCGAAGGGCAGGAGGTCGAGCAATGCGAGCGATCGTCTATCACGGGCCGGGTCAGCGGGCCTTCACCGAGGTCCCAGACCCGGAGATCACCGACGATGGCGACGTCGTCGTTCGGGTTGACATGACCACGATCTGCGGGACGGACCTGCACATCCTTCGCGGTGACGTTCCGGCCATGCACCACGGCCGGATACTCGGGCATGAGGCTATTGGCACCGTGGAAGATGCCGGCAATGGCGTGCGCACGATCGGGGAAGGCGATCGCGTCCTGGTCTCCTGCATCTCAGCCTGCGGCGCATGCAGGTACTGCCGCCAGAGCAGCTACGGGCAATGTCTTGGCGGCGGCGGCTGGGTACTCGGGCACACCTGCGACGGCACGCAAGCGGAGTACGTCCGGGTGCCGTACGCGGACACGTCGACCTACCGGCTGCCGGCCGGCGTCCCCGACGAGCAGGCGCTCATGCTCGCCGATATCTTGCCGACCGGCTACGAAGTCGGCGTGCTGAAGGCAGGCGTGAGTCCGGGCGATGTGGTGGCGGTCGTCGGCTCAGGGCCCGTCGGGCTAGCCGCCATCATGACTGCCAGGCTGTTCAGCCCGAGTCACATCGTCGCCATCGACATCGCCGACCGGCGCCTGGACGCAGCCAAGCAATTCGGCGCCGACGTCACGGTGAACAACGGCGTCACCGACCCCCTCCACGCGGTCCGGTCACTCACGGACGGACTGGGCGCAGACGTCACGATCGAGGCTGTCGGCCGGCCCGAAACCTTCGAACTAGCAGTCCGGCTAGCCCGGCCGGGGGCCAGAATCGCCAACATCGGCGTGCATGGCAAGTCGGCGGCCCTGCACCTCGAGGATCAGTGGATCCGCGATATCACCATCAGCACCGGGCTCGTGGATACCTACTCGACGCCGGCGCTGCTGAGGCTGCTCGCAAGCGGTCAGCTTGACGCCGCCCGGCTTATCACGCACCGGTTCAGCTTCGACGAGTTCGACGAGGCATACGACGTCTTCGGACGTGCCGCCGACACCGGCGCACTGAAAGTAGTCATCGGCCGCTAACAGGACGAGGCAGAGCGCACCTATGCGGCATTTGGCAGCCAGTGGCACGTCGCCTGGGATCTCACCCGGCTGGTCGCGCTGGACGCACCCCCGCGGGTGTCTTAGCGTGCTCCCATGGTCGGGGGGATGACAGCCGCAGCCGAGCTGTTCGACCGGCGGGAGCAGCCAGCGCGGGACCTTGCCGGGCAGGCCGCCGCCATCGCTGCGGCGTGTCACCAGATGGCGCTGCGGTTCCACCGGGGGGGCACGCTCATGGTGTTCGGCACCGGCAGCGCGAGCACCGACGCGCAGCACGTCGCGGTCGAGTTCGTGCATCCCGTCATCGTCGGCAAACGGGCGCTGCCAGCCATCTCGCTGACGACAGACGTCGCGACGCTGACCGGGGTCGCCGCGACACGTGGCCCGTCGGCAATTTTTTCGCACCAGCTTCGTTATCTCGGATCGCCTGCCGACATCGCGCTGGGTATCGCCCCTGATGGCAACTGCGACAGTGTCATGTCCGGTTTGCGCACCGGACACGAGCTCGGGATGCTGACCATTGCGCTGACCGGCGGCGACGTTCGCGACATCGCGGGTTGCCCCCTGGATCACGTCCTGGTGACCCGGTCGCCAGACCCGCGTGTCGTGAAGGAACTGCAGGTGACCGCTTATCACGTGCTTTGGGAGCTGGTGCACGTGTTCTTGGAACAGCCAGGCGTGCTGGAGGTAACGCCTTGACGGAGTGTCACGATGAGGCCTGCATCACCTGCTCCGATAGTGCCGTGCCGGTGACGGTCCTGGAACTGGCCGACAACGCACTGGCGCTTGTGGACACCGGGCGCGGCCTTGAGGAGGTGAGCGTCGCGCTGGTGACAGCGGCCGTCGGCGACACGGTCCTGGTGCATGCCGGGGAGGCGATCGCCGTGATACGAGACAGACAGTGACTGGGCCGCCCGGCTCCATCGAGGGGCTGTACCCGTTCCTGTATGCGGGCAGCTCGGACTTGGCCGCGGTGCTGGAGCAGGTCCGCGCGTCGACCGTGGCCAAAGCTGAGGAGATCATCGACCTCCGGCAGAGGATCCGCGACTCTGAGGGCAGCAGACTTGCGGCCTGCGCTCAGGCGATGGCCGACCGGTTCGCCGCTGGCGGGAGGTTGCTAGCCTTCGGCAACGGCGGCAGCGCAACCGACGCCCAGCAGCTCGCGACAGTGTTCCTTAACCCTGGAGCTGGCCGCCGACCCCTGCCGGCGCTGAGCCTGTCCAGCGACCCGTCCGTGCTGACGGCGCTCGCCAACGACGTCGGGATCGACGTTGTGTTCGCCCGCCAGGTCGCCGCCTTCGGCAGCCGCTCCGACATCGCCGTCGGGCTGTCGACCAGCGGCAATTCCGAGAACCTGCTGCGCGCCTTCGACGAGGCAAGCCGGCGTGGCATGCTGACGGTCGGGCTGGCGGGCTGCACCGGCGGCAGGATGGCCGAGGTTCACAGCATCGACTTCCTGTTCGTCGCGCCATCAGCGTCAGTGCACCGCATCCAGGAGGCGCAGACCACGATGTACCACGTGCTCTGGGAGCTGTGCCAGGCCGCGCTGGTCCACGGCGGGCCATGACCGGCATGCCGCTGATCGCCGGGCTATGGGATCGAGCCCCACGTGCCCGTTCCCCTCTTGGCAGGACCCGGGCCCGACGCCGCACGTGCCGGAACGCTGGTGGCGGGGCGCGCCCACGGAATGCAGATGAGTACCAGCTACTCGCAAAGGAGCGGGCCATGTGCCTCGGGATCCCCGGTGAGGTGATCGAGTTCATCCAGGACCAGCCCGACCTCGCCCGGGTCGACGTCAGCGGCGTGCGACGGGTCATCAGCATCGCCCTGCTCGCGGCAGAGGACCTCAAGCCCGGCGACTGGGTGCTCATCCACGTCGGCTTCGCGCTGTCCAGGATCGACGAGGCCGAGGCGGCTGCGGCGCTGGAGTTCCTGGCAGGCATCGGCCAGGCCTACGCCGACGAGCTGGCGGCCCTGGCCGAGTCGCGGATCGAGTAGGAGGCGACGGCGTGCGGTTCGTGGACGAATTTCGCGATGCCGACATGGCTCGCGCGCTTGCGGCCAAGATCGTGGCGCTATGCGCACCAGGCCGGCAGTACAAGCTCATGGAGGTGTGCGGCGGGCATACGCACACAATCTACAAGCACGGTCTTGAGGACTACCTGCCGCAGCAGATCACCCTGGTGCACGGCCCGGGCTGCCCCGTGTGCGTGATCCCGATGGGCCGTGTCGACGACGCGATGGCGCTGGCCAGCGAGCCGGACGTGATCATGACGTCCTTCGGCGACATGATGCGGGTCCCTGGCAGCAGCGGGTCGTTCTTCGACGCCAAGGCCAGGGGCACCGATATCCGGATGGTCTACTCGCCGCTGGACTCACTGAAGATCGCCCGGCAGAACCCGGACAGGCGCGTCGTCTTCATGGCGATCGGCTTCGAGACCACCGCGCCGTCGACGGCCATGACGCTGCTGCGCGCCGCCTCTGAGGGCCTGCGGAACTTCTCGGTCTTCTGCAACCACGTGACCATCATCCCGGCGATCAAGGCGATCCTGGACTCCCCCGACCTGCGGCTGGACGGGTTCATCGGGCCTGGCCACGTCTCGACGGTGATCGGCTGCAGGCCGTATGAGTTCATTGCCCGCGACTACGGAAAGCCGGTGGTCGTGGCCGGCTTCGAGCCGCTGGACATCCTGCAGTCGATCTACATGCTCATGCTCCAGCTGGCGCACGGCCGCGCAACCGTGGAAAACCAGTACTCCCGGGTGGTGCCATGGGAGGGGAACGGCGTGGCTTTGAGTGCCATCGCCCAGACCATGGAGCTGCGGCCGTACTTCGAGTGGCGTGGCCTCGGGTTCATCTCGCAGTCAGCCTTGCGGGTGCGGGAGGAGTACGCGGCGTTCGACGCGGAGCGGCTGTTCGCCGTGCCGGGCGTCCGCGTGGCTGACCCGAAAGCGTGCCAGTGCGGCGAGGTGCTCAAGGGCGTGCTCAAGCCGTGGGAGTGCAAGGTGTTCGGCACCGCCTGCACGCCGGAGACGCCGATCGGCACGTGCATGGTGTCGCCGGAGGGTGCCTGCGCCGCCTACTACAACTATGGCCGGTTCGCCCGCCAGCGGCTGGCCGTGGTGAGCGAGTCATGACCGTCGGGAACACGGGCATCCCGGTGCGGGAGGAGCTGGTGCTCGAGCGGATCGACCGGGTCCGCAGGGCGAGGCCGCGGGTCAGGGAAGACCGGATCACCATGTCGCACGGCGCAGGCGGCAAGGCGACGCGCACGCTGATCGAGGCGGTGTTCCTTGACGCGTTCCGCAATCCGCTGCTGGAGCCACTGGAGGATGCGGCGCCGCTGGCCGTTGGCGGCGGGCGCATCGCTATGACTACCGACTCCTACGTTGTCTCGCCGCTGTTCTTCCCTGGCGGGGACATCGGCGACCTGGCGGTGAACGGCACCGTCAACGACCTCGCGGTGGCCGGGGCCGAACCGCTGTACCTGTCGGCCGGATTCATCCTCGAGGAAGGCTTCCTTGTCGCCGATCTGATGACGATTGTGACGTCGATGCAGGCGGCCGCGCAGCGGGCCGGCGTGCAGGTCGTCACCGGGGACACCAAAGTGGTCGAGCGGGGCAAGGCAGACGGCTGCTTCGTCAACACCGCCGGCGTGGGGGTGTTCCGGCATGATCGGGTCCTGGGCATCGCGTCGGCCCGCCAGGGAGACGTCATCCTGGTGTCCGGTCCGGTAGGCGACCACGGTGTCACCATCATGCTTGCCCGCGGCGGCCTCGGCCTCGAGGCCGACGTGCACTCCGACACCGCTGCTTTGAACGGCATGGTTGCCGGTCTGCTGGCAGCGGCTCCGGGGCTGCGGGCGATGCGCGATGCAACCAGGGGCGGCGTCGCCACGATCCTCAACGAGATCGCGGCTGCGGCAGGCGTCGGGATCGTGATCACAGAAGACGACATCCCGGTCCGGACCGAGGTCCGCGGCGCCTGCGAGTTGCTGGGCATCGACCCGATGTACGTTGCGAGCGAGGGACGGCTCGTCGCCGTCGTCAGCCCTGAGGACGCCGAGAGTGCGCTGGCCGCGCTGCGCGCGCACCCGCTGGGCCAGGACGCGGCGATCATCGGCGCGGTGACTGGCGACGCGCCTGGCATCGTCACATTGCGGACCGCGTTCGGCGGCACCCGGATCGTCGACCTGCTGGTCGGCGACCCGCTTCCCCGGATCTGCTGACGCTGCGGCGAGCGTGCTGGGCAGTTGCCGAATCCAGGAGGGCCGTCAGACTGGCTGGATGCGTCGCCCGCTGATCTCGGCCGGCGCGAGACTCACGTACACGTCGCGGGCGCCAGGCGCCCACGGCTTGAGGTGCATCGTGTTCTCAATCTGCTGCACCTGATGCTCATCAGTGACCTCGTGCGCGTGACCTTGTACCAGCACGCTCCAGCCTTCATGCAGGGTCTCGTCGCAACGGTCCACTTCGAAGCTGACCTGGGTGTTGACGTGAAGAGCCAGCAGCGTGTCCGGTGCGGTGCGGTAGATAATCGCCTGGCCTTTCACGGCGTAATTGACCGGCAGGATGATCACGCCGTCCTCGGCTGCGATCCCGACGCGGCCGATGCCGCCCGGTTCGAGCAGGTTGAAGCACTCTGTTGCGCTGAGCACCTGCAAGAAGTGGCGGTTCTGGGCGCTCGCCCGGGGAGGCGGGGACTTCCGGTTGGACAAGGGACGAGGCGCACTAGCTTTGCTAGCAGCGGCCTTCACTGGGGCCATATCCTTCACCTCCGCAACTCGCCGGCTTCTCTCGCGTCTTGTCTTAAGACTCGTCTCGCATTAGCAGTACCCGCTGCGGCCTGAGGTCCCGTTGGGCCGGGCTGTTCGACCCTGGGCAACCTCCGTTCGGCGCCCGGATCCAGTGCATATCCCCTAATCAGGACATGAGGCTTATGCCCTGGCGGTCGCGCGCTGCGGCGACCGCCGCTTGTCCGAGGCTGATGCCACCGTCGTTGCACGGCACCCGACCGTGCTGAAGTACCCGGAACCCGGCGTCCTCCAGGCCGGTCACGACCTTCTCAGTCAGCAGCAGGTTCTGAAACACGCCGCCCGACAGGGCGACGACGTTCAGCCCGCGCTTGTCGCGCAGGCGGACGCATGCCGCCGCGACGACAGCAGCGAGGCCGTTGTGGAACCGGGCGGCGACGACAGGCGACTCAGTCCCGGCCGCGATGTCCTCCGCAGCTGCGGCGACCAGATCGGGGCCGTTCATCCGGAGCGGCGCTTCGCCTGTTAGCGGCGCGTGGTACGAGCCCTTCTCCGCCGGGTCGGCTAGCTGCTCAAGCTCAATCGCGGGTTGTCCCTCGTAGTTGATCTCGTCGCGCACGCCGAGGAGCGCGGCGACCGCGTCGAAGAGCCGGCCTGCGCTTGAGGTTATCGGGGAGTTGATCCCGCGCTGCGCCATCTCGAGGACCGCGTCCCAGCGCGCCGCGTTCCGGTTCCGCACTGAAAGCCTGGCGGGCGGGCCGTCCGGGTAGGCAGCTGCCAGGTAGGCCGCCGCCATCCGCCAGGGCTGGCGGATGGCTGCCGTGCCGCCAGGCATGGGAACCGGCTCCAGGCACCCGGCCCGCTCGAAGCCGGTTAGGTCGGCGATCAGCAGCTCCCCGCCCCAGATCGTTCCATCGGTGCCGTAGCCAGTGCCGTCGAACGCCACGCCGATCACCGGGCCGGCCTCGGAGTTGTCGGCCAGGCAGGATGCCACGTGGGCGTGGTGGTGCTGAACGCCGACCAGGTCTACTCCATCCAGGCCCGCTGCGTACTTGGTGGACAGGTACTCCGGGTGCAGGTCATGCGCGACCACCTGCGGCACGATGTCAAACAGCCGCCCGAAGTGCGCAATGGCGTCGGTGAACGACCGCAGCGTCTCGGCGTTCTCGAGGTCGCCGAGGTGCTGGGACACGAAGGCCTGCTGATCCTTGGCGAGGCAGAACGTGCTCTTGAGCTCGGCGCCGCACGCCAGCACCGGGCGCGGGAACCGGTCTGCCATGCGCAGTGGCTCCGGCGCGTAGCCGCGCGCTCGTCGCAGCACCGTCTCGCGGCCGCGCCAGGCGCGCACCACGGAGTCATCGACTCGCACGTTGATGGCACGGTCATGAACGAGGTAGGCGTCGGCGATGCCCAGCAGCTGGTCAACCGCGTCCTCATCACGATAGACGATCGGCTCGTCCGAGACGTTGCCGCTGGTCAGCACGATCGGCGCGGCAGCCGCCTCCAGCAGGAGATGGTGCAAAGGCGTGTACGGCAGCATGAGGCCGAGCTGCCGGTTGCCAGGTGCGACGGCGGGAGCGATCGGCCCGGTTGCGCCGGGCAGCCGCGGCACCAGCACGATCGGGCGCCGGGCGCCGGCCAGCAACCGCTCCGCCGCATCATCGATGTCGCACAGCATTCTGGCGGCATCCGGGTCGGGCACCATCACCGCGAATGGCTTGTCCTCCCGGTGCTTGCGCGCGCGCAGCGCCGCCACGGCCGATGAGTCACCAGCGATGACAGCAAGGTGATAGCCGCCTATACCCTTCACTGCCACGATCAGCCCACGCTGCAGCATGGCTGCCGTTGTGTTCACCGGGTCGGCATGGATGAGCGGCGTTCCGTCGGCGTCGAGGAGGGTGAGCCGAGGTCCGCACTCCGGGCAGCACACCGGCTGCGCATGGAACCTGCGGTCCGCCGGATTGTGGTACTCGGCGGCACAGCGCGGGCACATGACAAAGGCACTCATCGTCGTGCGCGGCCGGTCGTAAGGGATGTCCCGCACGATCGTGAACCGCGGGCCGCAGTTCGTGCAATTGATAAACGCGTAGCGGTATCGGCGGTCGGCTGGATCGGCGAGCTCGCGCAGGCAGTCGGCGCACGTCGCACTGTCCGCCGTCACGAGCGCGCGGCGCTCTCCGCCGGCCGGACTTGACGCAATAGCGAAAGCGCGCGAGCCGGTGGGAGGAAGCGGCCGGGCGACCAGACGGTCGATCCTGGCCAACGGCGGCGCCTGCCGCCGGAGGCGGTCCAGGAACTCGCCGACTGCCTCGGCCGAGCCCTCCACCTCGGCGAACACACCGTCGCCGTCGTTACCGACGTGACCGCCCAGGCCTAGGCTGGTCGCCAGCGAGTAGACGAAGGGCCGGAACCCAACGCCCTGCACCACGCCTTCGATCCGCACCTCGGTCCTGAACAGCTCGCTCACTCTCTTAGTGTGAGGGGCGGATAGCGGCCCGATACACCTGGTCCGGCCTGACCAGCGCGGTGCTAGAAGGCACCAGCCGAACAGGACCGCCGGCCCGGTCGGTTAACTGTGCGGACGTCTGTCTGGCGTGGAAGGGTCGTTAGACCCTGTCCGCTAGTGGTCACGCCCACGCACTGTGCAGTCGGTGATGCAACATGACTTCGACTGCGCCCGTGAAACTTGGTAACCCACGACCGCGCCAGACCTCGCCGACCACTGTCGCCGATCCAGGCGGCCTGCTGGTTGCTGCCACGCCCGCACTACTCGGAAAGACACGCGGTCCAGACGGCGACACAGCAGCCACGCAGGCCACAGTCAGGCTGAGGACCGACGAGACCGCGGCTGTCATAGCGATGGCGGCGCGAGCACCGTCGCTGCACAACACTCAGCCGTGGCAGTTCCGAGTTCACGGCGACACCATCGAGCTACTCGCCGACCCGGGCAGGCAGCTTCGTCAACTCGATCCAGACGGCCGCGAGCTCATGATCAGCTGCGGGGCTGCACTGTTCGGGTTGCGGCTCGGCCTGCGCAGCCTCGGCCTGCTGCCGGTTACCGAGTTGCTGCCAGACCCGGCACTGCCGTTGCTGGCTGGCCGGGTCCGGGTTGCCGGCCGTGCCGCGATGAACAAGGTCGAGGCCGAACTCGTGGCAGCGGTGCCGCACCGGCACACCCACCGTGGCGCATTCACGCCCGGGGAAGTCGCCGCCAGGCTGCTTGACGCGCTTGTTGCAGACGCGGCGGCTGAGGGCACCGAGCTATTGCTGGTCGACCAGAGCGACCCGGACGACCGAACTGCACTGACGGATCAACTCGCCGGCTTGGTCGCTGCGGCTGCGGTTGAGCAGCAGTCGGATCCCGACGTCACTGCCGAGCTGCAGCAATGGGTACGCGCGCCGGGCAGCCAGGCCAGAGACGGCGTCCCGGCCTGGGCCAGCGGTCCACGGCCAGATGTCCCGCCGCTCCCGTCTCGATTGCCCCCGCGCGACTTTGGCCAGCAGGGCAACGATCAGCCAGGCGGCGTGCCACCATCGGCAACTGCCGTGCTGACTACAGTCCGCGATACACCGACCGACTGGCTGCGGAGCGGGCAAGCGCTCAACCGGCTGCTGCTGCGCGCTGCAACCCGCTGGGTGTTCGCGAGCTTGCAGTCGCAGCCAATGGAGTCGCCGCAGCATCGCCAGGAGCTACGGAACCTGCTCGGACTGCCCGGGTATCCGCAGCTGCTGCTCCAGTTCGGCCGCTCGAACATTGCTCCGGCAACGCCACGGCGACCGCAAGGTGAACTGAGAACTGACTGACGGACGGCTCAGACCTCTTAGGACCTCTCAGTCCTGCCTCAGTCGCATCAGGCCGGCTGCGGGCTTCCCAGGTGATCGATGATGTCCACGACGCCATCAATATCCCAGGCAGCGTCGATCGCCGCAGCTACCTGGTTGCGCAGCTCTGGATCAGTCTGGCCGGTCAGCGTCACTATCCCGCAGCGTACGTCGACCTTGATAGCGCCCGGCTCGCCCGGCGCGACCTCATTGAGCAGCTCGCGTACCTGGCGGGCTATCTCAGAATCTGCTACCAGGAACAGGTTCAGCAGGTCGCGCCGACTGACGACGCCGACGATCTTGCCATCCTCGTCAACGACCGGCAGCAGCTTGACGTGATGATCGCTCATCAGCCTGGCGGCGCCTGCTGTGGCTGTATCCGGGTGGATTGTGATAGCAGGGGCAGTCATTAGCTGCTCGGCAGTGAGCCGGTCGTACCGGCTGCGGTCGGTGCCGTAGCGGGGCGTTCCGGTCCAGCGCTTACGCTGGCCTGCGTGCTTGTCCCTGGCCGCGATGAGGTCGCCTTCGGTCACCACCCCCGCGACGTGCCGGCCAAGGCTCAGAACGGGCACGCCGTTGATCTGATGGCGGACTAGCTGCGATGCGATCTGCTTGAACGGGGTAATCCGGTCGACGGCCACGATGTCCGCCGTCATGATGTCCCGGACCCGGCTATGCCACCGGCCGTGGTGTTTGGCGGGCTCATGGTGCGGTCCCCGCGATTCGCCAGCCCTGGGGCGAGGAGGGACATGCCGGATGTCAGCCTGCTCGCCCATCTCTCTGGCGACCTGATTGACCGCCCTGGCCACGTCTGGGGGCGTAGCCCTGCCGTGCAGCGAGTCGTAGTAGGCAGCGCCGAGGTGACGCAGCGTCGCGTCGAGGTAAACGTCTTTGCGGCTCATTATGGCCTCCTCTCTGCTTCCCACTGTGCGGGTGGCCCGGTACGCCGCGTAGGGCCGAAGGCAGGAGATCCAGGTGACTTCGGTCCCGCTGCCCGGCTGGCTGGCAAAAGGACCGGACCAGCCGCCGCGCTGGCCACGGCGAGGGCGTCATGCGGGGCCGCGGACCACGACCACCGGGCACGCCGCGCTGGTCACGCAGTGCATGCTCACGGGGCCGACCAGCCTTCCGGTGAACGCCCCGTGTCCGCGATGCCCGACGACCAGCAGGTCTGCCTGCCGCGATTCCTCGACCAGGACCGGGGCCGGGTGACCATAGGCGAGCTTGGTTTTAACGTTCGCCGGAGCCGAGGCACCGAAGGCCTCGCTCAGCGCCTTGTCCAGGGTCTCTGCCAGGTGCGCGCGCACCTCGCCAGCTGCCTTCGCTGGCCATCGAAGTTACCTCATATTCCTGGCAATCTGAGACTTCTAGTAAGTGGCCGCGACAAGCTTCGCGAGATCGACAAGCCTGCAGGTGTAGCCCCACTCGTTGTCGTACCAGCCGAACACTTTTACGAGGTTTCCGGCCGCCTGAGTGAGTCCGGAGTCGAATACGCACGACGCCGGGTCGCCGATGATGTCCCGCGAAACGAGCGGGCACGTGCTGTAGCTCAGGATTCCCGCCAGTGGTCCGTTGGCCGCCTGCCGGAACGCGTCGTTGACTTGCTCAGCGGTGACGTCGCGGCCCACAACGGCGGTGAGATCCGTGAGAGAGCCATCCTCGACCGGTACCCGGACCGCGACACCGTCGAGCCTCCCGGCCAGTTCCGGTATGACGACGCCGGTGGTCCGGGCCGCTCCGGTCGTGGTCGGCACGATGCTCACTGCAGCACTGCGCGCCCGGCGCAGGTCCTTATGCGGGCCGTCCAGCAGCATCTGGTCGCCGGTGTAAGCGTGCACTGTCGTCATCAGGGCCTTATCGAGGCCGAAAGTGTCGTTGAGTACTTTCGCCATCGGGGCCACGCAGTTGGTGGTGCACGAGGCACACGAGATCACATCGTGCAGCCCGGCGTCGTAGTCCGCGTCGTTCACCCCGATTACGACGGTCAGGTCAGCGTTC
>Ga0335072_10000707_pt1 | contig 60511 bp, 62 predicted proteins | sample Lox_Sample_21_FD_206725 | JGI IMG/M metagenome (GOLD analysis project Ga0335072, IMG submission 206725) | Soil microbial communities from Loxahatchee National Wildlife Refuge, Florida, United States - Lox_Sample_2.1 | ecosystem: Environmental > Terrestrial > Soil > Wetlands | place: USA...
TATATGTGCTGGCGAGAGACCGAGTAATAGGCTCCTCAGCTTTCAGTTTCTGTACTTTTGAGCAGGATTGAACTGTATATAGCCGACATCTTTAACAATGCCGTCTGCGATCCTTGTTGGAAACGCAATGATCGGAACGGACTGCTCAAGTTCTACCACCTGCTTTTGAATCCTACGCCGCTAAAGGTCACTTCCGCGGACGAGTTATCGAATATGCTCAGTAGTATCTTGACCGGTGGCCACCATGATTCAGGATTTGAGGGGTGGCTTTTCGCTCAAACTGCCTCGGCATTGGCTTCAAGCAATTCTCATTTGGTCAAGGGATTTCTAGAAAATCCAGAGGCTAATTTGCTAAAGCTTATGGAAGCACTAGGGGTTCCCACTGGATATAAGCCGTTGAGCCAAATTCTACTACGTGGTCACAGCGATTACGATCCCTCAAACGGTGTGGAAATTCACCCAGATGGCTTAAGGCGAACGTATGAAAACCCAAGTGCAAACGATAAACAGCGTATTGTATTCAATACTCGACGTGGAGTGGTTGGTCTGGAGAGATCCCTTTTCAGAACGAAGCGTGGTTATCTAGGACTTGGATCTGAGACCACCCAGCCAGGAGATAGCCTTTGCATTGTCCAAGGAGCTCGTGTGCCATATATCTTTCGACCTCACCATGGAGAGGAGGGGAGCTACATGAAACTAGAGGGCGAAGCGTATGTGCATGGAATTATGCATGGAGAAGCTTTCAAGACTGGATCGATTGAATTTCAATTGACATCTGTTCGTTAGCGGGTTTAGAGATTTCGAAAATACTATGATGTCAATATTTGTCGTCGAACTAAGAGCTTATAAGAACAACAGAAACAATCCTCGTCGGAGAAGGTCCAAGCCCAGCTGTTTGCCATGCACCTTTTTAGCACAGTCGTATTTGGCGTGCTGGGCATATGCCTTGTGAAAGCCGCGATAATGTGGGCATTGCGATATCGGTCGGCCTTTCCTGTTTATGTGGACGAGAGGGCGATCTAATAGTAGCCAGTTAGCTCGGCCCAGGAGACTCAGAATGATGCATAACAGGGCGATGCACCTTATGGATTGTGCCAGATAGGTAGTGGGGTCTACCTCGGGGGAAGTCTGAATGGCAGGAGACGCGGAAGTCTGAGCTTGAGCGTGCCGGCGTGTTGACAAGAGCTGACACGATGTCCGCGGACGCAAGCATCGCAAGCATATTTCTCTCCGTCTATCGGCATAGCGGAGACTCAGGGTGGTGTTGGGCGGTGGAGCGGGATGTGGAGGATAGTCGTCTGGGAGAGGGCACGCAATCTCGCTAGACATATGGGTATCGATCCGGTTTTAACGGCAAGGAGTTATTTTTGGGCGGATTGACTTGCAGGGCCACACTCTTCGAATCAAGCGCTCGCCGGGTGTGACATATCGTCGGGGGTGGTCAGGGTGTTAGGGAAGCTCTGATATTAGCGAAGCTCTAGTTTTAGTAAAGCTTTGGTGCCAGTGAAGCTCTGATGTTAGCGAAGCTCTGGTGTCAGCGAAGCTCTGGTGTCAGGGAGGGAAGCAAATCAAGCCTGGTTGGATTACTTAACTTGCTTGCTTACCGGCAACCCAGACGAAGAGCCGAAACTAGACCCTAGGAACCTAAATCGGATGCGGAAGGGCACAAAGTAGAGTCACGTGCTAGGCACCCCAACTAATGAAATCCATAGGACCTAGCGACAATACTTTTTACACACAGCCATCACAGGGGCCATTGGCTCGGCCCACCTCAGAGCTGACCTGAGTGGGCAGAAATGCAAGCTTCATACCTGCAAAAATTCGCTCATTATCTCTGAAAGGTCTCAAATACGAGTTGCGTCCACAGTCTGCCACAGTCCCGTGACTTGATCGCTGCCCGGAAAGTGAGATGCTGGCTTCTGCAAGACCCCAACTCATCGCCCAATTCCCAGGAAGCAAACTTTCATGAACACCCTTATTAGGTCGTTCAATGAGCAACCAAGAGTTTGCGAAGCTATGGGAGGATGCTATCGCGCGGTACAACGCGAATGTTGGGCCGGGGAGGAGTATCGGAGATCCCAAGCCCCGGTCCGTTGGTGAGCTTCTGGAAATGATTGAACATGAACACGGCAAGTTCTCGGCGTTTCGAGAGCGACAGGCAAAGTTTCGACTATGTCTGAAGTATGCTCTGGCTCCGGTCGAGATACTGGACTCTTTGGTATCAGGCGCGGCATCTGCAGTGAGCAATAGCTATCACCATCGGCATATGTCCCTACCCTTGCTAATACGTTATCTGATAGGCTTTCCCTCCTGCTGGAACGGTCTTTGGCGCAGTCATGTTTCTGCTGGGTGTATGTTTACCTGTTTTCTAACCACGAATTTTCCAGTCTTCCCCAACAATTTCCTTGCCTATTCCAAAAGCTGACTCTTCTCTGTTAGACTGCGAAGAACGTAGGAGCAGCGTATGATGGAATCGCAGATTTATTCACAAGGATAGGAGACTTTACGCGCCGTCTCGAGGTGCATGCGCAACAGGACATCCCGGATGGTTTACGCAAGATACTTTTCGAGATTCTAAGTACACTTCTTGACATAATGGCTCTATCTGCGAAGCGCATACATGACGGTCGCCTCAGTAAGTCTAGCCCAATTCCCATTCGGTGTTAGCATGGGCTGAATCTACCAAGAGACGTTTCTTGATTGTGCGCTACTCGGCCGCGATTCCAAGATTGATGCAGCTGTTGGACGCCTCGACCGATTGACCAACAGCGAGTTGCTCATGACAAGTACTGAGACCCTTGCACAAGTCAATCGTTCTGTTAGAATTCTTGATCGTGTTGAAACCGGTAATGCAGAGATTCGTAAGATCGTGCAAAATATTGAAGACGAGACGAGAAGCGCCCAGGGTGACAGAATAAGTAAGGGACCCTGCTCATACTGCGGATCCGGTTCTTGAACGCAAGTTGACATTGGCGAAGCTAAACAAGATGTCTAGTGCAACAAGTACGGGATTCCCTCAATCCCGAAGTGGCAACGTTTGAAGTCTTCGAAAAGGCAAAAGACGAATTGTTGAAGGACTCCGGCCTCTGGATCCTGGACGAAGAATTATTCTCCGCTTGGATGGATGGAAAGATACCACTACTCTTCATATATGGGTCTCCGGGCGCAGGGAAATCATTCCTTTCTTGCCGGATAATCCAGATCCTTGGCCAAGTCCATCCGCAAGGCGTTCAAGGCGCGCCTCGAGCGTCTGTTGCATATTTCTTCTGCAAGAACAATGCCTCGGGCCTGCGGTCACACCGCTCCATCCTCCTTACGATCGCCTATCAGATAGCAAAGAACGATCCTACGTATGCGAAGCATGTTTCCCGATTACAACTATTCATCCAGGACTGCAGATCGGTTACGAGTCTCTGGCAAACGCTTTTCATCGAGTTCTTTACACGCAAAGAGTGTCGCTCGAGCGCGCTGATGGTGTTAGATGGTCTAGACGAGGCGGATGAAGAAGAAAGGCCTCGGTTCCTGAAGCTGATGAGTGCACTCTATTCGTCAGAGAATAAAACGCACAGCAAGCTCCAGGTTATTCTAGTCGGGCGGCCAGAGATCATCGAAGAGCTTGACGCTGCTCTTGGATTCCTCCCGCCGAAGATTGAGATCAATCCTGCGAAGAATAGCAATGATATTCGGCGATATATTGAGAACACTGTGATACAGTCCAAGTTGATCCGACGTCGCCCGAAGGCTCTCCAAGACGAGATAATCGAAAAGCTTAGCGCTGGTGCCAATGGCTTCTTCCTCTGGGCCAGCTTGATGCTCCAAGAGGTTGAAAAGGCCTCGAGGTTGGATGTCATAAGGAAAACCTTGAACAACCTCCCAAAGGGATTGACCGAGGCGCTTCGACAAGTCGTAACTCGTTATTCTGAAACGATGGAGGCCGAAGAGATTGATGATTTGAATGTAAGGTCCCCCAGCCTGCCAAAGTTGAAACGGAAAATTAACCCATTCTTTGCAGCACATACTGTCGTGGGTTCTGTATGCCCAGCGGCCTTTGTACCTTCGCGAACTTGGTGACAGCTTGCGTATTAGGACCGCCGACGGTCTCGAAGTCTATGATTTGGAAGGGAAAATCAACAAATACGCGTCTTTCTTCACTTTGACCAACGCTCGCGGTGGCTCTGTAGAGAAGAATGCGACCTTGAGCCTCGAAAAAGCCGGCAGTTCCGATACAGCACCTGAAAGTGCACGCGTTGATTTGAGAGCAATGGACAAGCGTACCCCAGATACTCTCGAAGACCCTCGCGGTGACGATGACGACGATACCGAATATCCCAAACTCAAGGTCTCTGTTCGCCACGCCTCAATCACTGAATTCTTCAAGGGCAAAGATCGGGATGAACACGGGTCAATACATGTCGACGGAGACACAGCACGGATCCAGATTCTGAAGACTTGCCTCCGCGTGTATTGCGACCGTGAACTCTTCCAATCTTGCGATTACCAAGACGGCCTTGTACGGTACGCGGAGTACGCTTTCGAACATCTCCCTCTTGTAGACTTGTCCAAAGTCAATAAGGAAGAAAAGCTGGAGATCGCAATGCTCTTGGTACAACTGTTCCGGGACGACAAGACTGTCAGGCGTTGGGTCCGTAGTAACAGGCACGTCTTACAGAAGTACTTGCTTGACCAGAACGACTTTTTCATCGCACTCCACCAATGGTACAAGGATACTGACGTCCAAGAGCAATGCGAAGCTGAGGATCCTACCATTCTTCCATGGTTGAATCTCATGACTAGTATGCCAATTAAAGAGCAACTTCGGCCCGTCGCTATTGCATGCGCTCGGGACTGGCTGCAAGTTGACAATTGGAACTACGGTTCCGAGATCTCCTTCCTGCGTCAATATCTGCACATGGTAAGCCTTCGACTTGTTTCGCGATTTTATAGTTTCGTCGCTACCCTGAAGCCCTCAGACTAACTTTCCCACGCGAACGCAGATCGGTGAATTTCAAAAGACATCTGAAAGTACGGATAATTCAAAGTGTCCGACGCCCATAGTTGTGGAAATAGCTCGCTGGGCCGAATTTGAAGAAACACCTGATTGGTGTCTGCGAGTGGGGTTTACATTGGCTGATAACAGCGAGTTCGATGAGGCCATCAAATTTCTGCAGAAGTCACTTCGAGGCGGCGAAGGTGACGGAATCGCCCTTTGCACCATGGCAGATTGCTACGCTAAGGTTAATGACCTTGAGAAGGCGATTGAGACTGCGAAGCTCGGAATCAGCCTTCTCTCAGAAGATCAAGCGTATATGACAGACTGGGCATACTTCTATCTGACCCGCTTCTACTTCCAACTTGGCCAGGTCGATGGATTCCTTGAGAGCGGCTCTTCGCTCCTTGATCAGATCGAGACCTGTGGCCCTGGCAATGCATTGCCAAATTACCTTGTGTGGTATTTGACGGCCCTGCTCGAGTGCAAGCAAAACAAACATGCTGTCGAGGTAACTAACATGATAGAGCTCCAGTTGAAAATAGTCATAGGCTAACTTTAGCTCCAACCTAGGTCATCAAAAGGGTTATGACTTTCCAATACTCCCCGGGATTTTTCCGAAGTCTTATCTTCAACGCACTTCTCAATCTCCAACTTTGCGGCCTTGCCAGCGACGAAAACTGCGCAGAGCTGGTCGGCAAATTCTACGAAAGAGGCTTTTATGTTCTCTCATCCGATGACAATGATGATGATCCCGACGACCTTGTCCTGCAGCCGATTTTCCGTAGCTGGTACGGCATACTCCTACTGAGAGCGACTTCGGATGATGAAAAGGCTATCAAGACTCTTGAACAGGCCTTGAAAGACTTCGAAGCCGTTAGTGTCACGGAAAACGTCAGTTCCACCAGAGATTGTGCAGAGAATGAGCTCCAAATGCGCTATTTGTGTATGGCTCTTCGTGCGAGGTCATCTGGGGACTCATCGGGAGCCGGTGACTTTGCTTCGCGCCTCTCTGACATTGTGCATCGTAGCAATTCTTCCAACAATAGTTGGCAGTCCGCTTTGATACTTGCCGTCTGGGAACGGACTGAGAAACGCGAAGATGTTGCTAAGAAGTTGATTCAGCCTGTGATCGCTGTAGCAATCGATATGTTCACAGACGGCAATGACGAGAACGACTTGCAAGCATGGGATAGGTTATCTTGCGCACTGGCTGCCTCTGGAGATGCTCTCAATGCGACTGCTGCCATCTTCTTTGTGAAGCAGTTCAAGGAGATTGTTGGGCGAAGAGAAGACCTTATTCCAAAGCCCGCCGATGAAGAACCTGGTCTAGAAGAGGCGGTTTCAGAGGACTTCAATGCTGAAAGGGCGGTCTCTGAGGAAGGCTTTGCCCAAATCACTGGCTCAGGAGGAACAGATAAGGACTCTAAAGGACAAACGACATCCTACTACCGGTGCACGTGCGATGGCTGTCTCAAAAGGGTGAGCATCCGCTGGATTCAATACCGATGCAGCAATTGCCTCTCCATCGACTTTTGCGCATCCTGCCACCAACTACTCCTGGGTGGCAAGTTGAAGCAAAACATTTGCGACAAGTCTCATGAGTTCCTTCGCATACCGGCAGTGACTGGGCCGCTGCCGGAGGGAAAGATCAGGGTCAACAACCAGGACATAGCTATCAAAGATTGGTTGGATGGATTGAAGAGGCAGTGGGACTTGTAGTTCAAATTCTTGTCGGAAACATGGCATTGCTAATAGTAGTCAACGTCTTGCTGGAAGTTTCACAACGATCCCGCCCACCGCACGAAACTTGCTCATGGGCTTATTATTATCCGGGTGCTCATCATCGTCCGTATCTTCTTCCCAACACTGAATCTTGTGACCCAACCTTTTCGGAGGGCCGGGACGAGTAGGGTTAGCTATGTGGAAGTTATGGAGCATGTGCAGGGCTATTCTTGAAGTTTGCTGCGTCATGCCACTCCGGATTGTCGTCGCAACCAAGCCATTTCACTCGGTACTGTAGCTTTCCCCGATACATATGGATATCTAGGGTTCGCTCTACCTCGTATGTTTCTTCCGGGTCAATTTGGATAAAAAGGGGATTGCAAAAAGGCTGTGATTGGCAAAATGTGCAGACCTGCTTCGGCCACTGTCACTAGGTCCGCGCCTCTTGATATTCGACGATGAACGAGCTCTTCAAGTCATCCACCAGGTGATGTCTTAAAGAATGCTTCCTTAGCAGGATCCTTTCTTCAGAAATGGCTGGAACAGCAGGATGATTAGGAAACTGCTGAGCGGCGCCATTGATATTTCCAAAACCGTTGCTTCCATTGGCACCACCGGCTTGTTCATTGACCGTATTACCAAATCAGACGGCTCCTTTCCACGAGCAAAGATAATGCGCCCACCCAGGGTGACTCAATTGTAGCGTTGAGTAGCATGATGGTGGATAGGACGTTGGCAGTCTGGGCACCGAAGAATGGACTGCGATAACTCCTCGGATATGTTTCGACGACCGACAAATTCTCCGCAGGGAACCATCTCGCACAGTTTGTCGCTTACCGTACGCCAATTACACCTCCTCAGTTCCCGATGTCGATGCCGCACTGTTTCACGTTTGTAAGACTGCTTTGCACCCGCTTGAACCAGCCCCACCCCTTCATCTGTCTACTGACAGAAATAGGGCTTCTCTTCATCGATCACAAGTCAAGGAGAAGGAAGTATACCGCTTCGAGATCGGTCTCGGGACCAGAAGGGAAGGCTTGAATGGAACCTGTCCAAGGTCATTCCAGGCTGCACCCTTGCCCAGCTCTTCTGGCTAATTCAGGGGAGTTCGACAATTAATACCTTACCGTAACTGCATAATTGCCATGAATTCACTGGACGCCGACGTGGCCTGTAGAACCACCGATCCTCCTTAGATTCATCCCCTTAGCTTTCCTTTCCTTCAATTGTCTAGGCACCAACGAGGGTCGCCGCGTCAACAATTCCCTGTCACCTATACCAACCCCAACCAGTTCTTGGGGGATGCCTTCGCCCCTGTGAATTCCAAGAACGGTGATTCACACGAGGGCCTAACGCAGACTGCAAACTGCGTCGTTGCTTTCAGGACAATAAAGAGGAGAGACCTGCAAACGATGATGAACAACAGTGGGTCTCGTTTACGTGGCTTTCCGAAATATCGCTGACTCGATCTCTTAGAAGAAAGCTCCTGTCTGAGAGGCTTACATGATGGCCCGTGTCATCTTCAGCCCCAATGCGCTAGGGACTGATTGAGCCTGAAGTCACGCCACTTTTCGACGCGACCACTCATGACCTGACCAATGGTCACTCTCTCGGTTGTTCCTTGCGATTGTCTGCTAACTCGCCGCATTGACATCGGCCACACCGCCTTGACAGCTACGATCCGAATCTCGCTGATATCCTAACGCTTGTTATTTCGAGCCCAACTTCACTTCCTCGCTGATCCGGCAATGATAGAAATATCCTCAGCTCATGGAAGTCCTACTACACCTAAAAATGGGCCTTTCGTCAAGCGGTCAGTTGGCAAGCCCATTAATGGCTTACTCTGAGCCTTTCGAGACATCCTGTACGAGCGTGAAGAAGTCATAGAGAAGTCGTAACACATATCAGCGCAGCGTCTCAAGTATAAAGGCAGACATGTCTCCAGAGCTTCCCCATTCATCTTTCTATTAAGGAACTCCCATAACACGCCCCAACTTCAAGCCTCACAATACCTACCAGTCTCCAACTCAGTCCACTTCGGATTCCATCCAAGATGGCAACCGGTCCTACAATTCCTGACAACGTCCGAACCGGCGTCGCTTACCTCTACAATAGCGACTCGAATCGCTCCGTTATGTGCTGGTACGACAATGCCTCCACCTCACAAGACGGCGTAACTCTGCCCCAAGCCGCCGATCCGGTCGGCCCAACCAATGGTCCCGTGACCTGGGAGGGTCAAAACGTCAGAGGCATAATTATGTCTAGCAACAAACCTACTGATGTAAGTAGTTCGGTTCCTTCAAAACTGTATCAGTGGTGGCTGGAGTTGATTCAGTCTTTGTCACGATATGCTCCGGGCTTTACATAGCCTTGGAAACGTGCATGCAGAACAAAGCCCGCATGTCCTTTGATGGCTATGCTTTCTAGCTGCCACTGTCGGAATTGCCCCAGCTATCACCAATACGTGCTAACAAGGACCCACAGTTCACGACCTCCATCTATGTTAATGCACAAGCAGCCAATTTCCAAGCCAAGATCGGGACTGCGAGTCTACTGCTACTCCCCTTCTCCGGGCAGCCGAGTACAACAGACTACTTCGCTGATTTCAACTGCTTCAAGGATGACAACAGGGTGTTGTACACGGATGCGAATTTTGGCAAGGTATACTCTCTATACTACTGTCAATTTGCCAACAGCCTACACGGGACAGGATAGGAGGAGCTACAAGGGCAAGTGCTCTTACCACATCTAGACCAGCGTGCTTAGAACTATCTTTGCATCTGACTTTGCTCCTCTTCATAGCGTCCTTCAGCTTTCGCAATCAACATTGATTGAAATACTCTTTGCTGCCACTACGCTTTGATGGGTGGCATTACATTCGGTGCGCCCGTCGCCGGGCTGCCGTGACGTATCGCACACGTTCAGAAGCATCGTAACTAACGACGTAAAGACTGTCTAATTGAGTGTCATTTTCTCCTATCAAAAGGTCTGCAGCCCCTGCCGGACCGCATCGATCGGTCAGCCTCTACCAGGGTTAGTGCCATCCAATCCAGTCTAATCTTCTCCACCTAGCAGTGCTCGTATGAATCCACTCCATTCGCCCAGCCGAGAGAAGGGCCACCATTGCCCAATGTAATCCATTCCTCCCCAATCAGCCAATTTTCGCATGGATCTACCTCGCTTGACCACCTTCCAGAGACCCGCATGACTACAATGGAGTAGCCATCAACTTCAGCAAAGCGGGACCTAACAGATCATCCCTCGGAAAGGGACCCTTTCCTGGCTGCCTCTGAGTCATCAAAGGGGCCATCCAGTCCAATCATTCTCCTCGGTCGCGTTACGGGGTCCAGTTTTGTATAGGCCTGCTTCAGCCAATGTTCCCTGTCGATGTGCTAGCGGAAAGTGACGAGGAGGTACCGAAACTAAACTGCGGTCTAGCAATAGAGGATTGGGTGGAGCACATGGAGGATTTGGTTAGAAATGTACGTGTGAATTACCCGATCCGGCAGCGCCACTGACCCACGCTGACCGCTCTCCCCGCCTGGGGTTTGGCGTCACCGAGCCACCGCGTCTGCCGGGTGATGTGTAAAACAGCGCCTCTCCCTCGCCGTTTGAGCCACCTCCTTTCTGTATTTCCTTCCATCACGACGCACTTACAACCTGCTATGCAAGCAACTGGGCCGCGCGGCCTCCTCCACTGTCTCAGACTCCCATTCCGCCGACCAGTCCCAAAAATGCCGCATTTCACTCTCCTCCCGTCCTTCGCGGCCGCTCCAGCATGGGGTTGATGTTAAAGCTCTTGTCTCTGAGCACAAATTAAGAAATGTTCCTGCCACAGGCCAGATCGCATAGGAGGAACGCGCGAAAGGTCAGGGTTGACGAAGGGTCCGAGGTGGCAAATCGATCAGGAGAACGCCATTGATGTCGCCATCACGATCTCTTTTACAGCCCAACGGCCTGGAAGTATTGCTTTATTTCCTCTTCGTACTGCATAACTGCATTTTGTAGGTCCTCGGTAGCGTTTGGAACTTCGTTTGGATCAAAGCGCATCCCTTTATCAATTGCCAACAACAGAATGAACATAATGTCCTGGATATCTGTCTGTCGCTTGCTCTCAGAAGACCTCTGAGGCACGCAGCCGCATTTGCTATTGAGGAGGGCTGCAAAAGTAAGCAGGTAGACACCGTTCACGTTTAGGACCTCTGTCCCCGAATCAAAGGCGATTTTGAATGTTGATGGGAAGCAAAGAACCTCAATTTGAAGTGGATCGTGTCCGGGGTGGTGGAAATAGGTCTGTCTTGTCCTTGGTTCGACTGTGAAACGATGGTCTGCCTTAAGGAGGTCCTTTACCCGCCTCACGTACTCTGGTTTCGAGACAACAATATCAATATCAGTAGTCTCTCGTGTGGAGCCAAGAAGGACGCAGCACGCGCCGCCGACGACTGCCCAGTGGATTTTGCTTTGACGGAGACAGCGAGCAATAGCATCGCTGGCTGGACTGATAATTACAGCGCTTGGAGAAGCGGCTTGGTCAGGGTGGAATTCGATGACGCGGCTGGGGCTGCTGGATCTCTCCTCGGAACGTCCCGCAGGGGAAGGCTTTTGGCGAGAGGGAGGAGGCGGGGGTACCGGCGGAGGCATCGGAGCGGCAGGAACAGGAGGCATCGGAGCCGTCTCTGAAGGAGGAGGAGCCGTCCCTGTAGGTGGAGGTGGAAGCAGAGTATTCGATAACTACAAGAAAGACTCTGTGAGTGAGCCCGCTCGCGTTGTGGTAAGTCAATCCCTACCTTGGGAGTATCGTGTGGTTCTTCGGGACGATCTCTTTGATTCTGGCCCTCATGCTGCCCACCTCCAGATGAACGACCGTGATATGCACCAGCCCGAGAAGGTCGAGGGCTGGGCCGCGCTGCAGGAGAGGTCTTGGCCATGTCAAAAATTTCTTGAAGGTGAAGTTGCAGATATGGCGTGGAATTTTTTACTGGCAAGATTTAGGCTTCTGTGGGTGGTACCCTCGAAGATGACCTAGGTGATGTTTCGCTCTCACGTCATGACCGCTTTTTCTTGCTCCTAACCCGCCAACTTCAAACAGCACAACATGGGCTACAAAGCTCTAATTAAGCAGCAATTAGTGATTTGGGAATCTTAAGATCATATATATCACCAACATTAGTGATCGATGCCTTCCACCAATTGCTCACATTGGGATGAATAGAGCGGGGGAGATCTCATAGACAAGGGCTGCTCCTAAGCAGGGAGTTGATTTTGCAGTCGACGCCGAGGCCCGTTGGCGAGTTATGCTCTCCACACAGTCGATTGCAGGCGGAAGCTTGTAGGCAATTCCCCTTATCAAGCACTGCAGAGTGACTACGCGCCCTTCGTTGGCGCCAGCACCCTTCAGCCTTTTTACCAGGGAATAACACGTGCCACCACCCTCGACGGCGCCACCAGACCTACAACCACGGCTAACCCGCCCTCATCTACCACGGCGTCAACAATGTCGTATTTCTCACATGCTGCCTTGTATTTGTTGAAATGATCTTCATAGATCTCAGAGCCTGCGGCGGCATAACGAGCGAGTTCTAGGGGAGCGAGAGAGGCCATTTTGAGATCAAGACGACGTTGTAAGATCTGGAATGCCAATTAACCTCTAATGGCTTGAAATCGCCTTTCCCGATGAGGATATCGCTCGCTAAAGCCCTCAGGCCTCGGAGCGTGAGCAGATGACCCCATTCGTACCCTTATAGAGCTGAATCCTCGATTTCGTCCTCTTCCTTGGGCGTAATACTTTGATTTTGGATTCCTGCAGCTTTTTGAGTCGTGCTTTTACCTCTATCGGTTCGTTAAGGTCTGCTGAACATTTTGGCAGCTTTGTAGAGAGACAGCGTAGGATCGAGGTTAAGGGCGTCAATGGCTTGGGACATAGGTTGAAGTTGTCCAGATACTGCAGGAGAGCCTAAAAAATGACCCGTTTCAGATTCCACAGGCTCAGCCATCGTGGTTGTTGAGATATGAACTGTTGAAGGCAAAAAGGCGGCGTGGATTACGTTACAATACAGGGCCTTGGCGCCAATTTTGATGATCCATTGAATCAACTAAATCCAAGACTTGACACATGACTGGCCCGACCGTCACAAGAAAAAGCGGTCATCGCGTGAGAGATCAGCTTCTTTAACCCCTCGGCTGACTCCTCTGGAAGTCGAAACACTTCACAACGACTCCTCGCAGTTGAAATCATCATCAATGTCTCAACTATTACCTACTCCCTTTCATGGACACGAGGGTACCAAGGCACTTAAATCTTGCGGCATACCATGCGCTGTCTGGGGCGAAGATCTTTTAAGGCACTTCGGTGTTCCAACAATCATCTTCGACCACTTCTTGTTGGTATCTAACCCCGAATCAGCTGCCTCGAAACTTGAGTCTCTTGGATTTCATCCTCTCCCTTTAAATCCGCGGTACCATTTCTTAGAAGAGCTAACTCGCAACTCGATTCGGCTGTCACACGCGTCGGGTCAACACATCAACGATCACCCAGCCGTCGTGCTTTTACCTGCCGATGCATGGCATTTCTCGATGAGCTTATTAAGTCTGAAATCAGATATTATCTCACCGCTCTCTGCAGTTATCGAATCTTATATTGATACCTACCTCGATGCAGAGGCACCTTACTTTCGCTGTCATCTAAGAACACATATGTCATATCTTGCCGAGTATGTGAAGGACGCTAAGGATCCAGGCTTTCCGGGTATGCTGAGGCATAAGTATCAGCAGGACTTCTGGCGCTCATACTTGATATCACCGATATATGTCAACAAGAAAGCTGAATGGCTGAGGCAGCGGCAATCCGAACTAGGTGGGCGAGACCGCGGAAGAACAGGAGCAGATGGAGATGTACACCTAGGTCGGGATACGCCTTATGCCGCCGACGGGGACGGGCAAGTCGCTGATAATCTGGGACTACAACACGGCGGTCAACGTGGTGCGAGTTGAGCGTCGGGGGTTGGCGGAGATGGGCTTTTACGAGATGTCCTCTTTTTCGTCGAAGCTTGACGGCGGACATAGACTTATTCCAAGGCTAATCATATTATCATGTCACCTCAGGTTCAACGTACTATTGTTCCTTAATGAATTTGAGCTATGACTGCGGCATTACTAGTGTTGATACCTCTCCTGCGAAAACCCTCATGCTCACTGACAGTAGGCTCTTGAGACTCTCTATCCTCCCCCTGCTCTTACTCTATGTATCCTCTAAGGTGGAATGACCCTGGGATATGCTCAACTGTCGCTTCATCACTCAGCCCTTAGCGATGAGACATTACTAAGCGCTCGCTATTCCCCTACAGGTGGAAGGCTCAGGCTCAGGCTCGGCTTAGGCTAAGCTCAGCTTTGCTCACCTGCAGGTCAGGGTGAGGCAGCAACTGGTCAGGTTCAAAGACAGAAATGGAAATTGCTCATGTCGAGATTCCGACGTCGAATTCCCTGCTTCTTCATCTAGGTCTTTGGGGGCGCGCAATGTCCCCGGAGATACCCGGTGCCTGATCGGCAGATGCCTCTAGACTTTTAGGAGTTGGCTCATTGTCGAACCTTATTTCGGGGATCGCGGTAGAAATGTTTTACCGCGAAACGAGCCTTTCAAGATACCATCGGATGAAGTGATCGGCCAAGAATAGGGCAGTAGGATTTCTAGGTGTCTCAAGATGCAATTCATTATCGCAACACCCTATCGCGACATCCTATCGCAACTACTAAGCAAACCTTTGGCATGAAATTTCGCTGGCTTACCCAGAATGACCGTCGCAGAAACAGGTGCCACGCCTCATCCTTCTCGACTTTGTCATACTCGTTCGATAGTTTGCGGCCCCTTTCATACAAAGCAGCTCTTCGTCGATGAATAGAAGTCATGGCCGATCCTCTGTCACTCTTAGGTGCTATCGCTGCGGCCTCGCAGCTTGCACAACAAGCCGTTGAAATCATCAAGTTCTTCTCCGATCTCTATGCGAAGATCCAAGACGCCGGCGAGTCGATACGAACGAGGATGCTGCATATCGAGCAACTCATTGACATCTCCACTTTGATCACAAAGACCCCGACACTTCAGACCACCACGATTCAATCAGTATTGGTTACCTGTCTACGAACTACGATAAGCTTGCGGGATATTTTGCAAGAACTGTCTTCAGACAAAGAAGGGCTGTTGAGGAGAATAATGAAAGCGGCGAAGGCTGTGAGAAAGGAGGACAAGATCATGATACTATTGGACAACATTGAGAGGGACAAGAGCTCTTTGGCGCTTTGCATCCATCAAATTGACGCGTGAGTGCAATTTCAATGGCTCCTGCTTTGTCCAAGTTAGCTTTCTAGCAAGAATCTGGCCCTTCCGAGCTTTGAAGGCCCCGTTGTATTCGAAAGTTCGCCACAAATTATGGGCTAGGGACTAGTGAACTACGGGTGGACGCTTGCTAAGAATCTCCCAGCTCCCAACTATACTCTACTGGAATTGAAGTAAAGAAGATGCATACGTCTATCGGCAGTGTTTCATTAGTCGTTGAGGATACCGCTCGTAACGTGCAAACAGTCGTCGACGTGATGCCCGTGATGGCTAGCCAAGTGAAAGCAATCGCCGAAGAGATTCCTGCACTATCAGAGCGGATCGCGGCTATGCAGGAAGACTTAAGAGTAAGTTACGCGTCAATCACTTTTGTATCAGGGTTGAGCATTGGGGCTGATCGCTAATCATTCATCAGGGCACTACACTCTCGCCGTCTTCTAAATCCAAACCTCTGCAATACTACGAAGTTCCCAATCGCCGTGTTCGTAACTTCGTTGGACGTCAAGACGTCTTGGCTCAGATCGGCAAGGCCTTAAGCTCCCCTACAGAGAAGGCTCCACGTGTTGTCGTCCTCAGAGGGATGGGAGGCCAAGGGAAGTCACAGGTTGCGTTGGAATACTGTCGTATGACCAAAGGGAATCCGTTTTCGGCAATTTTCTGGGTTGATGCATCATCAGAAAGCACCGTCCAGAATGGTTTCGAGGTCATCTCAGAACGCCTTAAGACGCAAACGGATATCCTCCTAGACACCAATGCCAGAGTTAACTTTGTGTTTCGTACCTTGTCAGACTGGCCGAGTCCGTGGCTCATGGTTTTTGACAATTACGACAATCCTACCGTCTTCAACAATGTCGAGGACTACATGCCTTCCAACGAGCAAGGAATGATATTGGTCACTAGCCGACATGCAGACGCAGATAAGCTCGCAGACGAAGAGAATCAGATACAGCTTCAGGGGTTGCCAGAATCTGACGCAACAGACCTCCTACTCAAGCAGAGTCTGATGAAGCAGTCTGATAAAGCTGCCTCTGAACACGCTAAGGAGATCGTAACACGACTCGGAAATCATGCCTTGGCAATCACCCAAGCAGGAGCCTATATTAGCAAGCGCAAAATCCTACTTGGTGAATTCTTGGATCATTTTGAACGGCGAAAGGAAATTATTCTGAAGGAAACCCCTCAGATGTCGCAGTACCGGCGGAGATTGAACAAATCTGAAAGAGAGACTTCGCTGAGCGTGTTTACCACATGGGAATTATCATTCCAGCAACTCGAAGACGAAGATACCGAAGGAGTTAACATGGCAGATATTCTTACCTTGTTTGCGTTCTTCGACTGCAAAGATATTTCTGAGGGCCTCTTCAAAGCGTATTGTGATGGTGATAGTCACGAAGCAGATACAAAGTCAAGTGGAGAGGCTTCGGATCCTGAGATTAGCCACAACAACGTGGATCGCATGAGGAACACGCCACCCTCGAACGAGAACGTCTCTTCTATAGATCTTGGGAGCAATTCGCAGGCTTATGCCAAGAGTTCTGTGGCAGCAGATGAGATTGCCGGCAAGCCCCAAAGCTATAATGAGCGACACATAGCTCAAAGCACCGGGTCCTTTCTCACAACTCACAAAGGCAACTGGGATAGCGACTTCTTTTGTGATGTTCTGGTCACCTTAGTCCAGCTGTCTCTAGTACAGACATTTGAAAAGAGGGCAGATGGCTTTTACCATTTATCGTTGCACCCTCTGGTTAGGGATTGGATTCGATTGCGAACCAAAAAGAGTGCCTGCCAAGAATATTCCTCCATAGCTGCAACTAGCATCTGCAGGCTACTAGATTCCACGTCAAGGAACTACAGGTTCGATATGTCCCTGTCTGCTAGGCAGGAGCTTCATGCTCATATCGATGCGCATGAGATGGACGTAGGAAATTTCTTTTCCAAGGATTCGCTCCCAGATTGTGCTCCGGAGATAGAAGGTGTGGGACATACAGAGGTTAGTTTTGGAAGTTTTCTGTATCAGGGTGGCCAATACGAAAAGTCCGAAAGGTGGTGTAGACGGTCATTGGAGATACGATTGAAGCAATTCGGGCCCGAGCACCTGGACACGATAGAGAGTATGAACATCCTTGCGTTAGTGCTTAGGAGCCAGGGCAAGTACGAGGCGGCCGAGGCGATGGCCCGGCGGACGCTAGAGTTGAATGAGCAGGTGCTGGGCCCCGAACACCCGGATACGCTGACGGGTATGAACAACCTTGCGCTGGTACTCGATAGCCAGGGCAAGTACGAGGCGGCTGAGGCGATGCACCGGCGGGCACTGGAGCTGAAGGAGAAGGTGCTGGGCCTCGAGCACCCAGACACGCTAACGACCATGAACAACCTTGCGATGGTGCTCGGGGCCCAGGGTAAATACGAGGCAGCCGAGACGATGCACCGACGGACATTGGAGCTGATCGAGAAGGTGCTAGGTCCCGAGCACCCAGACACGCTGTCGACCATGAACAACCTTGCGCACGTGCTCGGGGCCCAGGGTAAATATGAGACGGCCGAGGTGATGCTCCGGCGGATACTGGAGCTGTGGGAGAAGGTGCTGGGCCCCGAGCACCCGAACATGCTGTCGGGCATGAATAACCTTGCGGACGTGCTCGAGAGGCAGGGTAAATACGAGGCGGCTGAGGCGATGCAACGCCGGACATTGGAGCTGAGCGAGAAGGTGCTAGGTCTCGAGCACCCACGCGCGCTGACGACCATGAACAACCTTGCGATGGGGCTCGGGGACCAGGGTAAATACGAGATGGCCGAGGTGATGCTCCGGCGGACACTGGAGCTGAATGAGAAGGTGCTGGGTCCCGAGCACCCGAACACGCTGAAGACCATGAACGATCTTGCGCAGGTGCTCGGGGGCCAGGGTAAATACGAGGCGGCCGAGGTGATGCACCGGCGGACACTGGAGCTGAGGGAGAAGGTGCAGGGCCCCGAGCACCCGAACACGCTGACGGGCATGAATAACCTTGCGGTCGTGCTCGAGAGGCAGGGTAAATACGAGGCGGCCGAGGCGATGCACCGGCAGACATTGGAGCTGAAGGAGAAGGTGCTAGGTCTCAAGCACCCAGACACGCTGGCGACCATGAACAACCTTGCGATGGGGCTTAGGGGCCAGGGTAAATACGAGGCGGCCGAGGTGATGCTCCGGCGGACACTGGAGCTGATCGAGAAGGTGCTGGGTCCCGAGCACCCAGACACGCTGACGACCATGAACAACCTTGCGCTGGTGCTCAAAGACCAGGGTAAATACGAGGCGGCCAAGGCAATGCACCAGCGTCCGCTGGTGCTCGACAGTCAAGAGATCAGCCAATCATCCCGCCCACCACCGTGATGTTTCATGGCTTTATACATCGTCTCTTAACGTCCTATCACTTCCATACGATTGTTAAAGGTGGCAATATATTGCTCTATATTCTTTCTTTAGTCTAGGGTGGTGGTACAATCCGATGATTGCCAATAAGGGCATAGCTTAGGGGGACAGCTGAATCATACATGGTTACGGAACTAACTGACGTTCACCATTGACCGTAGATGTTGAAGAGCACGGCTTAACCGGAATTGCTGATCATGCCCCAACGGATGTTCTATGCCGTCTCAAAGACTCAGCAGAGCGGTATTTCGGGCTATACTTAAGAAGATAGCCTTAGGCTAAAACTAAAGAGCAAGGCAGCCATTGTTGCCTCGGAAGTCTGGGCGCACACCGGTCTGTCACAGGGTGAGGGATCACTCGGCCGCACCCCCAGTGATCACCCCAGGCTCACTTGGGTCGCACCCGGACGTGCCCCAAGTTTTGCTCCCCCCGAGACCATACAAGTAAATCGCCGCGTGAGCCGGGTGAGCTGTCACCCACCCCAGGTGAGCCCCATCTACCGCCGTCTGCTCTTCCAATCGAGTCACCCTATACGGGTCCATTTTTGGGGCCCTAGCCAGTGCGGCCAAAATGGGCTCCCGCGATGGTAGTTTCTTGGTTGCACTGCACACGAAGGCAAGTCAGCTCCACATATAACTCTGAACTGGGTTCTTCCATCTTCCACGTCTCATCTTCTTTTGCCTCAATCTCTCTCGCCGTCTGCCGTTGACCGCAGTCGTTCATCCTCCTGTCGCCTTCTTCCTCTTTGAATCGTACGCTTCGCTTTCACCATTCGCTCGCCCTGGTGCTGTACCTGTGATACTATCCTTGCTGCCTTTGCTTTTCCGTTCGTCTCTCTCATGGGCCGATGGGCCGAGGACGCACCGCCGAGTATAATCGAACTGCCGAGGAGAATGGCAGGGTGTTGGGGCCCTATGCAGAGAAAGACACCATACAACTAACTAAAGACGAGCCCGCTAAGAGGTATATGTAAAATCGGCAGGCCGCCTTAGGTCAGTGGGTAATGTAGGTGCTTCATTTCTGATGATTAGGTCACTCAAGGGTTTCACCTCTCTCTTTTGTTCTCGAAATGCTAGCCGGATCTACACTGGGGACGGAGAATGACTCTATATTCATCCACGAAGTGATGAGGGCCCAGATAACGTTCTTGCTTCTGGCCTACTGTTTTTCAGGAGCACCTATTGGCGCTTTCCTCCATACAGTAAGGCGGAGGTGGAACAGAAAGACGGACAGACAGATAGGCTGCTGCTTGAAGGGTTGACGTGGAAGGTATAACGTTACCATCGCTGTAGTGACCATGAGCTTGGGAGACTGACGACGACCTACGACCTAGGACGTTCATATCTATGTTTTCCCTCTTCCCGATAGCTCTGCGGAGGTGTTGACCAAGAATAACGTGGACCCGCAAAACTCCGTGTACGTCTTTATTATTCTCGCTGCCCTTCGATTCTAGACTAACACTAAAACAAGATCGAAATCCCAACTTACGGGAATGGCATACTGAGATTTAACATAAGAGCTTTCCTGCTCATCCCTTGGTCTTTAGGGATGATGTGCTTATTCGAATCGGACCAGCCGATCTGTAGAACTTCCGTGTACCCGAAGGTGAACCGCTTCTCGACCTACGGAAATACGCTTTCTAAGCTGGACCTACCGGTTTGAAGAACAACAGACATAAAGGCCTTTCCGACAGGATGCTAGGCGACTCGACCTTGAGATACTATTTCCAGCGCATCGTTCAATACCTTGTGCAACCCCTGGACAACGACCCCTAAAGTTTAGAGGCTAAGCCCCGGCCCCGTTTTCATCCGGCTGGAGAATGCGGAGAAGCGGTCATTTCGGAAAGAAAGGACAAGATGATAATTGAAGGATTGGCCTTTGTCGCTTTATCACTTCATATCCGTAACTTTTGAGTGCTTGATAGTCCTCTGAACCAGGGAGTGGCTCGTTTTTGAACTCTGCAAAAATGTCAGACAAGGCAATCGTCGTCCATCGCCCGCAGTTGACGCTTCACGCAGCTCAATTGGCCTCCGCCGCATGCGTCTCCAAGGCACAAGCCATGAAAGTGCCCATGAACATTGCTATTGTCGACGCCTCAACATATCTGCTTCACTTCGAGCGCATGCCCGGCGCAAAGCTCACATCTATCGATATCTCTATCAACAAAGCTTTCACCGCCGCTGGCCACAAGGTTCCCACGCATACATATAAGGAAATGGTCTGGCCAGGCGGCGCAGCGTACGGCATCAATAACAGCAATGGCGGAAGGTTCATGGTGATTGGCGGAGGAATCCCAATAAAGATCGACGGAGAAGTCGTTGGTGCGATTGGGTGCAGCACAGGTACTCCGGCTCAAGACCAGGAAGTTGCGCAGGCTGGCGTAGACGCCATCATGGAGTATGTGAAGAAGACTGAGAGGGCGAAATTATAAGCCTGTGGGTTCTGCATCAACCCGGCGTTCTCCTAGAGATGGGTTAAGGAATGTAAGAGTTATGTGAGCCGGAACTTGAACGTCACGCGATTCCTGAGATGTGGTGGGCAACACAAAAGAAAGAGCATTATTTGGCACAAGTTCGACTAACTAGGGTGGAGTGAGCACGGAGCCGGTTAGCAGAAGCGGCATGGAAGCAGACATGATAGATTGCTTGCGGCCCAACCCTACGAAGCGATCAATTCGCTTTGGTCAAGGCGGTGATCAGAGGAGACAGAATAAGTTCTGGTAAAGGGGTAGTGCAACCAGTCCCAGTCATAGAAGACTCAGGTGGTGATATCATGCATTTCTCCTTGTATCGTCCCATGCTTTCAAGCGCCCACAAGATGTTTGAAGCATCTCGAGCAGATGTTGATCCAGCAGTATTGGTCGATGGGCTAAGATTCCCTCAATGTCGTGGACTCTGATCATAACGGACATCTTGTCCAGCAGTCTCACCTAGCCGTGTACAAGACTAGAAAGCGTTCCCATCCTCACCAAACCATCCAAGCTCTAGTATCCATACTTGGCCAGCTCCTTCTTGGTATTTTTATCCACCGCAGTCTTCGTGGCTTCCGCAAGTTGTCTTCGCGCTACCTTCTTTCTCTCGTAATACGCGGCACCCTTGACCTTTCTCCGCTCCTCAAGTCTGCATGCAATGTCAGTACATTTTGAGATCTCGTCGTGCTCTTTTCTGATCTATCTTACCTTGCAACCACGTCCTGGTATTTCCAGCCGACTTCGTGGCTCAATCTTCCGACAGTGCAGTATTTTCGTCCCGGTTTCAGCCTCAATATCCTTAGCGCTTGTGGAACAACCATTCTCTGTTTCTTGTCGTAGGGTGGTGGGATTCCCTCAAAGACCTTGAGTCTCTCCATAGCGGCCGTGCCTCGAGCAGTCTTGTGCGGGATCATGCCACGGACAGTCTTATAGAAGATTCGGGCAGGAGCACGGAAATGGAAGGGACCACCTCGAGTAGGGTTGAAGCGGGTTATCTTTCGGAGGTATGCATGGTACTTCACTATTTGATGCAGACAAGTTCATTAGCTTTTCGCCGCTATGAGTTTCCCAGTACCGATATCCCTAGAAGGATGTTGTCGTGTCAGAAAGTGGATTGACGTACGCTTTGCTCGGAAAAATTCGCCAGAGATGTTGAGGGCTTCGCAGCGAACGACTACTATTTTCTGGCCGTTCAAAAGTTGTTTCGCGACTGTGCTCGCCAGGCGACCAAGCAAGTGTCCCTTGCCGTCAATGACAATCTAGTCACGGACGAGTTAGCTGCTTGTCCCTTTCATACGGAGACCCAGCATGGTGACATACGACTGGCTCAAAGGTGGACATCCTGCTATCGACCTTTCAACAGATGAGGGACTTCCGCAAAGAGGCCGAAAGGTGGTTTGGTGATTTATGTTGGCGAATCTCCTGGACAAAAACCGGAGTCAATTCGAGCGTGGCCGATGCGGCCAAAATTGTTAGTGCAGCCCTAGCTTCCGTTTTCGGACTGGTAAGCTGACTTCACTCTTGGCATTTTCGAGGACCTTCGCGTGGTGTAGTTCTTCTGCACAGCGGAGTTCCAGCTGTCAAAATGCTGACGGAGAGTTTCATAGCGTCGACCTTGACGTCTGAAAGAGGTAGCACATCTACATCATCAACGCTCAGAGATGTCGGTATCTGCCTTCACGAGCTTCAGCCACACCTGACACCACGACATAGTTACAAGAAAAGTTCAACCAGTCGCAATTGCCTGGCTATCAGCGAGTCACACATATTCGCAGCCCAAGCTGAAAAAGCCGTAATTCATGTGTACAATCGTGAAAAAGGAAACCAGGAAGCTACGGTCCCTTTCCAAGAGCACATACACAGTCTAGCTTATGCTGGCAGCGGAAGCGCATTGCTTGTCATAGGGACTGCGGAAGGAAGGCTGATATTGTGGGAACTTGCAAGTGGCAGGCAATCTACCTCGACCGCATCTCATCTCCAGGCTGTATCTTCCCTACTTGTCACGAATAACCAAAGTTTCATATTGTCGGGGTCGGCAGACTCAAATATTCATGTATGGTCTTTGCCGAATCTGATCACTTTTCCCAAAGCATCCACACTCTCTGAGGGCAATGCGCTCAGCAACGTACCACTTCGGACTTTCTCTAATCATCTTTCCGGTATCAGTGCACTCTCATGTGGTCACTCAAGTACCGCTACAAATTTTGCGGTTTCTGCGTCTGACGACAACAACTGCTATATCTGGGCTATTGATAGCTGTGAGATCTTAAGGGCCGTCCTGCTGCCCTCAACTCCGCTGTGTCTTGCAGTAGATCCCGCAGACCGAGCGATCTACGCCGGCAATGATGACGGAACTATTCATTGTATTGACCTCTTCCGGCCCAAGTCAAACAGCGCAACCCATGCCACTGATTCTGTACACAACGCGACCCAGGATGGCGCCTTACACCTTGACTCCAAAGATAGCTGGTCAGCTGTCTCGGCAGACATCGGCCCTGCACAGTGTATCTCTCTATCATACGATGGAACAATGCTCATATCCGGCCACGGTAGTGGTAGAATCCTCTGTTGGGACGTTGCAAAGGGTAGAGTTCAGAAATCAATCGCAGAGTTTGGGCAAAGCGTGACCAACCTAATCATGCTCAGGCCGGATGGATTGCCAATTGAGAGACCGATGTTTGAAGTCAAAGCTATCACCAAGCCAAAGATAGACTATTCCATGCCAACGAAACGCGGTGCGACTGGGATTCCTGCAGGCTACAGTCTCCAAGGTCAAATCTTGCCACGCTTGCTTTCGAGGCAACCACCCCCACCACCTGACGACGGGCTGCGACAAGTCCAGTTCTACACAGCTCTGGAGAGTCCTTTCTTTCCACAAGACATGATTGACGAAGCTATAAAAGACCTCTCCGCTACATCTCAGGCGGGCTCAGGCGTAGACACGGCAGCAGACAGGAACATCGCAAAGATCGAAAAAATGGAACAACAGATCGCCAAGCTTAACGGGTCTCTCCAACAGTATGCCACTGCGGCAGAGCGTTCGAGAGCGCGAAGAATTGCTCGGATGGAGAAGAGAGAAGAGTTAGGTTTTATGAAGAGGAGCGCCTATTTCGAAGCGCATGCAAAGGGCGAGGACGGGGACAAAGCCATGGAGGAATGGGAAGAGAAGGAGCGACAAGTAGATGCCATAAGCGACAGCGAGGAGATGGCTGATGGCTTGGATGCCATTGTGTGAATCAGGAAGACGATAATATCCAGATCGCAGACCATCCGGGTAATCACACGATGCTCCATGATGTGGAACGCCGGCGGAAAGCTACCAATGTCGAACTTTTCCTGCTCAACCCCTCGAAGTATCTGGTGAGAGCTCTCAAACCAAAAACTAAACCGTCATTGGATTCACGAGGCTGGAGTGATACCGGGTTGCCGATGGCAAAAATGAAAAAGTAGCACAGTTTGCAGTGTCGTGGAGAATTGTCTCATTGCAGGCGCGATCAAGAGACGACGCGGCAACTGGAGAAGATGGCAGAGCTGGCTACGGGTACATGGCCGAGGTAAATAAGCCAAGACAGCCAAATGCGAATGGAGGGAATGGATGCGGCGAAACTCACCGAGAGACAGCAGAAGTGCCTGGTGGATTTCGGTTGGAGAGGGAACCCACTTTGACTCGCTTGCAACTTCAGCATGTCTTCATTTGTCTTATCCAGAATGCTGGTGCCTAATGGTGGTACAAAGTCAATGAAGACTTTGAGCTACAGCCTTCTAACGTGTCTTGAGACGACTACGAGAGGGCAGAAATCAGTAAATCGTGCCGCCTAAATGAGTGCTCTCTTCAATGACATAACGTTGTCTTAGACAAGCTGGGAAGGCTCTCTGCATTATCTGGCTAGTACACTTATGACTTGTATCAGCAAATCACTGGTGCACATCACCAGGAGATCGTAATGAGTCGACTTGGTCCCATCAGCAGTGCGGAAAGAAGGAACACCCCAAAACCGCAAATCCTACGTCGGGCATCATCTGTCTGAATATCCTGCTCTATACCACCACCACGGATCATCACGTTCATGGCCAGTGCGTACTTGCATTCCGCTCTTGGCGTAACAGTTCGTGCACTGACAATCCCGCTACATGCATTGCCTTTCAGGGAGCAGGTCAGAACCGTCAGCAATCGCTTTCTACATGTGTACACCCACACCACCCACCTGGGCCAGCGTTATCAATAGCTGAATAGATCGAAATATGACCCGCGCTCCCGCAGTAATATACCTGTTATCGCCAAAGTCTTTCTAGGAAAATCCTTTTGACAAGAGGCGCGCAGTGGGAGCCACAACGGAGAATACATACTGGAAGAATTTATGATGCTCACAATATTGTTGAGGCGTCGACAAGTCAGTAATATTCGCCTAGGAGGACGATTGAGACCGATCTTGCCCATTAACGAGTCATCTAATTCCTCGCCAGGATACCTGCTGTAGTTCATTAAATACGTGGAGACGGGTTTCGATGTCAGGAAAGGACCGCAACAGGCAAACAAACGGCTGGACCTCATGACGAGGGTTAAAGCTGATGCCCTCTCCAGGTCAAAAATGACGACGAGGATCTGCTAGGAAAAATTCGGATCAAGAGCGGCATGCGGCAATCTGCATTTCTTGTCCCCCCCATATGGTTCGTTAACCTGATGGATCAACCAATAGCCGAAAGCCCGGGACGAAGTGCGAAAGCCCCTCCGATGAGTGCGTTAAGCTAGTAACTAAAGAGATAGTAGCGTTGGAGATGTACGTATATTACTCGACGAAAGTACCGATCAGCTCCTCGAGTATCTCGTATGTAACTACGTAATATTGAACATCTCCAAACTTTCCGTTGATCGCATTCGGCTGTTGCGCTTCAGAAACATTCCGCAGTAACTTTAAGCTTAGCAGAATTATGGCACCAGCGCCAAAAATTCTGCTGCTGGGCCCGATCGATCAGTAAGTAAACTTGTCCGGAAACCTGGGATAATTTGCTAAATTCACCATAGTGCTCACAAGGAGTGGCAAGCTCTAAGTGAACTTGGCGAGCTCGTTGAGCCGGAATCAAAGAATCGAGAAGAATTCATCAAGGAGTGTCAAGATGGCAAGCTTGACGGCGTCGTTGCTGCTTTTCGTACCTTTGCTTCCGTTGCTGTCACTGGCTGCTTCGATAAAGAGCTATGTAATGTTCTACCAAAGAGCTGGAAGTATTTGGGCATTTGTGGTACGTGAAGCGAAAGTTGTCCCCAGAACACCCCCGCAGCTGGAGCACTTTGGTGTCCCTTTGAAGGTTTCACCCCATTGCTGGAGTCGCGGACATGAGACAATGCTCGCCACTTGATTCACCCACACCTTCTCCAACTAGTTTCCAGACTGACTGAGAGGTAGGGGCTGGCTATGATTCTGCCGACCCGGCAGCCTGTTCGGAACGAAATCCACCACTTCTCGTCTCCCATGTGCCAGGGGTGACAGATGATGCGACCGCGGACACCGCCATTTTCCTATTGCTAGGAGCCATTCGCAACTTCAACATCTCCATGTATAACCTAAGACAAGATGAGTGGAGGGGCAAACTACCTCCGGCACTCGGTCATGACCCAGAGGGCAAAGTGCTTGGGATTCTCGGCATGGGAGGGATTGGACGTAACATCAAGCGGAAGGCGGAGGTTTTTGGCATGACTACCATTTACCACAACCGAAAGAGGCTTGATCCGGAGATGGCTGGCGGAGCAGAATACGTCTCATTCGAGGAGCTATTAAAGAGGAGTGATGTCCTCAGTCTCAATCTACCGTCCAACCCCAAGACCCGGCACATCATTTCTACCGAACAGTTCAAGCTCATGAAGCCTACAAGCGTCATCATCAATACTGCTCGGGGGGCCGTTATCGATGAAGCAGCCTTGGTGGAAGCACTGGACAAGAACGAGATTGCTGGTGCTGGACTTGATGTCTTTGAAGAGGAACCAAAGATACATCCAGGCCTGAGGGACAATCAAAAGGTGATGTTACTGCCGCATATGGGCACATGGACCAGCGAAACTCAGCATAAGATGGAGGCTTTTGTCATTGACAACATCAGGAGCGCGCTCACAGGGAAGGGACTGATTAGCATGATTCCAGAGCAGAAAGAACTGGGGCTGGATAAGAATTGATCTCACGCTTCGAAGGAGATTTCCTCGAATTTCAATAGGTGGCACCGATCGCCATACGTAATCAGCAACGGAGATCGAGGCACTGGCTATAGAGTACACTTAGACATTGCTGTTCATACATCGTTAGGTCAACACTTACAACCAAGCATGGGACCCCCCTATTTTGCGATTTGCATGAACCACTCGGCGCCACCCGCGCTTAGTCTTGCGGCGCCAATCAACCCTTGTAAGCGTAACGACCTCGCCTAAAGAACCCCCTCCACCACGTCAATTCTTCATACCTTTTTACATGCGAGCCGTGGTCTTCGTCCAGAACGAATGCGCCATACCGTCTCCGACTGCAAATTTTGTGAAAGGCGTATGTAGACGGCTACTTTATTGGAAACAAATTTCTTTGGAAACCTGTAGCCCTTCATGAGCAAGACAAACGCCGTGGCAGACGCATGGGAAGATGACTGGGAAACTGCAGCAGACGTATGAGCCTTTCCAAAGCCTGGATAATTCATTTTCGACTGACGAGGTCTTATAGAAGCTGCCCACGCCACCCAATGAGCCCGCCACCGAACCGAAGAAGGCCTCTTCTAAAGTCACAAAAGCACAACGCCGAGCCCAGACGCTAGAATTTAACCGTCAGTTATGGGCAGAAGCGTACGAGCCCCCGTATAAGGCTTGGTGTTGCACTTTTCCGGAGCTAACTTAAAGCAGAGAGGGACCTAAGCAAACAAACTACTTCCTCGAAACCCGACTGAACTCAGTGGCGCCTGTTCGGTCCGAGTTTAAGCCTCCACCGATTCTCCTGTCACGGAAAGGACCTATCAAACAGTCCAGAAAGCCACCCACCGATGGCATCAACAATTTGAGCATTCAAGACGAGTCATCGTCCGATGAAGAAGACATGGGCAAGAAAACGCTAACCGCAGAGGAGCGCAAAGCACAAGCGGCCAAGGAACGTGAAGAAAAGCAGCGCAAGTATGAAGAGCGACGACAGGAGCTATTCGGTTCGGCCGGAACAGCGAATTCAGCTACAAGCACATATACAAATTCCAGCTTAAACACCAACAATGGGGACTCCGGATCTACTACCCCAACACCCCCGGGCTCTCGTTCTGCCACCCCAAACCGAAATCGCGGGAGGGGCGCCAAACGAGGCGGTTCAGCCGGACTGGTCAAGGACGTTCAGCAAAAGAGGGAGAAAGACCTCTTCGACCCGTCATATTCGGCCAAACCAGATTCAGTCTACCTTCAGCGTCGAGAGAGGGGATTGCCTGATGGCAAAGAAGGCGAAGTGCAGCCGATCAGAAGCCCCCGCGGCCCGGATGGGAGTGGTAGAGGTGGCTTTGGCTTCGCACCTCGAGGCGGCAAAGCTGCCACGGCAGCCCCTACTCTGCAAACAACCTGAGTCGTGGTGCGGTCTCCCTTAGTTGGTTCACTGCGCCGTGACACCGGCCACGTCGAGAATGGCCGTGTTGTTATGCCTGGTACATCGCTACGCCTTTAAGGCTGATGGCTCCAACATATCACGTCGAGCCATATTATCTCAGCCGTACCAGCTCGACTGCGCAGCCTTCGATGGCGGGCCGACGATTCTTTGGACATGGCGGGTATTGCTGGGTGATCGGCTTGACAACTCTGACCAACCACCACACCCATAAATGTGGGAGGTGAAGTTATTACATCACCGTACAAATGTGCCACCAGATCCAGATGACAATCAGGTTCTGGCGTTCTTGCGAACCATCATCTGGACATAGTATCGAAAACTTCATGTTCGTTGCGCACTTGCAATGTAACCATGGACACAATAGGGGCGACACGGGCCATGCTTGCCGCATCGATCTCCGAAAGAGCCCGGAATGGGCATCCTACAATTACAGGCTATCATGCCTTGAACATGGATAGCATCACTTCGAGAATTCCCACCAACACTCCACCACCCACACACATCGCACCAAATCCAGAAGGCACCAAGTCATGAAAACTGGCTACCGCTATCGCTCCTGCATCCTCTCAAATTCCGCCACCGCCCCTGGTCGATCCAATGGCCCCCAAACATCACCCCCAAGTCCAAACCCCTCCTCTCTCACCACCCTCTGCGCAAAATGCACCTCCGCCATGGCATTCCCATTCATACTCGTCGCTAGCCCTTCAATGCCACACTCGCCCACCTCCCGATACACACTATGATAACTATTTTCGTCGCTCACCGTCGCCTTGACCCTCTCATCGGCCTCCACTGCCGAGACCCAGGCTTCCCAGCGCGAGCCGACCTCGGGGTCGGGCCACTGGCGGTAATATTTGAGAACCCGGGAGAGGCGGATGATCCAAGGGGCGAAGGCAACGTCGACGAAGGAGATCAGGGAGCCGAGGAAGAAGGGGCCGGTGACGTGGGAGGCGTTGACCAGGGCGGTTATGGCGGTTTGGAGAGTGTCGGTTAGTGTTGAATGGAGCGTGGAAGGGGAGGTTGGCCGCGAGTGGGAGTTGGGTTCATGGTCAGGATGAGAGATAGGTTTGTTCGGAGGTGTTAGTAGGAGAGCATAGAAGGCTGGGAGGACTCTGCGATTGATCTTTAAAGAGGAAGAAAAGGTTGTCAGCAGTAGAAGCGGTATCATTGGAAGTAGATTGGACTTACATGATCAGTCCACAACCTACAATGCGCCCTCAACTGTGGCTCGCCGAGCGGTAGGAGCGCATGCCCTATACTTAAGTCCTCGAGCTACAGTATCGTCAACACGCGTCAGCAAATCTAATCCATCGGGATCAAGTGAGAACTTACATATTCCATCAGAACACCACTTTCCCAAGCACCCCAATTCCCATGCCGTATACACGGCACCATTCCGCTTGGACACACCTCCAACAAGCCTTGCGGCCGCGCCTTGTTGCCACCCGGCATATGCTCCGGCACAACTTCAATGTACTGGTATGGGATCTGCTTTATCTCAAGCGCGATCCACACCCGCTGCGCAAACGGACAATACGGATTTCCGTACAGGATCAGATCTGTAGGGTGGGAGTGGAGCTTCGCGGTTCGTGCGGCGGAACCGGATGCGGTGCCCGAGGCAATGGAGCTGCGAGAGAGCTTCCCCGTGGAGGTCGTGGGCGAAGGCTTCCCGCCAGAAGTGGAGTTGGTGACGTTCTGGGATCTCTTGGCCTCTCTGGCAGTCTTGAGCAAGTAGCGTTGGACACTGTTCTTCTTGACGCGGTCGCTTTCTTCGAGGGTGTGCTTGTGTGCAGAGGTGGATGTGGATGCGTTGGTGTCTGACTTGTCTCCAACGTGGCCGTTGATGCGCTGTATAGTGTAGTAGCGAGCGCCGCTGGCGCCGGGGTGATTGGCCGGGAGGGTTGAGCTCGGGGTGAGGATGCCGAAGGGTTGGGAAGGGGGGGAGCTGTCGGTGGTGGGGCGTCGGGAGCTGCTGGGGCTGGAGTCCATGAGGTAGTTCATGCTGCTGCTCGTATCCCCACTGTTGGGGTCAATGCTGGAGCTGAAGTCGGGCTGTGCCATGAGGGCCGCTGCGCCGGGGAAGTATTCGGTGATCTTGATCTTGACATCACATAAGTCTCGCTCTCGGGCTGTGCGCCGGCGTTTCTTCTTGTTCGGATCGCTACTTTTGGGTGTACCGGGTGGTCTGCCTTTGAGCCGGCAATCCCAGTAATGGCTAACGAACGGTTTGCGCTTGTACTTCTGGGTGCTGCGGTGCGAGTAGACGTTGTCGATGTGGGGAAAGTATACCTGGAACTCTTCCTCTGTAAGCGTGATGGTGTCATCGACGTTGAACAATCGTTCGCGCCATTGGTCGAGATCCGGCGGACTCTCAATCAGCTTCATGCCACTGAAATGTCCACCGCCCTCTTCGTTACCGCCATTGACATTGTGATCTGAGGTGCCTCCTTGGAACGCGCCTGGACTGCTCTCTTGCGGCTGCAGGCTTCGTACTGGAGTGTAAAGAGCCAGCGGCTGCTGATTCTGATATTGCTGCTCTGCAGCTAAGGCAGGGTATCGCGTGCCCCCGGCACCGAAGGTATTATTACCGGACTGAACATTATGGTGAGTTGGGGAATGATTGGCGGCCGGTTGATGTCCATTGGGCTGCTGGCTCTCGAGAGGCACTCGAGGTTGTGGCTGCGACTGGGCTTGCGACTGGGCATAGACGTTGTTCGCTGTGGAGAAGTTGTGGGGGTAGCAGTTATTTGGGTCGAAGTCGGCACCAAGCTGTGCCTCAAGCTGAGAAGCGAGGGTCCGGTGAGGAGGCTGGAAGCTGGCGGACTGAAGATTGCGGGTATCATATGGGATTTGGTGCAAAGCCGGGTCAGTGACTGCATCCATCGATTCGATAATCGGAGGCTCGAGGCCGACGTGGTAGTTTGGCGCGTGGTAGTCTTGCTGCTAGAAGGATCAAATGGGGGAGGTGGAGATGGATAAGAGCAGCGGGATGTTTCGTCATTGCAGCATTTTTTTCAGCCCGGTAACCCGCAAACCCCCGTTCTGGCCCGGCGCCCTATCAAGCCTACAGCAGTCCGAAGGTCTCTAAAGACTGTTGACGCCAGCAGAGTCACTGGAAGCTACGATAAAATATTGAACTCATTGCAGAACATTTAACTCATTCCAGCGCAGCTAGGAGTTCCCGGATCTCATGTCATCTTCTTATCCCGTTTCTTGTTGTACGCCTCCGCGTTCTTGAATGGAAATCCCGAAGTCCTCTTGTCAGCGCCAGTTCTGCTACTTATCTTCCCCCCACTTGTTGCGAATAATACGCACCATAGGCCCATTGCAGCCAGTAGCCCATATCCCAGAGCTCCCAAAGCAAATCCCACTTGCCCCGAGTTCATGTATCTGATGTAGCAATAGATCAAGCTTGCTGTGTGAGATAGGGTCGTAATGCGCACAATTGGCACGGCGTAGGGCGCTTTAGGGTCAGAGTCATCCATGCTAATAGGTTCGGTGATTGACGAGGACAATGGTATGGAGCCCGTAAAGAACAGCATTATTATTGCGACAAGGAGGAGAGAAAAGGCGTGGGAGCGGCAGAAGTAGGTCTCAAGATCTACAGGAACAGTTAATTGGGATTGAAGCAACCGCCTTTTGCCATCAAGCGACATAGCTCACCCGTGATAGAATGTGTCTCGCTAGAAAGCATTGTGGTAATCAACTTGGGCGCAACCAGCAACGGCAAAGCTTGTATGCTGAGCCATGCCGCAGTGCCGAACGTATAAGCATAGAATACCTTGGGAATTGTTAGTATTGGATAAACGGGGGTAGTACCGTCACGGACGTCCATGTTAACCTGTTACTCTCCTGGGTTGTCTTGCGCCAGCAGTCGTGCTTGTATTCGTGTCGAGCTTGGGCTAGATAGTCTGATCACCAGTTTGAAAGTGGCTACTAGCTTGCCCGGAGCCCCGGGCAGGTTTGACGTCAGTCGCACGCAGCAGCAAACAACGACCTCGCTAGTTACAGTCATGATGGCACCATACAGAAGCTTCGAGTCATTTTCTTATGCTTCTGATTCTGCTGTGGGCTACAGTACAAGACTTTGACCCTCCGCATGTCTCTAATAAACCAACCAAAAATGTTACTTGGTCTGCCTTTCCCGGAGTTGCCTTTGCATACCATGTGTGCAGCATCCACCCGCCCACATCGAGCTATCAAAGCTCGAACATGTGACCGCAAGTCGCCCTCTTGACGCTATGTGGGAGTTGAGTGGAGGGCATAGACACTCTAAGCTAGATGCTGGGATCGAAGACCAAGCTGACCAAGCTGAATATGTGGCTTCGTTTGCTGGTAGAGCAATCATCATATATCCTTGAATATCAACGCTGTCTCGTCCCGTGAATGCTTTCCAGATGACGAATGGTGCTGTATTGAAAGAGTTCTCCGCTGTGCCAGGGGCTATGAACCTTGAAAGGCATTAAAAGCCTTATATGTGTAACCAATAAACGGTAAGCTCATCTCGGCGTCCTGCTCTGCAGACACTTGCTTTGCTTGTGCTCGAAGAGCAGCACTATTGTCCTCTTGCGGGATCTCATCGATTGGAAAGTAGCTGACATCAACGTTGGAAGAAAGCTTGGGTTCGAATGGGGCTCGGATTTTTCGAAGCTGCTCCCAAACTACACCGCGGAAGAAAGGATGCTTTTTAATCGACGATGCACCGTCATGCGCACCGCCTTCGTGACCCAGTCTGTTCTCTGCGTCGCATAGGAAACTGGTTGTAAATTAGCAAATGTTGGTAAAAATATGGGGGTGAGCACTACTGACCCTCGAATCATAGCTTCAGCTGTTTGACCCAATTTCAACTCTTCAGGAAAGTACAGAGTCTCTCTCCAATTCACAATCTTCCTGTACGTATCATGGGTGTCCTCGGCACAGAACGGAGGCCAGCCCACCAGACATTCGAACATGATTGCGCCGACAGACCACCAATCACAGAGGTAGGTATAGCCTTGACCTAGGAAGATTTCCGGAGCGATATAGTCGGGCGTACCGACTGTGGAATATGCCATGTGCCTTCGTGATTTGCGCCAAGTATTGACAAGGCCACGATTACTGACGGTCAAGTTGATCTGCTCGTTCAGTGCGATGGAGTTGCGATTCCCCGCCTTGTCACTCGTGTTTGATTTGAGAAGGGCTTGATAGTACGAGTTCTCGTGCTGTTTCCTTCCTCCGGTCGACAGGCCGAAATCAGTGAGCTTGATATGACCTCCGCGATCTAGCAGGATATTGTCTGGCTTGATATCCCGATGCAAGAATCCAAGTTTGTGAACAGCTTCGATTGCCATCACGATCTCTGCCATGTAGAACCGCGTGATGTCTTCTGAGAAGATCTCATACTTGATCAGCATGGTCATGAGATCTCCACCAGGGAGAAACTCCATGAGCATGTACAAAAATGCCGAGTCTTGGAACGATGCGTGCAGCTTGACAAGCCATGGGTTGTCCTTGGAGTCAGCTAGAATATCACGCTCTGCTCGGACGTGGGCTAGTTGATCTTTCTTGAACATCTCCGTCTTGATGAGAGACTTCAGAGCATAGATCTTGCCATCTGTCTTGCGCTGCACAAGCTTCACTTCTCCGAAAGCGCCCTTGCCAATAACCTTGATCGTCTGGAAGTTCTGTGGCGTCTCTTTGGTCCGTATGAAGCGGAGGAATCGTGCTTCCTTTTGCGCCAGGTTATTGGACTCGCGAGCTTTGGCAGCGTCAGAGATGTTTGGATCCTTGAGAATGGCGTCCAGCTCCTTTGCACGACTGTTCCGATCACGAGCCCGCTCGATGTTCTCCTGGAAGAAGCTGTTTACTAACTGCTTTGCAGCTGTTCCCCGCTTTGACACATTGTCGGAGTATTTTCTGGGGTTTGGCTGTTCTTCCTCTTCAGTTTTTGGAGGTCGACCGGGCATGACAGGAACAAGATGTGACTGGTATGGCTGTGGTGTTTGTCTGGTGTCTCCAGCTGTTCTTGGACGTGGATTTGCCGGCGACGGAGTACGGTTGAAGACACCTGCTCGTTGACCACTCAGATCTTGATTGGAGAATTGTTGTATCAAGCCCTTGGTACCATCATTTTGATTGCTATTTACGTATCCTCTTGTATTTGTCTGATAGGCAGGTTGTGGAGATTGAAGATTCTGAGCCTGCTGCTGATATTGATATTGCTGCTGAGCGAATTGATTCTGGTTTTGTTGCTGTTGCTGTTGTTGCTGCTGTTGTTGTTGTTGCTGCTGTTGTTGCTGTTGTTGTTGCTGCTGCTGCTGTGGAGGGAAAGGATTGCTCATGAAGTAGCCGCCACTCAGTCCTCCGCCAAGACCATTGGGTGGGAGATGTGATCCAAGAAAGTCTTGTTGTTGGTTTGCATAGATCGGTTGGGGAAAGGTTGAAGGGGTTGTGGGATAGACTCGTGCATTGGAAGCATCGAATCTGTTCCCATTGTCAAAGGGGAGGTTGAGTCGCAGTCGGTTGCTATCCTGATCCATGTTGACACCGGTGCTAGAAGTGATAGCCAATTCCCGGGTGTATTGATTGTGATCGTCGGTCTAGTGGTACGTCCACAAGAATGGGTTGTTTTAGGCGACAAAGAGAGGCAAGCACAAATGCAGACTCGCTTGTCGATATGGAGATACCGAATTCTAGATGGGATTCCACCGCCCGAGGGTCAGCGGGGATGGTCGACTGGGATATATCAGGAGCTCATAACGGCACGACAGGATTAGGAGAGGGCGGTGATCGTCGTCTGGAGGAGGGAGGAGCGATATCTGTCCTATGAAATATCTCCTGAAGCGCCGGCGAAGCACGAAGATGATGCTTGACGCAGGAATAGGCTGGAAAGATCGATAGTTATACAACTGAATGAGAAAGAGCTGACAGGCTCGCAAAAGTTGGATATGCAGTGTGCAGTACGCTCTCTGAAAAAGAATTTGGACTGCACAACACGCACACAGTTAGCAAGTTTCTAGGGCGGGATATGTGAAACTCGCAGGGGAGTGCAGGGAACTACCGAGACTGCAGGGACTTGCCGAGTCATTCTAACTAGGGGTCGCTTTAGCCAGCTTTGGCCCGAACTTCTCGTTCTGGATTTTTACCCCTGACAAGACTGGACAAATTTAATGAGCCACTGCTGCCATTTGAAAATGCAGATGGTACGGCGAGAAAACATTGGGCTCGTTCGCGCCCTTCATTGGGATACACAGCGCCTAAAGGATCACGTAGCACTACATTGTGTAGAGGCTGTCAAACTTTCGTTCCTGTTGCCGTGCTCGCCCACACGGCAGAGACATTGATTGACTGTCCAACCTCAGAACGGGTTCAACAAAGACAAAATTGTCCTCCATAAAGGCCCTTAACCAGGCCCTGCATCAATGAATCCGGGTTACAAATATGCAGGCATGGGGGACCCCGGGACCCCATGGCCGTGGACTCGTAACCCTTCCAGCTGTCAGCCAGCGGCAATGCGGCGAAACCATCACCCCGAAAAGTCAAGCTAAATCGAGCTCCAAAAAATTCCCATGCAGATCATTGGCGGAGTCTAACACGCGTTGCTCCAAAAATTCTCGCGGTTCTCATCCATGTGACGTTCCAAGAGACCAGAGTTTCAACCGCTGAGCAAGAACCTGTTACTGAACTCCACAGTCCATAATGGCAGAACCACCGAAGTCTGAAGGTGCTCCTGTAGCTGCTTCAACCCCGAAACCTAGGCCGCAAAACCCAGTCTTCAAAGCCATGGGTATTATCAGACAAACAACTCCCTTGGTTTCACAACTTGACTGACTTCTGCTTAGGCTTGCCTAACTGGCGCCTCAAGCTCCCTTCTCGAAACTGGCTCATCTTCCTGTCCATCACTGGCTCGTTTGCTGCAGCCATTACCTACGACCGACGGCAGAAGAAAGCTGCGCAGCGCAAATGGTGTGACCTAGTCGCTCACATTGCACAGGAACCATTACCGGTCAATCAGATGCGGCGAAAGATTTCCATCTTCTTATCCGCTCCGCCAGGAGATGGCATCAGACCCTCACGAGAATACTTTAAGCAATACATCAAGCCAATTTTAACGGCTGCAGCGGTGGATTACGACGTCATCGAAGGACGGAAAGAGGGAGATGTACGATACGGGACAGCAGAGCAAATCAGAAGGTTCAGAAGAAGGAAAGGAGAAAAGGGAGCCACAGGAGCAACAGAGGAACCCGACCTAGAGCAGGCTCTTGATATGCTCAGAGAGAAAGTGGGAATAGTACCCGAACCTGGACGACGAGGCGATTTAGTGATTGGGAGACATACCTGGAAGGAGTATATCAGAGGTCTGCATGAAGGTTGGCTTGGACCGCTCGAAGAACCCTCTCCACCAGGCCTAGAAACGTCAACAGTACTTCCACCAGTTGACCAGCCTTCAACATCAATACCAAAAGCTGACGACGCATCACCTGACGCTGCTCCCCCATCAGATACATCACCGAAAGATACTGAAAAAGAAAAGAAACCGCCATCTCCTCCATATGCATATCTTTCTACCGAAGCCTATTCTACTTCGCCTCTGTCGCCTACGATACCACCAACACTAGAACCTTCAGCGCCAATACCTCACCTCCATCTCCTAGGCTTTCTAAAGACACCCATCCGGATATACAATTATCTAAATCAACGCAAACTTGCAGACGATATTGGACGCCAAACGGCAGCCATTGTCCTTGCTGCTCATCGACCTTATCAACAGTCTGAATCCTTTGTCTCGACAAGCAGCGACGGCTCCGAAACAGACGCCGTTCCCGTAGCCACAAGGACGCCCGAAAGTGACGCAGTGCAGAATGCCGTAGTGCAGACATCCCAGAATTGGGAACAGCAAAGTGTCCTGATAAATGAGGAGCCGACGTGGCATAAATCGGTCCGAAAACCTCGAAAAGACGACCTCGAACGTGTGTGGTTAGATGAAGTTGTCATCGATCCACGAATAGCAGAACGAATGTCTAGGTTCGTGCTCGACCCAGAGGAAGAGGCGAGAGCGCAGCGAATTGGAAATGGAACAGAAAAGGGCAGGGCAGTCCCCGTGGAGGATCTTGAGAGAATCAAGCCCATAGTTGACCAGAATGGAGAGGAGCAAATCTGACAGGATTTGGTAGTGATTGTTTGAGCATTTCCATTGGCGTGGCAAAGGGTTGAGGGAGCCGTTGTGCCTGGGAAGGGGCTGTCCCCAGTGCAATTGTCGTTGAGACAGTTGAGTTCGAGGTTGGTTGGGGGCGGCTGCTTTCGGGAAGCCTGGATGTGATTGCCTCATGACTCTTCGTAATATCACAGATTCTATGAGGTTCTATCCAAGGCATCACAGCAAACATTTTGAGATGCTGCTGGCTTTTTTTTGGGTTTCAATCCCGCCTTGATGCGAGGCGAAGTACTCCCATGGCCTAGGAACCTGCATGTTGCACAAGGTCTCGCAGGTTGGCTTCTGGGGTCGAAATATGGACCTCGTGACTCTGACTGGGGGTCGGTAGGTATCCATCCTGGCGTACTAGTCGGTACCAGTGGGTTTATCTGGACGTGCGACATTGATGGATCTGGTGGATGCTTGTACCAGATGAGTGAAGAGATGCCGGAAATAAAAGTTGTGAAATAGGCAAGAAACTCGATACATGAGCTGCAGGAGATATGGACGCAGCAGCAGCAGCGTGCTCCTTCCTCCACTATCATCGAGGAGGTGAATACAAAGTCTCAACTCCACTCGGTTCAGCTCCTGCTCTTTCTGTAGGTGCAGAAGGTGGTGCTGTAGAAGAGACACTAAGCCCCCTTATGTCACTTTCTGTATGGAAGGTGCACAGTGTAACCCTGGAAAGGCAAATATGAGGCCTTCACGCCTGCAAGTTTTGAAGCGTAGTCCTCCGGAGCATTGGATTCTCGCTGCCAGTGCTCAGTTCTTTGATCCCTCTCCCCTTTCCCTATCTTCAGTCTTAAGCGGCTCTATTCTGATTATCGCGTCGATCATCCCATCCTCGATGTAGAAGCCCCACTCTCGCGTTCCATCTAGAATTTCTACCTCTCGCTTCTTCCACTTCTTGCCCTGTTTTTCCACAGCGTCTGGATCGTTAAGAGGATGGTCCAGATCCCAGTCGCCCCAAGTATCCCAGTTCGCCCTGTCGTTCCCGCCTCGGGGGGTCACCACGGGGTCGAGCTCGGGTGATTCATAGATGAGGCGAAATTGCAGCGCGGGAAGGGAGAATGTCCGCGCGAGGAGGGCTTTGAGAGTGTAAACGGATATTGTACGGGGAATAAGGCGGCTGAATGTCGTTGGGATGACGCTGCTAGTCGCTCTGCTTCCCTCATCTTTCTGTGGAATGTAAAAATGGGTCTTGACTAAGCGACTACCAAGCGTACCAGGAATATAGGAAGTCTGTGCTGGTGTTTCTTTTGACGCTAATTGCTTTTTGTCAAATACGGACTCCCGTTCGTATTTTCGGCACAGCTCTTCGTATCTGGGATACTGCCTTTTCAAGTCGCTCAAATATCCCTCCTTGTCAAAAACGGGCGTCTCAGCGATGGCGGCTGAGAGCTCCCGCTCAGCGATGGCGACATAGTAGATCTCGCCCTCTTCCCGGTCGCGGGATGTGATGGTGCTGTGGTTCAAGCTGAGAAGGGTGGGGATACGCGCAAGGGTCAGACTATATGGCGCGTCTGAGTGGGACGTCCTTGGTGAGGCTGATATGCGGTGTAGCGGAGCAGTGGCCGTGCTGCTCGTTAATGTTGCTTTATAAGGAATCTTGTCGTAGGCGGGAGGGTGTGTGCTGGTGCCTAACGAAAAGAATGGATTGTTTGAAACGCGAAGGGAGGTGAGTCTGGGAAATAACTGTGGCAGAGCGTCGATAAAAGAGTAGTCAGCAATAAGGTTATGAGACAGGTTCAGGGAACCGAGCTGAGGAAATGAGATCGCCTCTTGATCCGAGCCTAAATGTGATAAAAGGCCAATGCTGCTGATCTGGTTGCCCTGCAAGGAGAGCGCTTTCAAGTTGGGAAAGGCGCTCATAACGTTTGGTAAGAACGCCAGTGATGTGAAGAGGTTGTTATCGAGCATAAGAGTCGTCACACTCGGAAGTTGAAGATGCGCATTACACCGTGAGAGATTCTGTAGATGAGAGAGAGAATTCTGGCTAACTGAGAGCAGTTTCAATGCAGGGAATCGCGGTAGATCTGAAAGCAGTGAGTGGACCAGAACCGGGATCTAGGAACAGAAATCTCAGCAAGCGAGTTATCTGCATCATACTGAAGACTTTTACCTGTTCTGATCGCAGGAGATTTTCATTTAGGTATAATTCCGTGACATGGCGGAATGGTTGCTTCTCCTCGAGCTCTCGAGGAAGATCGAATTGGTGAAGTCGCAGACCACTAAGCCATTTATCAGCACATAGTTCATTTGAGACAACTCGCGCTATTGCCTATTTCTTACCTGGCTTTTAAGACTTGGAGTCTCTTCAACGGAAGGCAAATCTCTGCGACATCCGTCCAAGTCTCGATTAAATTCCATCCAAGATCAAGCTCGACTAGGTCCGGGCAAGTCCAGGTGACTACTTCTTGAGCAGCTGCAATGGCAGCGGGATCATGTGGTTCAAGCGTGATGCTCGAAAGACATAATTGGTCAAGTAAGACAATGCGTAGATTCTGAAGTACCGCCTGCTGCTGACGGATGCGCTCGAAGCCAACCTCCTCAACGACCTTTCCGGATATCTCAATGGCATTGCTGTTAGGCAGTGATTTGCCATTTGCTGCATCAGGAGGCGGGGAAGCAGTCTCGTTTGTGTCTTCAGCGACATATTTGAAGCGCAAAGCCTCGAGGAAAGACCTTGGTGGATCGGGTATTCTAGATGGTCGGATGAAGGATCCTGCCGTAGGTGACGAAGACAAACAATCAAAATATCGTTTGCCTTGGTATGTCCCATCATGTTTTCCTCGGCTCACATCGTCCCATTCCACACCTAGCCAAACGCCTTTTGTGCTAGGCAGAGATCCGTGGTATCTGACGGTACACAAAAAGCCGTCGTAAGAAAGCCGCTGGCCTAAATGGAAGGACGGATCTTGCACCGAAGAGCGCGAGAAACTCATTTTTTACACGGAAAAAGACAAAGAAGTGTCTCAGAGGCTGGTATTAAATCACCCATCAGCTTAGATCTGGATTGTAGTCAGACACACGATAGAGCAAAATCAGAAGGAAAAATTAAGTAGAAGGTCGTCAAGAGGCTCCTACGGCCCATATCCTATATGATACCGGTAGAAAAGGATCTCGACTAGTGCTCAGCTAGCAATGCAAGACTTCGCTGTAAGTATTTGTCCTCGTGGAGAAGATTAATGTATGCTAGGCACCTGCGGTAGAATACCAGTTTTGATTGGTTGGATGGATTTTGTGGTCGACTTGGCCGAAGCTCCAGCTCGAGCATCGAAAACTCTCACTTTCCAATACTTACCCATTGAACTGCGACCAACAACCAGTCCTTGCCAGAACCTTCGCCCTAATCTTGAAAACTCGAAATCACGGTTCTGGGTTCGTCTCGGATGTGACGCCTTGACTAGGAGCACAAACAGCAGAACTTCTGCCTTCACCCCCCATTATACTTGCCATGCTTCAACCACGAATACCTTTGCGTCGCATTCCTCAATATGGTCAAGTCCTCGCCTCTATCTTCCGACGCAGCTATGCGCAAGTTGTCGAAAATCCTGGGCTAACCGCCATTCCCGGAGATCCTGCAAGGATTGGTGCTGCACCGACACCGGCAGCGCGAGATGAACACGTTCGTGGCGAACTCGCTCTGCGAAGATATAAACCGCGGACGCCTGGAATCAGACATCTTGTTCGGCCGATCAATGATCATCTATGGAAAGGACGACCATGGTTCAAATTGACATACCCGAAGAAAGGACAGTCAAGAGGAGGCAGAAACAACTCAGGCAGAATCACTGTACGGCACAGGGGAGCTGGTCACAAAAGGCGAATTCGCAAGTTAGACTTCGACAGATCTGCGCCTGGCGAGCACTACGTTGAGCGCATCGAGCATGACCCTGGCCGAACTGCGCACATTGCCCTTGTCACAAACAAAACTACCGGAGAAAAAAGCTACATACTTGCTGCAGAGGGCATGCGGGAAGGCGACACTGTGCAGAGCTACAGATCTGGAATTCCTCAAGAGCTTCTGGATAGCATGGGAGGTGCAATAGACCAAGGTGTGCTTGCGTCCAAGACTGCATGGAGAGGCAATTGCCTACCCCTTGGCATGATACCAATCGGCACATCGATTTTCAACATTGCTGTCGAGAAGGGCGGCCCTGCCAAGTACTGTCGAAGTGCTGGCACGCATGGTGTTATCGTTGGGAAAGGCGAAGATACCGTACAGAAAGAGTTGATCAAAACCATTGAGGAAGGCGGCCAATTGGATCTTACTAGATTGAGTGATGAACAGATGCGTAAGTTCGAGAAAGCGGCGAAATTCGTCACAGTGCGATTGTCAAGTGGAGAAGTGCGACTCATTGATAAAGAAGCTGTTGCAACGATTGGCGTGGCAAGCAATGTCAACTATCAGTATACTTCTCTTGGAAAAGCGGGGCGGAAGCGTTGGCTTGGATGGAGACCAACGGTGCGTGGATTGGCCATGAACGCAAACGAGCATCCTCATGGAGGTGGTCGAGGAAAGTCGAAAGGCAACGTCCATCCAGTGAGCCCATGGGGCACCCCGGTACGCTCGCAATCATTTGTCGTCGTGGAAGAAGCATGGCTAATAGGTTGCAGGCCAAATCGGGTTTCAAGACTCGCTCCAAGCACAAGGTAGACAAGTTGATCGTCACTCCACGTCCCCGAAACCAAGGAAAGAGGCGAAGAGGCTACAATTAACCGCTGCATCGACGTTTTACCATATAATTCACCCCCGAACATGAGCCAATACATTTTGGACTCATCTTGTGGTCAAGCCGACTGAGAAATATGGAGCACTAGAAAGATTTCTGCAAATACTAGAGATGGGAGAAACGAGATGGGGCGCTTGAGTCGGCATAGTAAGCTAACTTCGCTTGCGTGGGCTGTTCCATGAGATAGGCAACAGAGTCTATACACAATAAGCGAATTCACAAACTATGGCGGGATACTATAACATTCGTGTCACAGGTATTGACTTGGCCTCCGTGGCGGAGATTATGTAGCTCAAAACTTATTATGCTCTCTGCTTGGTGCAAGAGCCCTTAATGACTGCATCGTCGCGCTCACAGGCCTTGGAAGGTGGAGTAGGGGTTGGTTTAGCTATTTCATACGTTCTTCGAAGCTCCCAGACTTTTGCTAAGCATCTATATAGCCGTTGAAGGTCTTCTTCCACGCAGTGTGAATGGAGGCATCCCAGTTTTGGGAGAAGCCAGTTGAAGCCGCGAGAGGAGTAGGATTTATAACTGAACCCCACTTGTTGGGGCAGAGCATCCAAGCAGGGCACTGTTAGAGATCTGGTTTGTGAACGCAGGTGTTGAACAGTGCTCTTACGGTAAGGCTCCCATTGTCTGCAAGTCATTTGAACCTTCCGCCATTTGCCAAAAATGCTTTCACGAGCTCCCGAGTCTGTCCAAACGCTGGAGAAATATGTCGAGATGGCAAAAAGAGAATCTCGACTCACATGTAGAGGGATGCAGAGGGAGGCGAGGCATATCGTCGCTATTGTGCAGCGGTTTTGGTTGCGAAAAACGGAAACATGAGGACGTCGCGCAAAGGGTTGGACGAGTTTCGCGAGTGCTCTGTCAGTGGACACAGATTGTTGAGAACTGCCCAATTCAGGACAAGACATCCTCATGAAGGCCACAACTCCTTGGCCAGGTCTTGGACGAGCTTTAGCTTCGCAAACATCTTCTCTTCCGTCATTCCCTCCGCTCCTACGGCGGTACTCGCAAAGCCGCATTGTGGGCTGATGCCAATGTTCTCCATCGCCTCCTCCCTTGTCCTTCCCTGACCCTTCGCAATAATTTCTGCTGCTTGCAGAACTTTCTGCTTCATGACGTCTATATCTTCAAGCTCGGGAGACTTGGTAGTCACTACCCCCAACACAACATTCTTGTCCTTTGGTAAGAAGCGTAATGGCTCGAAACTTCCAGATCGCGGAGAATCGTACTCAAGGTAGAACGTATCATATTCAAGAGTCCTGAAGAAGCGTTCGGCTATGGCTTCGTACGATCCTTCGGAGAAGTGCATCGACTTGGAGAAATTGCCTACGACTGTCAGATGGCCCACGCTTGAGAAACACACTTACCTCTACAGATATGTAGGCCTACTTGGAGGCTCTCAGGACGTCCCTTGAGGCAGTCATTGTGTACTTTCAAATATTGGTCAAAGAGCTTATCAGGGTCTACTCCGTCCTTCCTCAAACCCTCTAGCATCTCCTGCGAGCAGAAATACGCCAAGGTGGGATCATCGATCTGTATATTTCTCAATCCTTCGTCATGGAGGGTCTTGAATTCTTTCCGATATGTAGCCGCTAGATCTGCGAAGAAATCTTCGTCATTGGTATAGGCGTCTTTGCTGTACACCTTTCCCGGGGCCAGTCTCAAGTGGAAGAACGGCGCAGGTGGCATGGTGAATTTACAATCGCCCCATAGCTCTCGTGGTACGCAACTCCGCAAATACTTCCATTGTTCCAGATATGGGCTTTTGGTGTATCTAATCTTCCCAGTACATATCACAGTCATTGGGAATTTGAGCCCAGCCTTTTTCAGCATAGCAATTGGAGGGGCCGAGAGTCGGTAGAGGTCCCACGGCGGGTCGATGACTTCTTTAAAGCCTTCTAGCTTCTCGAAAAAGCCGCCAAAATAGACGCTACGGTCGTACTCCCCTGAGGAGATGGAGCGAATGCCCAGCTCTAGCTGGCGTGAGACGATATATGAGATCGCATCATGTTCGGCTTGGAGAAGTTCGTTGGGAGAGATTTCGTTGGCAGCGGCGCGAGCTTGGGCTTTTTGGAGAGCTGCCGGGCGGAGAAGAGAGCCAATGTGCTCACCGTGGAAAGGGAGTTCCATGATGCATGTACGATCTTTTGCTATGTGCAGATCTACGAACATCTTCAAACAAGGGCTTCTCTGCATGCCTCGGCATGACGTCGTTCCTGCGGAAGAGGGGCCCCAGCCGGCCATTAGAACGCGCTCTCACAATTTCTTAGGCTTCAGCTGCCTAAAACCTATGCGTACAAGGAAGGACAACGTCTGTGGCTTGCACTTGCAGCCGCCTTAGAATGCTGGAGGCTAAAATAGCCTACCAGGTTCGGAACCCTGCCCACTGTAACATACTACCTGCGCTCCTGAGTCGGCAATCCATCCCACATCGCCAAGTAAGGACAATTTCAGCAGACCGAACTAGATTCAAATATGGAGGCCGTGCAACTGCCGGTTTAGGAACTCATCGGAAGCCTTCAATTGGTAGGGAGAATGGAAATGTGGGAAATTGTGGACAATTAGCAAAACAGATAGCAACATTGTCCAGAAGCTTAGACCTTTAGAGACGAAGTAACAGCGAGAAATAGGATCTTTCATCGCTACGTTAGCAGGAGGCTTCGAGTAAATCCAAGAGCACGGATTGAAAAGCGGGCCTTGAGTGCTTTATTGCTTACAAGCCGTATGTCGCGTGATGAGTGCGAGGAGCTGTTTGAAAAGCGAAGGATGACAGGTTTCTGCCACACTTTGAATGGAACGTCGAAATAGGCCAAGAAAACACTTCTGCAAGGAGCAAGTGTTAACCTCATCTATTCCTGGCGACGTTCCTCGAACGCCGTTTTATGTGGCTGGCTGAGGCTTGGTGGATGGGCCTTGGCGAGAAACATCCCGTCTTTGACTTTGCATCATTGGCCAAAACCCTTCCACTCTCCACCTTGACTTCAGCTACACGGCCTAGATGCAGAGACATGCCGTTCTCAGCCAGCTTTCTGTCAGCGAAAGAATGGCCATCTATTCGTTGAATGGCTTAGTTATGCTCTCCTCGTATATGTTCGTCTTTTAGGTCTTTTCCTACTAATTTTCTCTTTTACAAGTAATGGGGTCGTTTCTCAGGAAATGTTTGTTTCTAGAATTCGTCTTCCTATCACATTTCTTCGACTTATCTGTGCCTGTTTTACTATCTCTTACAGCATTCGGGAGGGAACGAAATGTCTCTATCTCACGATCAAAAAGCACTTGGTGATGCCTCAGTCGACCTTACAGACAAAAGAAACCCTCAAATCAGGCCTGTTATACCCTCAACCCATCCAAGTCCCAAACTCAAGGCTTCGCAGACTCCTCCTCCATCGTCCGGGCAGATCGATGTGGCTAGCGTGACTCAAGCTGTCTCGATTCCTCTTCTCTCTCCAACGGACGGAGGATTGGCAGCCTGGATGGTCCTACTCGCTGCCGTTCTCGTCCAGGCATTGCCTCTTGGTAGGCTAATACTCAGCCAATGCTTTCTACACTTTCCAACTAACCTATCTGAATTCTAGGCTTCCCTCTAACCTTTGGCGTCTTCCAAGACTACTTTAGGCGAGATACCAAACTCTCGCACAGCTCACATTCCATCTGGATCGGCGTGTTGAGCAATGGTGTCCCATTCCTGGGGGCGCCTTTCATGACCTGTATATGCAAGACCTATCCTCATATCAACCGACGATACTATGTTTTGCTCGGTTGGGCGATCTGCGTGATCAGCCTAGTCGGAGCCTCTTTTTCCGCGTCATTGCTCCCGTTAGCCTTAACGCAAGGACTGCTCTACGGTGTTGGGGCCTTCGTTCTGGACGCTCCCGTGCTGCTGATCCTCAACACATGGTTCATCAAGCGCCGCGGCTTTGCCTATGGAATTCTATTCAGCATCACGGACCTCTTTGGTTTTGGATTTGCCATTCTCGCCGAAATTATGCTAAGACACGGACTTCGATGGACTCTCCTGATGTTCGCCGGTATAATACTCCTGATCTCTGGTCCAGCAATGCTGTTTCTCAAGCCCCGGCCTTTGGAGGATAAGGGAGCTTTCTCTTCCCCGACGCCCCTTGCTATCATCAAACGCTGTCTCCACCAAGCCCGCCGCTACTCCCGACAGCCCATATTCTACCTCTTCACCCTCTCCAACCTCTTCCAAGCCCTCGCTTTCTACCTCCCCTTCATCTATCTGCCCTCGTACACCACGGACATCGGCCATACGCCAACCCAGGGCGCCATCGTTCTAGGCGCCGCTAATTTTGCCCAGATCTTCGGCGAGCTGGGTTTCGGTCAGCTCTCGGATAGTGTCAGCGTGCACGCCCTCATCATCCTTTCGTCTCTTGTTGCTTCTATCTCCGTCCTGGCACTCTGGGGTCTCGCCCAGTCACTGGTTCAGCTGGTCTTCTTCGCGTTGGTGTTTGGTGGCTTCGCTAGCGGTTTCATCTCCTTATGGGCCGTTATGGGTAAAACTTTCGGCGAAGAGAACGCCCAGATGATCTTCAGCATCTTGTCATTTTCCCGTGGAGTGGCCAACATCGCTTCTGGTCCTATCAGCTCGTCTCTGCTGAGGGGCCTCCCCGAGCACCGTCCTGGCGGCCACGACCACGGCCACGCCTATGGCAATCACAAGTACGCTTGGGTGGTATTGTTCGTCGGCATCTGCATGGCTTGTAGCGCCCTACTGGGAGCGCTGGGCCTCCTTACCGGCGGGCGGAAGAAGCAGGATGGGAACGAGAGGGAGCTCACTGAGAAAGGAAAAGAAGCATCTTCATCGGAATCCGGATTGGTAGTCTAGATGGCGGATAAAACATGCTGAATCCGCCTCTAAAGAATCACTCGTGCCTATGAGACAGGTTTCGGAGCTCGAGAGCTCTTACTCTGTGTTAGTTAGCTGTCAAGTATACCTCACCAATAAATGGTTGCAACGCTACAATTCAGGCACTGGTTAGTCTTGTAACCACCAAACCGCCACTTGACAATCTTACTTATATCCTGGGTTCAAGCCTTCTTCTACGCCAAGCTCCGCGGGTCACTCACAGAGGATAAATTCCAATGAAAGTCCAAAATACGCAGCCTGAATCACCGCTTATCAAGAAGGTAGCAATACTTTGATCAATGGTGAATTAGCATGGAGGTCTAACAGTTGCTAGAAATGAACCTGCTCCTGCTCTATGCTAGGCCATACGCTACTCAAGTCATGAATAGGTGCCCTGCGATACCCCAGACATGTACAACTGGCCATGGTTGAGTGAACTTCTTCTGGAGTTGTAAAGGACTGTCAGGAGGAGCTTTGAACAACCCATCACTTTTCTGCTTCCGGCCAACACGGCTGCAACCATACCGGCGCTTGTCGTCGTTCGTACGACGGTCAGGGGTATGACCGAAACGAGGACCTGCAAGAGCAACAACTTGACTTGAAGAGGCCATCGAAGAAGAGGCGCTGCTGTGGAAAGACCATACAAATCATTACTGGCTGGATGTAATAGTCGTAACAGTTGTTGCATTCACTATATCCTTATGCAACCGAGTGTTCACGGTCTTGCTTCCTTTGGAGGATGTATTATCCTGGGCCTTGAGACTGGAGAAGCTTTCGACTATGGCGGACAGATCCTCTCAACATGTTTGCATCAGGGCAACTCTTTCCAATGGCTCGTATTCTTCGCTTGCATAACATGGGTTTTTGTTGCATCGCCAAAAGTTGTGCCAGTATGGCTGGTGGCATCCTAGTCTGTTGTAGAGGTAGAACCTACGTCATATACGGTCCAGAGAGTAATTGAGGCGACAAGTGGTCATGATTCACCAGAACACACTTTCCTACAGAGTTATGGATCTCCAAGAGGCCCAGATGAATTCTTCAGTATGGCGAAGCAGGATAGTAACAACGAAGGTCGCAAATTGCGTCTTTCAATAGCATGTATGATCATCACGATTTCAACGCGGTGATATATATGTTCTCCTCTGCCCTGTGAGTACAGTACAGCATCCATGCAAGCAGATGGTTTAGCAAGAGTTGTCGCCGAGTATGCAGTACAGCAAGATGTCGGCCAGCGAATGAAACTGACTCCAAACAAGGAATGTGCTTTGTTGCTTGGTCTGCCATTAGCGAAACAAACAACCTCCTCCGAGCAATCAACACAACGAGGAAAATCCTTGAAGCGCGATACCCGAGAGCTCCGCGACGAATGGGCTGGCACAGAATCCAGATCCTTCACATCTGTCTTCTTAACTATCGATTTCTCTTATTTGCTGAGCGCCTTTCCGATATATGAATTGCTTGGATTCCATTCTCCGTGCCCTTCAGGAACGATGTCAAGTAAGTTCCATACAGGGCATAGCAGATCCATAGCTCGGCCCTCGTGAGGTGTAAATTCCGGCGGAGCGCTGTAGACGTGTCGAACGGCGTCGCCATCTTTGCGAAATACGCTGATTCCCGGAGCCTGTTTCAATCCAGGCATCCAATCCGGATGCTCCAGATTCATGTCTGCGTTGAAGGTTGTACCGAAGCAGGAAAGCAAGCGGATCTTGTCCCAGCCCCGGACCCGTGCCCAAGAGCGAAGCTTCTGCAGGGGCGCCTTGGCGATAACCACGAAGGTTATTTGTTGGTCGAGATGATCAGCAACGCCATTGAATCCGTCAATCCACATCGAACAACTTGGGCACGCTTCGTCTTCATCCTCCGCAAACATCAGATGATAGATAACGAGGCTCCTTCCTTCTGACAGCTGCTGTAAGGTGGTCTTAGTATATGGTTGGTCCTGGTCAAGACTTCTGGGGCCTTCTTCAAAGGAATAAGTTGGCATGGAAGCCCCTGGAGGGAGAGCCCGCCTCTGCGCAGCTACCGTTTCTATTTGGTCTCGAAGGCTCATTTCGGCCTCGAGGAGTTTCTGACGGGCGGATATGTACTCGGCGCTTGCATTTTGCGGCCATCTTCTAAAGAACTGCTTTTCCACCATGACTGCTATGGCTGTCTTCTGTCAACCTTGAAAATGGGAAGAAATCTAACCGCAGAGTGTCAAGTAGATGCATTGGCGGCAGCTTTCGGTAGCCTTGGGCAGCTGTGGGGCACGAGGGACATTGAAATTCGAGGCAAGAAAGATGAGTGAATGACTCATTTTCGGCCATACCTTCCAGACCAGGAATGTTTTGTGGAGATGCCCTGCATTAGTATCCCCTGCGCAGCGGATTCGAGCCTAGCAACCTTAGTAGAGCGTAGTCGATTGGGGCCCAAAGGCGAATAGTACGCTAATTTCTTCCTTCTCGGCTTCGATCCAACAGAATACACCTTACTCGGGCAAGAGGAGTCCCAAGGGTGGCCCTCCATCAAATCCACCATGAAAAATGCCAAGGCCAGATTCCGAATACGCCGAATACTTGCCGTCCATTTGATGCTTTTGGTACCTGGTCAACGTTCTTTACCACTTTCGTATTCTATTCTCCTGAGTCGTGTTGGTATGACGCGTTCTCGAGAAATTTGGGTCTATGCTTCCCCTCTTGCATGATAAGATTTTGGCTCTCTAAGTCTTTATTGATCATTTCTCTGAGAGAATTTGAGAAGGTTCCCTCGTATTCGTACCTGCGTGCTTCCTAGGAATATCTACCGCACGGTACAAGGGTAAGTAGATCAGGGGAATAAGTGGGCATGGAAATGTAAAACCTACGGAGTAAGTATCGGGACATTCTTTTTCGGCTATGATACACGTTAGCCTCCGAAGTACGGTACCGGAAGCAAAGGCTGGTGCCGTGATCCTGCTATTCTCTTGTACTGCATTGAGGTACAATAACAAATTGTATCACAGTATGCTCAAATTACCGGCTTAGTGCCACAGGATGGATATACCAAACTTCGAACGAGCCAGAAGCACAGTGCTTTAAAGGACAGCTTTCAACCTCGACATTTGCCGGCCTAGTACTACCCGGAGGAGCCTATTGCTGCCTAGAATGGCATTGTGTACTTAGGTCACTCATTAAATCTGAGTACGATAGAGAACAAGCAGTGCTTCCACAACCAGTTCAATGTACAGCTGTCTGCTCCGCGCAACAGGAACAAGTCCAATGGAGAAGGCTCTTGGGCTATTTACACGATGCAGTCTAGCTCCCATATCCGTAGTAATAGCACTAGCAATTTCAGATTTCACTTCGCACTACAACTCCAACAATCCACATCACTTGAAACACTCAATGAGCTTGCAAGTACTCGGTAACAGCAACCGCAATTGATGGTCTGCGGGAAGCGCCGTCCGCGACAACGCTGGCCCGACGTTGGGCAGCAGCATCCTCCGCCCTGCCATGTTTTGCAAGGAAGTCGGTAACAGATGGGCGTCCTCTTGGCTCGAATGTAACGGAGTATCGCTGAGCAAGCTGATTCGTGTCGTGCTCGTCAAAGGCATCGACCTGGAAAGTCTTAAACTTCCGAGCAGGGACGTTCTTAGCGAAGAGAATATCGAGCTCGTGAAACGTGCGATCCTTGGTCTCCGGAAGTCTGAAGTAGGCCCAGATGAAGACGATCCAAGCACAGCCGCCCCAGATGAATCCGGTGTAGCCACGGAGATTCCAGGCTTGGGGATTCATAAAGTAGTTCTCAAGAGTGCCACCAACGACACCGCAGATGTAGTAAGCGTTGCGGGCAAGGCAGACCGTCTTCTGTCGCAGACGAGTGGAGCCAACCTCAGCAGGTAGGGCCCAGCCTAACTGACCGGCGGAGAGCTGGAAGGTGAAGGTCCAGATAAGAGTCAAGACTGCTTGTGCCCAGGCAACGGAATGATGGCTGGTCCAGACGTTGAGGATACCAATGATGCAAAGCTCGACTGCCATGGCGAACATACCCCAAACATAGACGGTACGGCGACCGAAGTATGGCATCAAAAGGAACCAGTTGCAAAGACAGCCGAAGAATGCAAGACCGTTCGCTCCGACACCCAAACTGTAGGCCTGCTCGGTAGATAGGCCGACCTGCTCAAAAAAATAGGTGCTGGCGTAGGCGAAGCAGAGACCGCAAACAAGCTGACCACCGAAGACTGCGCATGCGATTTCCGTTCGTCGAAGCTCGAAACCTTTGAAGCAGTCCCAGTAGCTGGTTCCAACCGAGAGTTGCTCTTCCAAGTTGTTGGTGTAGACGATGGTAGCGAGTGTGCGCTTGGGATCAAGGCCCATCGATGATCGCTGGAGTCGGCGAATAGACTTTTCGGCCTCTTCGAAGCGGTTGTGTCGGACCAAGTGGTATGGAGATTCAGGCGAGAAAAAGACCAACGGAATAAGTAGGCAGGGCCAGAACCATTGAATGGCGAATGGAATGCGGTAGCCCCAAGAATCGGCACGGCTAATAAGACCTCGCAGAACACCTCCAGAAATGAGTTGTCCAATAATAAAGCACATGTTGGTGTATGAAGTGAAGTAGACACGGAGTTGGAGGGGTAGGACCTCGGAAGCGTACGCGGGCGCAGAGTTGGATTATGGGACTCATTCACCTCACTCGGGTGTTCACTACTTACGTAGATGACACGAGTCACTGGCTGTGTTCGTGTGTTCGAGGAATCGAGCTCTATAAGTAGCCTCGATCCCCACCAGATAGTTACCAATACCACTCTTGCACATTCACACTTACAGCTTCCAACTCGCAGTCGTGGCGAAGATTCCCCATGGGAATCCGCAGAGGATTTCACCAACCAGCAGTACTGCTTTGCTTGGAGCGAAGAAGACGATGAAAAGAAAGCAGCTAAGAGTAAGGAGAGCGCCGATGAGGGTCTTGCGTGGACCGAAGGCGGTAACAAGCCAACCGTTGAGAATGGCTCCGAAGAAGGCACCAACACCAGACGCTTGGCCAAGCCCGGACTGCCAGCCGGCAGTGAGTTGGTACCCGCTGGGGGTCTGCTTTGTAACGCCGACAAAGTTGCCATACTTTCGCTGGAACGAGGCTGGAGAATTGTTAGTAGACCATGAGTATTTATCTCCAAGGCAGATCAGCAACTTACGATACGCGTAAAAGTTGCCGAGCAGGTTAGTATCATAGCCCTCCATTATCACGCAGGTGGAGATGACCAGCGACCAGAAGATGGCCATTGGATTTGCCTGAACGGCTTGCCAGATAGTCATTTCCTTTTCTTGGTCGGCAACATCCTGGGCGGCGACGCTGAGACTACGATCGCCCCATTTCTCGTCTCTCCATGACCTATCGAAGTTACCGTTGGCCTCCACATGGCTGATATCCTGGGTCTGCTTCTCAGACATGGCTGCTCTTAGCGATAGTTGAAAGAAGGTGTTGCTCTCGCAATGCGATTGGAATGCTACCGAAAAGAGTAGATTGTTAGACGGGAGGGCACTTGTTGGAATCTCTCAAGTGGCATCACCATCGGTTGGGAGAAGCCTGTTTTATGTACTCGAGGAAGCTGAGGATGCACAAAGTTCATCATGCTAGAAGCAGCGTGGTTTGCCGACGCCTGTAGATGAATAAAGAGAAGGGCCGAGACGACACACCGTCTGACGGTTAGGAGCCTCAATCTAGGTGCGAGTTGCCGACATATGAGAGTGGTTTGGTGGACGTGAGGAGGGTGTGTGAAGCATGTGGTCATGTCAGACACGCACTAGGAAGGAAGCTTGTGATAAAATCGGAGGGGTTATTGGCGAAAGCTTTTCCCAGACATGCTTGGGGTTGTAGAATGCTGGGCTGGTCGAGCCATTGTCGGGACCGAATCCGGCTTAGTCTCGACGAATTGATCGGCGGAAAACTGTGGGGACACAATGTCGCGGGGAAAGCATGCCACGGGTTGGAAGCCTCGTCATTGGCTATCAACCCCATCCCCCCTACCCAAGTCTTGTTGGTGTTGCGGAAAACCAGGCTGTTGCGGTGAACGACAAGGGTTTTCCGAAGGACCGACCCTCGTCTCGACGTTGCATCGATCCTTTCGAACGTTTTAGGTAGTCGGGGATTTGTGGCGCCATGGCCAAAATGTGCGCTTCTTGTGCTTTTCATTTCGACGTCAGTGATCGACCATGAACAGACTTTTGTCGACGTACGTTTTCTTTCTTTTGGGGGTTTAACCTGAGAACACCGTCAACGTTGAGACAACCCCACTCGCGTCTGGAAAGATCCTAGCGATGTGGCTAGTCTCTGTAAACATTCATCTCCCTCATCTCTGTCCTCGTCCTGTTGATTTCCATCCAGAGAGATAGAAGACTCATCCGCTGCGTCTGTGTCCGAAGACCTCTGTAAGCGCGGTGTTGCAAGCAGTTTGTAGGCGAACTAATCGCAGGAATCTCAAAATCGAGATGCGCTAATCTAAATTCGTCACGCGTTTCCCGACTTTTCTGCGGAGAATGGCGGAATATGTCGATCTTACCGAGATGCAAGGAGTCGAAGTTGTAGTTAAACTTACTCGAGTTCAGGTTGGTGAAAGCACGCCTTCTCAAAGGTGAAGACTTGGGAACAATTACTCTCGACTCGGAATACTCAGGCTTTGCGGGATTGCGTCGCTCGCAAAATTGCTCGGCGGTCGGTCCGAGACTATGAAATCAACCACACCACGCAAGAAATGCCGGTAACAACCACGCTGTGGCTCCTTCTTCTTGTCAATATAGCCCGCATCAGCTCTACGACGAGGATTGTTTTATTCGATTCGTTGACATCGCTTCCTACCCTAACTCCGCCTCCCGCTGGTGCAGGAACCTAGGGATTTGGTTGGCGATATATCGCTCGGTTTTGGTCCGCTCCCCCATCTGAACCTCAAGCCGTTTCCCCATCGCCTTCTCCTTCTAGATTTTCGAACCGAGAAGCTTGAACCTCCAGCTTCGCCCTGTTGCGCGCAGCAGACAGGTGTACATAGAATGGTTGGAAGCAACTCTCTTGTCTATCTGCCTACTTGCGGAGAAGAGGACGTTTACATGTACGTTCGATCTACCTTGCTGCCTGAGGTCACCTTACCACCTGGGACCTGCCCAACTGAACCTTCAACTGCTTCTGCATAGCTGGCTATGAAAATCACCCGACTTGTTCGATCCCTGACTGGTACTCAGGCCCGAAGCTGGTTCTATTAAACAGTTGGATGCGTGGTGCCCCCTATTGACGCGACAGGACGCCGCTAGCTTGCACGCGTTTTGAGATGACGTCGGAAAGGCGGACCCGAGGATGGTGGGAACCGGCAACGGCGCTTACAACAGACCCTACTTAGGACTGATGCGTCTAGTTTGAGCGAGCTCCAACTGGTTACCAAGAAACTTGTCAAACGCCGAGAACGGTCACCCCTTTCAAGTGTTGCGCGCAGCAGACAGATATGCATGAAATTGGTTGTGGAAGCACTGCTGCCTTTCTATCCATTCTACCTTGGTAGCGAGCTGATACTTATAGACATAAGAAAACCCTTTCAGTCGAGTCCTGTCTCATGCGATATAGCTGGCCCCTATCCAGCCGTGCCTTTCCAGCTGGCTCCTACCCAGCTGAGGTATACGAACCTGCGAATCGTCACCGAAACGCGGCCTGTACACAATATCAAGCGGTCGGAGGGAGTCCCTAAGATCTTTGTGAAGCTCCAAATGCAGGCATCTCTTCGAAGAACTCGTTAAACTCCGAGCACGGGCATCCCTCCAAATGATGCAAAAGAGGGACTACATGCAGAAAGACACAAGCCACTTGGAGGAAACACTACAAGCGGCTCTAGCAATTGCCCCAGCATTATTTGAATTTGCATCACCGAGCCTCCAATACCCTTGATGCCGATCCTGCATCGCTAGATGTACATTCGCAAACTACCATTTTGCCGCCAAACGGGTGATGCATGCTAGCGTCCTGAATCTGCGCATATCCAGGCATACGTTCTCATACATACTCGAAAGCTCTAGTCACGAGCCGCCTGGAACTTGGTTGAGAATATCAGCGTCACTAAATTGCATAACGTCCGTGGCGATGGGATACAATCACGAGCCTTGACGACGTCGCCTTTCATGGCCATGGCCGTTCTTCTCATGGTCTTCTAGCCCGCCAAGGTTGTTCGGCCTCGGATGTGCCATGCAATGGAAAATGCCTCCCAAGTGAGGGAGTTGTTGCCCGGACGGAAATTATTGTGATCCAGAGTGGCTCTGCTGGCCACAAGATAGCGGTTGTTGCAAGCCTGGCTATGTTGTTTATGGTATTGGATGCATACCCTCGAGCTCGACTTGCTGCGATTCATATGGAAACTATTGCGATGCCGGAGACCAGAGCATTGTAATAAGCAATGGTTCCAGTAAATGCTGCCCCGCTACTGAAATGTGTGACGGGCAAGTCGCAGTTACGACTTTTGCAGCTGGCACGACAATTACAGATGCTGGCCCGTCGACGACTATTCCATCGACCATTCTTCAGTCCTCATCTGCTCCGGCCACACCTCTTCTGTCCACGTCAATTGCATCAACATTTGTTCCGACGACGACTATTGAGCCGGTCGTTCCGTCGACGTCTATTGTAACGACAACGCTTCAGTCAGCACCAGGACTTTCAACACCACCTCCTTCAACAGTCATTGTGTCAACAACTGTTCCTTTTGTCCCGTCGACATCAGAAGTGCCTGCGACGTCCCATTTGACCATCGAACAGACCTCTCCCACAAGCGCGGCAACTTCGGGATCGACATTCACTGGAAGAGCAGTGATGGCTCCTGTTCGGATTTGTTCAGAACTCTACGCAGTGATAGCTCTTGCAGCCAGCCATATGTTCCCCTGAGAGCTTCCGGCGAGAACTGAGAATGAGAACATTACTGCTCTCCCTGTTGTCCGAAGGCAGGAAAATGGTATGGTGCATGACGGACATTCGTCCCAAGCTCTTACCGTATCCTGCATTTCATCTACTCCTATGATTCTCCAAATGACATAATATGTTGGCCGCACGTGTTATCTAGCTGTAGTGATTTGCCGCAATTCATAATTGTTGTATCACAATGACTTACAGCTAAGAAATCATAGAATAGTTTGAGGACACTTGTAATGCGCATGTTGAGCTATGGCATGACTTCCATAGCCATGGCTATATGACCATTAGGCTTCGAATGCAACGTCGTGAGATTCGAAACGTCCCAATTCACGTCCTCGAGGACGACGTAGATTCCGTTGTCGCATGCTGGACCTCGGTGATTTTAGTTGTCCCCTTTTGCTAACTTCGGCCACGAAAGAGTACTGTGAAAGGTAAAACGGCATCCCAAATGGCTGGTCGTTCAATTGAGGGAACATGGCAATGACGAATAAGTGGGAACTAAGGGACGCCTCATATAAGGAAGGCTTGCATGATTGTTATCTGTATCCTAGTGTATGCTATGTAGCTCCGAGAGGTAGTAGATGATAATAACTGCTTAGCATGGGGGCAAGATTCCAAGTGATGCGGCTGTAGCTTGGAAATTGGTCGCACCTGTAATGCTGCGATCGCTTGAAACGGTATCTATGAAAGTATCGAGCTTCGAGAGGAGTAGAGCAGGGTTATCGCTAGGTAATGGAAGAGCTAGGGTTGGCGATGCTCGGCGGCCAGCTAGAGTACGTTAACATATGTATTCTTCACACTGACTTTGAGCGTATGGCTTTACCAACCACTCCGCCCTGCCGCTGTGCATCTTGATCAGAAGAGTAACCAGTTTTCGTGGAGAACCAACGCTCCATTGGAGGAGCACGCGGTCCATAGAGATCGCTATGCAGCCTGTCCTTCTCCAGCATAATTGCGGGCGCACAGCGTTTCCCTTTGAGAGTTGTCGATCATCGCGACTCGCTGCTTCAAATTGGGTCCTGGGTGGTCAGAGGCAGCAGAATTTTCCCCCTCCTTTCGTTCAGATCCTCCAAGGCTGCTCAAGAAAGGGGCGAACGCCACCGCGAAGGATGGAAGGGGATGGACGGCGCTGCACTCATGTCCCTCTCGGGCCCTCTACAAAAGTGCGCATGGAGAGGGAACATGAAAAAGAGGGAATGCTGTTTGACTCTGAACGAACCACAACAATATGAGGCTACATCTGATTCTGTCAACGCATCCCACACGTCCTTTTTGCCCTTTTTACAGTGATACTAGTGTTGGTGACGATGGAGTTGGTAGCCCATGAGATGCACGCCTGTGAGATACATGCCCGTGAGAGAGGCATATCGTGAGAGGCACTCCCATAAGAGATACGCGCCCGCGAAAGACGCATGCCCGAGAGATGCATGCCTACGAGAGATGCATGCCTACAAGAGATGCATGCCTACGAGGGCCTGCGTCCTGCGCTTCCCACACCGGACGCCCCGATGAAGAGCCCAGAAACGGGCCCACCGGAAGCAAACCAGGCCCCATTCAAAACGAGGAATTGGCCTCCAGCGTGCCTGTTTCTGGGCCATCCTCCCCATGCAGTTGGCACGAATCTATTCCGCAATGGGTCGTAGTGCTGTAAATCAGCCCACAACAGTTTATTGCAAATGAACTGGTAGCAGAAGAATTCCTCTTAGAAGGGTTTGTTGTACCATAATTCTGCCCGCAACGGCTTAATGCAAAATAACTGGTAGTAGAGGAATTCCTCTTAGAAGGGTTTGTAATACTATAACTCCGCCTATGCCTACGAGAGATGGTAAGGTCACCATACTGGATAAATGAATCTTATGGAAGGCTCCCTTAAAGTTCGTCAGTGGGCCACTGCTGAAGTCGAGTGCTAAAATTAGTACCTGTCGCAGCGCTTCCCCAATCTCCAGCGCCTCCCAGTCTCCAGCGCCTGCCATTCTCTAGCGCCTATTATGAGATAATTCCCTTCGATATGAAGACCCATGCATCTGTCCGATGGAGAACACATTCGCGTGATTCGCCGAGCAGCGAATGTGCGTTGGCAGGCGTCTGCCTGGCTATGTACTAATTTCCTGCGTATGCATTGCTTTTCCATCCAATCGCAGCTTCGCGCGGAGCAGCCCCAAGCAGCCTCGAACGTAGCCTCGAACGCAGACTCGTTTGTCTCACCATCATTGCTACATGCATCGAAACTGCCCTCGTGCTGTCATGATACTGCTTGAGGTGGGTAGAAAGTGTTGTGCTTGAATTTCGATCTTGGAGATATTCTGCCGGTCAAAGGCCTTCCTCCATCCAGCGATGACAGCGCGAGCGGCGAGCTGCGCCCCGCCGCATTCCCCACAGCGAGCCTCCCATGAGCTGGGATCTGATAGAGCATTTCAAGCTCGATGCTCAAATATACGATGACCATACCTTGCATACCGAGTATGTGTCGGACCCCGCACGGGGCATGCGAAAGGCAAGGGTAGAGAAGAGATGGTACAAAGAAAGACACATTGGTCATGGAGCATTTGGCGATGTTTGGTTGGAGGTGCAAAAGGAGCACGACCGGGTGACTGCGAAGAGGGCAGTGAAGAGCATCCAGAAACGCCGGATGGAGTCTGTCAAAATTGACTATAAGAGAGAGCTACTCGCGCTGGCTAAGCTGTCTCGGGTGGGTGGCGTGACAGTAAATCTAAGGTCCATGTCGGTAAGCTGACGCCAAAGTGCAGTATCAAGAGCTTTTTGTGACGCTCCATGGATGGTACGAAAATAACGATAGTGTCTTTCTCGCGATGGAATACTTCCCATACGGTGACTTGGAAGACCACATTGCTCGGGGTATCACAGAAGATGGTGCAAAAATGATCTGTGCGCAATTGCTCGACGGTCTGAGCTTAATGCACAGCATTGGATTCACTCATCGTGATCTCAAGCCTCAGGTAGGTTCAAGTCTCGTCTGTCGGAATCCATACTTCTGTCACGTTTCTGACCATTTGCGATGCAGAACATCTTCATTGTATCTACAGAACCTCAGTGGTGGGTCAAGATCGGAGACTTTGGCATTTCAAAGAGGGTAGCCACCGAGCAAACAGCACTACGTACCCAAGCTGGAACGCAGCAATTTCAAGCTCCAGAAATATTGGGTTACGTAGAAGAAGCAGAGGAGACCTCGGAGTACACTAACGCCGTCGATATGTGGTCTTTGGGCTGTGTCATATATTTGATGCTAGCCCAGACAATACCTTTTGCCAGGCTTCGAGCTTTGAATGAGTATTGCTCCGGCAGAGTTCAGTTTCCGTCCGAAAAGCTACGCGAAAGGGGTGCCAGCATGGATGGTCTTCGTTTTGTCGAAGAGTTGTTGAACCCTCATCCATCTCAACGTCTTGCTGCGGAGCCAGCTTCCCAGCATGCCTGGCTCCAGCTTTCGTTGCCGGCGGAGGTTAAAAACGGCAAAGTCCAAGGGCATGAATACCAAGTTCAAGATTCAGGACTTCTGCAACAAACTCGTTCGACAGAGCAAACCTTGGAAGCGGGAATGCGCATTAGTGCTTTTGAGCAGGTACAGCAACATCAGCCTGAATATCGTGCGAGCTCAGAGCGCGCTATGTCTGTTGATGACACTTCTTCAATATCCCTAGCTTCCTTGCAGACGACAATACCAGCAGCCGTGCAGGAGGAACAAGCCGTCGATTTTCCCACAAAGATTTCAACCGCGCCTACTTCAGCTATTCAGCCCTCCCTACTGCCTCAGAGTACTAGTATAGTATCTGCAACGGACTCGATCACTGAAGTGCTTACAAGCTGGAACTCAACTTCAATTTCAAGCTCTCCACAACCCGGTTTGACCAACACACTACGTCCAAATAGGAGCGGGGATCATCAACCACCACGTGACCATAACTTAAGACACTCAACTCTGGGAGATGTCCAGGGACAAGCTAGAACACTAAGAAAGGTGACTTACCACTTAGGGGAGCTCGGTGGCCACATAAGTCCGGTCACAAGCGTGGTATTCTCGCCCGGCGGCACCACCATCGCGTCTGGTTCGGACGACAGGTCAGTGAGGATATGGGACGCGGCCACGGGAAGGCAGCTGCGGAAGCTCGACGGCCACGGAGGTTGGGTGAGGAGCGTGGTAACCTTGCTCAAAGGCTACGGAGGTCGGGTCTGGAGCGTGGCATTCTCGCCCGACGGCACCACCATCGCGTCTGGTTCGGAGGACAGGTCAGTGAGGATATGGGACGCGGCCACGGGAACGCAGCTGCGGAAGCTCGACGGCCACGGAGA
>Ga0335072_10000708_pt1 | contig 60368 bp, 59 predicted proteins | sample Lox_Sample_21_FD_206725 | JGI IMG/M metagenome (GOLD analysis project Ga0335072, IMG submission 206725) | Soil microbial communities from Loxahatchee National Wildlife Refuge, Florida, United States - Lox_Sample_2.1 | ecosystem: Environmental > Terrestrial > Soil > Wetlands | place: USA...
CAACGCCATAGCCGTTTCCCGACGCCGCACCTGTGGACGCGACCGGTGCAGGCGCCGGCGGTGGCGCGGCGGTAGCCGGTGCCGCGGATTCCACGGCGACGCTTTCATTGGCACTCGCGAACGGCGCCTTCGCAGTTTGCTTCGCCGTTTTTTCTGCATTCGGGGCCTTCTTCGAACGTGAATCCCCGCCGACGAGGCCGTGTTCGGGGAACGGAAGATTTCCCGCGGAGATAGCGCCTGCTCCGGCAGCGGCTGGTTTCGGGGGAGGCAGGGGAGTTCCCGCGATCGCCGAGTTCGGACGAATCTTGGAATTCATTTCGCGCGAGTTTGCCGGAGGCTCTGCCTTGGGGATTGCCGGAATCGCGCGCGTTGCGGGCGCGATCGCACTTGGCTGCGAGAATTCCTTGTCTCGATCTGGCGCTGGCGCAGTGGGCTTAGACAGGGCCACTTCATCTCTCGGCTGCTCCGCAATCCGAGTGAACGCCGTACGTCGTGTTGCCCAGACGGCCGTCAGAATAAGGACGGCCGCCACGGGCGCGAGCCAGCGCCAGTCCCAAATCCACGACGTGCGAGGCTCGTCGCGCGGCCGCTGCGGCGCGGGCGTGCCCGCTGCTTCCTCGGCGCGGTCCAGTGCGGCAAGCTGCTCGCGGCAATGCGCGCATCCCGACAAGTGCAGTTCGACACGCGCGACTTCGCCCGCATCGAGCGAGCGCTCGAAGTAGGCCGCGAGAATGTCCGGTCCGAGGCAGTCCTTCCCGGCGCCTGCATCGCCCGCAAGATGGTGCTTCAGCAGGCCGGCCATCGCTTCGTCTCGCTCTCGCGAAGCCATGAAACTATTCTCCTCCATCTCTTAGAACGAGCCAAATTTCGAATCTTGCGCCGCGCATCACGACTCATCCTCGGGGGCCGCCGCTGCCGGACCAGTCGGCTGCGTTGCCCTCAAGGCGGCGGTCAAGTCGAATGGCCATTCCTCGCGGGCATATTCGTAGCAGAGCTGCACTTGAGCCTCGCTGAGTTGCTTGCTCTCGCGCAGCGCGGCATCCACACGTGCGCGAATATCGCGGCGCGTCCGTTCAAGCTTGCGCGATACGGTCGCCTCGTGTTCACCGAGCAGCCGCCCGATTTCGGCGAGCGTCCGCTCATCGGAATAATAATAGGCGAGGCGCAGGCGGTCGCGCGGCTCGAGCGAAGCGAGCGCGGTCGTGAGACCCGCTTGCATGAGGATCAGGTATCGCGTGCGATCCGGATCGGGAGAATCGCCGCGAGTGGAACGATTTGGAGCGTCCGCCGTCTCGCCGGCATCGCCCCGCTCCTCGCCGCTTTCGTTTTCAAGTGGTTCGAGCTTTCGCGCGCGGCGAATTGCGTCCACGTGGCGCTGCGCCAAAATCGCGCGCAGCCACGTGCCAAGCTTGCTCCGGCCATGGAAATAGTCGAAAAGCGATTTTCGCCGCCCGTCGGATTCCCGCAGGCCGTATAGCTCGGCGTAGAGCGAATCGGCCAGCTCCCGCGCGTCTGCATCGCTCGCATTCGCGCCGCCCGCGATCGCCCGCGCGGCGCGATACATCTCCTGGCGAAACTGCGTGACGAAGAATTCCCAAGCGGCTTCGCTTCCCAGGCTGCACGCACAGGCGAGCGCCAGGTCCGCATGGTGCAGCGATTCGACATAGTTTCGAATCGCACTCGCCGCGGGCTGCGCGGTCGCATCCGCGGACCGGTGCGCCACGCTCCGGGCAAGCGCCGCCTCGAATTGTGCCCGGGAGAGATTCCACCCGCTCGGCGCGGCTGTTTTCTGCCAGCAGCGCTCCAGCATATCGGCGAGCGAGGCGGGAAACACGAGAACAGCGCCCGGCGAGGCTGCCGCGCGTTCCGCCTGCCCTAAATTGGTCGCCGCCGACGGCTGGGCTGGCCGGGGAGTCATGCTTTGGATGATACCGGAATGCCTGCCGGGGGTTGCATGCGCCGGAATGCTCCGAGGCGAGTGCGCTACTCCCTCTCCATATGCGGCCGGGCAACAACCCACTCGCCGCCCGTGCCTTAGGCCGCTGGTGCTGGTAACCTATTGCGAGTGCGCCACCCCCTCGGCGCTACTCACTCTAACTGGAGGTTCTCACTATGAAGGCTCGTTGGTGGATGGCTGTGTGCGTCGCAGCGATCTTCGTATTATTCAACAGCAGCTCGCTTTACGCGCAGGGTTACCACGATCAAGATCATCATGACCAGGCTGGCCACGACCAGGATCATCATGAACACCACTGGGATCCGCATCATCCGCGGTTTGACGATCACGAGCGCGAGGTCAGCCGCGACTGGTGGGCCCATCACCGCGACCATCCGGTTGTAGGATTCCGTGTCGAGGACCGCTTGCCGGCAGCGTGGGAACCGCGCCTGCAGGTCGGCTTCGTGTTCAATCGTGACTGGCGGGCGCGGTGCCATCCGGTGCCGCCGGATCTTTACGCCGAATTGCCGCCCCCGCCACCGGCCTACCGCTACTACGTTATCGGCGGCCACGTCGTGCTGGTCGATCGCGGCTGGCGCGTGGCCGATGTGATCAACATCGCCTTCTGACGGCTCTCGCGGGAGCCGTCGCAGGCTGCATTCGGGATCGAGGGCCGGAGAAGCCATGCCGGCCCTCCTGATTTTCGGCTCCTTGTTTGCGTTTCGCGCCGTGCGGTCTCGCCGGCGGGCGGCCGAGCAATGGAAAAGCGGCGGAGACTACAGTACACTGATCTTCCCATCAGCCCCGCGGAGAGGTGCTGGAGTGGCCGAACAGGGCTGCCTGCTAAGCAGTTACACCCCAAAAGGGTGTCGGGGGTTCGAATCCCCCCCTCTCCGCCATCATTCACTCTTCCGATTGTTGCCTCTTCGTTGAATTCGTGCTCCCTTCCGCGGCCGCTTGAATCCGCTTCTCGATAGCCCAATGGCCAAAAAACCCGGGAACCTTAAACCCGCATCTGAGGAATCAGTAGATAACCCCTCGGCCTGGCTGAGGGCTGCAAGGGTGCGGGATGGCACGCAGAATGGGGCTTCGTGTATCCGGGGCGGCTGTACTAGGCCTGTTGCTCGTCGGTTTATCTCTGCCTGTCCACGGCCAGGACATTCGAAGTGTGGTTGAGCCGCACGCGCGGATATTCCCGTCCGTTGGCCCCGGCGTGACTGCCCTCAAGCGCGATTCCGCCGGACGCTATTACATTCTCGCCAAGCCCGCGACGGTGATTTCGATCTACGACGGCGAGGGAAACCCGATCGGCCAGATTCCGAACGCACGCTCCCGCGGCGCCGTGATCCGCTATGCAGTGGACATGGATTTCGGCCCAAGCGGGAACCTGTTCGTCGCGGACCGCGGTGCGAATGCGATCGAAATCTTCAGCCCGGATGGCTCGCTCGTGGCCAAAGTTCCGGTAGTCGCGCCGACTTCGGTCGTCGCGCTCTCCGGAGGCCAGTTTGCCGTCACCTCTTTGACGTCGAACCACCTCGTGCAAATCATCGACGAGCACGGCAAGGTGATTCGCAGCTTCGGCGATCCTCAATACATCACCGAAGACGAGGCCGGCAACGACCGCGTGATCGACTGGGGCAAAATCACGGGTGATTCGGCCGGCGGGCTATACTTCGCATTCACGTCGCTGCCCCAGCCGACGGTGCGAAAGTACGACCGCTACGGCTACGTGACCTACGAGACGGCTCTCCCCGATAATTTCTTTCAAGCTCCTGACACAGGACCGCGCGATCGAGTCGAGGTGGGCTTGAATGTGACCGAGTTGGGACTGTCGGAGCGGACGGGCGCTTGGGTCAGCCTGGGCTCGTCCGGTGACGTTAAATTCGGCGGAGGCGTGGGCATGGGCCTGAACCAGGTGTTCGCCTCCGGCGGGGATTATGGACGACGCTACGGGCAGCCAGGCTCGTGGCAATCCAATTTCGGAGGCGTGCCCTACAATTTCGGCAACAGCTCTCTGGGCGGAACGGTTTCGGGTCAGCTCTCGCCGCAGGGCGCGCAATTTCATGTCGGCATGGGCACGATGTCGGGCGCTTCGGGTGGAGGGCGAGGCCGCGGTGGCGCGGCCGCCGGTGGATCGTTCTCGGATCAATCGACGAATCCGGGAGGCGGTGTGTTGCAGTTTTTCGGCGCAGGCAATTCCTTTGCGGCAACGCAAGACGACTCCGGCAGTGAACCATCGTTCACCGCGCAGGACCTTACGCTCGACGCGAGTTCGGCAAACGATGTCTTCGGATCGCTCGACGCGAATGGGAATCCGGTGCCGCCGGGGCTGGGCATTCAGCCGGTGTTCGGTTCGCCGGGAGCTTTCAGCGCGTGGTCAATCTACAATGCTCGAGACTTTCGGCCGCGAGGCGGTGCTGGGCCGGGTGGACCGGGCTCGGGTGGTCCGGGTTCAGGTGGTCCACGCGCAGGTGGCTCGGCCAGCCTGAATACAGGCAGCCCGTTTACCGCCGGCAGCGGTGCCGGCGGCGGATCGGCCGGAATCGAGCCACGCGCCCGCTTTTTTCCTCATGGGCGCTTTGGATCCGGGCTCACGACGATCACCGCAACCGCGCGAGTGAATCTCGGCGACCTTGGGGCGCGTTCCGAAGACAAGCCGCAGATCACGGCGGTGAGCGTGGATCCATCGACGCAAGAAATGTGGGCCGCCATCGGCGATACGTTGGTGGGCTTCAGCAAAGATGGTAATCCGATTGGCGTCTACTACCTCACGATGGCGGGCGGAGCGCCCTTGAAGCCCTCGGCGGTGCTGGTCGAGCCGGATCGCTTCATCGTGGCGGCCGATCCCTGGGGAATATTCGAATTCGACCGTCCTGACCGTTCGCGGTCGGTCAACCATTCCGCGCCCGCAGCGACTCAACTCAGCGTTCAGCCAGAGGTGATTTCACCGAAGCAATAGACGTTCTTCAGCCGGGGAATTCCGCGGGGGTCTCCTCGAACGGCTACTGCGCCGTTTTCGCCACGCCCTCGAGCGGATCTCCGATCAGGCAGGCGGACTTCCACTCATCCATGAAGACCGCGCCCATCTTCTCGTAAAAGTCGATCGCGGGCTTGTTCCAATCGAGGACCTCCCAGCGCATGCAGAAGTAACCTTCCCGCCATGCAATTCCCGCTACGTGCGAGAGCAGCGCCGTGCCGATCCCGTGCTGTCGCAGGTGCGGGCGCACGAAAAGATCGTCCAGGAATAGCCCGGCCCGCCCTTGAAACGTCGAATAGAACTCGAAAAAAAGCGCGTATCCGGCGGGCTCTCCGTTCCATTCGGCGATGACCGCGCGGAATTTCGGATGCGTGCCGAAGCCGTCGCGAGCGATGTCTTCTTCGAGGACGCTGGCTTCGTTTGCGAGCTTGTCGTATTCCGCGAGTTCGTGGATCAGAGCAGTGAGCAGCGCAGCATCATTGGCCGTGGCTGGCCGGATCGTCATCATGGGCAATCCAATCCAGGATATGAGGATTCAAGCGGTGCCCATTATACGGCACGAATGGGCGGCGCCGGCGTGAAAGCGTCTGGATGAATCGGCTAACCGCCGGCGATGGCCCCGATGATCATGAAAGGCTCCGCCCCTCGGACAACCGCATCGGGCAGCGGCGTATCCGGCGGCTCGAGCGACAAATCTTCCTGGCAGGCGAAGAAGCGGAGAAATGGACGGCGCTGGAGCGTGACGTGATCGCGAATCGTGCCGCGCAACACGGGGTACTGCGCCTCCAGGGCATCGAGCACGGAACGCAGCGTCGCTTGTCCCTGCACGTCGACGGTTACCTCGCCGTCGACGCGCGCCAGCGTCCGCAGATGCGCCGGAAGTATGACTTGGATCATGGCACCTCAATCACGCGATCGTCTGCACCTCCACAGATAGCACGGCCGGAAGGTCGTGGACAATAGGCGCCCAGGAATCGCCCGCGTCGGCGGAGCAATACACCTGCCCGCCCGTGGTGCCGAAATAGACGCCGCAGGAATCGAGTGAATCGACGGCCATCGCATCGCGCAGCACGTTTACGTAGCAGTCGCTCTGCGGCAGGCCTTTCGTCAACGGCTCCCACTCGTTTCCGCCGCTCCGGCTGCGGTAGACGCGCAGCTTGCCGTCGATCGGGAAGTGTTCGCCGTCGCTCTTGATCGGCACAACGTAGATGGTCTCCGGTTCGTGCGCGTGGACGTCGATCACGAATCCGAAATCGGTCGGCAGATTGCCGCTTACCTCTTGCCACAAATCTCCCGCATTGTCGCTGCGCATCACGTCCCAGTGCTTCTGCATGAAGAGCACGCCGGGGCGCGAGGGGTGCATCGCGATCCGGTGAACGCAGTGGCCAATCTCCGCATTCGGGTCGGGGATATATTGCGACCTCAAACCCTGATTGATCGGCTTCCATGTTTTGCCGCCGTCGTCGGTGCGGAAGGCGCCCGCCGCCGAAATCGCGATGAACATCCTCTGCGGATTGCTCCGGTCGAGGACGATCGTGTGCAGGCACATCCCGCCCGCGCCCGGCTGCCATTTCGGTCCCGTGCCGTGCCCGCGCAGCCCGGAAACTTCGTGCCAGGACTTCGCGCCGTCGGTCGACTTGAAGAGCGCCGCATCTTCGACGCCGGCGTAGACCGTCTCCGCCTCGGTGAGCGAAGGCTCCAGATGCCAGACGCGCTTGAACTCCCACGGGTGTTGCGTACCGTCGTACCACTGATGCGTCGTGAGCGGTTTGCCGGTCTCGGCAGAAACGTCGTAAACGAATTTGTTGCTCGCGCCGGCTGGCATGCTCCCTGGCGTCGGCATCGCTTCGCCTCCCGGCGTCTCCCAAGTCTTGCCGCCGTCGCTCGAACGCTGGATCACCTGGCCGAACCACCCGCTCGTCTGAGAAGCGTACAACCGGTTCGGGTCAACCGGCGATCCCTTCATGTGATAGATTTCCCAGCCCGCGAAATGCGGACCGCTCACGTCCCACTTTTCGCGCTTTCCGTCCGACGTAAGAATGAACGCGCCCTTGCGCGTGCCAACGAGTACTCGCACTTTGCTCATCTCTTGCTCCTCCCTCACGGGGCATGAATTTAGTTACGCGGCCAGACGGTTTCCTCTGCTTCGGGTTTGGGATTCCACGGCTTTCGGCGCTGCGATCGAAAATTTCTCAAGTTTTTCACCGGTTGGCGTCGAATCTGGGCAGCAACGGCGTAGGGTCTCGCTCAAGCCACCGCCGTCTGGTCTCCGCGAGCACGGCCTCGCGATTCTTCGCCATGTTGTCGATCACCGCGCACGGCGCCGCAGTCTCTTCGTGTCGCGACGCCCAGACCAGCAGCTCCAGCATCACCGGAGCGAGATCGATCCCCTTTTCCGTGAGGCGATAATTTAGTCTGCGGCCGTCATTCTCGTCCGCCTCCACCATGATGATGCCGCCCGCTTCGAGCTTTCTTAGACGGTCCGCCAGCACATTCGTCGCGATTCCTTCGCCCGCTTCCTGAAATTCCTTGAACGTCCGGTACGCGCGCACCATCAGATCGCGAATGATCAGCAGCGACCAGCGATCCCCAAACCTCTCAAGCGACAGGCTTACTGGGCAACCGGATCGCGGCGTTGACCTGCGTCTTCCTGGCACAGCGCGGCAAAATATCAATATGACTTGCATAATGCAAGCGATATTTCGTGGAGCCGTTGGCGCTCGGCGAAGGACCGTTGAGTGGCTTAGCGGAGGCCAACGCTTGCGGCAAGCAACGCAAACGCGACAACTAATCCGCATGTCCTCCACCAATGGAGCACATCCCAACGATGCTCCTGCGCGCTCCAGTCGCCAGGAAGCGACCCCGGCGTCCACTTCGCGATCCGGTTGTTGATGGGGACCGGACCGACTAGCGAAAAAACCACCGCGAACACTTGGATGGCGAAAGCGGCCGCAGATAGGCGCCACGCAGACTCGCCCAGATGCCCGAAAGGCAGCAGCAACAGAAGGTTCAGTAAGGTCGACGCTGGCATCCAGAATGGCATCACGCGGCCGAGCAATGCCGCGAGCGACGAACGCACGGGTATGTGTATTTCCAACGGCTGTCTCTTGAGTAGCGGGTGGGCGAAAGCTGCTACGTTTAACTCGCTTCCACACATCAGGCCAAGCACAAGCACGGCTAAAATCTGCAGAGCCATAGGGCACCCCGTTTCTTTGATGTGAGAGCACTTCGAGACGGCGCGCGGCGCAATTCGTCGCCAGCAAACTGATCCAAGCCTGCGGCGAGCGTTAGCGGTTTGGCTTTGATTGTTGCCGCGCCCTTTCGGCCGCCGCTCGATGCCCGCCTTCCCCTGGCCCGACTGGAAGCTGCCACAACTATGTCAGCGCCGGCCAAACGGCTTGGGCGCGAACTGCGCAGCGAAGCCGTGGTTGACACCCCAACACGGCGCCAGTAAGATTCCCGGTCAGTTGGGGGTTGCGTCGTGTGATCCCCGCGTATACCCTTCGGGCCGGAGACCAACCTATGACCAGAACTCTGTGGGCCATTCTCACTGTCGCTCTCCTCGTGTCGATTTCAACCCTGCACTCGAGCGCGCAAGATCAGACTCCACCGCCGCCGGGCACGCCGACCACCGCAACGGCCGCGCCGGGCGCCACTCCTGCGGCCCCTCAGGGGCGCAAGAAGCGCGTCGCCATTTTCGACTTCGATTACGCCACCGTGCAGACGGCTTCGGCTGCCGCATTCGGCACCAACGTGGACGTGGGCAAGGGCATCACCGATCTTCTCGTGAAGTATCTCGTGCAGGATGGCACCTACTCCGTGATCGAACGCCAGGTGCTCGACAAGATCATGGCCGAGCAGAATTTTTCGAATAGCGACCGCGCCAATCCCAATTCGGCGGCCAAAATCGGCCAGTTGCTCGGCGTAGACGCCATCATCGTCGGCGCCGTCACGCAGTTCGGCAACGACACCAAGAACACCAACGTCGGCGGCGGTGGCGGCGGCTTTGGCGGCTTCGGAATCGGCGGAATTCACCACTCCAATACCAAGGCGATCGTGAATATCGATGCCCGCATCGTGAATATCGACACCGCCGAAATTCTCGGCGTCGCCGAAGGACATGGCGAGTCCTCGCGATCCAGCACCGGACTGCTGGGCGGCGGCGGCAATTGGCACGGTTGGGGCGGCGGAGCGGTCGATTTCGGCAGCAGCGACTTTCAGCAGACGATTCTCGGCGAGGCTGTGAAGGCGTCCGTCGCGCAGCTAAGCGCCGGGCTGATTGCCGATAATACGAAAATATCAGTCCGGACGATCGTCGTCTCCGGGCTCGTCGCATCGGTCGATGGCGGTCAGATCGTTTTGAACGTCGGCGCGAAGGCGGGCCTGAAGGTGGGCGACCAGCTCTCCGTCGAACGCGTTACCAAGGAAATCAAAGACCCGGCCACAGGCCAGGTGATCCGCCGCCTCGCCACTCCGGTCGGCGTGGTGCGCGTCACCGACGTGGACGATATTTCCGCGATCGCCGCGCCCGTCTCCGGCGCGGGATTCAAGGTGGGCGATGCGGTGAAGACGGTCACTCAGTAAGTATTGGTACGCGGAAGATTGCCGGGCGCCGCAATTCCAACGCGCCCGGCATTTTCATTTTGGTCGCTTATTCCGTCGTCCATTCCATCGGAAGCCCGACGTAGTTTTCAGCGAGCGTCTGCGAGGCCGCCCGCGAACTCGTCACATAGTCGAGCTCGGCGAGCTGCCGCCGCTGGTCGAACGCGTTGTCCGTGTCGAAGAGGTGAAGCATCGAAGTCATCCACCAGGAAAATCGCTGCACTTTCCATACGCGCCGCAGGCAGGTCCTCGAATAACTCGCGAGCAAATCCTTCTTCCCCGAGCCGTAAAATTCCGCCAGCGCCCGCGCCAGCACGCGGATGTCCGTCACCGCCAGGTTGAGTCCCTTCGCTCCCGTCGGCGGCACGATGTGTGCCGCATCGCCCGCGAGAAAGAGCCGCCCGTGCTGCATCGGCTCCGTCACGAAGCTGCGCATGCCCGTCACGCCCTTCTGCAGAATCGGCCCTTCGGTGAGTTTCCACTTGCCGTCCGCCGTGGCCAGCCGCTTGTGAAGCTCATCCCAGATGCGGGCGTCGGACCATTGCTTGATGTCCTCGTCCGGAGCGCACTGCACGTAGAGCCGGCTGATCTCAGGCGAGCGCATGCTCAGCAACGCGAAGCCGCGCTCGTTGTATGCGTAGATAAGCTCATCTGAAGAAGGCGGTGCTTCCGCGAGAATTCCCAGCCACCCGAAGGGATAAATCCGGTCGTACAGGGTCAGCGCGCCTTCCGGAATCGAAGGCCGGCAAACTCCGTGGAAGCCGTCGCATCCCGCGATGAAATCGCAGGCCACTTCTTCCTCTTTGCCGGCCGCGCGAAATCGGATTTTCGGACGCGCCTCGCGTCCGCCGTCGCCGAAATCGTGCACGCTCACGCCCTCGGATTCATAGAAAATTCGTCCACCTGCCGCCAGCCGCGCGTTGACGAGATCGGCAACCACTTTGTTTTGCGGGTAGATGATCACCGAGCGGCCGCCGGCCAGCTCGTTGAAGTCGATGTGGTGCGTCGTTCCGCCAAAGCGCAGGTAAATTCCGTGATGGACCAGGCCTTCACGCTTCAGCCGCGCGCCCACTCCCGTTTCCACCAGCAGATCGGCCGTGCCCTGTTCGAGCAGGCCGGCGCGCACTCGTTCCTCCACGTATTGCCGGCTCCGCGCCTCCACCACCACCGATTCAATCCCCTGCAAGTGCAACAGATGCGAAAGCAGCAATCCCGCAGGCCCCGCGCCGACGATTCCCACCTGTGTCCGTATCATGTCGCCGCCCATTCTATATTCATCTTGCAAAGTGAGGGGATCAAACTAGAATGCTGGCACGTTTGCCGCCGGCACCCGCCGATTTGGGCGGCGGGTCCAGCAACTCGATGCGCGCCGCTTGCGCGATAGCATTGCGCCGCGGCTCGGCGACCGTGCGTTTTTTGGGGGAGGCTTGCAGTGGCCAAAAAGCCCGGATTCTATGGCTGGAAGCTGGTGGCCGTGCTTTCCTCTCTCGATTTTCTGAATCTTGGCTTGCCGGTGTATGGCGGCACCGTGATCAATAGCTACATGCTGCGCGAGATTCCGATGAGCCGCAGCACGCTGGGCTTCGGGTTCACGCTGCTCAATCTCTTCGTCGGATTGCCCGCCACGCTCGTGGCGATTTCGATCCTGAAACTGGGAATTCGCGCCACGTACTTGATCGGGTCCGCGCTGATCTGTCTCGGCTCTCTTTTCCTGGCGTTTTTCGCCACGAAGCCCTGGCATTTCCTGCTCGGTTTCGGCGCGATCAATGGAATCGGCGTCTGTTTTGGCGACATCGTCCCCGGCACCACGGCCGTGGCGCGCTGGTTCAAGCGCTACCGCGGCCGGGCCACCGCACTCGTGCTGAGCGGCTCCGGCATTTCCGGCTTCCTCGCCGCGCCATTCATGGATCGGCTGATTCGAATCGGCGGCGGCAACTGGCGGCTGGGCTGGGAGGTCATCGCGGCGATCGCGATTGTGGGCGGAATTCTCGCGGCCGTTTTCATCAAGGAGCGCCCCGAGGATTTGGGGCAGCTCGCCGACGGAGAGCCGGAAGAGGAAAATCCAGCCCAGCCGGCGCAGCCGCAAGTCGCCCGCGAGTCCCGCGAGCTCATCACAACGCATATGTGGACGCCGTCGGAGGCCTACCACACGCGCGCGTATTGGCTGATCGTGATCGGCGGCCTCGCCACGCAGTTTCCGTTTTTCTTCTTCACGGCGCACTGGATTCTCCATTTGCAAGGTGCGGGAATCTCGTCAAGCGACGCAGCCTTCGCCATGGGCCTCTTCACGATTTCCTGCATCGCCGGCAGGCTGATCGGCGGCTGGCTGATGGATACGATGACGGCGCGCTACGCCTTCATGATCGGTCTCTGCTGCTATGTGGTGGGCTCGTTGGCCGCATTGAGAATTGGGCCGGATTCGCTGATGATCGCCGATGCGGCCGCGGTTTTGTACGGCCTGGCCATCGGCTGGACGTTCATTTGCATGACGACCTGCGTGGCCCACTTCTATGGTCCCGCTGCGTTCCCAAAGCTCGCGGGAATGATGGTCCTGTTGACGTCTTGCGGCGCGTCGCCCGCCGGCCTGATCGGCGGCAGGATTTTCGACGTGTATGGCAGCTACGCGCGCGCGTTTGAACTCAACATTCTGATCGCTGCCGTTGGTATCATCGCCATGGCTTTTGCGACGCTGCCGCGTCCCCGCGACGCGCGCGTCGCCGTAGCACAGGCCGCATAGATTTAAGTTGGCAGAGCCGCATCTAGAGGAGACACCGAGTGTCGAATAAACGCGCATTCTACGGCTGGAACCTGGTCGCTGTGCTTTTCTGGCTCGATTTCATCAACATGGGTTTCCCGTATTACGGCGGCAGCGTGATCATCAACGATTTCATGATTCACGACATCACCATGAGCGGCAGCACGCGGGGATGGGGCTTCACGCTGCTCAACATTTTCGTGGGCGTAGCGGCGGTGGTGGTGGCGATCTCGATCGTGAAGATCGGGCTGCGCGCCACCTTCGCGCTGGGTTCGGCCATCATCTGCCTCGGAGCGCTCTATCTCGGGATGTTCGCCACGAAACCCTGGGAATATCTCCTGACGTTCGGCGTGGTGATCGGCACGGGCATCAGCTTCGCGACTCTGGTTCCCGCGTTCACGGCCGTGGCGCGCTGGTTCCGGAAATATCGCGGGCGCGCGAATGGGATCGCGGTTTCAGCTTCGGGATTCGCCGGGCTGGCCGCGCCCTTGCTCGGCAAGGTGATTCGGGCGCACGGGAATAATTGGCGGATGGGATGGTTCATCGTGGCGGGCGCGGTGGTAGTGGCCGGCCTTCTCGCGCTGCTCTTCGTAAGGGAGAGTCCGGAATCGATGGGACAGACGGTGGATGGGATTCCGCCGGAACAGCAGAACCAAGCCACGCGCACCGATGCGCTGGCCACGAAACATCCGTGGTCCACGTCGCAGGCTTATGGAACGGTGGCATACTGGCTGATCGCGATCGCAGGCATCGTCTCGACGTTTCCATTTTTCCTGTTTGTGGCGCATTGGACGAGGCGCTTGATCGGAGTCGGGTTCAACGCCTCCGATGCGGAATTGGCTCTGGGCTTCCTGACGATCGGAACGCTGCTCGGGCGGTGGCTTGGCGGGCTGCTGATGGACTACATCAACGCGCGTCTGGCGTTCGTGCTCGGATTGGCGGTCTACTTTGTCGGCTCGTATCTGGCGATCGCGGCAATGCCGGGAGGGTTGTGGATGGCCTATCTGGCGGCGTTGCTCAATGGCGCGGCCTATGGCTGGGCATTCACCTGCGTCGGCACCATGGTGGCCCACTATTACGGGCCGGGAGCGTTTCCGAAGCTCTACGGGACGATGACGCTGCTGGTCTCATTCTGCGCTTCGCCGGCCGGGGCGGTCGGTGGATGGATCTTCGACCACTACAAGAGTTATACGCCCGCCTTCGAATTGAACGCCGTGTTGGCGGCCGTGGGCATCGTCGCGATCGTGTTTGCAGCCATGCCGAAACCGAGCAGCGAGGCAGGCGCGCCCGTGCTGCAGCAGGAGGCGGCCCGATGATTCGCCGCCGCGAGATTCTGAAATCGTCTCTGGTCGGCTGTGGCGCCGCGCTCGCCGGCGGCTCTTTGCGTTCGCTGCTTGCGGAGTCCGCGGGCCCGGTGGTCGAAACGAATCTCGGCAAGCTTCGCGGCGTTTCGAGCAATGGCGTTTATTCGTTCAAAGGCGTGCCCTACGGCGCTTCCACCGACGGCTCGATGCGCTTCATGCCGCCCGTGAAGCCCGCGTCGTGGACCGGCGTCCGCGATGCCATCAACCTCGGCCCGCTTGCGCCGCAGATACTGTCGAGCGCCGCGGGCGGCTCGGACATTCGCAAGGCCATGGGCGATATCTTCGGCCCCGGCGAAATCAGCGAGAATTGCCTCGTCCTCAACGTCTGGACGCCGAGCCTGCATCGCGGCAAGCGCCCGGTAATGGTCTGGCTGCATGGGGGCGGGTTCACCGGCGGGTCGGATGGGGCGCCCACGTACGACGGCACGAATCTCGCCCACAAGCGCGATGTGGTCGTCGTCGGGCTCAATCATCGGCTGAACGTTTTCGGCTACCTCTATCTCGCTGAACTCGGTGGCGCGAAATACGCGGATTCCGGCAACGTCGGCATGCTCGATATCGTTCTCGCGCTCGAGTGGGTCCGCGACAACATCGCTCGTTTCGGCGGCGATCCCGCGAACGTCACGATCTTCGGCGAGTCGGGCGGCGGCGCGAAAGTCAGCACGCTGATGGCGATGCCGCCGGCGAAGGGGCTCTTCCATAAAGCGGTCGTCGAGAGCGGTTCGATGCTGAAGGCCACGTCGCGCGAAGACGCGAACAAATCCGCGGAGAAATTCGTCGCGAAGCTTGGCATCACACCCGATCGCATCGACGAGTTGCAGAAGCTGCCGATGGAAAAATTGCTGGACGCGATGCGCTCGCTTACCGGGCCCAATTCGATCCGCCTCGGGCCCGTTGTCGACGGCCGCTCCTTGCCGCGCAATCCCTTCGATCCCGATGCGCCCGCGCAATCGGCAAACGTCCCGATGCTGATCGGCACCAACGGCACCGAATCCACGCTCCTGCTCGGCCTCGGCGATCCCGCGCTCTTTTCTCTGAACGAAGCGGACATGCGCTCGCGCCTCAAATCCTATCTCCACCTCGACGATCCCGCGAAGCTCGATGGCATCATCGCGACGTATCAGAAAGATCGCCCCGGCGCGTCGCCCAGCGAAATCTACTTCGCCGTCACCACCGATCGCATGATGCGCATGAACGCCATCACGCAGGCCGAGCGCAAGGTCGCGCAGGGCGCCGCGCCCGCCTACATGTACATTTTCGCCTGGCGGACGCCGGTCCTCGGCGGCAAGCTGATGTCGCCGCACGGGATCGAGTTGGCATTCGTCTTCGACAACACGGACAAAACGGTGGGACTGAACGGCTCGGCGCCCGATGTCGCGGTGCTCGCCGACAAAGTGAGCGCGGCCTGGGCCGCCTTCGCGCATACCGGCAATCCCGGCACCAGCGCGCTGCCGCACTGGCCCGCCTACGACACGCAGTCTCGCGCCACCATGGTCTTCAACGACGAATGCAAGCTCGAGAATGATCCCGGCCGCGCCGAGCGCCTCGCGCTCAGCGCGCTGCCGCCCGGCGGCATCATGTAGCGCCCTTCATTTCGACGGCGTCCTGTAGCTCAATGGGCTGCCGGAATTCTTTACGACGGGACAATCGCGAATCCGATTGACGGTGGCGCCATTTGTCGCTATCATGAGCGACAGAATGGTAGACGAACTCAGAGCCGTTGTGACCGAGTTGGGCGGGTCGCAGACGTTCGGGCGCAGGGTTGCGAGTGCTAGCGACTTGCGTGAAGCGATTCGCGAGGGCTTTCCCCCGGCCGTTGTACCGGAGCTGATGCGTGCTTCCGGCCTGACCCTGAAAGAAGTCGCGGCCGCGCTTGATCTTTCGCCACGAAGTCTGCAGCGACGCCATCACGGGGGCCGGCTCGCCCCTTACGAATCCGACCGGCTGTATCGCCTCGCCCGCATCGTGGCCCTTGCCAACGACTGCCTGGGCGACCATGGCCGGGCGATGCGCTGGCTGAAGCGTCCCAATAGAGCGCTGGGCGGCCTCGCCCCGCTTGCGGCAATTGATACGGAACCAGGAGCGCGCCAGGTGGAAAACGTTCTGGGGCGCATCGCGTACGGCGGGATTGGTTGATCTCGTTCTACCGGGTGCTGCGGAGGACCTACGCGCGTGCGCCGTTTGACGGCGAAGGAGCCTATCGCTACGGCGGACGCTGGTCGAGTCCCGGAACGCGCCTCAGCTACGCCTCCGAACATCAATCGCTCGCCATGCTCGAGTATTTCGTCCACCTGGACCAGGACGATCCTCCGTCTGATCTGGTGCTAGCCGTGGCGGACGTGCCCGAGGACTTGATCGCGGAAAGCGTCTCCGTGAGTGAACTTCCTCCAAATTGGCGCGAGTATCCGCCGCCGCTTCAGCTCGCTGCCTGGGGTGACGAGTTCGTGCGGAAGGGAACGCGCTGCGTGCTGCTCGTCCCATCCGTTCTCGCGCCCGGCGAAAGGAATTGCCTGATCAATCCGGCGCATCCCGCCTTCGGCAAAATCGCGATCCGGGATCCCGAGCCGCTTGCCTACGACCCGCGAATGTTCGGGAGGGCGCGCCATTCGAAACGCACGCGACGTCGCTCCGGGCGTTTATAGCTGGATTTTCGAGAAGAAGTAGCTCCCCACGCCAAGCAGAATCGCGGTCAGGAGCGTCACCACGATCAGATCGGTCGTCACGCCGTAGGCGAACATCGCGCTGCACGATCCGCGCAGCCCGTCCACGCCGTAGCTCAGCGGATTCAGCCGCAACCCGATCTGCAGCACCTTCGGCAGGCCGTTCGCCGAAAAAATCGCGCCGGAAAAAAAGAAAATCGGCATGATCAGAAAATTGATGATCAGCGGAAATCCCTGCATGTCTCGCAGCACGGAGCCGAAAACGGTCCCGATGCCTGCGAAGAGCAGCGAGATCATGAACATGAAGACGATCGCCAGCGGAAGATAGGGCGAGGGATCGATCCGAAAACCGGCAATCAGGCAGATCACGAAGACGACGATCCCCTGCGCCATGGCCACGAGCGCGCCGCCCAGCATTCTGCCAAACACGATCTCGAGCCGCGAGACCGGCGCCACCAGCGTTTCCTTCAGGAATCCGAACTGCCGGTCCCAGATGATTTCGATTCCTGAAAACACGGCGTTGAAGAGAATCGCCATCGAGATGATTCCCGGCGAGAGGAAGTCGATGTAATTCCCGCCGCCGGCTTTGGCGAACATCGCCTTGAATCCGAATCCCAGCGCCACGAGAAACAGGATCGGCTGCCCGAGCGAACCGATGATGCGCGCAGGCGACCGGATGTAGCGCTTCAATTGCCGCACGCAAAGAATGTAGATCGCTTTCATCGCCGCCCTCCTCCTCGCCACGCGCGTCCCATCATGCGCATCCGGTCGGTCGCGTTTGCTTCTTCTTCGCGAATGGCGTGCCCCGTGAGCGCAATGAACGCGTCCTCCAGATTTTGGCATCCGGTGCGCTCTTTCAGCTCGCCGGGAGAACCCTGCGCCACGATTTTGCCGTGGTCGATCACGGCTACGTTGTTCGCCACACGGTCGGCCTCGTCCATATAGTGCGTGGTGAAAAAAACCGTCACGCCTTCGTCCTTGCTCAGCTGCTGGATGTATCCCCAGATGTGATTCCGCGTCTGCGGATCGAGCCCGATGGTCGGCTCGTCGAGAAAAAGAATGCGCGGCTTGTGCAGCAGCGCGCGCGCCACCTCCAGCCGCCGCTTCATCCCGCCCGAATATTCCTTCACGAGATTCTTCTTGCGATCGCCCAGCCCCACGAAATCGATCAGCATGTCGATGCGCTGCTTCCGTTCGCTGCCCGGAACGCCGTAAAGAATCCCGTGCAGGTCCATGTTCTCGTATGCGGTCAGCTCGTCGTCGAGGCTCGGGTCCTGAAACACGATGCCGAACGAGCGCCGCACCTGCTTCTGGTCGCGCGTCGGATCGTGCCCGTTCACCAGGATCTTGCCGCTCGTCGGATCGAGCACGGTCGTCAGCATCTTGATCGTCGTGGTTTTCCCCGCGCCGTTCGGGCCGAGGAATCCGAAAATCACCCCTTCGGGCACCGTGAACGAGATGTGATTCACCGCGCAGAATTGCCCGTAATTTTTCACGAGGTCGTGCACTGAGATCATTTCGCCCATTCGTGTTTTCCCATGGCCTGAATTGGCCCACCCGGAGGCGACACAGAATACGATGTATCCGCACGCGCGGGCAATTGGTTATAACGGTCCGCCAAGGCCGAAAGTTACGCCCCCAATAGCGCAGTTTTCCCTTGCATTCCCCGGCCCGTCGGCGCGCGTCATTCTGAGGCCGCCTTCCGGCCGAAGAATCTCTCTTCGCCTGTGGCGTCGCCGGATCGTCACCAGGATAGCGCCCGAAAGAGCGTGGACATTTGCTCCACCGGATATATATTCGCACGAGCATTCTTGGCAGAATCTCAGGGGAGGCTCGCAGCAGTGACCACCGTTCGAGAAGCCACGTACGAAGTGCTCCGCGACCTCGGGATGACCACGATCTTCGGCAATCCCGGCTCGAGCGAGCTGCCTTTCCTCAAGGACATGCCTCCCGATTTCCACTATGTCCTCGGCCTGCACGAGCGCGTCGCCGCCGGAATGGCGCTCGGCTATGCCCTGGGGCGCAACGAAGCCGCCTTCGTCAATCTCCACTCGATCGCCAGCGCGGGCAATGGCCTTTCCGCCCTCATTGACGCGCAACTCCTCGAGGCGCCGCTCGTCGTCACCACGGGCCAGCAGGACCGCCGCCAGATTCTCGGCGAGCCTTTCCTCGTCAGCCGCGCGGCCGAGGTCGTGAAGCCGTACGTGAAATGGGCGTACGAGCCGCTGCTGCCCGAAGACGTTCCCGCCGCAATCGCGCGCGCCTATCACCTGGCGATGCTGCCGCCGCGCGGCCCCGTTTTCCTCTCGATCCCGATGGACGATTGGAATAAGCCCAGCCGGCCGGTTGTCGCGCGCAAAGTGAGCCAATCGGTCTCGCCCGATCCCGAGCTTCTCGACGAAGTCGTCCGCGCGATCGATTCGAGCCGCAATCTCGCTCTCGTCGCGGGCTCGCAGATCGAACAGGATGGTGCATTCCGCGATGTCGTCGCGCTTGCCGAACGCCTCAACGCGGACGTCTTCGCCGAACCCATCGCCTCTCGCTGGGCGTTTCCGCGCAGCCATCGCCTGTTTCGCGGTGGCCTGCTGCCCGCGCAGAGGCCGCTCGCCGAGCAGCTCTCGGGCTACGACACGGTCGTCGTCCTAGGCGCGCCCGTCTTCTTGTATTACGCCTACGTCCCCGGCGACGCTATCACGCCCGGCACCAAGCTCTATCAGATTACGAATTCCACGCGCGACGCTTCCGCCGCGCTTGCGGGAACCGGCATTGTCGGCAACGTCTCGGTCGCCGCGAAATACATCGCCGCGCGCGTGAAACCCGTCGAGCGCAGTGTGGTGCCCTGCCCGAAACCGCCCGAGCCGCGCCCCGAATATCCGATCGCGACCGCGTATCTCTTCTGGACGCTCAACAAACTGCTTCCGCGTGATGCAATCCTTTCCGAGGAGTGCCCTTCGTCGAAGGGCGATCTCGACCGCTACATCCAGCGCGACGAGCCAGGCTCATTTTATTCCGTGCGCAGCGGAATTCTCGGCTTCGGCCTTCCCGCCGCTGTTGGCTTGCAGCTCGCGCATCCAAATCGCCGCGTCGTGTGCCCCGTCGGCGATGGCTCCGCCCAGTATTCGATTCAAGCGCTGTGGTCCGCCGTGCAGCAGAAAGCGCCCGTCATTTTTCTCGTCGTCCGCAACGGGAATTACTCGGCGCTGAAGGGTTTCCGCGATTTCACGCAGGTAGGCAAAAATGTCCCCGGCATCGACATCCCCGGCATCGACGCCGTGAAAATCGCGCAGGGCTACGGCATGGCCGCGCGCGAAGTCGACCGCGCCGAGGATCTCGAGCCGGCTCTGAAAGCCGCGCTCGCCTCGAAGGAACCGTGCCTCATCAGTGTAAACGTCGCCCAGGGCGGCCAAAAAACGATGGGCATGGACCAGTCCGTAAACCCGCCCAACTACGGCTAATCGAATCAACTGAGTAGCTTGTCATCCCGAACGAAGTGAGGGATCTGTTCTTTTACCGAATTCGCGAAAACTCTGCCTATGCAGCTAGGCCTTCGCGCTGGACGCTTTCCGCTTCTCAATCTCTTCCATCGCAATATGAAATCCCGTGTTCGCCACCGGCACGCCGGCGTAAATCGCCGCCTGCAGCAGCAGCTCCTTCAAATCGCATGGCTCGAACCCATGCTCGAGCGCCGCGTGCACGTGCATCCGAAATTCTTCCCAGCGCCCGAGCGATGCCATCATCACAAGAACCAGCATTCGCCGCGTCCGCCGGTCGAGCCCCGGGCGCGTCCAGATCGTGCCCCACGCATAGCGCGCGATCAGCTCCTGGAATTCGCGATTGAAATCGGTGGTCGCCGCGATCGAACGGTTCACGTGCCCATTGCCCAGCACGGCCCGCCGCACGGCAAAGCCCTCGTCGATGGGATCGATGTAGTGGCCTGGCGCCGCCTTGGGATGCAGATCGTAGATCGCCGCCGTAAAAGATCGCGGGCGCTCGACGTTGGACAGGTGCGCCGCCGGCAGACGCACTACGCGCGCCCCCGGAATTTCGCGCGCCAGGACTTCGCCATGTCCCACCCACGGTGTCGATACGTCGCGGTCGCCGACGATCACGAGCGTCGGCATGCGAATCTTTGCGAGCAGCGCCGAATGATCCATGTCGCGAATGGCCGCACAGCACCCGGCGTATCCCACTGCGTCGGTTCCCAGAATCACCGCGCGGATCGAGCTCGCGTAGACGTTTCCTTCGGCCAGCGTCTCGGCTGAAAAGAATCGCTGCATCGCGCCATCCGCAATCGCGGACATGCCGCCTTCGAGCACCATGCGCCGCCGCTCGTCCCAGAATGATTTCGGCCCGATATGCGAAGACGTATTCGCCAGAATCAGTCCGGTGAGCCGCTCCCCCGCGTTTGCGCCGAGCCACTGCCCGATCATCCCGCCGAGCGAAAGCCCGCAAAATGCGAACTTCGAAATCCCCAGCGCATCCGCCAGCCCGAGCGCGTCGCGCCCCAGCATCTCGATGGAATAATCGCCCTGCGGCGCATCCGATGCGCCGTGTCCGCGCGTGTCGTAGCGCAACACCTGAAAATGCTGCAGCAGGTCGGGCACTTGCTGCGCCCACAGGCTCAGGTCGCATCCGATGGAATGCGAGAGCACGATCACCGGCCGATTGGCATTGCCCTCGAGCCGGTAGAAAATCCGCGTGTTGTCGACCGTCGCGAAGGGCATCGCCTTTAGCGTTTCCTCGGTTTCGAATCCTCGCGGCCTTCGCTCACCAGCAGCCGCTTTCGCAATTCTTCCGCGGCGCCCAGGTACTTCTCCGGCGTCTCAAGGTCGCGCAGCGCCCGGCTGCCCAGCACCCGCGTTACCTCCGGAATCTCGGCGAGCACTTCCTTCAGCGTCCGCCCTTCTTCTTCGCTCCGCCGCACCGCCTCGCCCACAAGTTCCTGGGCTGCGGCCCGGCCCAGCTTGGCGGCGAGCAGCACGGCCGCCTTCTCAGCGAACACGCTGCCGCCCGTAGCCTCGATATTCGCGCGCATCTGTTCCGCGTCGACCTCGAGTCCCGCGGCCGCCTCCGCCATCGACGCGATCGCCAATCCCGTCGACTGGATCACGCCCGCCACCGTGGGCCACTCCGCCTGCCAGCCGCCCACGCCCCGCTCGTGCTCCTGCACCATGCCTGCGAGAAACGCTGCCACCAGCCCGGGCACGCGATTTGCCGCCGCCAGCGTCACAGCCGACGCGATCGGGTTGCGCTTTTGCGGCATCGTCGAAGAGCCGCCGCGCTCCTCGTCTTCCGGCTCGGCTGTTTCGCCAACCTCGCCCTGCATCAGCAAGCTGATGTCGCGCGCCATTTTCCCGAGCGTACCCGTCAGCACGCCGCACGCAGCCACCAGCGCCGCCAGCCGGTCGCGGTGCGCGTGCCATGGCGCATCGGGAAAGCCGAGGCCCAGATCCTTCGCCATCGCGCGCCCCACTTCCAAGCCTTTTTCGCCCAGCGCTGCCAGCGTGCCGCTCGCCCCGCCGAACTGCAAAATCAGCGCATCCTGAAACGCGTCGTCGAGCCACAGCCGGCCGCGCCGGATCGCCGCGAGCCACCCCGCCGCCTTCAACCCAAACGTAACGGGCGGAGCCGCCTGCAAGAGCGTGCGCCCCAGCATCACCGTGTTGCGATGCTGATCGGAGAGCCGCTGCAGCGCCGCTTCGAGCCGCGAGAGATCGGCTGCGAGGATCGGCTGCGCGCGCTTCAGCAGGAGCACCAGGCCTGTGTCGGCCACGTCCTGGCTCGTCGCGCCCCAATGCACCCAGCGCGCCGCCTCCTCGTTCGCGGCGCGCACCTTCGCCGTCAGCGCTTTCGCCAGCGGAATGCCCGGCGTGCCGCCGCGCAATGTTTCGCGCGCAAGCGCGGCCGCATCGAAATTGCCGGCTTTCGCCGCCGCCCGGATTGCATCTGCCGCGCCTGCCGGCACGATGTCGAGGCGCGCTTCCGCCCGCGCGAGCGCCGCCTCGAAATCCAGCATCGCCTGCAGAAGGGAATCGTCGGAAAACAACTCGGCCAGTGGACCCGTGGTTGCGAGACTATCGATGAGGCGCGCCGCCACGCAGGTCTCCTCTCAGACGTCGAAGAAAACAGTTTCGTTTTTGCCGCTCAGATGGATATCGAACCGCCACGCGCTCGGCTGGTTCGCTACCGGCTGCGCCATCAGCGTCGCGCGCCGCTCTTCCGGCACCAGCGCCAGCACCGGATCTTTTTCGTTTGCCGGGTCGCCGGCGAAATAAATCCGCGTCGGCAGCCGCCGCAAGATACCGCGCGCGAGCACGGAAACTGCCAGGTGCGGCGCTTGCATCATGCCATCGGGAACAGGCACTTGCCCCGGCTTGATTGTCTCGAACACGCACACGCCGTTCTCGTCCGTTGCCTGCCGCCCAAAGCCGAGAAAATCCGGATCGACCGGCTTCTCCTGCGGATCGTCGGGATGGTTGTATTTTCCATCCGCATTCGCCTGCCAGATTTCGATCAGCGCTTCGTCTACGCCCTGTCCCTCGCCGTCAAACATCGCGCACATCAGCTTCACGCGTTCGCCCTTCGTGTTTGGGCCGGCGATGCGTTCCACCGAATGCCCTCCCGCGAGGCTGATGGCGAAGTACGGTCCCACGGTCTGCCAAGGCGTCGGTATCAGGTCGATGTTCATGGGCGGCTATTTCGTCTCGAATGGAGTCGCTTCGCGCCCGCGCAATACGATGTCGAATCGAAACCCGAGCGCCCAGTCCGGCTGCGTCAGGTCGATATCGAATTTCGAAATCAGCCGCTGCCGCGCTTTATCGTCGGGCAGCGAATTCATGATCGGGTCGAACGGAAACAGCGGATCGCCCGGGAAATACATCTGCGTCACGAGGCGCGTCGCGAAAGCCGTCCCGAAAAGCGAAAAATGAATGTGCGCCGGCCGCCACGCGTTCGGATGATTGCCCCACGGATACGGTCCCGGCCGGATCGTCGTAAAGCGGTAATTGCCCTGCGCGTCCGTCAGCGTTCGCCCCGCGCCGGTGAAATTCGGATCGAGCGGCGCAGGATGCTCGTCGGATTTGTGCCGGTAGCGTCCCGCGGCGTTGCATTGCCAGATTTCGATCAGCGCGTGCGGCACGGGTCGCCCGTTGTCGTCCATCACGTGCCCGGTCACGATGATGCGTTCGCCGACCGGCTCGCCTGCGCCTTGCCGCGTCAGGTCGTTGTCCGTTTCCCGAATATCCCCGTGCCCGTAGACTGGCCCGGTCACCTCGGAAAGCGTTTGCGGCAACAGGATCAGCGCATTGCGCGGGCTGCGAAGCACCGTCGAGCGATACGGCGGATAGAGCAGCGGCGGCTGCGTGCCCTCCGGATACCGCCGGTAGGGTGCAACCACGACGGGCGCGCTTGCCCGTTCGATCGAACTCGATGGCTTGGACGTGACCCCTGCTCCCAGACAACGCCAGCGCCAGTATACACAAGTCCGCCTGAGCCCATGCCATCAGGGGATTCGCTTAAATCGCGGGAAAAACTGAATCAGCTCGTGAGCGCCTTGCGCATTCGCTCGTAGGTTGTCGCAAGATCTTCCGGCTCCAGGCGCGTCTCGCCCACAACCGTCATGAAATTCGCGTCGCCGGACCATCGCGCCAGCACGTGAAGATGCAGATGCCCCGTGATGCCGGCGCCCGCCGCGCGCCCCAGATTCATGCCGAGGTTATAACCGTCGGGGTGATAGATCTGGCCAAGGGCCGTCTGCACCCGCTGTGCGAGCTGCATCATTTCGGTGAGGGTGTCCGGATCGACGGCGGCGAAATCCGCGATGTGTGCGTAGGGCACCACCATCGCGTGCCCCGAGGTGTAGGGAAACCGGTTGAGGATGATGAAATTTTTTTCGCCGCGCAAGACGATCAGCGTCTCCGGATCGTCGTTTGCGGTCAGCGCGTCGCAGAAAACGCACCGGTCGTTCTTCGACGCGTTGGCGATATACCGGTATCGCCACGGCGTCCAAAGATAGTCCATCCGCCTTAGTCCCGCGCCGGTTCGGACGAACCCGCGGCAGCCCCCGCCGCCTGCGGATTGTTGACGTGGTCCTTCAGTTCCTTGCTGGGTTTGAAATAGGGGATCTTCTTCGGCGGCACTTCCACCTTCGCTCCGGTCTTCGGATTCCGTCCCGTGCGTCCGCGCCGCTGCCGTGTGCGAAAGCTCCCGAACCCGCGAATCTCGATCTTGTCGTCGCCTTGCAGAGCGGTGATGATGCTCTCGAAGATCGTTTCGACGACCGCTTCCGATTCCTTCCGCGGCAGTTCGGTCACCCGTGTAACCTCTTCGACCAGGTCGGCCTTCGTCACGGTGTTATGGTCTTTGTTTTCGCGCTCTCCCGGACCTTCAGGCATCTGTTGAACAGCCTCCTCTCAGCTTTCGTGCGTGGGCCGTTTGCGCGCCAAGGCGGGGTCGTCGCACAATCCCTGCATATCACTAAATGAGTACGACGTAAATGATTTTACTTTCGGAAACGCCCTGTGAGCCCTTGAAGGCCCGCCCCTTAGCTCGCAAAATACGTGGCCGCGCTGTCCCGGTGAGCCGCCTACGACAACTGGCGCTTGGCCATGATCGCGTCGCCGATCGTCGCGTTCGGCGATGATTTCGACGACCGGAAACTCTCCATATCCTGCCGCTCGGCCTGTTTCTGCGCCGCCCGGTAGCTCAGGCTGATCTTTCGCTGCTCGGGTTCGAGCCGCAGGACTTTGAAGTCGTACGTCTGCCCCGGCGAAAGCACGGCTGTCACTCGCTCCGCCCGCGAGCCCTTCACCTTGCTGTCCCGGTTGTCGCGGTCGCCCTTCGGACGCCGCTCCTCGATCTCGGAAACGTGGCACAGTCCCTCGATCCCTTCGGCCAGCTCCACGAACGCCCCGAAATCCGTCGTCCGCGCCACTTTGCCTTTGAGCACTTCGCCGATCTTATGCTCCCCGAACCAGTTCGCCCAGATGTCGTTCACCTGTTTGATGCCCAGCGAGAGCCGCCGGTTCTGCGAATCCACCTTCAGAACCCGGGCTTCGATCTTGTCGCCCTTCTTGAATTTCTCGCTCGGATGTTTGATGCGTTCGGTCCAGCTGACGTCACTGATGTGGATCAGCCCTTCCATGCCTTCTTCGATTTCGACGAACGCCCCGAAATCGGCGAGATTCCGCACGCGCCCGCTCACCAGCGACCCCACCGGATATTTTTCGGCGGCTTGCTCCCATGGATCGGGCAGCGTCTGTTTCAATCCGAGCGAAATCCGGCGCTGGTCCGTTTTCACTTCGAGCACCACCACCTCGACCTCGTCGCCCACCTTCACGATTTTCGAAGGGTGCTTCACGTGTTTCGACCAGCTCATTTCGCTCACGTGCACGAGCCCTTCCACGCCCGGCTCGATCTGCACGAACGCGCCGTAATCCGTCACGCCCACGATCTTGCCCTGCAGCCGCGCTCCCGTCGGAAAACGCTCCGGCACCGTCGCCCACGGATCGGGCAGCAGTTGCTTCCGTCCCAGCGAAATCCGCTGCTTTTCCTTGTCGAATTTCAGGATTTGCACCTGGATTTCGTCGCCCGCCTTCACGATCGACGAAGGATGCGGCACGCGCCCCCACACGAGATCGCTCACGTGGAGCAGCCCGTCCATGCCGCCCAGGTCGACGAACACGCCGTAGTCGGTCACATTTTTCACGTGCCCGTTCACGATCGCGCCTTCCGAAAGCGTCGCTGCCAGCGCGTCGCGTTTCGCCTTTTGCTCTTCTTCCAGGATGGCGCGCCGGCTCACCACCACGTTTCCGCGCTTGCGGTTCAATTTCAGGACGCGCACTTCGATCTCGCGGTCCTTCCAGCCCTCAAGGTCGTGCACCGGCCGCAGTTCGATCTGCGACGCCGGCAAGAATGCGCGCACGCCGATATCGACCACCAGTCCGCCCTTGATCCGCTCGAGGATCTTTCCCTTGACGTCCGTGTGCTCGCGATACGATTTCTCGATTCGCTCCCACACGCGCCGCCGGTGCGCTCGCACGTGCGACAGCAGGACGTAGCCGTCCTTCTGCTCGTGCAGCCGCTCGACTTCGATCGTTTGTCCCTCGCCGAATTCGATCGGCGCGCCCGAATCCAGAAATTCCTGCGCCGGCACCAGCCCTTCGAACTTCCCGCCGACGTCCACCACCACGCCCGCTTCCGTCACCGCCAGCACTCGGCCGTCGAAAATCTCCCCTTCCGCCGCCACGGGCTCCGGCGCGGAAAATTGGTCCATCAGCTGGTCCATTGTTTCAAGCGTTTCGGCCTGTTCGGATTCCGCCGCAGCAGCCTCCGCCGTTGCGGGCGCCGTCTCCGGAGCTTCCGCGGCCGCCTCGCTCGAATCCCCTTGTTCCGCGGCGTCCACGATGGGCGTTCGCTCGCGCGCAGGCGCCACACCCGTAGCGGCTCCTCCGCCGTCCTGTGGACTGGCGCTCATGGGTATTGACGCAGCGGTTATCTCGTCACTCGCAGCCTGCGCGGGTGTGGCGTCGATAGCAGATGGTTGTAGGTTCGGGTCGTTTTCGGGTGACATGCGGAGCGGCCTCCGTAAGGGTTCCTGTCCTGCTTACCGAGGGTACGGCCTCGGTCACTCCACCCTGATTGGGGGCTAGAGCATGAAGGGGTAGAAGCGTCTCAATTTTTGGCGCTTCACCGACTGAAATGATACGCGCCCGATTTGTGCCTTGTCAATGAAACCCGGCGTTTATTCCCATTGATTCGGCCGCCTTTCGAGAAGGCTTCACGGCCAGGTTTGCAGGTTTTCTGCGGGGAAGCGGATCAACTCAACGCGGATTCAGCTTCGGGGATCGTGGCGTATGCGTCGAAAAGAGAATCGACACCCACGATTTGCAGCACGTTTCGCACGCGATAATTCAGTCCCACGAACGCCAGCTTGCGCCCGCCCTTGGCGCACGAGACGTAGACCCGCACCAGCGCGCCCACGGCCATCGAATCCACTGAAGGCACTTCCGTCAGGTCGATGATCAGGCTTTTCGCCGTCGAGGCAGTCACCGCTTCCTGCAACGCCGCGGAGGTCGCGTGCGTGATCGCGCCTTTCACGCTGAGGATGTGGACGCCCGCGTTCGTTCCCGCGCGCCCCGCAATCTGAAATGACCCCGTCGACATGCGCGGCATTCTAGCCTGTTCCATCACCGAAAGCGAGAATCCGGAATTCATGCAGGAGCCTGTGGCCCTCAATTTGTGTGACCACCCGAGAGTCCTTGCGTTGGTCGTTGCCTTAGCCCGCCAGGGCACCGGCGGAAGCGTGGGCCTTCAGGCCCTCGAAAGAAGCGGTGATACAACTGGGCTTTAGCCCTGGGGTGCGGCGTCGCCACTTTTGCCAAATTGAGATGAAAGCCGCAAGCCTCGCTGCCGCAAGGTCATCTCGTAAGGTATAATCCGCCCCGCATTTGCCCGAGGAGACTTACCGTGGCCGAGTGGCATTACGCGCAATCCGATCCTTCGAGCGAACTCGCTCAGCTCTCCTTTTATTCCATGAAGAAGCAGCAGGACGGCCGCGACATCGAATTTCGCATCACCGTGCGCGAGTATGCCGTGAAGCCCGAGGGCCAGCACGCCCGTTTTTTCGCGGAAGCCGATAAGCACGTCAACCAGAAGCTCGCCGCGATCCTGCCCCACGGCTGGGGCCACTCAGCGCTCGAGGCGCTGTCTGACTGTATGCGCATGATCCAGCAGTTCCCCTACGAGGAGTAGCGCGCGGAGACCGCCATCATGAAATTCGCCAAGAAACAGGTCGAGCCGGGGATCGTGATTCTCGAAATGACGGGCCGCTTCGTCATGGGCCCCGATTGCCAGCAGGTGGAACGCGAAGTTGACGCGCACATCCAGCGCGATGAAAAAAGTTTCATCTTCGATCTCTCGGCTGTTGACCACGTCGATAGCGCTGCCGTCGGCCAGATCGTGAAAAGCTACTCCAAGCTCAAGAAGTCTGGCGGCACTCTGCGCCTGGCCGGCGTGAAAGGCATGGTCGATGGCGTGCTCAAGCTCACGCAGGTTCACAAAGTCATCGAAATCTTCCCGACGGCGCACGAAGCCGCAAAGAATTTCCCTCCCGCACATTAAGAGAGCGGCATCGAGCAGAGGCTGCCGCGCGATTCTGATCCCGTGATCGGGCACTGTGGCGGAAGGGATCGAGCCGCAACCCCTTCCCGCCGCAGCGTGACTCTTTCCTGCTCGCGTCCGATAGAATCAATCGACCGTGATACGCGTGCCGGCCGTTGTTCCCTTCACCTCCGCGATGGGCGTTCCGGTGCCGTAGACATCGGTGCCGTCAAACAGCTTGAAATCGAATCTTCCGGTGTAGGTCTTGCCGTTCGGCGCAACCGTATCCGTTTCATCGACCGTGAAGACGTTTGCGACGCTGCCATCCGGAGCGAACATCAGGCCGATATGGTGCAGTTTGACGCTGCCGTGGCCCAGGTCCTTCCAGACGCCGAAGCAGATATTCCCGCCGGTCGGCGGCAGAAACGCATTCTCGAATTCCGTTCCATCGCCGTGCCAGGTCTTGTACGACTCGAGGAATGGGAAGGGCGGTGTCGCGGGTTCTGGCGGAGGGAAATTGTAATCGTAGGTTGCGGTGTAGTTCAGATGCCACAAGCCCACGATGCTGGCAGGCTGGTTTGGCCCTCCCGGGTCCTGATCGAACGAGTCATTTCCGTGAGGGCTCGCAGAGGGAATAGCTCCCGCGTAAGGGACGGCGCACCCGGCCTTGGCGCTGGAAGCGCCGAACAAAAGCCCCAATCCCGCCAATACAACGAGAAGAAACACCCGTGCTTGGTTCAGCTTCATCATCGTTCTCCTTCTTTTCGCGATTTGGCCGCATACGTCTCCCTGCACCTGCCGGAGCTCGCATCGCGGCTTCACCCTATAAGCGAAAAAGCGAGGTAAATTGGCTCACACAAATCGAAGTTTTTTTGCCGGTCGCCCGCGCGGCAGTGCGAGCCCTCCCCTTGAGTGTCGAGCGGAGCCAGGGCCCCGCTTGTGGGCCATGTCCCGCGCGAGGGATATGGTAGAGTTTCAAGCCGATGCGCATCTTCGTCCTGGGGGCGGGCGGCACAGGCTCCCTTCTGGCAAATCTCCTGGCGCGCCAGGGCCACACCGTCTGGTGCGGCGATCGCGATATCGGCCGCGCCCGCCGTTTCCTCGGCAAGAAAAGTCAGATCGAGATCGTCGAAGCGAACGCGCGCAATCTCTGGTCGATCGTTCGCGCGGGCCGCGGCGCCAATCTGATCGTCAATGCTTCTCCCGCCGTCTTCAATAAGATCATCCTGCGCGCCGCGTTGCGCCTGCGCTGCCATTACCTCGACTTGAATTCGCACCTTACGGCGCATCCGTTTCGTCCCGAGCAGTTCCGCTTTCACAAGCGCTTTGTCGCGAAAAATCGCGCCGCGCTGGTCTGCGTCGGCGCCGCCCCGGGCCTCACCAACCTGCTTGCCGAGCGCGCCGCCGAAATGCTCGATTCCGTCGAATCGATCCAGATTCGCCTCTTCGAAAGCACCGAAAGCAAAGACCCGATCTCCACCTGGTCCGCCGATGTCGCCTACGACGAAGCCGTCTCGCTCCCGCGCGTCTATCGCAACGGCCATTTCTTTCTCGCCAAGCGATTTGACGAGCGCGAAAAATTCCGCTTTCCGCCGCCCATCGGCGAAGTGCCCGTCTATCTCGCTGCCCAGGACGAAGTCTGCCTCCTGCCCTACACGCTGAAGCTCCGCGACGTCGACGCCAAAATCGGCGGCAACGATTTCGATCGCCTCCGCCGCTGGTATCGCCAGGGACGCCTCAATCGCTCCGCCGGGATCATCCGCAAGCGCTTCCCGCACACGCTCACGCCGCGCAGCGTCGCCAGGCTGATCCGCACCGGCATCCTCGAAAACGCCCGCTTCGCCGCCGCCGTCGTCGTCCGCGGCAAAAAGGGCGACGACCCGCTCATGATTCGCTGGGACGCCAGTTTCCCGACGCTCTACACGATCCGCCAGCGCGGCCTGATCTCGACTCCCATCTCCTACGCTACCGCCCACCTCGCAGCCATCTTCGTGAAGCATTTCCCGCGCGATGCCGCGGGCGTCATCGGCCCCGGCGGTCTCGCCCCCGAAACGCGCCGCGCCATCCTGGCCGACGTCCGCTCTCGCGATTTCCGCCTGGCCATGAAAACGACGCGCCTGAAAAAACTCGAAGACGACGAAGAGTTCTAGGGCGGCGTCGCCGAAACGCCTCATGGCGATCTTTTAACGACGCACTTCTTTTCGAATGTCCGGAGGAAGTACGCGGTCGACGATGATGTCGAAAAAAGCAGCGAGTTGCTTGTGGTTGGTGTCCTTGACAAGCAGCGCGAGAATCCCGGTGCACTCGTCGCGTTTCGAAGTGCCCAGAAGCAGCCCCGTCGTCGCCGCCGTCCCGTAAGCGAACAAAACCTCGTAGTCGTTGAAAGCCGGCAGATACCGCTGCCGGTCGAGCTCGGTGATCATCAGGTAAAACTTATCGCTTCCTTCTTCATCGGGCAGCACCCGATGCAGTTGGACGGCAAACCGCGGGATCATGTCGATGAACCGCGCGATTTGCTCGCGCAATACGGTCTGCATGGGACCGAGCGGCTGGTGCGCCAGGATTGTCGATGCCGCAAGATGCGTCGCCTCAAAGAACGAACTCACCGCGAAGCGCGCGGTCGCGGCCTCAAGCTTCCGTTGCTCGCGCTGCGGCACCACAATCGCGAAGTAGCCCGCGAGAAGAGCGGCTGCCGCGCCGATACCCGCCGCCACCAGCGGCACCACAACGTCCTTCAGGATGTTGATGCTCTGCGAGTCTGCCATTCCTGGCCTGCTTTCGCGCCGCCTGTTGCCTACGTATTACATTTGGTGCTCCTGCATGTCAATGCCGGAAGGCTTCTGCCACTCGTTTGACCGCGTTGCTTCCGGGCCGCTATAATGCTGATTCGCATTGGGCGCGAAAACGCGCTTGGATGCGGCTTCGGCGGGTTGCACACTCCCGGCCAGGAATCCCCCGCAGGGGAAACTCCACAGTAGAATTTCAGGAGCGGTCACGATGAAGGCAACGCTGTTGCGCGCGGGAATGATCATCAAGCACGAGGGCGACCTCTTCGCGGTCTATAGCGTCGACCACCGCACGCCCGGCAATAAGCGCGCCGCCATGCAGACCAAGATGCGCAACCTCCGCACCGGCTCGATGATCGATTACCGCTTCCGCGCCGAGGATTCGATCGAGAAAGTCACCGTCGACGAACTCAATTTCGAATATCTCTACAGCGACGGCGAAGGCCATCACTTCATGAACACCGAAAACTACGAGCAGCTGGCCCTGCAAAATGATATCGTCGGCGATTCGAAGGACTACCTCATCGCCAACATGCCTGTGAAGATCGAGTACTACGACGAAAAGCCGATCGGCGTCCTGCTGCCCGATACGGTCGATCTCACGGTGGTTGAAACGGAGCCCAGCATTCAGAAAGCCACCGCCAGCGCGGTGATGAAGCCCGCAAAACTCGAAACCGGCCTCGTCATCAACGTCCCGCCGTTCGTAGGCACCGGCGACAAAGTCCGCGTCGACACCTCCGAAGGCCGCTACATGCAGCGCGTCCAATAGCGCGTGCAGCGTTCGTAGCGCCGGCGTCTCGCCGGCTCCGCGGTGTTTGGGTCTTCTTGCCTTGCGATTTTCATGTAGCTCACCCCGCTTCTCCGGGGTGAGGCTTTTCAGCGGCGTCGCCTCGTGACGCGCTCCTGGTGGAAGGGCGGGGCTTCTGCCTCGTTACAAGAAAAATCGCGCGAAGCGCTTTCGACTGCGCAGGTTTACCCGCAACATGTAGTCGAGCGAGAATGTACGCATGAAGCTCGGCTCCAATTCGTGCTCGCTCGCCGCCTTCTCGATTCTGGCCGTGGTCCTTTTCTGCATCGCACCATCGATCGCGGGCGCTCAGGCTGCGCAGTTCAACGACTCCGCTACGCAGTCCGAGCCCTCGCCGGACACGCGGCCGCTGCCGGATATTCCCACGCTGCTGCTCGACATCCAGAAGAACCAAAGCGCCATCGAGGATCTTCGCAAGCTCTACACCTGCCATCTTTCCGAGGAAGAGGACAAAACCGATTCCGACGGCAACGTAAAATCACGCACCGTGAAGGACTACGACGTCTTCTACATCGGCGAAGAGCAAGTGCTCCACCTGCTGGCGAAAGACAGCAAGCCACTCGAAGGGGATGAAAAGCAGCGCGAGGACGACCGCTTCAACAAGCGCTACGACGATCTCGAGAAAAAACAGGCCGAGCTCGCGTCCGATCCGAAAAAGCGCGCCAAAAAAGAAGAGGAGGACGAGGCGGAGCTTTCCGATTTCCTGCGCGCCGAAACGTTCACCAACCCTCGCCGCGCGATGTTTCGCGGCCACGAAGTGATCGCCTTCGACTTTGCCGGCAATCCCGATTACAAGGCGAAAAAGGAAATCGACCGCATCATCCAGAAACTCACCGGAGTGATGTGGGTCGACGAGCAGGCGCGCGAAATCGCCCGCCTGGAAGCGCACTTCGCCGAATCGGCCAAGGTGGGCGGCGGCCTGCTGGCGTCCGTTCACAAAGGATCGAACTTCGCATTCGAGCAGGAAAAGATAAACAACGAGGTCTGGCTGCCGTCCTACGCCGAGGCGCACTTGAGCGCTCGCATCGTCTTCGTGAACCTGAAGCAGAATTTCATCGACCACTACTCCGACTACAAGAAGTTCCGCGTCGGCGCCACGCTCGGTCCCGCTATCCCGAATTGACGGGAGGGACGCGCAAAACCTGCTTTAACAGCGTCATCCTTGATGACCCTGGCGGGAGGATAAACTGGCGTTCAGGACCAGAAAAGGGCACCTTTTGGCGGGTCTTGTGCGATTGGACCGGTTCGCGCGCGACAAACGGCAATGCCGTAGTTCTAGGACTGGCCCAGCGTACAGCTAGCGTGCGGCGGAGGATTTCGCGCCGAAAACGCGGCGGAAAATCGCGTCGACCGCGCGCAGTTGGCGCTGCAAATTAAATGTGTGCGCGAGCGCTTTCTCGTCGAGGAACTTCCGGATGTTGGGATCGGCGGCGACGCGATCCTTGAAACTCGTCTCGGACTCCCATGCGGCCATGGCGTGGCCCTGCACCCACTTGTAGGAATCCTCGCGCGGCGCGCCGTGTTCGACTAAATCCTGCAGAAGCTGCCCTGAAAAAACGAGCCCGTGCGTCGCGTCCAGATTGCGCTTCATGCGCTCCGGAAACACTTTCATGTTCGCCACGATGTCCGCCGTCTTGTTCAGCATGTAGTCGGCGAGGATCGTCGAATCGGGCAGAATCACGCGCTCGACCGAGCTGTGCGAAATGTCACGCTCGTGCCAAAGCGCGATGTTTTCGAGCGACGCCAGCGAATTCGCCCGCACCACGCGCGCGAGCCCGCAAATCTGTTCGCTCGACACGGGATTGCGCTTGTGCGGCATCGCCGAGCTGCCGCGCTGCTCGCCGCCAAACGGCTCCTCGACCTCCCGCACCTCAGTGCGCTGGAGATGTCGAATCTCGGTCGCCACGCGCTCGAGCGACGCAGCCACAATCGCGAGCGCCGAAAGATACTGCGCGTGTCGGTCGCGCTCGATCACCTGCGAAGTGATCGGCGCGGTAGCCAGCCCAAGCCGCTGGCAGATTTTCTGCTCGGTTTCGGGGCCAAGGTGCGTGCAGGTGCCGACCGCGCCTGAGATTTTGCCCACGGCCATTTCGCGCGCGGCCACGGCGAATCGCTCGGCATCGCGCCTGTTTTCCGCATACCAGTTGGCGACCTTGAGGCCGAAGGTGATCGGCTCGGCGTGAATGCCGTGGGTGCGTCCGATTTCGGGCGTGTCCTTGAATTCCCACGCGCGCTTTTCGAGCACCTCGCTGAAGCGCGCGATGCCTTTTTCGATCAGCTGCGACGCCTCGCGAACGAGCAGCGCCTGCGCGGTGTCGACCACGTCGTTCGAGGTGAGGCCGTAATGCAGCCAGCGCGCCGCTTCGGGATCGCCGACCGTTTCCTGCACGGCGATCGTGAAGGCGATCACGTCGTGCCGCACCTTGGCTTCGATTTCGTTGATGCGCGCCACGTCGATGCGCGCGCGTTCGCGCAGCTTCGCGGCAGCCTCGCGCGGAACGACGCCTTCGTCCGCCAGCGTGTCCGTCGCCGCCAGCTCCACCTCGAGCCACTTCCGGAATTTATTCTCCTCGCTCCAGACGCGGCCCATCTCCGAACGCGTGTATCGTGCGATCAATTTAGTTTTCCGACCTTTCTATTTCGACCAATCTTCCCAGGAAAGGCCATTGATCCTTCCGAACTCGCGGGCATTCGCCGTTATCAAAGTTAATTCGTGCCGGCTGGCTTGTCCGGCGATTAACAAATCGTAGGCGCCTATCGGTTTTCCAGCGGATTCGAGAGTCGCACGGATACGGCCAGCGCTCCGCGCGTCTTCCTCGTCGAATGGAAGCACAGCGACAGGGCCCGCGAAGAATGCCTCGACCCGCCGCGCATTGACCTCCTGCCGCTGGCTTTTCGCGACACCATACCAGAGTTCGAAGACGGCCACGGACGAAACGAGCATGTCGCCACCACGTTCAAGCGCGCGATCGAAATGCACGCGGACAGACGCCGGTTTCTGATTGATGAGCGCCACACACGCGTTCGTATCGAGCAGATATCTCACCCGAAGATTTTCTTGCGGGGCGTCTTGGGCTGCCTGCGGCCGCCCTTCATGAAGGGTTCAACGTTGAGACGATCGAGTTCTGCAAACCATGCAGCCGTATCCGGAATAACCGGTTCGAGAAGCACGCCCTGCGGCACCCTGCGGATACGGACCTCATCGCCCTGAAACCGAAACTCGCGCGGCAAGCGCACTGCCTGGCTGCGGCCATTGCGAAAGAGCTTGGCAATTCGGGGCTTCGCCATGTCGAACTCCTAATGGTATATACCACGAATATATATCTCTGCGCAAGGGCCCCAAAAGACCGGTGGAAACCGCACGAACCGCATTGTCTGCGCCGCTCACAAGGACCCCGCAAGATTTGGCGGCTGACGCGTTCTAATGCAGAGGAGGTGCTGCTATGCGCAAAAGCGAGACAGGATTGGCGGAGCCGCAGGTGGACCTGAGCGGGCTGGTCGAGCGGGTGGAGAAACTGGAGTCGCAAAACAGGCCGTGGAAGCTGGGAAGCATCCTGGCGGCGCTTGTGCTGGCGCTCTCGGTGGCTGCCAGCACAAGGGCGAGGCAGGAGCACGATCAGCCCTTGCGCGCCAAAACGATCGAGGCCGAGACTCTCTTGCTGAAGGACAGCGACGGAGTCACGCGCGGTGAATGGAAGGTCACCAATGGCGTTCCCGTGCTGCAACTGTATAACGCGAACGGGAAGGTCCTCTGGTCAACCACGCCAAGCTTTTTGATTCAGGCGCGCTAAGGCCTCGATCGGCGGCTGCCTCGCAGGTAGCGAGGATCGGGCTTTCTCTGCGCCTTTGGGTGAGCTTTTCCGGTCCGGACGGCCTACCGCAGGAACCGGCGAATTGCGTCGATCACTTTTGCGGGCTGCTCGTGCACGATCCAGTGGCCTGCCTCCGGCACGCGCTCGATTTTCAGGCTCCTCACGTACTCGCCGAGGCCATCGAGATTGCCGGGCAGGAGCGCGCCGTCCTTTTCGCCCCAGATTACCAGCGCGGGCACGCTGATCGCGCTCTGCACGGCCAGGAGGCGCGTCGTGTCCGCCTGTTCGCCGCCGACGGGCGACTTCAGGCGCGCGGCGCGATAGTAGTTCAGCCCGCCGGTAAGGCCTCTCCGCCAGGACTCGAAGTATTTCTGGCGGTCGCGGTCGTCCGCCCAGTTTCCGAGGACGGATTGCTGAAGAGCGGCGTAGTCATTTTGGCTAAGCGTCGCCTCGGCCGCCGGCGAAGTGAAAAGATTAAAATAAGCGGACGCTTTTTGCTGTTCGGGGTTATTCGCCAATTCGCGCGCGAAAACGGCTGGGTGCGGTGCGTTGACGATCACCAGTTTTTCCAGCATCTCGGGATGCGCCGCTGCGAACGCCCACGCAATCACGCCGCCCCAATCGTGGCCGACCAGCACAAATTTCCCCGCGCCCAGCTTCTCTGCCAGCGCTCGCACATCCCCGACCAGAACCGGAATCTCGTAGGCCTCGACCGGCTCCGGCCGCGACGAGAGGTTGTAGCCGCGCATGTCGAGCGCGACCGCATGGTGGTCCTTGCCGAATTCAGGCAGCAAGTCTTTCCATGCGTACCAGAATTCAGGGAAGCCGTGCAGGAAGAGAATCAGCGGACCTTGTCCCTGCTCCGCATAGTGCAGCCGGACGCCGTTGACGTCGGCAAATCCGTCTCGAACCGTGGCTGGCTCAGCGCCGCCGCCCGCGTGCATTCAAGCCTCCAGCGGAAAAAGCCTCACCCCGGGAAAGCGGGGTGAGCTGCACAAACCATTGTCAGGCGTGCGGGGCCGGAGCTGGCGCTGCAGCGCCGTCGGAGCCTTTGGCGGCGAGGTCGCCGGTGATGATGGCGTTGCGGAATTGGGAGAAGAGGTCGGTGAGGGCGTTCGGGGTGTGCGGCATCATGATGGTGTTGCTGCGATTGGTACCGGCGACTTCCTTGAGCGTGTCGAAATATTGCGTTAGTAAAACCATCGCCATGGCGTCTTTCGGCGTCGCGCCTTCGACCGACTCCGAGAATTTCGCGACGGAATCGCGCAGGCCTTCGATGATCGCTTTGCGCTGATTGGCGATGCCTTCGCCCTGCAGGCGCTTCGACTCGGCGTCAGCCTCGGCCTTTTTCACCAGCAAAAGCTTTTCGGTTTCGGCGCGTGAGACGGTGGCTTCGCGCTCGCGGGCGGCGGCGTTGATGTCGTTCATCGCGGCCTTCACTTTTTCGTCGGGAACGATATCGGTGATCAGCGACTTCACGATCGAATAGCCGAATTCCTGCATGGAAGCGTCGAGGCTGGTCTTCACGTCGATGGCGATCTGCGCCTGCTGATCGAAGGTTTCGTCGAGCGTCATTTTCGGGACGTGCCCGAGGATCACGTTGTAGACGAACGATTCGATCTGCTTGATCGGGTCGGAAAGCTTGTAGAAGGCGTCGTACACCTTTTCGGGCGTCACTTTGTATTGCACGGAAATCGGGATCTGGACGAATACGTTGTCCTTGGTCTTCGTTTCGACTTTCACGTCGAGCTGCTGCACCTGCAGCGTGAGATTGGCGACCACCGTGTCGATGAACGGCGTCTTGAAATTCAATCCCGGCGGCGCGATCCGCAGGAACTTTCCCAGCCGCTGCACCACTCCCGCGTGCGCCTGCTCCACCGTGAAAAATGAGCCGAAAATCAGCCTAAGAACCAGCACGAGGAGAATTACGCCGACGACGAGCGCGACGATACCGCCGATGCCAAAGTCCATATGCAGCTCCTAGAGGAAAGTGAGCAGAAGATACACCATTTGCGCACGTGGCTGAAGAAAGACTTTGCCGCCTCGCAACGAATCAGTGACTTAACATCGGACGCACGGAGAAGGCACCGAGGGCATGAGGAAACGCAGTTCGATCATCGGTGCAGCCGAATCGTCTCAGCGATCATGATGATGATGAAAAACGTGGCCAGGTAGCCTCCGACCAAGGTGGAATATCCAAAACTCCAAATGGCCGGCAGGGCATCCTTGGAGACTCCTGCCGCGAGAAGATCGCTCTTCGCTCGCCGATAGCCAGAGACGAATCCGACCCAGGGAAAAGCGAGGAGAGCGACAACCAGCAGGATATCGGTGGCGCGTACAGGGAACCCATCCGGTATGGCCCTCAGGGTAGAGACTGCACGGTACGCAACGAAGGCCGCGAACGCCATGGCGAGTACAACCTGTGTGAGCCGCAGTCCTTTGGACGACGGGCGTTCGGGCGAACGATAGGCGGCGCCGAGATTGCCTTCATCACCTGCTGTGCCTGCGTTCATCGGGCCTCCTGGTCGCGCCCAAACATGGGAGGCGCGGTTCGATAGCTCTGGCCGCCTATAACGCCGGCTGGATGTCTTGAACTCCAGAGGGGCAGCCTAGATCGCGGTTACCGCAGTGACTATAACACGGCTATAGCTCGAAGGGGCCGAGGGGGACGCGCTGGGAGGCGATGTGGAGCGAGCCGCGGAAGGCGAAATCGGATGCGCGTTTTTCGAGCGCCTGCTCGGCGCAGATTTGCGCGATGTCGGGCGTGTTGTTCTGCTCGGAAAGATGCGCGAGGACGAGATGGCGGGCGCGGCCGTCGAAGACCTCGGAATCCGAGAGGAAATCGCTGACCACGCTATTCGAAAGATGTCCCGTGCGGCTCATCACGCGCTGCTTGATGTACCACGGGTACGGCCCGACCTTGAGCATGTCGAGATCGTGATTCGATTCGAGGATCAGGAAATCGGCTTCGCGAAGGTGATGCTTCACGAGCTCGGGCATGTAGCCGAGGTCCGTGGTGATTGCGACCTTGGTGCCATTCGAGCGAAAGGCGAAGCCGACGGGATCGGCGGCGTCGTGCGGAATCGCGAAAGGATTGATTTCGATGTCGCCGATCTCGAAGCGCTCGCCCGCGCGAATGTATTCCACGCGGTCGATTTGAGCTTTTCGGCTGGGCTTGCGGTCGGGCCCGCCTGCCGGACGGGCAGGCTTTTCCGGATTCTCGGCGGCGAACATTTTCACGATTTCGCGGTGCGTGGGCTCGGTAAGGTACGCCGGGCAGTTCCATTCGCGCGCCATTTGCGCGAGACCGGTGGAATGGTCGGAATGCTCGTGCGTCACCAGGATGCCGTCCACGCGCTCGGGGCGCGCGCGGCCCAGCGCCTCGAATCGGCGCAGCATTTCCTTTTTGCCAAGCCCGGCGTCGATGAGGAGGGTGGTGCTGCTGGTTTCGAGCAACGTCGAGTTGCCCGTGCTGCCGGAAGCGAGAATGGAGATCCGGAACGAGATGCGGTTGCCCTCAGCCCCGCAGAATCGGGAGACGCTTCGCATCTTGGCAGAGCGGGCGGGCGAAATCAAAGGAAAAACGAAAAAACCGGGGCAAGGAGGCACGGAAGCAGGAGGCAAGGAGAACGGCGAAGGCCCTCTCCGCGCCCTCTGCGTCTCGGCGGTGGGACTTTCCTCGGCTTCTCAATGTAGGGAATCAAGAAAATGCGTTCACCGCTGAGGCGCAGAGGACGCTGAGAAGAGAAAACCTGAGAAAGGCGCAGAAAGGCTTAACACAGAGGGCACGGAGTTCGGAGGGAGGGCACGGAGACTGCTCGGGCTTGGTCCAGCGATTCAGAGGCGATTTCGCGCCCCCTTTTCCCTGCATCCTTGCTTCCTCCCTGCTTCGCTTTACTCGAGCGATTCGCTTGGGATGCCGATGTTCTTCTCGCCGGCGGCTTTCTTTTCGTTGTACTTCTTCACCCAGGCGGCGAAGGATTTTCCGGCGGCGGTGTCGCGTCCCGTGAAGGCGAGCGCGGCGATGTCGCTATAGGCGATGGAAACTTTGCCCGGCTCGGTTTTCGGCATCATGCGGATCGAGCAATCAGCGAGTGAGGGGCCTTTCGATTTGCGGTCGAAGACGTAGCCTTCGATCGCGCGGCCGTCTTTCAGGGTGATGGTGATGTCGCCGCGGTAGTCGAATGCCTTTTCGAGCGCCTCGCGAATTTCGGGTTCGGTAGCAGTCGAGGGAATCCAGCCTTCGAGATTTTCGTGAACGAAGCCGAGGCGCTCTTCCGTATCCGCGGCGGCAGAGCTGGCGTGCGTATCAGTCATTTTCTCTGAGCCTCTGTGTCTCGGTGGCGGCTACGCTTTTGGCGCGGCGATCTGCACCAGCTGGCCGGAGTGGCTCGGCGGGGCGCTCGTGGCGCCGCCCATCGCGTCGGGATCTTTGTATTTATTGAAGAGCGTGGCGCGCACGGTCGCCGCGAAGCCGCCGAGCGAGCTGAACGTGTCGTTCACGGCGCTGGCCTCGTAGCCGCTGTGAACCATGCAATTCGCGCACTTGGGATTGCCGCTTTCGGTGCCGTAGCGGCTCCATTCGGTCTCGCGCAAGAGCTCGTCGAACGAATCGGCGTAACCGTCCTGCAACAGGTAGCACGGCTTCTGCCAGCCGAAAATGTTGTAGGTGGGCATGCCCCACGGCGTGCATTTGTATTCGCGCTTGCCCATCAGGAATTCGAGGAAGAGCGGGCTCAGGTTGAAGCGCCACTTTTCCGAGCGGTTGCTCAGAATCTGGCGGAAGAGGTTGCGCGTCTTCTTCTTGCTGAGGAAATGTTCCTGGTCGGGCGCTTTGTCGTAGGTGTAGCCGGGCGAAAGCATCATGCCCTCGACGCCGAGGTCCATCATATCGTCGAAAAATTGCCGGACGCTTTGCGGATCGGCGCCCTCGAAAAGCGTGGTGTTGGTGGTGACGCGGAAGCCGCGCTCGAGCGCCATGCGAATGCCTTCCGTGGCGGTTTCGTAGGTGCCTTCGCGGCAAACCGCGAAGTCGTGGTGCTCGCGCTGGCCATCCATGTGAACCGAAAAAGAAAGATATTTGCTCGGCGTGAATTCGTGCAGGCGCTCTTTCAGCAGCAGCGCGTTGGTGCAGAGGTAGATGTATTTCTTGCGCGCCACGAGCCCCGCCACGATTTCGGGCATCTGCGGATGCATCAACGGCTCGCCGCCAGGGATGCTCACCACGGGCGCGCCGCACTCTTCGACCGCGCGGAAACATTCCTCGGGCGTCAGCTGCTTTTTCAGGATGTGCGCGGGATACTGGATTTTGCCGCAGCCGGCGCAGGCGAGATTGCAACGAAACAGCGGCTCGAGCATCAGGACGAGCGGATACTGCTTGCGTCCTTTCAGCTTCTGGCCGATGACGTAGGTCGCCACCGTCCACATCTGCGATACGGGTCCAGGTACGCCCATCGTCTCCTCAGAGCAGGTTGCCGGCTAAGTCCTTATGATACCGGGTTCGATGCCGCGTGTGAACCTATGGTTTCCGATTAGCCACAGAGGCACGGAGACACAGAGGAAGGGAAGCAAGGAAGCAAGGAAGCAAGGAAGAGCCTGCCCCGACGCAGGAAGGGACAGAGGCCGCCTTCTGGCCGACGAGGGACCTGCTTTTCTCTTGGTTTTCTCAGCGTTCTCGCGTCTCGGCGGTGGTCTCTTCAGTCTTTCTCTGTGCTCTCTGTGGCAGTTCTCAGTGCGCTCTGTGTTAAGCCTTTGCTTGTGCTTGCTCCGCTGCTTCGCGTCGCGCGGGATGGCAACGACAAGGCTGAGGGACTCACCGCTGAGACGCAGAGGGCGCCGAGAAAACCGGGAGAACAGCGAAGGCTCAGATCGCGAGCTGGTCGCGGGTGAGGCTGAAACCGTTGAGGTTGCCGACGACCGATGCGGCGATGCGGTTCGGCGCGAAGAATTCGCGCGCGACCTGCTGGACTTCTTCCACCGTGACGCTTTCGAGCATGGCGATCAGCTCTTCCGGCGTGAAGTGCCGATCGAAGTAGATGTGGTAGCGCGCGAGGCTGTTCATGCGCGAGCCGGAGCCTTCGAGCGCGAGCAGCGTGGCGCCTTTGAGATGATCCTTGGCGCGGCGCAATTCTTCGGCGTCGAGCGGCTCGTCCTTGATGCGGCGGAATTCGTCGAGCACCGAGCGGATGAGCTGGTCGACGGTTTCAAGCGACGTGCCCGCGTAGACGGAAAGCACGCCCGCGTCGCGGTACGAGCTGATATCGCTGAAGATCGCGTAGGCCAGGCCCTGGCGCTCGCGGATATTCTGGAAGAGGCGCGAGGACATGCCGCCGCCCAAAATATTATTGAGCAGCGAGACGGCGAAGCGGCGCCGGTCGGTGAGCGGAAGCGCGGGAACGCCGATGCAGATGTGCACCTGCTCGAGTTCGCTTTTGCTGCGCAGCGTGACGTGCGGCGCGGCCTGCGGCACGGAATCGGCCGCGCCGTTGCCGGAAGGCGCGAGCTTCGAAAAACGCTCGGCCACGAGATCGACGAGCTGCGCGTGCGTGAGATGCCCCGCCGCCGTGACGACCAGATGATTCGGCGCGTACCACTGGCGAAACCACTTCTGCAGCGTGTCGCGCGTGAACGACGACACCGTTTCCGGCGTGCCGAGGATCGGCTTCGCCAGCGCATGCGGCGCCCAGAAATTCTGCGTGAAGAGCTCGTGGACGAGGTCTTCGGGATTATCCTGCGTCATGCGGATTTCCTCGAGGATCACGGATTGCTCGCGCGCGATGTCCTCGTCCGCGAATTTCGGATCGAGCGCCATATCCGCGATCACGTCGAAGGCGCGCGGCAGGTGCTCGTCGAGCACGCGCGCATTGAAGCAGACCATTTCCTTGGAGGTGAATGCGTCGAGCATGCCGCCCACGCTGTCCATTTCGCGCGCGATGTCTTCGGCGCTGCGCCGCGCCGTGCCCTTAAACACCATGTGCTCGATGAAATGCGAGATGCCGTTGAGCTCGGCCGGCTCGCGGCGCGATCCCGAGCGCACCCAGATGCCAACGGACACCGAGTGCACATGTTCCATCGGCTCGGTGAGCACCACCAGCCCATTCGGCAGCACTTCCTTCTGCACGGTTGAAGTTGTGTTTGCCATGTAAGGTTCTATTGTGGCACGCTGGCGCGGTGAATGTCATTTGCGGTTAGCCGAGCGTTTCCTGGGTTCCCGCTGTCGCGTGCTATGATCGATTCAAGATGGCTCCCCAGGCTGCAAATACGGGTGCAAACCTGCTCGGGAAATCGCCCGAAGAGCTGCGCGAATTCCTGCAGGCGATCGGCGAGCCGGGGTATCGCGCGGCGCAGATTTACCACGCGCTCTACCGCGAGCGGCGCTTCGATTTCGCCGCGATGACGAATTTGCCGGCGGCGCTGCGCGAGCGGCTCGCGCGCGAGGCGGCGATCGAGCTGCCGCGAATCGTGCGGAGGCATCTGTCGTCGGACGGCACCGTGCGCTACGTGCTGGCGGTGGGTGACGCCGGGAACGGTGCGAAGCCGGCGACGATCGAAGCCGTGTTCATGCCGGAGGAATCGCGGCAGACGATCTGCATCTCGACGCAAGCGGGTTGCGCGGTGGATTGCAGATTTTGCCTGACGGCGACGCTGGGCCTGATGCGCAACCTGACGGCAGACGAAATTGTGGGCGAAGTGCTCGTCGCGCTGGAAGACAATCGCGCGGCGCTGAAGCCGCAAACGAATATCGTCCTGATGGGCCAGGGCGAGCCGCTGCTGAATTACGACGCGGTAATGGCGGCGCTGCGGATTCTGCTCGATCCAAAGGGCGTGGCGATTGCGCCGAGGCATGCGGCGCTTTCGACAAGCGGGATCGTGCCAGGAATCGAGCGCCTGGCGGAGGAAAAAGTGCGGCCGAACCTGGCGATCTCGCTGAACGCGTCGTCAAACGAGCAGCGCGATCAGATCATGCCGATCAACCGCAAGTATCCGCTCGAAAAGCTGCTCGACGCCTGCCGGAAATATCCGCTGAAGCCGCGTGAGTGGTTGCTCTTCGAATACGTCCTGCTCGGGGGATTCAACGATTCGCCCGACGACGCGCGTCGCGTCGTAAAGCTGCTCGCGAATCTGCGCGCCAAGGTGAATCTGATCCCGTGGAATCCGGGCGACCTCCCGCTCAAGCGCCCCGAGCCGCAGCGCGTCGCCGAATTTCAGCGCGTGCTCATCGAAAAAGGCGTCCCATGTTTCATCCGCGATTCGCGCGGCCAGGATGTGATGGCCGCCTGCGGCCAATTGGCGCTGGCGGAAGCAGCCGCGAGTGTGCCAACTTCGGCGTAGCCGCCGCGAGCCACGAAGCGAGATCCTTCAGTCGCGTTGCTCCTTCAGGATGACGATCCTCGTCGGATCGTCAGCGGAGTGCCGGGGACGCGGAAGCCAAGCGCGCGAATCCCGGAGGGACGATTGAATCACTTCTGCTCGAGGTCGGGCCCGGGCGCGAATCCATTCTTCTCCAAGAACAATCGCCACTCCTCCGCAAAACCACGCCTTAGGTGGTGTTCCCTCTGATTCCGGATGTACGCTTTGGCGCGCTGAACCATCGACGCGCTGACGCTGGCAGCCGAGTAGCCCGCCTGCCATTCGAATCGCCCGCGCCCGAAATTCTGATTGCACCACTTCGAGGAGCCTGCCTTGATGAGCTGCATGGCTTTGGCTAATGCAATTGTCTGCGGGAGGGCAATCAACACGTGGGCATGATCGTCGAACCCGCCGATGGCGATGGGCGCAATCCCGTTTTGCCGCGCGATCCCTGCCATGAACGACCAGAGGCGCGGTTGCAATTCGACGGGGATGATCCGGGCGCGATTCTTGGTGCTGAAGACGCAATGGACTCGATTGGCGACGTAGGAATCCGGCATGGCCGCGACGATCGTACGTCAACCGTCCCTCCGGGACTCGGATTTCTTTCGCCGCAGTCCCGGCACTCCGCTGCGCTCCGTGCCGGGCTAATTACGGCCGCCGCTCCGCGGCTAAACAACGCGAGCCGTTTTGCGATGCCGGGTGGGGCTTGGCGGTCTCGGCGTAGGCGGGGCGGTCGCCTCGAGCGCCTCTCCCTGAATCGTTTCCCACGGTTTCACCGCGAAGAGCCGTTCCAAGCGCCGGAGGCGCGATTGTAATTAGCCCGGCACGAAGCGCAGCGGAGTGCCGGGGACGCGGAAGCCAAGCGCGCAAGTCCCGGAGGGACGATTGACGCACTACTTTATTCCAATGGCGGCCATCAGGCGGCCCGTCGTGCGTTCGCGGCGATAACTGAAAAACAGGTCCGTGCGGCATGCGGTGCAGAAATCCGAAGCCGAAATCTGGCGCGGCGGGACGCCTGCTGCCTCGAGGATCGCGCGATTCGCGGCGATCAAATCGAGATGGACGCGCGGCGGCGGAGGCGGATGTCCCGGCGGCCGCATGGTGAGCCACGGCAGCCAGTTCGGATCGTTTTCGCCGGACGAAAGCGCGTCGAAAGGGCCGTCGAACCATTCGCGCGCCTCGGCAAACTGCGACTGAAATTCGCGCGCCACCTCCGCGCCGACTTCGTAGCAGCAGCGGCCGATGCCGGGGCCGAGCGCGGCGATCACGTCCTTGGGGTCGGTGCCGAATTCCATGTGCATTCGGCCGAGCGTTTTTGCGGCGATGCGCGCAAGCGTCCCGCGCCAGCCGGAGTGAATCGCGGCCACGGCGCGCTGCTTCGGATCGGCCAGCAGGATCGGAATGCAGTCGGCCGTCTGCACGGCGAGCAGCACGCCCGCCTCGCGCGTGAAGAGCGCGTCGGCTTTCGGCGCTTCCGAAAATTTGCTGTTCGATTCATCCGCACGGTCGACGCGATGGATCATATCCGAATGAATTTGCCGCAGCGTGACGACGCGCATTTTCCCGGCGCCGAGCGCGTGGAAGAAATTCACCCGGTTTTCGAGCACGCGTTCCCGCGAATCCCAGTCCGTGAAGCCGAGATTCAGCGCGCCCGCGCCTGCCTTCATGCTGCTTTTGCCGCGCGCACCGTCAGCGGGGCCCGCGGCCGGTAGCGCGCTTGCGCCTCCCGGCCGCGTGCTGAATCCGTGCGTGAGCCATGCGAGGCGCGCAAGCGGCGGCGCTTCCAGAATCTGCAGGCCGCCGGCGCGACGCAGTTTCCACGCCGCAGTCTTCTTCGGCTGCGCGGATTTTTCCGCGCCACGTTGGCGCTGCCGGGACTTCATTTTGGGAGCGGTTGTGGCCATGGCAGGAGGCGTTGCCATTATATAATCGCCCGGCGCGCGAAAGCGGGAAGACATGATCGTCGGGCTGGGAATCGACATTTCGGAAATCGACCGGATCGAGGCGGCCATCATGCGCCACGGCGCGCCGTTTCTCGAGCGGCTGTTCACGCCGTCCGAGGTGGCATATTGCGAGAGGCACAAGGCCAAATACGAGCGCTACGCCGCGCGGTTTGCCGCGAAGGAAGCGGCGATGAAGGCGCTCGGCACGGGATGGAGCCGCGGCGTCCGCTGGCGCGATATCGAGGTGGCGCGCGAGCCGAGCGGCAAGCCCACGCTGCGCCTCGCCGGCGTCGCCGCCGAAATCGCCCAGCGCATGGGCGTGCGGAATATCTCGCTCTCGATCACCCACAGCGGCAACCTTGCCCTCGCCGAGGTAATCTTCGAAAGCTAGCGGTTCTCGCCCACGACAAGAACTCGAATACATGCTGTGATCGGGGCAGCGCATCGGAACGCGCTTCGCGCGGACTTTATGGCGGGGTTGAAACCCCGCCCTTCCACCCGTTCGGCAAGCCCTTCGCCTCGCTCGGGCGAACTGAAGCAAAAAAACGGGAGAGCGCCGGAGGCGCGATTGTAATTAGCCCGGCACGAAGCGCAGCGAAGTGCCGGGAAGAAGAGAAAAACGGCATCGCGAGTCCCGGAGGGACGATTGACGGATTTAGTGGCAGCCGGGGGAAAGATCGCTCGCCCTCGGCGGCCGGTTCCGAACGGCGACTACGCGCACGTAGGCGCGATCAATTATCGATGAGTACTTCGTGCCATTCATTGGCCGGATGGCAGCCGGAGACGCGGACCTTGAGGTAATTTCCGGTGAGCGCTTCCGTCCAATCCTCGCCGCCTCGTGCGAGCGTGAGCGCACGCATCGTGCGTCCGGATTGCGTGGCGCGGAATGCCGCGGCCTTCTCCTGCCCGAGCGCGCGCAGCGAGCGGGCGCGTTCGCGAATCGTATGCGCGGAGACGCGCTCGTCAAGGCGCTCGGCGGCGGTGCCCGGGCGCTCCGAGAACGAGAAAACGTGGAGATACGTGAATGGCAGCGCGGCAATGAACTGCAGGGTCGCGTCGAACTCGGCGTCGGTCTCGCCGGGGAAGCCGACGATCGCATCCGCGCCAATCGCAGCATCGGGCAGCAGGCGGCGAATCAGCCGCACGCGCTCGGCGTAGTGCGCGGCGCGATACCACCGGTGCATGGCTCGCAGGATGCGGTCCGAGCCCGATTGCAGCGGGACGTGGAAATGTGGCGCGATGCGCGGTGAGGCGGCCACGAGTGCGACGAACTCCTCGGTCACATCCTGCGGCTCGATCGAGCTGAAGCGAAGCTGCTCGAGCTCAGTTTCATCGAGAATGCGGCGCACCACATCCGCCAGCGCGGCCCGCGGCGCCAGATCGCGCCCATAGCTGCCGAGATTGATCCCGCTGAGCACGATTTCGCGCGCGCCGGCCGAGACGAGGCCGCGCACTTCATCGATCACCGCCTCCGGCTGCAGGCTGCGGCTGCGCCCGCGCACGAATGGAATCACGCAGTAGGAGCAGCGATTGTTGCAGCCGTCCTGAATCTTCAGGATCGGGCGCGTGCGATCGGCGGCCGCGGCATCGGCGGGCGCCGAGAGCGGGATGTTCACGCCCGTTTGCGCGAAGATGTCGCCGGTGAGGATTTTCGCCGGGCCGCGCGCGAGCGACATCGCGTCGCCATCGAGCCGCGCGAGCGGAATGAAATCAGCCGGCGCGCCGGCGGCCGGTGATTCCAGCCCGCCAATCAGGCCGGGAATGTGCGATTGGTGCGAGTTGCCCACGACGAGCGCCACGCCATCAAGCGTGGCAATTTCATCGGGTGCGCGCTGCGCGTAGCAGCCGGTCACGATGATGCGCGCCGCCGGATTCGCGCGATGGATTTTGCGCACAGCGTCGCGCGCCTGCGAATCGGCAGCCGCCGTCACGGTGCAGGTGTTGAGCACGACGATCTCGGCGGTCGCGTGATCGCCGGTCAACGTAAGCCCACTCGCCAGCAATTCGCGGCGCAAAGCGGAAGCATCCGCCTCGGTGGCACGACATCCGAAATTCTCGATGGAAAAGCCAGACATCGGCAGAAGTATAGCAGCGAACTCGGGGTTGGTTTGGTGGATGAGAGATAACGCAGCAGTTCAGGGGTGTTGCTCAACTCCGATGAACGTCGCGCAGGGGCGTCTTGAACTTACGATCCATTCGTGGTCCACCTTCTCCATTACAAGGGTGGCCCCGCTGAGGCAATGCTCGCCACATAAGAGGAGGTATTTCACCAACGCAAATTGGTTCTTTTTATCGAACACAATCTCAGACAGCACGAGGACATTCGTACGTGCCCGTCGGTCGTCGAGTGCTGGTTCATCCTTGTCCTTCGGCAACGCATCGCGCTGCTGCAGTAGTTCTCGCTTCTGGACGGTGTCGACGAGTCTTACGTCCATGCCTCTCGTGACGTCTTGGGGAAGAGCGTGGGTGGTTCGAAAGGGCTCGGAATTCTTTTCGAGTTCAATTCCCCTCAGGCACGGCCGCCCCTCCGGGAATCCCTTAAAATCAAATGTCACCGTGACGTTTGAGAGGTTTCGGAAGTGGAGGTAGGGGGAAATTTTCTGAAGGAAACCGCGATACACCGCGATTTGCTCCGCGCTGAGAGGCGAAGCGCTGGAAACTGGCTGCTGTTGTGCCGTAGAGATCGATGCGAGAACGATCAGCACCAAAAGCGTGACTAATGCTTTGGCACCCTTCATGGCAGGCTACTGATCGGCGCGGCGCTGGTAGCAGAGGAGGATGAGATCGGCGCGGCGGCGCACGCCGAACTTCGCAAGAAGATTCGAGACGTGGAATTTCACGGTGCGCTCGGAAATGTGCAGGCGGTCGGCGACTTCCTTGTTCGCCAGATTTTCGAGCAGGCCGCTCAAGACTTCCTGTTCGCGGCGGCTGAGTTCGCTCGGGGAATCGGCGCGAAGGCGTCGTCCCTGGGTGCTGCTGAGAATCGAATCGACGAAACGCGAAAGCACCGGGCGCGGCACCCAGATGCCGCCTGATGCCACTTGCGGCAGGGCACGTGCCAGTTGTTGGCGCGCTTCCGCATAGGTCAGGATGCCTTTCACTCCCTGGCGCAGAAGGGCATGGCTATCGGTTTCCTTCAGTTTGTCTCCCACCACCAGCAGGCGCGCGCCGGTATGTTTGTCCAATATATTCCCGAGCAGGGCCCCTGTGGCCTGATGGGCCGCATGGGCGTCAACCACGTAAACCGAGGCCTTGGGCAGTTCCAGGTTCCGCAGGTCTGGCGCCAGCATCGAATCAAGCTGTTTCGAGGTGATCTGAAATCCCGAGTCTTCCAGCAGGCGATGTAATTCGTCCAGCACCATGGGGTGTGGCGAAAGAAGGCAGACCTTGAGTCCTGACTTGCCGTTGCTTTTGGACATACCGTGTTCCTGAATCGAGGCTAGCGGAATTGCCAGGGCGGGGCAAGGCGCACGCAACGGGCTATTTCATACCAGACACGGGGTCAGAGGGGGTAAGCGACTCGCCGATTGAAACTTTGCAAACAGCGGCTTGGCGCTCGATCCGGCGGGCTAATCCGCTTCCGATTCCAGGCCGCGGCGGGGTCGCTTCGCCGGCAGTCCCGCCTGGCGAACCTTGTAGAGCAGGGCGCGATAGCTGATTTTCAGCACTTCGGCGGCCTTCCGGCGGTTCCAATGGTTGGCCTGCAGAACTTTCAGGATCACATCGCGCTCCATGCGCCGGGTGGCTTCCTGGGCGATGCGCTTGAGGGGGATGTTGCCGTCGGGCGTTGGCTCGTAGTTGAAACGAATCGGGGCGGCCTCCACGCGCTCGGTGTAGAACGACTCCTCCGAGCCGAGCACCACGTAGCGCGCGATGCAATTTTCCAGTTCGCGGACGTTGCCGGGCCAATCCCGCTGCTGCAAAAGGTGGATCGTTTCTTTGGAAAGCGGCGCCGCGTCGCGCTGGAAGCGGCGGTTGAACACGCCGCGAAGATATTCGGCGAGATACGGAATGTCCGGGCGGCGTTCGCGCAGCGCGGGCAGCGTGATGCTGATCACGTTGATGCGGTAGAAGAGGTCCGCGCGAAACGCCCCGGTTTCGATTTCCTTCTGCAGATTCCGGTTCGTCGCGCAAATCACGCGCGCATCCAGCCGCTTTTCGTCGTGGCCGCCGATGCGCGTGAAGTGGCCATCCTGCAGCACGTGGAGCAGCTTCGCTTGCAGGCCCGAATCGATCTCCGCAATTTCATCCATGAAGAGCGTGCCGCCCTGCGCCGTCTCCATGCGGCCGGGCTTATCCGCATGCGCTCCCGTGAAGGCGCCCTTTTGAAAGCCGAAGAGTTCGCTCTCGATCAGCGTGCCGGGAATCGCGGGGCAATTCACTTTGATGAAGGGACCGTTGCGCCACGGCGACCGGTTGTGGATGAACCGCGCGAGGATCTCTTTGCCCGTGCCGCTCTCGCCAAGGACGAGTATCGGTACGTTCAGTCCTGCCGCTCTTTCCACTTTCTGGCGGACAGACTGCATCGGCGCCGACGGACCGAAATAGATATGTTCGGGTGGCAGCTCCGCGTGATAAGCGACGATGTCGTTTCTAATGGGTGCGACAGAGGCCATCGGATGAAAGCCATTGCACATCGAACGCCAAAAGCGCGACGAACTGCATTTCCCGCGCCCGGCCGGTCCATCGCGCGAAAACGCTGTGCAGGATGCGTTTTCCCAGGCAGACCGGGCCGAATCTCTTCTCGAGGGCCGCTGAACCGATCCGGTTCATTCATACGAAAGACTGAAAATCATTAGCACTTTGGGGAAGGACTCTTCCAACTATGGTCCTAGTACTTTTTGATTAAGATCGCTAAGGCTGCAGGCGTCTGTGATCGGATTCGCAGCGTGAATTTCGATAGGCCTTCGGGCAGATGGAGAAATGCAATCGCGGAGATGCAATCGAATTTCTTGCACGGAACTCGGCTCGAGGGACAGCCGCCGAATGCAGAAAAAAAGACCGCGAGCGGCTGCCGCGCCGCACGCCGCGCGAAGATTTCAGGCGCGAGGATTTTCGCCGCGAATGATGTCGTACCGTTCGATCACGGCGGCGATGCCGATGGGTTCCTGATCGTCCGTCGACGAGCGCCGGTCGACGCGCACCACGCGCCCGTGAGCGCGAACGAAAACTTCCGTGCCGCGCGTGATTTCGGCAGGCAGGGTGAGGGTGAAATCCAGCTCGGTGCCGGGGGCGAGATCGTTTTCCACCGTGAAGTAAACACCGCGCGTGGAAATATCTCGCGTCTGGCCGCTATGGGATCTCGGCTCCCGATTAATTGGCAGGCGGACGTTCACCGGCAGGGAAAGATCGTACCGGCGTGCCATTCGACGCTCCGTCATCCGTGCGGCTCCTTCAATGCTGGGATTGAGGTACACGGCTCCCCCGGAAGAAGGGAGCAATCGCTGTACCAAAGCCTTGCTGATCGGGTGATGCCGGCCGCCGGGGCGCCCATGCCGGCCGCTCGCGATAAATCGAGCGGCAACCCCTTTTGCAACAACAAGGACCTTCGCGCGGTATATGACCATCAGAACTCAACTTGCGCGAAAAGATCCTCGTGCGTGGCCTGTATCGGAGCGAAATACTAGAACAAGGCAAGGTCAATTGGGTAGTGCTATTTCGCTGTCTGTGCCCAAGATATGCAACTATTTGCCGCAACTCACGGGCACACGCGCCAAGGAGAGCAACCAAGCGGGAGACAACCACCGAATCGAAGGATCCGGACCCTCCGGCGATGATTCTCCGGTAATCTTCGCGCCTTCTTCGCGCCGTCAGGAACCGCGAACCACCGCGGGAGCGTCTTCCTTCGCCGTCTCTTTTGCGGCGGCGGCGGCCTTGGCTGCTTCGCGGGCCGCGGCCGAGCGTGAGCCGCGTCCCGAATCCAGATTGAACGCCCGCATTTTGTAGAGCAGCGCTTTGTAGCTGATTCCCAGCATGCGCGCGGCATCCTTGCGGCACCAGTTCGTTTTCTCGAGCGCGTCGGCGATCGCTTCCATTTCCGCTTCGTCTTTCAATCCCCGCACCAGCGCTTTGAGGCCTTGTTCTTTGGGCGCGGCCGGCGTTTCTTCGCGCGGAACGACGCGCTGTTGCTGGCCCGTCATCTCCAGGAGCTCGCGGAAACTGCCCTCGTCGTCCTCGAGAATCACGTAGCGCTTCACGAAATTCTCGAGCTCGCGCAGGTTGCCGGGCCACGGATAGCGCAGCGCGGCCTCGAGAAGATGCTTCGAGGGCTCGGGCGCCGTCTTCTGGTATTTCTCGCTGTACTTCGCGAGGAAATGGCGGAAGAGCAGCGGAATTTCGGCCGTGCGCTCGCGCAGCGGCGGGATGTGGATCGAGAGCACGTTGAGACGATAGTAGAGGTCCTCGCGGAAGCGTCCCGATTTCATCGCTTCCTTCACGTCCATGTTGGTGGCGGCCAGCACGCGCACGTCGACATTCACCACGGCGCGCGCGCCCAGCCGCGAATATTGGCCGTCCTGCAGCACGTGCAGCAGCTTCGCCTGAAGGTGCGGGCTCATTTCGGCGATTTCGTCGAGGAAGATCGTGCCTTTGTGCGCCAGCTCGAATTTGCCGGGCTTCGCGCGCACGGCTCCCGTGAAGGCGCCCTGCTCGTAGCCGAAAAGCTCCGATTCGAGAAGTTCGCCGGGCAGCGCCGCGCAGTTCACTTTGATGAACGCCTGCTGGCGGCGCAGCGAGCGCAGGTGGACCATCCGGGCGATCACTTCCTTTCCTACGCCGCTTTCCCCGCTCAGAAATACCGGCACGTCCACCGGCGCAATCTGCAGAATCTGCTGGCGAATCTTCAGCATCTGCGGGCTGGCGGCGAGGAACGAAATATCCTCGGTGAGCGCCTCGCAGTATTCGCGCAGCGCCTGATTTTCCGTGCGAAGCTCCTTTTTCTGCCGGCACTTCAGGAATGCGGCGTCGAGCTCCGGTTTTTCGAATGGCTTCGTCAGATAGTCGAGCGCGCCCAGGCGGATCGCTTCCACCACCGTCGTCACTTCGTTCGAACAGGAAAGCATCAGGATGTTGAGCGAGCGGTCCATCTGCATCAATTGCCGCAGCGTTTCGAGCCCGTCGATTTCGGGCATCAGAACATCGAGAATGATGAAGTCCGGGCGCTCGCCCTCGCCCACGCGCGCGAGCGCTTCCTTGCCGCTCGAAACCGCGTGTACGTCGAAGCCGTCCACCTCGAGCAGCGTCTGAAGATATTTCCGGATACTCGGTTCGTCATCGACGATCAGGATCTTTTCTTTTTGTGCCATCGGCATTCCTATCGAGCGAGTGTCCCGCTCATCCTATTCCACATCCGTAGGCAGCAGGAAGGAGAAAGAACTTCCGCGGCCCGGTTCGCTATCCACCCAGACTTTTCCGCGATGCGCCTGAATCAATCGTTTCGTGATCGCCAGCCCCAGGCCCATGCCCGAAGACGAGGGATCGACGCGAACGAATTCCTCGAAAATCTCCTGGTGAAATTCGGCCGCGATTCCGTGGCCCGTGTCCGTCACCGAAACGAGCACGCTATTTGGCTTGGGAGGGTTGCCGCGCCGCCGCTCCTGCGACGGAGACGCCTCGGAAACGCGCCGCTCCCAGAAATGCGGTTGAGCCCGCAGCGTCACCAGGCCCGCGGTCGGCGTATGCTTGAGCGCGTTGTCGAGCAGATTGAAAATGCACTGCTGCACCTTCTGGTAATCGAACTTGAAGAGCGGAAGATCGGGATGCACCTGCACGTCCAGGCGCACGGTGGCGCGCTGAAACGCATCGCTCCAGCGGCTCGCCAGATCGTTGATGCAGTCCCGCAGATCGTTTTCGCAGAGCTGCAACACCAGCTTGCCGCTCTCGAGCGCCGAATAGTTGAGGAACATCGAGACGAGCCGCACCAGCCGGTCGCAGCTCTCCTTCGACTCGCGCAAAATGTCCTGCTGCCGCTCGCTGAGTTTTCCAAGCGAGCCCGAGAGCAAGAGGTCGTAGTAGCCCTTCATCACCGCGAGCGGCGTTTTCAATTCGTGCGCCGCTGAACCCAGCAAGACCGTCTTCTGGCGATTCGCCTCTTGCAGCCGCAGGTAGGCGGCCAGAAGATTCCGGTAGGTAATCTCGCGTTCCTGCATCAGCTCCTGCACGGTCTGGCGCATCTGCGCTTCATCCGTCGCGGCTTCTTCAGGGAACGGTTCGATGTAGACGGCGAGCCAGTCGGGCTCGGGGAGCCAGCGAATGCGCGCGACGGACTTCCCTTGAGCGGATTCGATCGGCAGCAGCACGTCCTGCTTGCCGCGCTCCAGTTGCGTCAGGATGCCTTTGCCGTCGGCGTGCAGAATGTCTCGAAAAAGGTTCGGCTCAGGCTTGGCATTCCATGCGAGTGCGTTCAACGCGTTCTGCGCGTGGAGATTCGTGAAGAGAATCAGTCCCGCGCGGTCGGAAACGAGCAAGGGACGATCGAGGGCGTCGAGAAGGCTGGCAACCAATTGAAAGCTTACCTGGTTGCTCGCCTGCTTTTCCGCTGCTGCCGTACTCTTGGCCACTCGCCCTCCACAGGCTCCGGCAAACGAGCAAAGACACCACTCTATTCCTTGTCTCAGAGAATCGAGTGGGGATGGGCTCGAAGGTCTGTATGCTCGCAAAGGAGCCAAATAGAGTCAATGGTAAAAGCGTCCTAGCGTTTGCACAAACGTGGAAATGAATTGCATCAAACCGGAACATTTCAAAGGCGATACGGGATGAGTCGCCTCCCGCCGCGCAGGCATCTAACTGATACCGGGCCAGTTACGAAAGCCGAATGGAGGGGTAGGGAACTTGCTAGAGAACGGGCAGTTCAAGATAGTACTAATACTCGGGTACCAATGAGCGTACGAGAAAACATCGTGCAGCAGAAGGTAGCTCAGTCCTACGACGACCGTCGTCGTTTCCACCGGATCCATCTCCAGGTGCCACTCTTCGTCCGGGGTAGAGACGCACACGGCGAGCAGTTCGTGGAACTTGGTAAAACTCTTGATATCAGCGGATTAGGAGCTTTCCTGATTTGCCCCCGCTCCTTGACCATCAACGATATCATCACCCTCACGATCCCGGCCCCTTCGATCATCTCGTCCGGCTTGGTCCCCGCGGGCATGCCCCCGATTCAGGCGAGGGTCAAGCGGCAGCAGGAAGCTGGCGAGGTCCATCTCGTTGGCGTCGAGTTTCTCAAGCCGATCGGATAAGCCGTTTTTCCACAGACCAACGATTGCCCGTTCGCGGCAAGCCGCCGAGCAGAAAGTGGAAGGCCTTTTCCGTCCGCCGTCGCGTCCGCTTGCAATCCCTGCATATGAACGAATAATCTACGTATTGGCAGTGACTTAGAGCCATGTCCTGGACGAAGATTCTTGTCCGGGATTGGACTGTCCCTTGCTACAGTGATACCGCCCCGCAGGTGTCCTGGACACAGGATAAACTAGAAGTACGTTCGCTTGACTCGGAACTCATTGATGCCCCAGCTCTCCGACGCTTCGCCGTCGCAGCCATCGGCGGACGATTCTTTTCTGGACCTGCTGGTCGAGACCCTCGAGGGTCTCGACGAAACCGTGCGCGGGCAATTTCTCCGCCAGTTTTTTCATACCATCGCGAAAATCGATTTGCCTGAACCGCAGAGCAACGATTACTGGCAGCGCATTTTGCAGCGCCGGCGCGAACTTTCCGAAAGCCTCGGGAGAAAAGTTGCGCTCGCCACGGCGATGGTCGACGTGTTTTCGTCGGCCAACTTCATTCGCGTTCCCATCGTGATGGAGTATGAGGAACTCAAAAAGCTCCAGATCAATGCGGCCACGGACGCGCTCACCGCGCTCTATAACCGCCGGCTCTTCGATGAATATTGCGATAAAGAACTGAACCGCGCGAAACGCTACGGCCAGCATCTCGCCATCGTCATCCTGGATCTTCACCGGCTCAAGGAAGTGAACGACCGGCACGGGCATCTGCGCGGCGATCAGATGTTGCAGCTTGCGGCCACCACTCTGCGCAAGACTCTGCGCGCCTCCGACTTCGCGTTCCGGATCGGCGGCGACGAGTTCGCCCTCCTGCTGCCGCAAACCGATACCGAGCAGGCCGTCACGCTCTGCCGCCGCGTCCGCTCGCTCTACGAAAGCGAAGTGGTCCCGCTCAAAATCGAAGTCGGCGTCACGCTCGATTTCGGCGTGGCCGTTCATCCGCAGGATGGAGACCAGAAAAGCGGCCTGCTGCACACGGCGGACGAGCGCCTCTATGAACTCAAGCGCTCCGGCCGCGCGCCGCGCGTGGTTCCCATCGAGACGCACCCGGCCCGCGAAAGTGCGCCCGCTCCGGCGCCAAAGGTGCCTCCACCGCCGCCTCCCGCGGTGGCTCCGCCTGCGCAACCTGCCGCGCCGCCTCCGCCCGCGCAACCGCCGCTGCCTCAAGAGCCCGCGCCTCCGGCGCACTCCGAGCACCGAAAGTGGGAGCGCGTGTCGCTCAGCGGCACCAAAGCGCACGCCGTGCTCAGCGACGTGGGCCAGAAAACCGCGAAGGTCCTCGACCTCAGCTACGGCGGCGTGGCGCTGCTGTTCGACAAGCAGGAAGAAATCCCCGCCCAATTTCACGCCGTCCTTCACGTGCCGATTCTTCCGCCGGTGCGCGTGATCCTCCGCAAATCCTACGTCCGCGCGGCCGAAGATGGGCGCATGCGCGTCGGCTGCTCCTTCGTCTCGTAGCCCTGCCGGACCTTGCTGGAAAAATCGGCCGCGGCGCGCTAAGATACAGCTTCCGTTTCGGCCTTCCCGAGTCGGTTGGGCATTTTCCATGGCGGTCACAATTTCATTACCTCCAGCTATTTCCAAAAAGCGCGCTGGCCTCGACGTGTGGATGGAACGCGTGCTCGAGAAAGCCTCGGGCATTGAGCCGGAGTGGGATGCGGACGAAGTCCACGATCTGCGCGTCGCTTTGCGGCGCTGCAGGACGATGGCCGAGGCATTGAGCGAAGTGAGCGCCAGTTCCGGCTGGCGGAAGCTCAAGAAAGCCAGCCGCGGCCTCTTTCACGCGCTTGGCGACCTTCGCGATACGCAGGTGCAGCGCGGCTGGGTGAAGAAACTCGGCCCGGCGGGCGATCCGGTGCGGAAGCACATGCTCCGCCTGCTGGCCGGCGAAGAAAAGAAAGAGCGCGCCCTTGCCGCCCGGTCGCTCGATGGATTCGACCGCAAGGAATGGAAAAAGCTCGCCCGCAAACTGCCCGGCAAGGCTGATTTTTTTCCGTCGGGCAGCGTCGTATTCCAGCGCCTGGCTCTGGCGAAGCTCAACGAAGCCGTCGAGCTCTACCAGCAGGCGCGCAAAAGGCGCAGCGCCGTGGCCTGGCACCGCCTGCGGATCGGCCTGAAGGAATTCCGCTACATCGTCGAGAATTTTCTGCCGGAGCGCTACGAGGTCTGGGCCGCCGACCTGAAAATGATGCAGGATCAGTTGGGCGACGTCCACGATCTCGATGTGCTGCGCGGCAGGCTTCGCAAGGAAGCCGCCAGGCTCGACGCCGCGGCCCTCGCCCGATGGACCGAGAAAATCGCCGCGAGCCGCAAGGCGCGTCTCGACGAATTCCTCGCGAAAGCCTCCGGCCCCGAATCTCCCTGGCTCGTGTGGCGCGCCGGATTTCAGTGGGGCCACGCGCTCGTCGCCGCCTCATTCCCGCAGCGTCGCACCGCCTGAAAGCGCTCTGGCGGACGAACCTCGCGAAACCCGCCCAATCGTGCACAAAGAAAAATTCCCCGTCGGCGCCTGGATTCGCGCCAAGGATCATGCCTGCTTCGACTGGCGACCGGCCTTCGCTCAGTCAGCGCGGGACGCGCGGCACAAGTTAACCCCGCCCAGAAGGGCGGGGAAAAGAACACAAAAAGTGATCCAAGCGCCGTAGGCGCGACACGCCGCTCGAGCGAACGGACGCTACCTCGTGGAGTGCGGGAGCTTGCTCCCGCCGTTTGCCGCCTGGGCTTGCCCAGGCGTGCTCCCCGCACGCGCTACGTGCAGTGCGAATGGAGCCGCGAGTATCCGCTGCGCAACGAGCGACTGGCAACCGGCCCTCGCTCAGTCAGCGCGGGACGCGCGGCACAAGTTAGCCCCGCCCGGAAGGGCGGTGGAACGAATACAAAAAGCGATCCAAGCGCCGTAGGCGCGACACGCCTCTCTCGTTCAATCCGCCAGCTTCCGCAAAAATCTCGCGGTGAGCAGCCACCGCAGCGTCCACCGGCTGTGCGGCGACGCTTGCTCGAAGCACGCAGCCCCCGCCTTCTTCAATTCTGTGAACGGGCCGCGCGAACCCGCCAGCTGCGCGATCAGCATGTCGAGATGAGGCGCGTGGCCGAAGAGCGCCACTTCCTTCGCTTTCAGGTGCGAGATTTCCTTCAGAATTTCGGCCGGATTCTGCGCGGGCTTCAGCGTGTCGCTCACGCGAATCTTTTCCGGTGAAAACCCGAGCGCCTCCGCGAATATTTCCGCCGTCTGCGCCGCCCGCACGTAGGGGCTGGTGATCAGCACATCCGGCTTCGCCCCCAGCGCGCAGAATCCGAGCGCCGCTTCCCGCGTTTTCTGCACGCCGCGCGCGGTCAGAGGGCGCTCCGCCTCCGCGGGAGATTTCGGATCGGTGCGGTCCACCGCGATGCCGTGGCGGACGAGATAGAGGATCATGGTTTAGGCGACCTTCTCCTTTCGCTGCACCCGCCGGAACTCCGCCTTCAGGTGGAATTCCTTTTCGAAGAGCGCCGCCTTGCGTTCCAGGCCGGCGATGTCGAGCCGCGTCCCCTCGGCGGCGCGAATCAGGAAAACCGCGCGATGTCCGGCGATCTGCACGTCCACGCCTTCCACGCGCTGCGCGTGCTCCGATTCGAGTTTCTCGGCGATTCGCAGCAGCGAAGTCAGCAGGCGCACTTCGCGTCGCCGCGAGCCGTCGAGCGCGGCGTAGGAGGCGTGCTCCACCTGGGGCTCGGATTTGCAATTGTGGTAGCGCACCAGCGCGCCCACCATATCGCGCCGCCAGCCGCGCAGGCCGGGGATCTCGCTGTAGCGGATCAAATATTCGCCGTGCCGGTTGTGCGATTTGCGGTGAACGAAATGCCCGATATCATGCAGCATCGCCCCGATTTCCAGCAGCAGCCGGTGCTCCGGCCCGAGTTCGTGGATCGGCCGCAGCTGGTCGAATAGCGAAAGGGCAAGGCGCGATACCTGCTCGGCGTGCTGCGCGTCGTAATTGAGCCGGCTGGCGAACCAGCGCGACGCGGTCAGCAATTCCTCGGCGCGGTCCTTTTCTTCTGCGGACGCCTTGCCGCCCGAATATTGCTCGGCCACCAGATCGAGCAGCAGCCCTTCGCGCACTCCCACGCCGGGGACGAGAATCGAGCGCAGCTCGAGCCACTTCGCTACCGTGCCGATGATGATCGCCGCGATGCCGATCACTTCGGCGCGATCTTTGCGCACGCGAAACACGCGCATCCGCCCCGGCACGTCGAGCCGCAAAATGCGCAGCGTCTGGTCCTTCAGCAGCCGCACGTTGATTGCGGGCGTCCTGCCGACCATGGGTCCCTGCGCGATGCGCACCAGCGCCTCGGCATTTCCCCCGGAAGCGACCGCGATCGCCCGCGAAAGCTTCGGTGGCGAGGGCATCGCGCTGCGCAACAGTGCGAGGATGTGCAGCTTCAGCCGCCTTTCGCTGTCCTCGTCGATCGCGCCGTCGATCGCGTACGTTTCCATCAGCCGGATCGTGCCGAGCGGCAATGCCACGCGCTCGCTCAGCTCTCCGCGCTCGAAAAAATTAATTTCCAGGCTCCCGCCGCCGAGATCGAAAATCACGCGCGGCTGAATCTTGTCGCCGAGCGCCCAGCGCACCGCCGAGCACACCAGCCGCGCCTCTTCTTCGCTGCCGATCACTTCAAGCTCGATCCCGGACTTCCGCTGGATGCGCTCCATCAGCTTCCGGTAGTTGCGCACCTCCCGCGCGGCCGCCGTCGCCACGGCGCGATACGCCGTCACCTGGTGCCGCTCCATGCGGTCGCGAAAATGGCGGAAGACGCGCGCGGCCTGCGAAATCGTGTCGTCGTCAAGCAGGTGCCGCGTGAAGGCGTTATGCCCGAGCCGCACGGCGGCGCGCTCGGTTTCCAGAATCTCGATGTGATGCGAAGACGTAGCCCGCGCGATCACCAGCCGGATGGCGTTCGATCCCGCGTCGATCGCTGCCAGTTGTACCGGGGCGGCCACTCGTCAGCGCCAGAGGTGCTG
>Ga0335072_10000709_pt1 | contig 60331 bp, 61 predicted proteins | sample Lox_Sample_21_FD_206725 | JGI IMG/M metagenome (GOLD analysis project Ga0335072, IMG submission 206725) | Soil microbial communities from Loxahatchee National Wildlife Refuge, Florida, United States - Lox_Sample_2.1 | ecosystem: Environmental > Terrestrial > Soil > Wetlands | place: USA...
GTGCTCTACGTCCGCACCGCAGCCAGCTCCGCTCTCAGTTGGCACGCCCAGCGCCCAGGCGTCGCGCGGGCCGGTCGCGGTGACACCCGACATGCTGTCGTTTCCGCAGTGCCTGAGGATCTTGACGGTACGCCAGCCCGGCGAACGTGCGGCCTGCGCAGCGGGGACGGCGCCCGCGCCTGCCACAAGCACGGCTACTCCCGCGCCAATCAGCGCAGGCCGCAGAAACGGTGCATTCATGCGGCCGACTATAAACTCGTCCACCCTCCGTCAGCGGGCACAATGCTGCCATGCCTGAGGCCAACGACACCACTGCGGCGCTCCTGGACGAATACGCGGAGCTGACGGTCATGACCGGTGGCGATCCGTTCCGAGCCCGCGTGTACGGCAAGGCCGCCCGCGCGATCGGCGGACACTCTCAGGACGTCTCGGAGCTGTCCACCGCAGACTTGCTGCGGATACCTGGCGTGGGCAAGTCCATCGCGGGCAAAGTCAGCGAGATCGTCGCTACCGGCAGCTTCGCCGAGCTTGAGGAGCTGCGAGCCGATATCCCGGACGGCGTCCGGCAGCTGACTCAGATCCCGGCGCTCGGCCCGCGACGGGCGCTGCAGCTTTACCGCGAGCTCCAGGTCAGCACGCCGGAGCAGCTGAAGGCAGCGATCACCGAAGGCAGGCTCAATGACCTGAAGGGCTTCGGGCCCAAGAGTGCGGACAAGCTGCTGCGTGGCATCGACCTGCTGGAGAGCGCGGGCAACCGGGTCTTGCTGAACGTCGCCGCCGAAACCGCGGCGGCCGTCATCGACGCGGTCGGTGCCGCGCCCGGCTGCCTGCGGATCGGAGCGGCTGGGTCACTACGCCGGGCCGCAGAGTCCGTCGGTGATGTCGACGTACTGGCCGCCGCAGTCGACTCGGCGCCACTCATGTCAGCGCTCACGGCGATGCCGGAGTCGGCCGAAGTAATCGCCTCCGGTCCGACCAAGACCTCCGTCAGGACACGCACCGGACTGCAGGTCGACCTGCGGGTAGTGCCGCTGGACTGCTGGGGCGCGGCGTTGCAGTACTTCACCGGCTCGCAACACCACAACGTGCGGATCCGGGAGCTGGCGGTACACAGGAAGCTCAAGCTGTCCGAGTACGGACTGTTCGACGCGGAATCCGGCGATCTGATCGTTTCTCGCACCGAAGAAGAGGTCTATGAGCGGCTTGGCCTGGCGTGGATCCCGCCGGTGCTGCGCGAGGATACCGGCGAGGTCGCCGCGGCCGCTCGCGGCGAGCTGCCGCATCTGGTCGGCGAGTCGGACATCAGGGGTGACCTGCATACCCACACCAACCTGACCGACGGCATCGCGAGCCTCGAAGAAATGGTCTCGTCGGCGCAAGCCCGCGGCTACGAGTACTACGCCATCACCGACCACGCGCCGAACCTCGTCATGCAGCGGATGACTGACGAGAAGATGCTTGCCCAGCGCGATCAAGTCCGTGCACTCGGCGCCCGGCTGGCCGGGAGCGGGGCAGCCTCGGCCGACGGCCCCGGAACCAGCGCTGGCCGGGGCATGGTGCTGCTGCACGGCACCGAGCTGAACATCGCGCCGGACGGCAGCGTCGACTGGCCAGCCGATTTCCTGGCTGGCTTCGACATCTGTGTCGCATCCGTGCACTCGCATTTCGATCTGCCGCGTAAGGAGATGACACGGCGGTTCATCGCGGCCTGCGAGAATCCGTACGTCAACGTCATCGGCCATCCTCTGACCCGCAAGATCGGCCGTCGGCCGCCGGTCGACGTGGACCTGCCCGAGCTCTTCCGCGCCTGCGCACGGACGGGCACGGCGCTGGAGGTCAACTCGCACCCGGCCCGTCTCGACCTGCCCTCCGCGCACATCAAGGCGGCGCGTGACGCGGGCGTGAAGTTCGCGGTCGACACTGACGCCCACTCCGTACGCGACCTCAGCTACCTGCAGTACGGCGTCGCGACTGCGCAGCGCGGCTGGCTCACCGCCGACGACCTCATCACCGCCTGGCCGCTGCCGCGGCTCACAGACTTCGTGCGCAAGAAGCGCTCGTAGCCGCTCATAGCGCTGCATGGCGGGCCCAGATGCGAACCTCGGCGACCCGCTCCGGGCGACGATCATGGCAGCGACGGCGGACCCGAAGGCCGGTGTCCTGGCGCCCGTACCAGGCGGCGCCAGGACACCGGCATCGTCAGCTGAACTGGAACCAGTTCACGTTAACGAAGTTCTCTCCTGTCGTGGTCGTGAAGGTGACGTAGAGGGTTTGGGATCCGCTGGGTATCGGCGAGGCTGCGACCGGCGCGCTGGTCACCCAGGTCTGCCAGCCTCCGGTGCCGCTGACATCGACCGTCGCGAACGGCGTGGCGGTCTCCGACCCGAGTCTGAACTGGATCGTGCCGATGTCGGTTCCCGACACGGCCGAGGCCAACCGCACCTCCACATTGCCGGTCAGGGCACTGCCGAAGTTGACGCCGGTGTACTCCAGCCAGCTTCCGTTGCCTATCCAGCCGACGTTGTCGCCGCCGCCGGTATCCGAGGTGGCCTGCGTCATAACGCCGCTGCTGGCCGCGGCATAGGTCGACGCGGTGACATTCACCGCGCTCGAGTTGCTGCTCAGGTTGCCGAGCTCGAACCAGTTGACGTTGACGAAATTCTCTCCGGTGGTGGTCGTGAAGGTGACGTAGAGCGTCTGCGTCCCGGTCGGAACCGGCGAATTAGCCACCGGGTTACTCGTCACCCAGGTCTGCCAGCCGCCGGTGCCGCTCACATCGATGGTCGCGAACGGCGTCGCGGTTTGCGAGCCGACACTGAAGTTGATCGTGCCGATATCTGTGCCCGATATCGCCGAGGCGATGCGCGCCTCGATCTGCGGGTACCCGCTGCCGAAGTTGACGCCGGTGTACTCCAGCCAGCTTCCGTTACCGATCCAGCCAACGTTGTCGCCGCCGCCGGTATCCGAAGTCGCCTGCGTCATAACGCCGCTGCTGGCCGCCGTATAGGTCGACGCGGTGATCGTCAATGTCGAACCCGCCGTAGCGGTGTTCACCGTCCAGCTGAACGAGGCTGAGCCACTCGCTCCGGTGGTATCCGTGGCGGTCACCGTGACCGTCGATGTGCCCGCTGTCGTCGGGGTCCCGGAGATCAGCCCGGTGGAGGAGTTGATTGACAGCCCGGACGGCAGGCCGCTGGCGCTGTAGGAGAGCGTCTGACCGGACGCCGAGTCCTTGGCGCTTACCTGCAGGCTGGCCGCCGTGCCGACCGTAGAGCCCTGGCTGCCAGGATTGGTGACCGTGACGGTGTTGGCCGTTGCGCCGTTCGGCAAGGTCCATACCTGCTCCGCCGAGTCGGTACAAGTCTCGATTTCGAGCTGTGGGCTCGGATTACCTCCAGGGTCAGTGAGGCACAGCCCCGAGTTCGGATTGACCAGCTCCCCGTCGGACTCGTGGGTCCAGTCCTGGGCGGCGGTGCCGTTGCAGGCATACCAGTCGACGTCGGTGCCGGTGGTTGTCCCTGCGGACACCACGTCCAGGCATCCGCCCTCCGTGCGCAGTGTGCCGTCAGAGTACGGCGACCACTGCTGCCCGGCGTCGCCGTCGCAGCTGGCCGCGATGATCGGGTTGCCTTCGGTGTTGAGCGCGTTCTTATTGCCGAGGCACAGCCCGCCGTCGCCGGTGACCTGGCCTGTCGCAGTGGCCGTCGCGGTCGGGGTAGAGTTGCCGCCCTCCTCGTACACCGCCACGTACTGCACGCTCATCGACGCGCCTGACGACGTCGCGGACGTCGGGGTCGTCTCGCCGGATATCCCGTCCGGGTAGTTGCCACCCATGGCCAGGTCGAAAATGATGTAGAAGCCGTGGTCGATGGCGTCCTGCCAGGCGGTCGTGCCGACCGAGGCCTCGGTGATGGTGCTCTCGACGGTGCCGTCCATCAGGAACTCCAGATATTCGGCACTCGTGTTGACCCGGTTGATGATCACCGAGTAGGTGTTGTAGCCCGTCTGGCAGCCCGTTGCGGGGCACGCGATAAGCGCGTGACCACTGCTGCCTGCGCTGTCGTGGAGGGTCTGGGAGGCCTCGTTCAGGCCGTTGACGTCCTCCATCATGTCGAGCTCGCCCTCGGTGGGCCAGGTGCCGCCCGCCCGCCCAGGCGACCCGAGAGCCCAGAACGCAGGCCAGTAGCCGAGGCCGTTGGCGGGGTTCGGCTGCTCGATCGACGCGGTCATCTCCAATTCCCCGCCCGGCGGGGCCTCGAAGTCATCGCGAGTGCTCTCGATCCTGCCTGAAGTCCAGGTTCCGCCGTTGTCGATCGCCTTCAAGACCAGGTCGCCGTTGCCGTCCAGGTAGACGTTGCTGGTCGAGTTGGTGGTGTTCTCGATCTCGCCGGTCCCGTAGCCGGTGCCGATGTCGTAGAACCAGTTCGCATCCGACGGCGGCGACCCGGCAGTTCCCGCAAAGTTGTCGCTGAACACCGTCGACCAGCCCGAAGGGGGCGGCGGCACCGTGCCGGCATACGCAGCTGGCGCGACGGCAAGCGTCGTCGCCACGACGGCGGCTAAGCTCCCGGCGACCAGAACCACCGCGCTTAGCACCGAGCGCAGCTTTAACGATCTCTGAGTTAACGATCTCAGCCGCCGCACGGCATGCCAGAGAGTGTCCGCCGCGGCTTTCCGTTGATCCATCTGCCAAGCCTCCTGCCAGGCCCTAGGCCCGTAACTGAGTAGCGCGGACCTGACCACGCGCATCCCGGCCGCGTCGCTCGGAGGGTCAGCGGCGGCCAGTCCACCTTGATAAGAACCTTTTCTCAGCCTTAATACAAGTCTCCGCTAAAGAGCATCTAGCGAGATTTGTAGATAAATGATCACCTAGGCGGGCGGCTCGGCCTGCTGAGCTGCGGGGATGGCTTAGTCCCGGCAGCGGCGCATTGCTGGGGCTTGCTCCTGACGCAGCGTCAGGATCTAGCGTGGCGGCATGAACACGGCCGAACCTGCCGGGCAGGCGTGGAAGGTAGGGGCCCTAGCCCAGGCCACGGGCCTTACCGTCCGGGCACTGCACCACTACGATCACATCGGCCTGCTGACCCCTTCCCGCCGCACCACGGCCGGGCACCGGCTTTACACCAGTGAGGATGTAGCCAGGCTGTACCGGCTCACCTTGCTACGGCGGCTCGGCTTCCCGCTGGACCAGATCGCCGGCGTGCTCGAGGACCCGCAGTGGCAGCTGCCCGGCGCGATCGAGCGGCACCTGGAGCACACCAGGCAGCGCGCCGCGATAGCTGCCCGGCTGTGCAACCGCCTGGCCGGCATGTCAGCCGGGCTGGCCGCTGACGATGGCAACCCGTCGCCAGACCAGCTGTTCGCCACGCTGGAGGAGATGACCATGCTCGACGAATCCATCACGAGCACCGCAGGCTCGCTTGTTTATGAAGACGTGGCCGCCGCGCACGACTACATCGTGCGGGTCTTCGGCCTGACCCCAGGCCCGGTGGTACGAGAGGAGAAAGGCAATGCCATCCACGCCGAGGTACATGCTGGCGATCACGTGATCTGGCTGCACCGCGTCACCGGCGAGTACAAGTCGCCACGCGCCCTGGGAGGTGTCAGCAGCATGACGATCGTCACTGTCGACGACGTCGACGCGCACTACGCGCGCAGCGTGCAAGCTGGCGCTGACATCATCGAGGAGCCCGCCGACCAGCGATACGGCGTTCGTGAATACGGTGCCCGTGATCTGGAGGGGCACCACTGGTACTTCCACTCCCCGCTACCTTGAGCTCGCCGCAGGGCCGTATGCGCCTGCCCGCCAGACCTCTCTGATGCGCCAGCGGGCCAACGAACTACGCGGAGATTCGCTCGAGCATCCCCGCGATGAAGATCGTGGTGGCCGCAGAAGCCAGCGGCAGCTGCACTCCTGCGGCAGTGCCCGTGGCCGAGTCTGCCGCCACCGGACCGGTGCTGGTGCCCGTTGCGTATCGTGTGCCGGCCGTCACCGCCCGCATTGCCACCAGGTGCGGCGCCAGCTCCGCCGCCAGCCGTCGCGCTGCCTCAGCTGTCATGGGTGGCAGCTGGTCCGGCTGTGTCACAGACGCCGGCGCGGTTCCCTCATACATCGCGTACCCCCAGTCCGGAACTCCCCAGGTCCTGGGCTCAGCCAAGCACGGTAACGCCTCGGCTGTTACGCATTCGACAGGTTCGGTGACGATGTGTAACTGTCATTCCCTTTTGCGGTGCACAGCACCGGACAGGGGCGAATGTCGAATCGGCTTCCGATGCGTTCGGCGTCTATGGCACAGTCCTGACTGTGTCGTCAGATGGTCTGCCGGACTGGTTGCCGGCTTGGTGTCTGGACCATCTGGGCAGTGAGCCCGCCGACGTGCTGTTCCAGCTGCAACAGGTCTCGATGGTGGTTGGTCTGCGGCTGGCTGGCGGGACGGATGTGGTGGTCAAGGCGCGCGCCGATGACGGCCGGGCCGGGTCGTGTGTGACGGCGCAGGCCCGGCTGGCTGAGCGCGGGTTTCCCTGTGCCCGGCCGCTGACGCCAGCGGTCAGCGTCGGTTCGCTGGCCGTGCACGCGGAGGAGTTCCGGCCCGGCGGCGAGATGTTGCGCGGGGACTCGCCGGCCATGGCCGTGCGCTGCGCGGAGGTGTTTGCCTACCTGATGGCCGAACTGGCCGACGTGGCCGTCGCGCCGCCACTGCCGAACCCGCCATGGGTGCGATGGGACCACACCGATTCCGGAGTGTGGCCGGCGATCGACTTCCTCGATAACCGGGACCAGAGCGCCGTTCCCGCGTACGTGGTTGACACCGCAGAGCGGACCCGTCGGCGGATCCTGGCCGCCGGCCTGCCGTGCGTCCTTGGCCACGCAGACTTCGAGGCGCAGAACCTCCGGTGGCACGGCCGGGAAGTGTGGGCGGTGCACGACTGGGACAGCCTGGCGTGGCAACCCGAGGCGGCGCTGGCGGGAGCGGCGAGTGGGGCGTTCGCCAGTGACGGGCCGCCCACGCTGGCGCCGATCGAAAGCTCCGAGGCGTTCCTGACGGCTTACCAGGACCTTCGCGGGCGCATGTTCACGGCCGTGGAGCAGGAGATCGCATGGGCGGCCAGCGTGTGGATGGCCGCATACAACGCCCGGGAGGAAGCACTGATGTACGGCCACATCCGGCTGTGCCGCGACGCGCTCCGCGCACAAGCAGCCGAACGCCTCCGCAGGGCTGATGCCTAGCACCAGCGCGCGAGTTCAGCGAGCGCCTCTCTCCTCGCCCTCGCCCAGGGCGCAGGAACGTTTGTGACCGCCATTGGCTTTCGCGGTACACGGCACCGCGCAGAGGCGAAGATTAGGAGCGCCGGCCGGACACCGAATTTACGGTCCACAGCGGCTGCTCGCCCCGGCTGTAGCGCATCAGGTTCGCCGCGAAGGCCTCGCTGGTCTGGCGGAACATGAAGTCGGTGTGCCAGCCAATGTGCGGAGTGGCGATCACGTTCGGGTGCTGTATCAGCGGTGACTGCGGGTCAGCTGGTTCGCGGCTGAAAACGTCCAGGCCTGCCGCGCCGACCTGCCCGGTTTCAAGCGCAGCGAGCAGCGCCGCCTCGTCAACCAGACCGCCCCTGGCGATGTTGACGAACACGGCCCCTGGCCGCATCGCGGCGAACTCTGACTGGCCGAACATCCCGACGTTCCCGTCATGAAGAACCGCGCAGCACATCACCGCGTCCGCCTGAGCCAGCAGGTCTGGCAGCTGATCCGGGCCTGCCACCAGGTCCAGTCCGGCCGGCCCGCCGAGCTCGGGTCGAGCGCGGACGCCGAGCAGGCGGGGCCCGAACGGTGCCAGGCGGCGGGCGAGCGCGGCCCCGATTGCGCCGAGGCCGACGATCAGGACGGTCGAGTCGAGCAGCGACCGGCCGACCGGCCGCTGCAGCCAGCGGCGCTCGGCAAGCGCCGCCCGGGACTCGTCCAGCCGGCGGAGGAGCGCCAGCAGATGCAGCACTGCCAGCTCGGCGCAGCTGTCGGCGTTGCCGCCCACGTCACCCGGCACCCTCGCGACCAGCACCCCGAGCTGCGTTGCTGTCGGGATGTCAACGCGCTCCAGGCCGACACCAAACTGGTGTACCAGCCCGAACGAGCCGCTCGAGATGATCGGTGCCCCGATCCTGGCACCGAGCGGGCAGATGACATCCACGCCGTCCAGGTGGTCGGCAACCTTGTCCGGAGGGCAGCTGGCAATTTCCCAGCCAGGCAGGTGCGCGGCGAGTTGATCGAAGCCGGGGTGCACGCTGATCTTCTCCCGGCCGAACAGGACCTTCGCCGTCACGGCAGCGCGGCGATGAGCTCGTCGACCGGCTTGCGGCGGCCGGTGTAGAACGGGATCTCCACCCTGGTGTGCCGCCGGGCCCTGGCGCCGCGAAGGTGACGCATCAGGTCCACGATCCGGTGCAGTTCGTCGGCCTCGAACGCGAGCATCCACTCGTAGTCGTTAAGCGAGAAGCAGGCCACCGTGTTGGCACGGACGTCGGGGTATTCGCGGGCCATCTTCCCGTGCTCGGCCAGCAACTCGCGGCGCTCGGCGTCGTCGAGCAAGTACCACTCCAACGACCGGACGAACGGGTACACGCTGACATAGTTCTTCGGGTCCTCGCCGGCCAGGAACGCTGGTATGTGGCTCTTGTTGAACTCGGCTGGCCGGTGCAGGGCCATCGCCGACCAGACTGGGTCGCTTGCCCTGCCGAGGCCGGTCCGGCGGAAGCGGGCGTACATTTCCTGCAGGTCCTCGGCCGTGGGCGCGACCCACCAGAACATGTAGTCGGCGTCGGCCCGCATGCCCTGGATGTCGTAGCAGCCGCGGGTAATCACGCCCTTACCGGCCGCCTGCTGGCAGAGGTCATCGACTTCAGCCGCCAGCCCCGCCCGGCCGCCATTGACGGCTGCCGCGTCGATCGATTCCGGGCCGCTGACCCGGAACACCGACCACATTACGTACCGGATCAGCTCGTTAAGGTCCCGTGCTTTCGGGCGGGCGGCTGCCTGCCCGGATTCTGGCGTTTCTGACATAGCTCTATGTCTATCAGAGCGGTCAGGCAGCCGATCTGAGCACTTGCCGGACCTTGAGCCTGCTCCCGGTCCGCAGGATGGCGCGGCCGTAGATGGTGCCGGCCAGTCGCGCCATCCAGACCGTTGAAGCCACGGTGATGATCGCGGAGAGAACCACCTGCCAGGCAGGGGCCGCTCCTACGGCCACGAGCACCGGCATCGCGACCGGGGCGGTAAACGGGATGAACGCCAGCACGTGAAAGAACGGGTTCACGGTGCTTGCGTAGATTACGGTGTAGGTCAGCACATAGGCCAGGATCAGCGGGATCTGCAGTGGCAGTGCGGCGTTGTAGGCATCCGCCTGCCGGCTGATCAGCGATCCGGCGGCCGCATACGCGGTGCAGTAGAAGGCGTAGCCGAGGACGATCCAGAGCCCGGCGACCAGGACGATGTTGGTCGCGGCACTGCGGACTTCCGGGGAGCCGACGGCGTGACCGAGCACCAGGTAGACCCCCACCATGGCGGCGATCTGGCCAAGCGCCAGCAGGCCCATGCCGATGACTTTCCCGGCCAGCAGCTGGACCGGCCGCAAGGTGGTCAGCAGCACCTCGACAACTCTGGTCGCCTTCTCCTCCCCCACGCCGATAGTGATCCTGATGCCGTAGGTGAGGATGATCACGTATATCAAGATCGCTGCGGTAAGTCCGGTAATCCGGGTCGCGAGGTTCTTGGCCGGCGGCGACAGACTGTGCACCGGAAGGGCTATCCCGTGCGCCACTGCGCCTGCTGCAGCGGCCGGCGGCAGCTGGGCGTAGATCTTCTGCAGGCCACCGATCTGCGCGAGCGTTGTTCCGATGGACGAGCCGGTTACCGGCTGCCTGTTGACCAGTACTTCGGCGTCACCCACCAGCGCGGCGGCCAGCGTCCCCGAGCGCAGGCCGGCTTTCGCTGCGGCGACGCTTGGCAGCCGGACCACCGTGACGGAGGTGCCATAGATCTGCCCGGCCTCGCGAGCGGTCTGCGATAGGGCGGCGGCCGGGCCGCCGACGATCCCGACGCGCGCAGCGGCGTGGCCGCCGGCCAGGAGCGCCGGAATGACCGCTCCGGCCGCGACAGCTACGAGCAACACCGCCGAGGCGATCCAGAATGACTTTGCCCGTCCTCGGTCGTTGATCTCACGCCGCGCGACGAGCCAGGTCATCGCCCACCAGTTGGCACTCATCGCGCCGCCTCCGTTGCTGGGTTTGCGTCCGCGGTCGCTGCTGCCACCATGGCTGCCCGAGTCTGCGCCTGCGCCCCTGGGACGCCGGGCCCGACGGCGTCCCTGAAGACCTCCGATAGCCGGCGCCGGGCAAATCCGAACTGCTCTACCGGTCCCGCCCGCCTGGCCAGGTCGAGAATCGCTTGCGCATCCTCGTCGCGGGCAAGCGCGATTGTTGCGGTGCCGTCAGTGATGCCCTCGACGGTCGCCCCCGCCGGCAACCCGCCGGTGCCGGGCGGCAGCCGTGCGATCCAGCGCGCCTGTTCGTCTCCGGCCACCTTGACGGCGATCCGCAGCTTGCCACCCCGAGCGAGCTCATCGACTGTGCCGTGCGCAACCAGGGCACCGCGATGGATAATCGCCACTGCGGTGCACAAGTGCTCCACCAGGTCGAGCTGATGGCTGGAGAACAGCATCGTGACGCCTGCCGCGGCACGCTCAGTGAGTACCGCGCTCATCGCGTCCACGCCTGCCGGGTCCAGACCGGAGAACGGCTCGTCTAGCACGAGCAGTTCAGGCCCGTGCACGAGCGCCGCAGCTAGCTGCGCCCGTTGCTGATTGCCCAGTGACAGTGCCTCGATCTTGTCCTGTGACCTGGCGGCGAGGCCGAGCCGGTCGATCCAGTACCTGGCTGCGGACTGAGCCCTGGCCGCGGTCAGGCCATGCAGCCGGGCGAGGTATTCGAGCTGCTCGCTGACTTTCATCGATGGGTAGAGGCCGCGTTCCTCCGGCATGTACCCGATCCGGCGGCGTGCCTCGTCGCCGATCGCCGCCGCACCATTCCAGCGGACGCTGCCGCTATCGAGCGCCGCGACTCCGACGATGGCACGCATCGCCGTCGTCTTGCCGGCCCCGTTTGGCCCGAGGAAGCCGAAGACCTGGCCGCGCGGCACCGTGAAGCTCAGTCCGTCCAGCGCTATCGTGTCGCCAAACCGGCGCCGCAGCTCTATTAGCTCGAGTTGTCCCTCGTTGGTGTTCACTGCCCGCCTTCCTGGCGACTCCACGGCACTATTGCTACCAGAAACTGATATCAGTATGCTAGAAAGGTGGTATCAGGCAGGTCAAGTGGAGGTGGCCAAGATGGCAGCCGAGGTTCTCGTAGCAGAAGGTAACCGGCCCGCCGGCCGGGCGGTCAGCGAATTCCCGGCCCGGTTCATGCCGGGGTTGCGCGTTGTCGTGCTCGGTATCGTCCTCATCCTCGTGGCGGTGGCGCTGATCGTCCTGGCAAGCCACGAGAGCGGGGGGCTCCGGACCGCGCTGATCGTCATTGGCGCGGTAATCCTCGTACTTGTCGCGGTGGCATTGCGCGGCCTGACCCCAGTGGTGCCCGGCCGGGCGCGTGTCGTCCAGCTTTTCGGCCAGTACCGCGGCACGATTCGCAATGCCGGCCTCCAGTGGGTAAACCCGTTCACCGAACGCATCGAGGTCTCTACCAGGATCCGCAACCTGGAGTCGGCGCAGGCGAAGGTGAACGACGCTGACGGCAACCCCATCGAGATTGCTGCCGTGGTGGTCTGGGAGGTCCGGGATACTGCCAATGCCGTCTACTCGGTCGACGACTACGCCAAGTTCGTTGCGATCCAGACGGAGACAGCCGTCCGCCATATCGCTGGTAGCTATCCATATGACAGCCGCGGCAGCGGAGCGCTGTCCCTCCGCGACAACGCGGACGAGATTACCCAGCGGCTCTCAGCTGAGCTGACCGACCGGGTGAAGTCGGCCGGCGTCCATGTCATCGAGACCCGGCTGACCAGGCTGTCTTACGCTCCGGAGATCGCCCAGGCTATGCTGCGCCAGCAGCAGGCCAGCGCCGTGGTAGGTGCCCGGCAGCGCATCGTCGAAGGTGCAGTCGGCATGGTCAAACTGGCTCTGGAACGACTTGAGGACGAGGGCGTCGTGGAGCTGGATGAAGAGCGGAAAGCCGCCATGGTGTCGAACCTGCTGGTGGTCTTGTGCAGCGAGCAGGCAACTCAGCAAGTCGTCAACACGGGTTCGCTGTACTCGTGACAAGTGTCCAGGTGGGCGGCTGCTGTCCAGGGATGGCGGGCTCGGTAACGGTATGAGCGAACGCAAGGGCATTTTGCTGCGGCTCGATCCGGCCGTGCATGACGCACTCGCGCGGTGGGCATCTGACGAGCTGCGCAGCACAAACGCCCAGATCGAGTTCCTGTTGCGGCGTGCACTGGGCGAAGCCGGGCGGCTGCCCGGTCATGTCCGGCAGATGCGCGGACCAGGCCGGCCAGCCCGGCAGGAGGACTGAGGCCAGCCTGGCTTGAGTCTCCCCGCAGGGGAGACATGAGGATGGATGCGTGGCTGGCGACGACACGCTCTACTCGATCGGCGACCTGGCCCGGCGCACTGGCGTCACGGTCAAGGCCATCAGGTTCTATTCCGACCACGGAATCGTCCTGCCGGCCAGGCGCAGCCCGGCAGGTTACCGCCTGTATGGCGTCGACGCACTGGCGCGCCTGGAGCTTGTGCGGACCCTGCGCGAGCTAGGTGTTGATCTGCAGACGGTGCGCAAGGTGGTCAACCGTGAACTTTCGATCTGCGAGGTCGCTGGAGCTCACGCGCAAGCATTGACGGTACAGATCCACACCTTGTATTTGCGGCGCGCGGTGCTGACCGCGGTGGCCAAACGCAACGCAACCCCTCGGGAGATGAATCTCATGCATCGATTGGCCATGCTCTCGGAGCGACAGCGCCTGCTTCTGATCGATGACTTCCTCGAGGCTTCCTTCGGCGGCGTTGGCGCCGACGCAGCATTCGAGGCGATCGGCCGTTCCATGGTCCCTGTGCTGCCGGAGAACCCAAGCTCGGAACAGACAGAAGCCTGGGTAGAACTAGCGGAGTTGTCGCAGGACTCGGACTTCCGTGCACTCGTGCGGCGGCTCGCCGAGGCTCATGCGGCTGAACGCGAGGCTGGCGCGACGGGTCCGCGCCCCGATATTGGGGCGATGACCCGCGATGTGGTGAGCCCGGCCTTGGAATCAAGTGTCGAACCGACATCGCCCCAAGCCGACGCGGTGGTCATCGCGCTCGCAGCGCACTATGCACGTCTTGTAGACGGCATCGAGAGTGACGAACTGCTGCGTCGTCTGCTGGACCGGCTGAATACCGTTGCCGACCCGCGACGAGAGCGGTACTTGCAGTTGCTGGCCGTGATCAATGACTTGCCGGAACCGGAAAGCCTGGCGCCGATGATCGGCTGGTCGATCCAGGCGCTGGAGACACGACTCGGGTAGAGCCTGGCCGGGTCCGGGTTCTCTCAGCCCGCAACCGCGGGCTCACTCGCCATAGCCACTGCCAGCTCGAGCATGCGGGCCGCCTGGCTGTCACCGGGGCGGGACAGTCTCGCTGCGAAGGCTGTCCCGCCTTCGACTAGGCCTGGGTGTCTCAGGTGCGTTAGGTGGACCGTGACCGCCAGGTGATCCCGGGCCGACCAGCACGACGGGCCTGCCTCGCAGCAGATCGGTTCAGGAGCGCCGGCAAGCCACGACGGCGGTGCAAGGCCGACGCAGCCCGGCGCCATTCGCTGCGCTCAGGCGAGCGGTGCGGGAAGGGCCTCGTCCTCACCGAGCAGGACACGCAGAGTGGCCAGCGCGCGCATGCTCTGCATCTTCACCACGCCCGGCGACAGGCCCAGGAGATCGGCTACCGTCTGGACGCTGTGGTCCTCCCAGTATCGCAAGACGACGATGGCGCGGTCCTGGGGGCTGAGATGCCCGAGCGCGTCCAGCAGCGTGATGCGGAGCTCCGCAGCCTCGGCCGCCGCAGGCCGATCCGGGACCACATCAGTCTGCACCTCTGCCGAGCTCTTGAGCCGCTTGTGATCGAGGTAGGTCCGCAGCAGCACCTTCTTGCAGTACCAGTAGGGGTCATCGTGGGTGATGCGCTGCCATGACAGGTAGACCTTGATCAGGGTGGCCTGGGTGAGGTCCTGCGCGAGGCTCCAGTCCCGGCACAGCCAGAAAGCGGTATCGCGCAGCCGGCTTCCCGACTGTTCTACGAAAGCGACGAACTCGTCGTCGTCTCGCACTGTTACCTCCGTTAGTACGCCTGTCTTTACCGGGCCCGCGGGAGCGGGCCTGCCCCGTTGAATGGGGCAGGCCCGCCGCAGTCAGCCTGCCGTCGACGTGCCTGCGCCCCTGCTTGCAGACGCGCTGGCCCTTCCGCACCTCGACGCGCTGGACTTTCCGCTCCTCGACGCGCTGGCGCGCGAGGTCCCCGAGGCGCCTGGGCACGAGCTCACCGACGCGGCGGCGTGCGAGTTTCCCGGAATGTCAGCGAACCGGCTGGCCGAGGCACGAACGAGAGCGGCCTCCATCTTGACCGCCCCCCAGGCGGGGTTCGCGGCGATCTGCTCTGCCTGGGCGGCGGTGATCGCCATATGCGCCGGCGGGTTGCTGTGGCCGTTCCAGGTCAGGCAGGTCGCCACGTCGATCTCGACGACGGTGCCGTCCCCGTGGTCGACGTCGATCGTCAGCGGCTCGATGCAGTTGTCCGAAATCTTGGTGGTGAGCACGGTCGCGCCGCTGGGCAGCGTGCTGCAGGTCCGCGTCATGTCCGAAGGAACCGCGCTGGCACAAGCATCCGGGTTCAGCGAGCCTCGGTAGAGAACGATCCTGATCATCCCGAGCCCGTTCGCGCCATCCAGGTAAGTCTGCGCACCCAGACCACCGTAGAAGGCATAATTGCTCGTCGCCCCGGGAGGCAGCAGCTTCAGCAGCTCATCCAGGATGGCCGCCGAACTCGTCACCGCCTTCGCACCCGGGGGCTGTGGGATGTGGCTGGCCGGCAAACTCGCATCGGTCAGGATAACCGGCGCAGGCACTGTCTTTGCGCCGCCGACGGGTGCGGTCTGCGTGCCAGGCCGGGCGGGGCTGGCCGACTTCGCAACTGCGCTACGATCCGCCACGACAGAGTGGCCGCCGGCGATCGTCGGCACCGCTACCGCTACGCCGCCGACTAGGCCGACCGCCACCAGAACGGTTGACGCGATCTTGGCCGTGCGCGCACGCCTAGCGCGCCGCCCCTTGGCCAGCACCTCCTGGGCAAGGCCGTCGAGCGACGGCCTTGCCTGCGAGGCCATCTCATTTCTGAACATGGAATGAACCCTCTCGTCCATCTAGGCCTTCCGATTCCTTGGGGAGATCGCGCGTTCTCTACCGGTAGGGACGTGTCTTGCGGGGACGCTGGTAACGGCCGGGCCCTGCCGCGCTCATCAGGCACGGCGCGGCTGAGGCCGTCCCATGCGTCGGGCAGCCGGGCAGCGGCAGCGGGCATCGATTCGGGGCCGGGCCAGCGGGCGCCGCCGGACGTACAGTCGGTGATCTGGCTGAGACCGTCCGTGGCCGCCGTCAGCTCACTGCTTTCGTTGTGCCGTTGATCACACCAAGGCCGAGGAGTGCTTGCAAGATGTATGCCCGCGGAGGCTCGTGACCGGCCTACAGCGTCGGGTATGGCGCCGAACTGAGCCCCGCAGGCGATCAGTGGGCGCTACTTACCGGATCGCGAGGTCGGGCCAGTGGCGGCGCGACGACGAGTTCGGTCCCAGGATCAAAGAGAATCCGCGGAGTCCCGCAGGCGATGAGGACTGCATGCTCCCACGGCCGCTGGCCGGCCAGGAACGGTATCTCTTCAGCCATCCAGTCGCGCAGGTGCTGCACCGTCCGCGGCCCGCCTGGCTGGCCGACGCGGGAGAGGTTGCGCTGCTCGGTTTCCTGCTCGTCGGCCTGGACCCAGATGGCCGCATCGGTGAGGTGCGCGCTTTCCCGCCGAGCCGCGCCGACGCCCTCAATGATCAGCAACGAACAGTCTGCCGCTACCTCAATTGCGCCCGGACGCTCGCGTTCGTCCCACCGGGGCGGGCGGTAAGACACCGGCCGTCCGGCACGTGCCGGGGCGAGGATACCGCCGATCAGCAGGTCGGCCCAGCCGAACCGGGAGTGCCACCAGGCGATGTCGTCAGTGTGCACGACGGTCGATCCCGCCACGATGGCATGCAGTCGCGCCGCCAGCGTGGTCTTGCCGCTGGAGCTGCGCCCGTCCACGGCCAGGACGACGGGACGATGATGGGCGCCTGTCCCGTCGCCGTGACGCCGCAATAGGGTGTCCGCGACGACCGTCAGCTGCTCAGCACGCCACGGCCCGGCTTCGGGCTCCTCGGGTGCAAGGCGCAATGACACAGCGACCAGTGCTACCCATAGCGGCGCTTTCCAATGCCTCGATGGCGGGGTCTGCTGGCTGGCCAGGGCAACGGCCTCGACAAGCTGGTCTGCGTAACCGAGTACGGTGACGCCAGTCAACGTTTGCAAAAGGGTCATGCTTTCTCGCGCGGGCCCCGGTCTAGCGTCGCGCGACGTGACCTCTCTACTCCGTCTCTCGGTTGCCGAGATGCTGCGCAGGAGCCCGCGCGTAACCGCATTTCGGCGCGGGTGGCGCGTCATCGCCGAGGGTCAGCCAGGGCACACCGATCAGGTCGATCTGCGAGCCGACCCATCCGGATCTGCATGTTATGAGCGGTAGGTGCCCAAGCGGTCTAGTCCAGATTGCGGTGGCGCCACCAGCCAGGACCCTCCGGGGCGAAAGGTGATGGTGTCGTCGCCGCCCTGAAGCGTTCATCCAGTGCCTGCACACGCTTCGAAACGCGAAGCCCTCTCCTGCCGCCGCGGAGGATCAGCGCCTCGAGTTGGTCGCGAGCATTGAGTCCCTCGTCACCGTCGCACTGGGGGCAGCCGGTCACGTGGGCAGCGGGTCCTCTCTCGGCGCGCTTGACTAGGTGTTCCCAGTCGTCGAGGAGCCTCTCGGTCCAGACTCCGTTTGTTCTCCTGGCTGCGCGGGGGCGGGCTGGGATGCCGCGTGAATCCGATCGAGTCATGTGCTGCGCCGTAACGTGGCGCCGCCCGGTGAGGTGGACTTGGTGGAAAGCGTAGCGGTTTCGCGGACGCAGCCCGGCCGAACCTCGGCGATCCAAACTCACATCGGCGTGAGTCGTTTGCGTCTAGCCGTTGGCAGGCCGGTGCCTCGTCCGTCGTCGGTCCCTGCATAGCGGTTACGGGGGTTGTCCCAGTAGCGCGTGATCGGGTTGAGGAGACGACGGACGGGGCTGCCCATGATGTGCGTCGAGATCACCAATGGTGTCTCAATGCCACGGAGGGCTCGCCCCGGCTGTCAGCTTGTTTCCCGGTGAAGGTGATTTCAGGCTGCGAGTGCCTGCGTCCTACTTGATGCCGATCACGGGTGGTCGCGGCTGGCCGGCCCTAGGATTCAGCAGCGTGGACAAAGAGATGGTCGTACGAGGTGTGGGCGAAGTTAGGGCGATGCCGGACCTTGCCTCGGTGCGAGTCGGCGTCGACGGCGAGGGAGTGTCGCGGGATGAGGCGCATCAGAAGGCCTCAGCCACTGCCTCGGCTGTCGATGGAGTGCTGGCGGCTTTCGAGTCCGCGATCGACCGTGTTACCACGGCTGGGCTGGCCGTCCAGCCAAAGACCAGGTGGCGCAAGGGCGAGACCCAGCGAACCGGCTGGCAGGCATTTCGTGTATCCGTCGTCGAGATCATCGACACGTCGCGAGTGGGAGAACTGCTCAATGCCCTGGCTGGTGCGGGAGCAAGTATCAGCGGTCTGTGCTGGATGGTCGCACCAGCGAACGAAGCATTCGCCCTGGCCCGTCGGCGGGCAGGACAAGACGCCAGAGCGCGAGCAGAACAGTATGCGCAGGCGCTGAACATCAAGCTCGGTCCAGTCGCGTGGGCCTCGGAGCCCGGATTGCGCGGCACTGGCCGCATTGACGCGATGGCGGCGCGTGCAGCGGCAGGGGGCATAGGTGCGGGCGCTGCCGAAGAGCCCATCAGCGTGAACCCTGAAGAGGTCACGATCCACGCTGCCCTAGAAGTCGCGTACAGCATTCGGCCGGACGACCCGCCGTCCAGCGACTAGAGGCTCGCCCGACAGTTACATGGCTCGCCTCGCCAGGCTCGTTGTCGAGAACCGACGACAGGTGAGTTGCCGCCGTCTCCCGGTCGGACCCTCGGTGGCGAGTTGAGTCAGCGGACACCAACGCGGCATCCGCTCATGGCCGCTGACGGCGTGCGCTGATCCCGATGAACTCGCCTATCCCAACGCTGCCTCACGTCGGTCTGGGTCGTATCGCGCACCAGTCCGTTGATCCTGTCGCTCAGGTCTGTCCCCGGCATCGGTGAAGATAGAGCGATGACGACCTATTGCAGCACGAAGGAGTTCGAGGGCGCGACCTTCGTCAAGGCGAGCTTCAAGGGCGCCACCCTGCGATTCTCCGATGTCAGCGGAGTGGCGATGCGCAGCGTCGATGTGGACGGACTCGACATCGACAGCCACGACCTGTTCTTCGGCAGCCTGTTCGTCAACGGGGTCGACGTGGTGCCGCTCGTGGATGCCGAGCTCAACCGGCAGTTCCCGGGCCGCGAGCTGCAGAAGGCGCAGACGCCCGAGGGCCTGCGCGATGGCTGGGTCGCGGTGCAGTCCGCATGGCAGGAGACGGTGACGGGAACGCCGCCGGATCTGGTGGACGCCCACGTCGAGGACGAGTGGTCCTTGGCCCAGACCCTGCGGCACCTCATCTTGGCGACCGACGCCTGGCTGCGCGGCGGGATCCTGCGCACGCAGCAGCCATTCCATGAGATCGGCCAGATCTTCACCGGTGCCGCCGAGATGGGCTTCGACATGTCGATCTTCCGCGTCGACCCGCCGACCTGCGAGGAGATCCTCGCGGTGCGAGCCGAACGACAGCAGCTGGTGACCGACTTCCTGGCCACGGCCACGGCCGAGCTGCTCGCGGAAGAACGCGAGAACCCGTGGGGCGGCAGTGACTGGCATCCCACGGTCGGGGACTGCATTCGCGTGATCCTGGAGGAGGAGTGGGCGCACCTGCGCTACATCCGACGGGATCTGGCTCGTATGCGTTAAGCCCGAAGGCGCCTGCCAGGGCGTGTGCTCATGGCGTGGACGGTGCATGGTGTCGAGACTGGCGGTCCTGCCGATGAGCGGAGCCAACTCAGGCTCACCGTGCTAGCTCATGAGGATCATGATCGCGGGCGGAACCAGTCGTAGGTTCGCCCAGGTACGGCGAACCATGGCGGCGCATTGTCATCAATAGCAGTGGTGATGCGGAGCTGGTCGACCGCGTCAAGGTCGGGGAACTCGGCGCGGGCGTACCAGCCAACAGCCGTGGACTCCTCGTCATTGACGACAGCCTCACCCCCGACCGGACGGCAGCGGAACCACACCGTCAGGTACTGGCAGACGTCGCCGTGGGGATAGGTGATCTCGCGAAGCGCGACACCGGCAAGACGCTCAACGGCGACGTGGACCCCGGTCTCTTCGTATGCCTCGCGCACCGCCGCCTCTGCTGGCTGTTCGCCGGGGTCGATCGCGCCCGCTGGCAGGGACCACTTTCCGGTATCGGCCCGGCGGCCCAGCAGGACGCGCCCGTCATCGTCAACGACGACGGCACATGCGGAGGGCAGCATGAGCAGGTCCTTGCCCACGTGCTTGCGTAGTTTGGCCACGTACTCCGAGATCGCCATTCGCAAGATCGTAGGCCAGCAGCCTTCGCCGTGATGGCTCCGTCGGGCACATGGCCCGGTTCTGCCGCCGTGAGTGCCGCAAAAAATCACGAGCGACTCACCGAGTGCCGGGCGGACGCAATCGCTGATCACGGACTCGGATCAGCACCAGCGTGGAGTGGCTGGACTAGCGGTTGTGGCACTTCGCTGCGGCTTCGGGGCTGCGGTGGGCGACGGGGCAACTGCCGTGCCGGTACACCGGAACCCGGCCCTTACGCCGCTTGCGGCCGGATCGCAGTGAGGTGATCACCTGTCGTTCGGCGCCGTAGACGATGTTGTCGACTGGATGCAGCGCCCGCTTAGCCTTCTTCACCACCTTCGGCGTGGCCGATCGCTTCACCGTCCGCACGGGGTGCATCGCGCGCCGGACCCCGCGCGGCACCAGCAGCCGCGATAGGAACCCCATGTCTCCTCCAAGCCTCAGCAGCACTCCCCAGGGAGACGCGCATCCCGACCTGAATGTTCACATCCGATCAGAGCTGGTCTCGCCCGCCGCATCTGCCGCCGGCCGTGTGTGGTCATGATCGGCAGTCTTGTCGAGTTGAGTGCGTTCTGGCCATTGGCGGGGTTGGACTGGCCTGTCCGTTGGCAGCGTGAACGCGTCCGGTTGACGGCGGCTAGCCGAGCGGGTGTCGTGTGAGCATTGGGGGGCATCCATCCGCAGTGTCGCCGCCCGACCCAGGAGGTCCCCTCTTGTTCATCGCCATCGTCGACTTCAGCACCGCTGTCACAGACCGCCCGGCCGCCCTGGCCCAGCTCGACGGCGAGCGTGACCGAGTGCGTGCCATGCCCGGCAACATCGCCTTCCGGGTCTACGCCTCACGTGAGGACGAGACCCGGGTCACGATCGTCCACGAATGGAACGACCAGGCGTCGTTCGACGGCTACCAGAGGTCGGACTCCTTCGCTCGCCTCGGCGAGGTGATCCGGCCGATCACGACTGGGGCTCCGGTGAGCCGGCGCTTCAGCGCCGAGTTGCTGGAGGCCGTCGCCTGACGGGCGTCGTCGCGGACTCCTACGATCGGGCTGTGCGAGGCCATCGATGACCCGCAAGGCGTACAGCTTCGTCCGCACGTTCGGGGCGGAGCCCCCTCGTGATCTCTGCGTCGACCGCCATTACCTGCTGTGCGCCTCCGCCGGCGCCCTGCGGTTGGAGGCGCAGGGCCGGGCGTGGTTGCTACCACCAGCCCGTGCCGCTTTGATCGAGGCTGGCCGGCCGATCCGGGTGAGCCTCCCGCAGCCGGTCACGACCGCGTCAGTACTGTTCGACACCGCATTTACTGCGGCCCCGCCCGCACCGCTGACCGTGTTCGACCTCAGCCCCCTGGCACGCGCCCTGCTGACCGAATGCGGCACGTGGGGTAACAACGACCAACCGCTCACAGCGTATGCCGAGACCCTGTTCGCGGCACTCGCTGCGGTAACCTGGCGGCTCGCCGAGCAGCCGAGTCCGGTCGTCGTGCCGGTAGGCCGATCACCCGAACTGCGCCGAGCCCTGCGTCTGACCGAGGACCGGCTCGGCGGTGAGGTCCGCTTCGAGGACCTAGCCGACGAGGTCGGCCTGGCGCCGCGATCACTGGCACGGCGCTTTTCCGAAGAGACCGGCATGACCTGGCGGGCAGCGTTGCGCCGGATGCGATTGCTCCGCGCGATCGAGGAACTCGCTGCCGCCGATGCCCCGGTCACCGAGATCGCATATATGGTCGGCTATACCTCGCTATCGGCGTTCAACGCCGCCTTCCAGGAGTTGACCGGCCGCACGCCCTCCGAGTACCGCGCTAGCTTCCGGCCCTGACCGGACCAGCCCCGGCCGCTACACGACCGGATCGGCCGCGTTCTGGGCTCGTTGTCTGCCAGCCGAGCGTGACGTGTACTTTGCTGACCTGACCGACTACTGCTACACCAAGGTCCGCCTTGCTGGCGATGCGTCAGTCCTTCTGAACGTCGGCTGGCTAGACGCTGATCAGGACTACCAGCGCGGGACGGTTTCGCTCCGGCTTGTGACGCATTTGTTGCGCATGGCCATGAGCTACACGGTGGCGATGCGGGGTACGCACAAGTGTCCGTTCTGTGCCAGCCGCGTCACCATGACGTTCGACGGCCAGGCCGTCTACCTCGGCAATGCCGAGCTGCGAGCCCGCGCTGGCGACATTACCTACGTCGCCCCGAGCCTGCTACCCCACTACATCGCCGCGCACAATTACAGGCCGCCCGATCGAGCGCACTGGATGCGTTCGCGAACGCAGACACGCGGCCCCGGATCCGCGGAGCCGATCACCAGCTGGAAACTTAGCGGTCGTGATCACTCCCAGCGCTGGGCGTTCTCGTCGTTCAGCAAACCGGGACTCATCGGCAGCACGCAGAACAGCAGGCCGGCCGGGTCGCGCATCACCCACCACGTCTGCACCTTCTGCATGCGCTCGGCGCCGAGCCGTTCGAGCCGGCCCACTTCGGCGTCCAGATCGTCGGTATGGATATCCAGATGAACGCGCGGCGCGCCGGATTCCAGGCGCTGCATCAGCAGCATGAGGTCGTGCCCGCGGAGCAAGGCGCCGTGATATTCGGCGGAGTAGATCTCGGGCAGCTCCTGCCCGAGCGCGCTCTGCCAGAACGCCAGTTCCCGATCGTGCAGATCGGCTGGCGCGTCGATGACGACCTTCAGCAGACGGCTGTAGTGAGACATAGCAGCCATGGTGTCATGACGAAGATCACCGAAGGCAACGTGCGACGGCGACCTAGCGGAGATCCTGGCCGACTGTCATTCGCTTCTGAGGCGATCGCGAGCTGCAGCGTCGCACGAAAAGCCCTTCGTGTATGACCCGGACGCCGGACCTCTACGCAAGGCTGACCGCGCGTGGCGGCGGGTCGGCGCGCGGCTATCACAAGCTTCGCTGCATGGAAGTAACGGTGACCAAGCCCGGCAGGCGACCGAGCCGGCCGTGCTTTTATGCATCACCGCGCTTCGAGCGACCATCCTCTGCCGCAAGGTGGGATCTGGAGCCTTGGCCGATCGGTATTCGGAGGTCAGTCTCTCGGGTTGTACATCCGCTGGATGCAGGAGGTGCGCCGGTTCAAGCCCTCGACTGTGTCGCGGCGATTCTCGGTCACCGCGGGTTTCTACCGCCTCGATCCGCTGGCCGCTAGCCCTCTTGCACCCCGCCCGGTCGTGAGTGCCGCGACAGACTCCGCCTGCAATTGCTAGTGCACCGCCCGCAAGGGCAGCAATAACTGCTGTCATGACTGGACTGTGACAGATCAGCTTGGCTAAACAGGCAGCGCGAATCCGCCGTCCGCGCACTGAGAGGTGGCACTACTGGTCCAGAGTGCCGACTGCCGAGGCGTTCAGCAGGTGATCGGGCCGAAGACTGCGCCCTTATGCTTCAACTCTCGGCATCAGCTCGGTCATTGCAAGCTCGGCGGCGCTGTTGCGGAACATCCGCATGTGGCTGCCGCCGTGGGTGCGACACGGCAGCCTGTGATCTCGCTGGCTAGCGGTCTTCGGCGGGCCTGTCCGGTAACTGGGCGCCTGTGGTAGGCCCGCCGTCCCCATGAACGCCGGGATTCTCGGTTGCGCCTGGCTGCCGCTTGATGGTGTAGCGAGAGAGGTCGAGGTCCCACCGACCGCCAAATGGGATATCGCCTGACTGAATTCCGAGGTCTTTGCGCGCGGCTTGGTAGAAGCGCGTGCGGTCATTGTCGATGTCGTCGTACAGGGCCTGGTAGTCGATGGCCCCGTCTTCCTCACCTCGGGCCAGCTTCTCCACCAAGCCAACCCGGCGATGCCAAGTCCGCCCTGCAGCCACGGCATCTGGGTCTCCCAGCAGCAGTACAAGTTCCCACACAGCCGTTCGCTCGCCGGCGAGCCTGTCCAGCTCGGCAAGAGACGCCCCGTCGTCGGTGGCTGCATCCGGAGCAGCGAATCGGCGGAAGCTCGTAATGCGCAGGCACTGCAAGTACAGAGACTTCACCGCGCGGGTGTAGTCCGCGTAGGCATGAGCGCGAGTCTCGTCCCACCGCGCCGACTGGCTTCGCCGCCAGCCGACCCGATCCAGAGCCGCGCCGACAAGATAGGAGCCGCCGGCGCCTACAACGACACCGATCAGAGTCGGCAGCTGGTCGACAATGCCAGACACTGCGAATCTCCCACCAAGTTGATGCGCCAGGCCAAGAGTCAGGGAAGTCCAAGGCTCGTGGACTTCACAACTGACCGCGGGCTCGATGGACGTAGACAGATCTAACCGGATCAAGCGACTTCACGGAAGGTTACGAAGGTCTTGGCCGGGCGTGAATCCGAGCAGTCGGGTGCCCCAGAAAAGCGGCGATGGACATGCCGCCCAGAGGCCGGACGGTCCGCACGGGCCGGCGCTTCGCTCGACGCACTGAACTTCCGCGGACGGTGGGCCATGTCCAGACTCTTGCCGATGAGCGCGCGCGCTCATCAGTGTTATGCGGGTGATCCCGCACGCCCGAGATGCGGGCGTTCATAAAACCTCTGCGTGCCCGGATGGGCAGCTTCCTACGGGCGGCGACGCGGCGCTCCAGATCCAGGTTTCCTCGCCGCAGGTTCTCTCTCGAGTCGTTCCAGGGTCTTGCGGGCAGCGATGACCAGTTCGTCAGGCCGTTCCAGCATCTTCCGGTCAACAATCTCGTAGATCCAATGGTGTCCTTGGCGCGTGCGGAAGCGCAACTCACCGTCCCACGCGGTTGCGAAGAGCAGGCCGTGCCTGTAGAAGCCCCAGCCGCTGAACACACGTCGCACTTCCAGCCCGTCGATGGCCGCGAGCGCGTCCTCGGCGTCGATGCGGATCTCGTCCTCAATCTGGCCCACAGCCGCAGGCTAGCTCCTTGGAAAACCTGACAAAGTATTCCGCTCATGGCCGCCGGTCGTTCGCGTCTGGCCACGGTACTGCGCGGGACTGCCAACCCCGCAGTCCAGGCACGCGAGTGTCGGCACGCTGGTGGATACTGCCCGGCATGGCGAGATTCGAGGACCAGGACCTGACTGATGCCGAGTTCCGCGAGTGCGACTTGACTGGCGCCCGTCTGATCGGGGTGGTGATGCAGGACGCCGTCATCGACGGGCTGGTGAGCAATCTGGTGGTCAACGGAGTCGAGGTGACGTCGTACGTCGAGGCCGAGCTCGACCGGCGGCATCCAGTGCGACTGCTGATCCGCTCGGCCGATCCGGCCGACCTGCGGCAAGCCTTCCGGCAGCTGCGGGCCGACTGGGCGGCCACCCTCAAGCGGCTCTCAGGAATGCCCGAGGGTTCCGGACACCAGCGCGTCGGCGGCGAGTGGTCGGCGGTGGAGACTGTGCGCCATCTGGTGTTCGTGCACGACTCGTGGTTCCGTCGCTGCTGCCTGGGATCGACCAGGCCGTTCACCGCGATCGGGTTGGCGTCCGACTTCGTTCCTGACCAGCAGGAGCAGGGCCTGGACCGAGCAGCGGCCCCGAGCCTGGAGGAGGTGCTGGCCGTGCGCGACGTGCAGGGCGCCGAGCTAGAGCGCTGGCTGTCGGCCGTGACGGCCGATGAGCTGTCGGCGCCCGCGCCAGTGCCGGCGGGCCGGGGCTGGCCGCCGTACGCCAGGGGGAAGTCGGTGCTCGAGTGCGTGCACGTGGTGCTGGACGAGGAGTGGGCGCACCACGGTTTCTGCGTGCGCGACCTCGATCTGCTCGGCGGGTGACCCACGGGTACCCGCGAACGAGCCGTGCCGTCTCCCGCCCGGGTGGGCGCGCGCTTCGCCATGGACTCGCGGGGCTCCTCAAGTGCGTGCGCTAGGCGCCGAGTTCTTCCCGCGCCTGAGGTCAGGTAACGCCGTGCGCATCAAAGCTCACCAGGTGGCGGACGCCGCCAGCCGCCCACCTCGAGCTGGTTGCGATGCTCGAAGGCGTGCTTGCAAGATGTATGCCCGCAGTGGCTCGTGACCGGGTTACAGCGCGACTCAACGTCGGCTAGGTCGCAGGGGCCGACTGTCGGGCTGCCGGTGCCTGCTGGCTGGCCAGCGCGACGGCCTCGATCTCGACAAGCTGGTCCGCGTAACCGAGCACGGTGACGCCGAGCAGCGTGCTTGGCGCGTCGTGCGCTCCGAATGCTGAATGCACCACTTGCCAGACCTCGTACAGGTCACTCCGGTCACTGGACGCAACGTAAACCGTGGTCTTGAGGACGTCGCTAATGCTCGCGCCGGCCGCCGCCAGCGCGGTCACCAGGTTCGCGATCGTGTCGGACGCCTGGCGAACGTAGTCGCCAACGGCGGCGACCGTCCCGTTCTCATCAATCGGGCAAGCTCCGGCGGTGAAAATCAGACTGCCGGGCGGCGCAACGGAGGCATACGCGTAGGGAGCGCCGGAGTAGAGGACATCGCTGCGGACGAGATGAGCGGGCATGCGCGGGATCGTCTCAATGGCCGTGCCGACCCGGCAAACCATTTACGGCACGGATTGTTCACGAGGCTTCTGGCTTGCCGTCGCCCGAGACCGGCGCCGCCCTCTCACAATGGCGTGGGGCTATTGAGGCCTAGCACCTCGACGGACGGGAGATCTGACATGACGCGCCTTTGGCAAGGGCGGTTGCGCTCGACCGGATCCTTCGCAATCGGCATAGCTGTGGCGGTCGCAGCCGGGAGCGGTGGCTCGGTGAGCGCTGCCAGCCGGGACTCAACACCAATCAAGCACGTCATCGAGATCATGCTGGAGAACCACACCTACGACAACCTCTTCGGCAAGTTTCCCGGCGGCGACGGGATCCCGGCCCGTACGACTCTCCCCAATCCGGAGGCCTACTTCGACTCAGAGTCGGCGGTGCGTCCAGTGTGGGCTACGCCCAACGAGGGCGACGTTCAGGGCGGCATCGACAACAGCAGACCGGGCGAGCAGATGGCGATGGACTACACGCCCGGGCGCGGATACGCAATGAACAATTACACCCGTTATCCGCACGATGGCATGTCGTCGATCACCGAGTTCGGTCCGAGCTTCGATCCCAACCTGCAGTACGCGGCGCGCCATTATGAGCTGGCCGACGACAACTTCCAGGCCGCCATTGCCCCGAACAACCCAACGTCCACTACGCCTTAGCGGCCACCGCCAACGGCTGGATGTAAACAACCTGCAACCCGGCACGAGCGCGAGCACCTGGCACTCCATCTTCTCCGAGCTCGAAGCCGCGGGCCTGACTTCGAAGCTGTACTACGGCCTGCCTGTCGACGACCTGCGGCCCCGCTAGGCACCTACTGGGACCAGCTGTTTCCCTCCGACCGGGTCGACAGCGACGTCACCACCGACACTCAGTTCTTCCGCAACCTGGACTCGGGCAACATGCCGGACTTCTCGCTGGTGAGGGCTGACTACTCCGACTACAGCGAGGAGCCGCCCGAAGACATCGAGGAGGGCGTCGGTCCTCGCCTTCGTGCAGCGCATCTTCGGTCTGCATGCCCTCAACGCCACCAACGCCGCCCAGAACGACCTGATGGGTGCGTTCGACTTCCACCGGAAGCCGTTGCCCAGACCGAAGCTGCCGGAAGCCCCAGCCGACACCGTCGCCTTCGATGACTCAACCTACGCGCCTGGTTCCGGTGCCAAGCTGACGGTCAACCTCCAGGTCAACACGCCCGCCCTCACACCCGACTCGTCGACCTCGGGTTCGGTGTCGCTGAAGCAAATCCCCCCGGCGGGCGTACCCGCACCGGCCGGGTTCCCTGCCACCATGACGATCAGCGGCGGCAAGGCGTCTTTCACCACGTCGTTCTCGCAGGCCGGGTACTACCGGATCGAGGCCACCGGGCCCGACGGCAGCCTGGGCTTCACCACCGTCGACGTGGGGGTCAATCCCAATACCCTGCCCTGACGTCGGGCCCAGCCACCGAGGCGCTGGCCCCGCCTTATCCTCTAGCGCATGGTTAAGCCCGTACACGTGATTGTTGATGGCGGCCTGGACGATGCCGTGGCGCTGGCGGTGCTGGTGGGCCTCAACGTCCCGCTCTCCCAGGTCATTGCGACTGAGGGCAGCGTCGACCTGGCAACCACAGCGCTGGCGACACAGCGCCTGATGGTCACGCTAGGGAGTGAAGATCCGGTGCGACTCGGCAGCGATCGGGCCATGATCGCTGCCTATCCAGCCGGGCGAGACCCCTTCCACGGCCCTGACGCCTTCGGTGGGCGGGCTACCTCGCTTGAGCCTGCAAGCGCGCCCGATCAACAGGCGAAAGACCTTGACGGCACTGTGTTCTGCGCGGGCGCACTGACGTGCGTGGCTCAGGCAATTCAGGCCGGCCGCCCCATTGCCGAGGTCGTCTGGATGGGTGGAGCAGTCGCCATCGGCGGAAACATGACAGCCGCGGCCGAGTTCAACGCCTGGATGGATCCAGATGCAGCCGATCTTGTTTTCGCGAGCGGAGTCAGCATGAAGATGATTCCGCTTGATGTAACCGAGCGGTTCACGTGGTCGGCTGGCGAGATCCAGGCCTTGCGAGGCGCCGGGAGGGTCGGGAATCTGCTCGCTGACGCAATCCGCTACGCGCAGGACAGAGACGGCAGTTTCGTGCCCCACGATGCGGTAACCGCCATTGCCATGACGTCGCCGGAGTTGTTCAGCTGGATTCCTCGCCAGGTCCGTTGCGAAACGAAAGGCGAGTTCACGACTGGTCAGACAGTCGTCGACCGTCGGCCAGGGGGTAGTCCCGGGCACGTGCTCGTTGCCGAAGATGCAGACATCCCCGAGGTCTCGGCCCGGATTCTCAAAGCGGTCGCTTCGATTGCGTAGCGGCTCGTGCGTGGTCTACGCGCACCAGGGCTAAGGCACTGACGTGGGCAAAGGCGTTCAAGCTACGTCCAGATCGCGCACTCCACGCGGTCGCTGAACCGTTCCGGATTGGCTGGCAGGCGCCGAGCGCAGCCGCTCGCGACGCGTCTCGCGGTCCAGGCGACCGCTGCGGCGTCGAGTACATCGTCGACGCCCACCTGCCGGCCGGCCAGGCCGAGATCACCGTCCAGCACAATGCCTGCCGCGGCCAGCAACTGGCGTCTCCTCGCCGCGCCGGCCCAGGTCGACTTGCCGTCAGCCAGCGGAGCTCCGGCTAGCTCGGCGAAGCACAGCTCAGGATGGACCTCGACGACCGGGCATGGCGCGTGCGCCAGCCACCTATCCACCTGCATGATCTTCTCCCGCAGGTTGAACGCCTGCCGAGAGATGCCGGAGCCCGCCAGCTGCCGGTTCAGCTCGCAGGCCTGCCGGAAATCCGCGACCTCGACCGCGGCGCGAACCGGGGTGATGAACACCGAGGCCCATCGCGGGCCGGCGGCCTTCCTGGCCAGCAGGTCAGCCTGTCGTAGCCCGCCATCAGCCAGGCCGATCGGAATGTCGATGCCAACGACTGCCAGCGGCGCGTCCGCGACCGCAAGCCCGACGAGCCCGCCGATCTCGGCGTGTACATATACCTGAACGCCGTCGCCGGACAACGCGATGCCGACCCAGCCCGCGCGGCACGCGTCGGCGCCAAGCACCCGGCTGGCCGTCACGCGACTCATGCTCTCATTCAACGCCGGCACGGCGTGACGACCGGTCGGACGGGCTAAGTTCCTGCCATGACCATCGCACGATTCAAGGACCTCTGCATGGACGCAGCCGACCCGGCCCGGCTGGGCGCATTCTGGGCCGGAGTGCTCGACCTCGCCTGGAAGCCACAGGAGGATGGTGACGGCCAACTGACAGGGCCGGCGCCGCAGCACACGATCTGGATCAACCAGGTCCCTGAAGCGAAGTCCGTCAAGCACCGGGTCCACTTGGATATCTACGCGAGGGACCTGGCGGACGTGGAAGCGCTGGGCGCGACTGTCGTAGAGCCGCTGCACGGGACGCGGACCTGGACGATCATGGCAGATCCGGAAGGCGGCGAGTTCTGTACGTTCCTGCGTGCTGAGCTTCCGACTGAGCGGCTGCATGGCCTGGTAGTGGACAGCACCGACCCAGCAGCGCAGGCCCGGTGGTGGGGTGGGATCTACGGCGTCGCGGTGACCGACAACAAGGGGTGGTTCACGTTGGAGGGCGTACCGGGGATGCCGATTCTCACCATGGACTTCGTTCCGGTGCCCGAGCAAAAGCAGGTGAAGAACCGTATCCACTGGGATGTCACGGTGCCGGAGGTGGTGGCGCTCGTCGAGGCGGGCGCCACGGTGCTGCGCGAGCCGGACGAGCAGATCGGCTGGCACGTGCTCGCGGACCCGGAAGGCAACGAATTCTGCGCCTTCACACAGTGAGCAGGCAGGTTGGCCAAGGTCCGTGAGTCACGGCCCACACACATCAGTGAGAGTCGGCCGCTGATGCGCTCGTCCCGACTGCGTCCTGAACTGACGCGAACCCCTGCTCGCGGGCCAGCCGGGCGAGGCCACGATGCATGCGGCGCGGCCATGCGGGTCCGCCGTAAATGAACCCCGTGTAGCCCTCAAGCAGCGTGGCACCGGCTCGGATCCGCTCCCAGGCGTCATCCGGCGTCTCGATCCCGCCTGCCGCTACGAGCACCAGGCGGTCTGCGGCCCGGGCACGCAGCCGTCGCAGCACGTGCAGCGCTCGCGGTCCTAGCGGCGGACCGGAGAGGCCGCCAGGCCCGGCCGCCGCGATCTCCGGCGCCGAGCTAGCCAGCTGATCCCGGCTGACCGTGGTGTTGGTCGCGATGATCCCGTCGACGCCGAGCTCGAGGGCCAGGTCGGCGACTGCGTCGACGTCCTCGTCCGCGAGGTCTGGCGCGATCTTCACCAGGAGCGGTATGTTGCCGCAGCCGACCGATTGCGAGGCGTCCTGCACTGCAACGATCAGCGCGCGCAGTTCAGTGACGGCCTGCAGATCGCGCAGGCCCGGCGTGTTGGGCGAGCTGACATTGATGACCAGGTAGTCGGCGTCAGGAGCGAGCAGCCGAGCGCTGCGGGAGTAGTCGGCTGGCGCCTCAGACTGCTCCGTGACCTTCGTCTTGCCGATGTTGGCTCCGACCACAGTCCCCTGGCCCGGCCTCGCCCTGGACCGAAGCCGCGCCGCAGCCGCTGAGGCACCGTGGTTGTTGAAGCCCATCCGGTTGATGAGCGCACGGTCAGCGGGCAGCCGGAACAGCCGCGGTTTCGGATTACCGGGCTGAGGCTCTGCCGTCACGGTGCCTACCTCAACGAATGCGAAGCCAAGAGCACCCAGAGCATGAACTCCGACTGCGTCCTTGTCGAAGCCAGCTGCCAACCCCAGGGGGCCCGGCAGCTCCAGGCCGAGCGCGTGAACCCGAAGCACCGGATCGCTCGGTGCGAGCGAGCGGCTAAGCAGCCACGCGCAACCAGGCACCGCGGCGGCGCAGCGAATCAGCGCGAACCCGAACCGGTGCGCGGTCTCCGCCGGCATCCGCCGGAACGCGACGGAGAACAGCAGCTTGTACATCGCGCTCCTCACCCATCATCCGTGCTTCCCGGCAGCCTCAGGCTCGCGACCACGGCCATTCGGCTGGCCGGTCAGACACCATCAGCGCTTCGGCTGGCCGGACGGCCGTCCAGGTCAGCGGTAACGTCGCGGCCGGCATTGTCGCGCGGGCCCTGGGCAGCGTACGGCAGCCGCGGCCCGCCGGCGCCGTTCAGGGGGAGAGTGATCTGAAGCATGGTGCCTGCTCCGGGCGGGCTGTGCAGCTCGAGGTAGCCGCCGAGTGCTTCTGCGCGGTCTTTGAGCCCGACCAGGCCAGAGCCGTGGCCGACGTCGGCGCCGCCGCAGCCGTTGTCCCGGACACGCAGGTGCAGGACACCGCCGGCGGCGGCGGTCATCTGGATGTCAGCGGTGGTGGCGCACGCGTGCTTGGCGGTGTTAGTGAGGGCTTCGGCGACGGTGTAGTAGATAGCGGTCTCGATCGGCTCGGGCAGCCGCCCGCTGACCTGGACGTCGAGGCTGACCGGGACGGCACATCGCTGGGCCAGGGTTCTCAGCGCAGCCCGCAAGCCGCCCTCGGTCAGGATGGCCGGGTGCAGGCCGCCGGCGATTTCGCGCAGCTCGGTCAGCACGTCGTCCAGCCCGGTGGCCACGTGGTCCAGCTGCTCCGTCAGGTCAGCGGTCCCGGTCTGCGCGGTGACTCGCGCCGCGCGCAGGTCGAGGGCGAGGGACACCAGGCGCTGCTGGGCGCCGTCGTGCAGGTTGCGTTCGATGCGGCGGCGGGTGGCATCAGCGGTGGCCACGATCCGGGCCCGCGAGGCGGCGAGAGCAGCCTGGGCTTCGGCGTTGGCGATCGCCGTGCCGGCCAGCTCAGTGAACCCGGCCAGCCGCGCCTCGGTGCCGGCCGGCAACGGCTCGGCAAGGGATTCCACCACCATGACGCCCCACAGCCGCCCCTCGACACTGACCGGCACCCCGACCGCGCCGCGCAGGCCCCACTCGCGGGCGATCTCGGCGACCGGGCCCGACATGTCAGCGGGGTCGTCGATCCGCGCCGGCCGGCCGGCCTGGAACACCATCGTGTGAAGGTTGCGCCCGCCTAGCCTGTACTGCATGCCGACAGGTACAGCTGAGCCCGCGCTGGCCCAGGTTGCTAGCACCGTGACCGTGCCGTCGGAGCCGTACCGTTTCATGGTCGCGCGATCGGCACGCAGCAGGCGCCCGGCTTCCCCGGTGACCGCGGCGAACACTTCATCCGGGGAGGCTCCGCGCGCCACCAGCGTCGCCACCCGCCGCAGCGCGGCCTGTTCCTCGGCGAACCCGCGCAGTTCAACGCGCGCCTGGGCGTTGGCGATCGCCGTCGCTGCCAGCTCGGTAAACGCGGCCAGCCGTGCCTCAGTGCCGGCCGGCAGCGGCCCTACGCGGGAATCCACGATCATGACTCCCCACAGCCGTCCTTCGACGCTGACGGGGACGCCAACCGCCGCGCAGAACCCGAACTCGCGGACAACTTTCGCGACCGGGCCTGAGGCGGTGGCGTAGTCGTCGATCCGTGCTGCCCGGCCCGTCTCGAATACGAGCGTCGCCAAGTTCCGCCCGCCGAGCTTTGCCGTGGTGCCGACGGGGAAGGCAGTTCCGGTGCTGCTCCACGAGGCAACTACCGTTCTCGCATCATTCTGGTCATACCGGGCCATCGCCGTGTAGTCCGCGCCCGCCAGCCGCCCGGTTTCCTCGGTAACCGCGGCCAGCACCTCCGCCGGCGGCGCGGCGCGAGCCACCAGCGTCGCCACCCGCCGCAGCGCCGCCTGCTCCCCCGCGATCCGGTCCCCTCCGGCCGGCCCCGTCCAGGCCGCCATTCCTGGAGTTTATCCGCAAAGATTCTGCCTGCTCGGGAGCGGGGGAGGCAGCCAGAGAGCCCGGCCGGTGCCACGGTGCGAGACTGCGCACGGGCCTAGTCACGAGCCGCCACGCGGACGTTTCGTGAGGGCAACCCCTGCCGAACAGGCGTGATCACCTCGCTGGCGAGCCAGCGGGCAACGTTGTCAGGCGAAGGCGGCCGGACAGCGAGGACGATGTGGTTGAAGCCAGCCGCGATGACCGCGGCCACTGTTTGCCGCGCCGCCGCAGGGTCGTCGCCCTGCAGGATCAGCTGGACCGACCTCAGCAGGCCGCGCGGATCCCGGCCGACAGCCGCGCAGTGCTGGTCCAGAAGTTGGTTGCGCTCGGCGATGAACTCGACGCTGCCATGCGGCGGCCCCGGAATGTTCCAGACGTCGGCGTGCTCGGCAACCAGCCGCAGCATTCTGGTCCCGGTGCCGCCGACAAGCACCGGCGGGCCGCCGGGCTGTAGTGGCTTGGGGGCGTTCCTGGTGGCCTTGAGGTTGTAATACCGACCGTCAAAATCGAACACCTCCTCGGTGAACATCCGCCGGACAATCGTGATGGTTTCCGCCAGCCTCCCCAGACCTTCGGCCGAGGTGGTGACCCGGAGCCCGTAGGCGAGATACTCGGCGAGCCCTGGGTGCTGGTCTGGCGTCGGCTGAGTCCCGGCGGGCATTGTGCCGCCCGCGCCTAGGCCGAGCACCAGCCGCCCGCCGGAAATGACGTCGAGCGTGCTAGCGATCTTGCCGAGTACCGCGGGCTGGCGAATCTGGTTGTTCGTCACGAGCAGGCCCAGCCGCAATCGGCGGGTCTGGGCCGCGAGCGCGCTCAGGAGCGTCCAGCCTTCGTAACAGGGGCCGTCCTTCGGCCCGTTCAGCGGCAGCATGTGATCCCAGAGCCAGGCATGCTCGATCTCCGGGACGTCGTCGGCTTGCTGCCACGTCCGCAGGATGGCCGGATAGCTCGTGTGCATCGGCGTGGTCTTGATGCCAAAGCTCAGCCGTGAACCGGCCGGCTCCGTGCCATGGGTCGTCATATAATCAGTCTGCATGATCATCAGCCTAGCTGACGATCAGCGTTCTCGTACAGTAGTCCCATGAGCGCCGGACCATCAGAGGCACTCGCCTCTCGCCTGGGCTATCTCCTCAAGCACGCTCAGCAACGGCTGGTACACGCGGCCGAGCCGGTGATGGCGGAGTACGGGATCGACGGTCGCGAGCTTGCGGTCCTGACTGTGCTGGCCGCGGACTACCCGCTATCCCAGCACGAGGCTGCCGGGCGGCTCGGCGTCGACCGGACCACGATGGTCGCGCTCATCGACGAACTCGAATCGAAAGGCCTCGTCGAGCGGCACCGCAGCCCGGAGGACAGGCGCAAGAACATCGTCCATCTCACCGAAGCCGGCGAGCGCTGCCTGGACGGGGCCGAGCGAGGACGCAATGGGGTTGAGCGCGACTTCCTCGCGCCGCTCGGCGATGAACTCGGGCAGCAGTTTCTTCGTGCGCTGCAGATCCTGGCCGGCGTCACGAAGGAGTAGGCAGGGCCGCTGGCGACCAGCCGGACTAAGCCTGATTAGCGCGTTTTGTTCAATGGTGCGCCCCGACATTTCACGGCTTCGGGTTGCCTATACAGGGATGAAACGAGCACTGGAGCGTACCCCAGCCGTGATATGTCAGCGGCAGTCATCATCTTGAGCCTGTGCAGTCATCATCTTGAGCCTGTGCATACCGGAACCCTCGCACGAAATGCGGTGTTCGCCGGGATTGCGACGCCGACGGCCCGGCTTCGCACCCCTGACCAAGATCATCCGGGCTGGCGCGGGTCGAGGTCGCCGGCGCAGCCAGCGCCGCCGCTGCGGCCGGCCGGAACAAGTCCCGGCCCTCAGGTTCTCGTGGCAGTGTGAAGCCATGCAGAGCGTGTACGACGCCGCAGGCGGCAGCGAAGGCATCTTGCGCCTGGCCGAGGCGTGGCACAAGCGCGTGATGGCAGACGAGATCGTCAGCCATGCGTTCAGCCACGGCTACCTCCCCGACCACAACCAGCGGCTCGCCGCGTACTGGGCCGAGGCGCTGGGCGGACCGGCGAGCTACTCCGACAGCTACGGAGACGAGACCTCGGTAGTGCGGATCCATAGCGGCAACGGCGAGCACACCGAGATGGACGACCGGGCGATCGCCTGCTTCGACCAGGCACTGGCCGACACCGGGATCGACGCCGCCGGTCCGCTCGGGCGGGTACTGCACGACTACTTCGCGTGGGCTACCACGACCACCATGGCTCGCTACCACGCGTCTGCCGACGACGTTCCCGAGGGCCTGAGCATTCCGCGATGGTCATGGGACGGGCTGGAGCGCTGAGCTCACGAGACGCCTGCATATCGTGAGCCGAAGCGGCCAGGGCCGACCGCCTCGCGCGACCTTGCCCGCCAGCGCGGGCTGCCGCGGCCGGCCGGATCACGGCGACTCCGGGCTACCTCTCAGAGTCGCCCGTCATCCCGGCCACCTGCGTCAGGCGGTCAGTTACCCCCACTGACCAGGCTTGTAGTCACCGGCAGGCTGCCGGGTGATGACATTGAGCCGGTTGTAAGTGTTGATGAGGGCGATCAGGCAAACCAGCGCCCCGAGCTGCTCCTCGTCGTAGTGCTTGGCCGCATTGGCCCACGCCTCGTCGGTGACACCGCCGGCCGCATCGGCGATCCGGGTGCCCTGCTCAGTGAGCTCCAGTGCAGCCCGCTCAGCGTCGGTGAAGACCGTGGCCTCGCGCCACGCCGCGACGAGGTTGAGTCGCACCGAGCTCTCCCCGGCGTGCTCGGCATCTTTGGTGTGCATGTCGAGGCAGCCAGCGCAGCCGTTGATCTGGCTGGCGCGGATCTTCACCAGCTCCTGCGTCGCGGCTGGCAGGGTCGAGTCAGTCACGACCGCGCCAGCCGAGTTGATGTACTTGGCGAACTTCGCAGCGGTCGCGTTGCCGAAGTAGCTGAGACGGGCTTCCATGGTCATCTCCTTGCCGCTTTTTACGGGTCACAACTCAAGACCCGGCCCAGCGGCAAAACGTGACACAGCCAGGTGTGAGGCGAGTCACCCGGTCCGCAACCGGATTCAGGCGATCGGCGTCACCCCGCAAGCGCGGCGATCGCGTCACCGTAGAGCAGGCGCTTGTGCTCAGCCAGCGTCCTGCGGTCCTTCCCGGCGAGGCCCGCAGCGATCTTGACGGCCTCCGCCAGCACCTCATCCTGGCCGGCCACCTGCTGCACGATGCCCGCGCCCAGCGCGTCGGAACCGCCGTACCGCCGGCCGGTGACCAGCGCCTCCTGCGTGGTCCGGCCGGGCAGCTTCGCTTTGAGCAGGCTCACGTACTCGGCAGTGAGCGGCAGTCCGAGATCCGCCTCGGGCATGCACCAGTAGCCGCGGTCCGCTCGCATGACCGCGAAGTCGTGGGCAACGGTCAGCAATGCGCCGCCGCCGAACGCATGGCCGTTGACGGCTGCCACCGTGATCGCCGGGAAACTGAGCACCCGCCCGAGCAGCCGGTAGATCGCACGCAGGTAATCGCCGGCCTGGTGCGGCACTGTCGCAAGCCAGTCCAGGTCCATCCCGTTGCTGTAGAACTTCCCCTCGCCGGTCGTGACGAGCGCGCAGGCACCCTCCGTTGCCTCAACCCGGTCAAGCGTCTCGTTGACCGCGTCCATCCACTCCAGGTTGAACCGGTTCTCGCCGCTACGCATCCGGAGCACGAAGACGTCCCCGTCCTGGTCCAGCTCGATCACTGCGATCTCCCGTCAGTCAGGCGGGCTTGCCTTAGCAGTCAAAGCTTGTCTTAGCAGTCAAAGCTTGTCCTGGCTGGCAAAGTGAGCAAGGACCTGCTCCACGGCCAGCCTGGCGGTCCCGATGCATGCCGGGATGCCGACGCCGTCGTACGCCGCTCCGCAGACAGCGAGCCCAGGCTGAGCAGCGATCCCGGCCCTGATCCTGGCCACCCGGTCCAGGTGTCCGACGCTGTACTGCGGCAGCCCGCCGCCCCACCGGCTGACCCGCACATCTGACGGCCTGCCGCGGACGCCGGTCGCGTCGCCAAGGTCAGCGGCCGCGAGCGCGGCCAGTTCCGCGTCGTCGCGCTGCAGCACTGAGTCCTCCCCCAGCCGGCCGACCGAACACCGCACGATATGCAGTTCCGGCTGGCTCGCCCGCAGGTGCGGCCACTTGACCGTGCTGAACGTCACGGCCTTGATCGTCCGCCCGTCTACTGCCGGGACCAGGAACCCGCTGCCGGTCACAGCCTCAGGGAACGCCGTGACCGGGTAGGCCAGCGTCACGATCGCCATGCTGGCGTACCTGATCTCGCCGAGCGCAGCCGCGGCCGGGTCCGCGACGCCCGCCAGCAGCCGGCTCGCAGGGATAGCCGGAACCGCGAGGATCACCGCGTCAGCATCAAGAGCCTCCGGTGCGTGTGCCGAGCCGACGGTCAGCCGCCAGCCCGCCTGAGTTCGCGAAAGGCGGCGTACCATCGCGCTAGTCCGGAGGTCAGCACCTGACGCTTTCGCGAGAGCTTCGGGCAGGGTGCCCAGCCCGCCCGTCAGCGTGGTGAATACGGGCCGGGGCGGCTGCGCGGGGCGATCCGGCTCCGCACCGCTACCGCTAAAGGCCGGCGCCGGGATAAGGGACGCAGCCGCATCGGTCAGCGAGCTGTGCCCGCGGGCCGCCGCCGCCAGCGCCGGCAGCGTCGCGGTGAACGAGAGGTCTTCACACCGGCCCGCATACACGCCGCCGAGCAGCGGTTCCACGAGCCGGTCGACCAGCTCGGCTCCGAACCGGCCGCCGACCATACTCGTCACGGAGGTATCCGCGACCGGCTCCCCGCCGGGCAGGCTTGCTTCCTGTGCTGCCCTGGCGAGGCCTGCCTCGGACAGGATCCCGGTTCTCCCGAGCTCGCCGATGTCAGCCGGCACTCCCATGAACTGACGGCGAGGCAGCGGCCGGATGCTGCCGCGTGTCCAGATGCCCGCCGAGGTCGTGCCAGGCACCTCGAGCTGACCGGACAGGCCGAGTGCATCGATCAGGCCGGTGCCTTCCGGGCGCCGCGCGAGCAGCGCCTCGGCACCGGAATCCACCGCCACGCCGCCGACCTCCGATACGGCGAGCTTGCCGCCAAGTCGCGGTGAGCCTTCCAGCACGGTCACCTTGAACCCGGCATTCTTAAGCAGGAACGCCGCGCAGAGCCCCGACACGCCACCGCCCACGACCGCCACGGAGCGCTGGTCAGAGCCGTTTTCGGTCACCGCGCTTCCGCCTTGGCGGTCGGCCTCAGTCGGGTTTCCAGAATTGTCACGACACGATTATCGCCACTGCCGGAACCGTGCCTTCCCCCGGAGCGTCGGAGAGGCATGAAGCGTACTGTCCTCGCCCGGCGAGGGGCGCTCACCGGCGCCGTTTTAATCTCAGGCTGCTTGCTCGTCACCGCGTGCGGTAATAGCAGCAGCAACAGTGCCGCGTCCGCTCCCGGTCGCCCGCCGGCCGTGCACGGCGCGCCAGCGAACGGGGCCCTGAACGCGACAGCTGGCTTCGGCGCGAGCGCAGGGTCAGCATTGGCTGGCTCGGCGTCGGCTGGCTCAGGGGGCAAGGCCGCCGTCCAGACGGCCAAGCTCGCTCCGGCCGGCCAGAGCATCATCTATACCGCGAGCCTTACCGTGCGGGCCACGAATGTCACCGCTGCGGCAAAGCGTGCCGTCAGCATCGTCGTCGCGGCCGGCGGTTACACCGCGGACGAGCAAGCCATCTCCGCGAAGTCGGCGCACGCTCGCCGGACGGTAAGCCTGACGCTGAAGGTGCCCGTTCCCGCTTATCAAGGGGTACTGGCGCAGCTTTCCTCGCCAGCCCTGGGCAAGCAGCTGTCCATGCAGCAGCAGGCGACGGATGTGACACAGCAGGTTGCCGACGTGAACAGCCTCGTCACGTCAGAGCAGGACGCTATCGGCGCGCTGCAGGGACTGCTCAAACGGGCTGCGGGGGTCTCCGGCCTGCTCCAGGTGCAGCGGCAGATCAGCGATGACGAGTCCACGCTGAACTCGCTGCTCGCACAGCAGCGGGCGCTCGACCACGAGACGACCTACGGCACGGTGACCATGACCCTGATCAGCCCGACGCATGCGGCGCCCCATAAGAAGAAGCAGGTGTCGCGGCACAGCTTCCTGACCGGGCTGACGGCAGGCTGGCGCGCATTGCGGCATGCGACCGTGTGGTTCCTCACCGCGCTCGGAGCGGCGCTGCCGTTCCTGGTCGTCGTGGTGGTGCTGGCGGGCATCGGTTACGCGGGCCGGCGGCGTTTCGCCCGGCGTCGCGCCGGGCCGGCGACAGTCGGACCTACGACCGCCGGGCCGACGGCGGCCGACTGACTGGTGACGGCAGCGCATGTCGTTTGCAGTTTCCGCGCTATCTGGCGGGAAACTGCAAACGATGCTGCGCTTAGCGGGCCGATGCGGTGTGAACCAGTTCGGTCAGCCTGGCAAGGACGTCGGGATCGGTCTGCGGTAGCACGCCGTGCCCGAGGTTGAAAACGTGCCCTTCAGCGGTCCGGCCCCGGTCGAGCACCTGCAGCGCGCGCTGCTCGACTATCTCCCACGGTGCCATCAAGATCGCCGGGTCCAGGTTGCCTTGCAGCGCCTTGCCAGGCTCGACGCGGCTGACGGCCTCGTCTAGCGGCACTCGCCAGTCGACACCGACCACGTCGGCTCCCGCTTCGCCCATCGGCCCGAGCAACTCCCCCGTATTGACCCCGAAGTGGATCCGGGGCACACCGCTGGCTTCCAGCGCCTCGAAGATCCGCTGGCTGTGCGGAAGCACGCAGCTGCGATAGTCGTCGGCGCTGAGGGACCCGGCCCAGGAGTCGAACAGCTGCACGGCGCTGGCCCCGGCGGCCGCCTGTACCTGCAGGAAGCCGATGGTGACGTCGGCCAGCCTGCGCATCAGGTCATCCCACAGCTCCGGCTGGCCGTACATGAGCGACTTGGTGATCTCGAAGTTCTTCGACGGACCGCCGTCCACGAGGTAGCTGGCTAGGGTGAACGGGCCGCCGGCGAAGCCGATCAGCGGTGTGCTGCCGAGTTCGCCGGTGAGGTTCGTGATCGCCTCGGTGATGTACGGGACGTCGTCGGGGACGAGCGGCCGTAGCGCCGCCAGGTCGGCCGCCGACCGGACCGGATGATCTACGACCGGGCCCACGCCTGGCTTGATGTCAATCCCGACGCCGATCGCTCGAAGCGGGACCACGATGTCGCTGAACAAAATCGCTGCGTCTACACCGTACCGGCGGACGGGCTGCATCGTAATCTCGGTTATCAGGTCAGGGGTCGAGCACGCGTCGAGCATGGCCATGCCAGTACGCAGCGCGCGGTACTCGGGCAAGGCTCGCCCCGCCTGGCGCATGTACCAGACCGGCGTATAAGGGACCGGCTCCCGGCGGCATGCGAGCAGGAACGGGGATTCTTGCGCTGGCAGTGTCACACGCCGATGATCGCATATCCGCCTAATCTGCGTTGTCACAGCGTCCTCGCTGTTCCCCGGCTCGTCCCGCCTCATTCCCCGGGGCGGCTACGAGTAGCGGGCTGCCGGCGCTGGCCAGTCATAGTTGGCAGCATGACTGGTCGAAATGGGGACAGCCCCTACCTGGATCTGGATCACCGAGCGTGGCGCGGCTTGCGTGCCAGCACTCCTATGTCGCTGACCGCAGAGCAGCTGGATGAGGTGCGCGGACTAACCGACCCGATCCAGCTCAGCGAAGTCGAGGACGTTTACCTGCCGTTGAGCAGGCTGCTGAGGCTTTACTTCGAGGCGAGCGCCGGGTTGCGTGAGACGGTAGAGGCGTTCCTCGGAGAGGAAATCCGGCCAGCGCCGTTCGTCATCGCGGTCGCTGGCAGCGTGGCTGTCGGCAAGTCCACCACAGCCCGGCTGCTCCGGACGCTGATCTCGCAGTGGCCGCAGCGCCCGCACACCGAACTGGTTACGACCGACAATTTCCTGTACCCGAACGCGGTGCTAGAAGACCGCGGCCTCGCGGACCGCAAGGGCTTCCCAGAGTCTTATGACCGCCGCGCACTGCTGCGCTTTGTCCAGCAGGTGAGGGCCGGAGCCCCGGAGGTTACCGCGCCGGTCTATTCGCACCTGGCCTACGACATCCTTCCCGGGCAACGGCAGTCCGTGCGGCGGCCTGACGTCCTCATACTCGAAGGGATCAACGTGCTGCAGCCAGCCCCTGCTGGAGCCCTCGCGCTGGCCGATTTCTTCGACTTCTCCGTCTATGTCGACGCACGCCCAGAGCACATCCGGCAGTGGTTCCTCAGCCGGCTGCACGCGCTGCGGGAGACTGCTTTCGCCGATCCGCAATCCCCGTTTCGCAGGCTTACCCAGGTCAGCGCCGCGGAGGTGGACGCCTTCGGCACCCAGGTCTGGAAGACCATCAACGAAGTCAACCTCATCGAGAACATCCAGCCCACCCGCGCCAGGGCCACCCTCGTCCTGCACAAGGGAGCCGACCACTCAGTGACACGAGTGCGGCTAAGGCGATTCTGAGCCGGAGCCGCGAAGAGACCCGCACAGTGAGCGTCAGTTGCCCCGGCCGCGGCAAAAGACAGGACACGCCGTCTCAGGTCCTCAGCTAGCGGCGGGCGGCGTGCCAGCATCGCTAGTGAGCTGAGAGCAAAGGAGGGTCCCGAGATGTCCGAGATCATCCGGCGCTGTCCTGACTGCGGCAGCGACCACTCTCTCGGGCAGCGTCACGGTATCGCCGGGTGGTGCCCCGACACCGCTGATGAGTACTGCCCCGAGTGGTACTGCCAGCAATGCGGGGCAGCCCTGCTGATCGGCGATGTCCCGGCCGGCCTGGGATCGGCACGGAGATCGGCCGGAGTGCCTGCCGTCCCCGCCCGAGTCGCCGTCCGCGGCAAAGTCGCATGACATTCCCTAAGCCGTGCCGCTGCCCGCTCCGCGCACTCAGGTGCTGAGGCCCGCTGGGCAGCTCGTGACAAATCACCCCGGCGAAGACGAGTTCCGGCAGGCGGTCGCCGAGCTGGAATCCGGGCTTGATGCCCAGCGCGGGTTGCGGCCAGACCTGACCTTTGATCCTGAACCGCCGCCGCGGCGACTGGCCCCGTTCGCGCATGCAGTCGCAGCGACGGTATCTGCTGGCGCCGAGACCGAGGCGGAGATCGGCTCGGGCAAGTTCGTACTGCTGTTTGACGCGGCCGGCCAGCTGGGCTGGGATGGAAGGTACCGGATAATCGGTTACGTCAGGGCTGAGCTTGAGCCAGAGATGGCCGCTGACCCGCTTATCAACGCGGTCGGCTGGAGCTGGCTCACCGAGGCCCTGGACCTCCACTGCTCGGGCTACAGGAAGATCAGCGGGACCGTGACTATCGTCGTGACGCAGGGCTTCGGCAGTAAGCAGGACGAGGCCACCTCGACCGGGTTCGAGCTGCGCGCATCCTGGTCCCCGGTGATCGCCGACGATGGCTCCGCCGAGCTAGACGGGCACGTCGCCGCGTGGTGCGACCTGCTCTGCACGGCCTCCGGCTTGCCGCCGCTGACCCCCGGCGTTGCCGCGCTGCGACCGCAGCGCCGCAGGCAACGCCCGTGAGCGGCCAAGTCGCCGGCCAGCGGCACGGCCCAGATCTGCCGGAAGACGAGAGGAACGGGCACGACCGCGGTGCCTCGCTTGGCGACGTCGCCACTGGCGGGGCAACGGCGGCAGCACAGCCCGCTGAGCAGCCGCCCGAACGGCAGGTAGAGCCACTGCTGGAGCCTCGGGACGGGCTGCCGCCGCTGGTCGCCAGCCAGGAGGCGCTCGAGGTGGCGATCAGGTCGCTGGCGGGTGGTACCGGCCCGGTCGCGGTCGATGCTGAGCGCGCATCCGGCTTCCGGTATGGTCACCGCGCGTTTCTGGTGCAGTTCCGGCGGAAGGGTGCCGGGACGGTACTCATCGACCCGGTCGCCTGCCCGGACCTGTCGGCCCTCGACGCCGCGCTCGCGGACACCGAAGCGGTGCTGCACGCGGCGCCCCAGGACCTGCCGTGCCTGACCGAACTCGGCTACCGGCCGCGCCGCCTGTTCGACACCGAAACGGCCGGGCGGCTGCTCGGCTGCCCGCGCGTGGGCCTGGCCACCATGGTCGAGTCGATGCTGGGCCTCGGCCTGGAAAAGACGCACTCGGCGGCCGACTGGTCCACCAGGCCGCTGCCGACCGAGTGGCTGCGGTACGCGGCGCTCGACGTCGAGGTGCTGGTGGAGCTGCGGGACGTGCTTGCCGAGCGGCTCGCCGGGCAGGGCAAGCTCGAATGGGCCTTGCAGGAATTCGCAGCCGAGCTCAGCGCCGCGGCGCCGCCGCCACGCGCCGACCCCTGGCGGCGCACGTCGGGGATTCACCGGGTGCGCACCCGCCGGGCCCTCGCTGTCGTCAGGGAACTCTGGCTGGAGCGTGACAAGATCGCCCGGCGCCGCGACCTCTCCCCTACCAAGGTCCTGCCGGACTCCGCCATCATCGAAGCAGCCAAGGCTATGCCTACCGGGCCGGAAGAACTCACTGCTATCGCTGGCTTCTCCGGCCGCAACGCCCGCCGTCATCAACCTGAGTGGCTGCGGGCCATCGGACGCGCCCGGGCTCAGCCTGACCGGGCGCTACCTGCAGCCTCGGCTCCCCCTGGCGACGGACCACCGCCCGCTCACCGCTGGCAGGAGCGTGACCCGGAGGCGGCAAAGCGCCTCACCGCCGCCCGGGCGGTGGTCGCGGCCCTTGCCGATTCTCACAGCATGCCCGCCGAGAACCTGGTGCCGCCCGACGCGGTGCGACGGCTATCGTGGCAACCGCCCGCCGAGATCAGCCCGTCATCGGTCGGGTCGGCCCTGGCCGGCTACGGCGCGCGGCCCTGGCAGGTGGAGCTCACCGCGGTGCCGCTCGCCCGAGCACTGCTCCGCATCCTGGAAAAAGGCTCGGAGTAACCGCCCCGCTCCGCAGCAGGATCCGGTGGCGCAGCTCGCTTTTTCGCTGCTCTCTGCGGACTGATCCGGGCTAGCAGCGGCACACATCGAGGTGGCAGCAGCCGGACCCACCTGGCAGCAAGCGGAAATCACGCCGTCCGGCGCAGCACACGCAGGTTGCACGGAGCTGCTGAGCCCGGCTGCGGCTGGCCGGCACACGGCAGCAGCCCGCTGCCCTCCGGGTAGTACGGGAAGACGTTCAGCACGACCTCGCAGTCACAGCAACCGCCGAGTTCGAGCAGCCGCCCCGTCAGCCGCGACGCCTTCGGTGCCAGGACGTCGCGCCACCTGATCGTCCACCGGTGCGTGCCGTCACAGCCGAATTCGTTGAGCATCCGGAGCAGGAAGCAGCGCAGGCATTCCCGCTCAGCCGGCTCGGTCAACACGTCCGACAACGTCGCAAGCTCAGCCTCGACCGCGTCGGCAATGCTGTCAGTCATCGCTACTCCCGCGTCTCTAGGAGCGTGCCGGCCCTGGGCCGGTAGCCGTGGTGGGCTTCGCAACCGTTGTATCGCCGGCCTCCGACATTTTCGGCGGCACGTTAGGCCGCGCTGGCGGCCAGGGCTCGGCGCCTAGAGAATGTAGTGATGACGGCGCTTTCCTGGGCGTGGCTCAGCACTCCGGTTGGCGAGGTTTCTGTGGGCTGCAGTAGCGCTGGCGTCGCGCAGGTCCGGTACGGCCCCCCGGCTAGCAGTACCTCCGACGACACGGCCAGCCAGCAGCTGGCCGAGGCGGCGCGGCAGCAACTGACGGAGTACTTCCGCGGTCAGCGCACAGCATTTGATCTTGCTGTCGACTGGTCCGGCACGTTGGGACCGCAGCGCGATGTGCTGAAGGTGCTGGACCGTTCAGTCCGGTACGGGCAGACCATCACCTACGGCGCGTTGGCCAGCCGTGCAGGGCTGGCCTCCGACGACGACAGCCTCCCCGCAAGGACCGTCGGCCAGATCATGGGCTCCAATCCGATCCCCGTCATCGTCCCGTGCCACCGCGTCGTCGCCAGCGACGGCCTCGGCGGGTACAGCGGCGGCGCAGGCACGGAGGTGAAGCGGTGGCTGCTCATTCTGGAGGGCTCGCTCCCGCCGACCCTCGACTGGCAGCCCATGGACTCACCTCCGGATCTGTAGTCAGGGGAAACGAGTGCCTCCGGTCAACCCGAAGATAGCTGCGGGCGAGGTCGGCGTGGTCGTCCCGGACACGCCGACGCCCGCCTGAGCGCCGAGGCCCACGATGCCCGCTCAGTCCGAGCCAGCACAGTCCGAGCCAGCACAGTCCGAGCCAGCACAGTCCGGCCCAGCACAATCCGAGCCAGCCGAGTCCAAGCCAGCACCCTCGGGGCCCGCGCACCTGCTCGAGCCCTGGTTTGCGCCGTTCGCGCTCGTCAACGGCTCCGCCGTGGGCCTGGTTCCGATCTTGCTGCCCGTCGTAGCGAGCCGCTATGGCGTCGGTCACGTGGGCCTGGTGATGGGCGCGTTCAACCTCGGTGCCTTCGCCGCGCCGCTGGCCGGCAGCATCGCTGACCGCTACCACGCCTACCGTCTGCTGACCGTCATCTGCGCAGCTGCCAGTGCACTGTCGCTGTGGCTGTTCGCGCTGGCCAACCCGTGGCAGCAGCTGCTGCTCGCACTGATCAACGGTGCCGGGTTTGCCGCTGCTGTGACTATCGCCAACCTGCTGATCGTCGAGCGCCAGCCCAAGTCGCAGTGGAACCAGCGGCTCGGCTGGCTGGAAACCGCCCTGAGCATCGGACAGGGCATCATGCTGATCCTTGCTGCCTGGCTGTCTGGCCTCCATGCCCGGCCAGCGCTGGTCGGAGCAGCCATCGTTCCCGCAGCAGCCATTCCGCTCGCCCTGCTGGTTCCGCGGCTGCGACCGGCTCCGGCAGCTGGCCCGGTCCCGGCCCCTGGCCCAGTCACTTCCGCTAGCACTCCCACTGCTGGCGGCGCTCCCCCTTCTGCTGGCAGCGCGGCACCTGCCGCAGCTCATTGGCTGCGTTCTGCCGGCCATGTGGGTGAGTGGGGGCCGGCCAGTCCTTCGCGCGTGCACCACCTGCACCGACGCCGCTCACTCGGCGGGCTGCTCACCATCCTCCGCGGTGAATTCGGCTGGCTGCTAGCCGCGTGGGTACCCGCCTACGCCGGCGCTGCCGTCGTCTTCGCGCTGTACCCCGTGATGTTCCGCAACGCGTTCCAGATAGCACCGCATGCCTCGGCGCTCGCCTTCGCCGTTATCGTCTTCGCGAGCCTGCCGCTGTTCATGGTCGCGGCACGGGTCAGCCAGCGACGCGGACCGGTGGTAACGATGGCAGGCGCGCTAGGCGCGCGCGTCATCTTGCTCACCGTCCTCGCACTGCTGGCGGCGGCCGGACACGTCCCCGCTGTGCTGCCGCTCGCGGCATTCGCCGGCATCATGTTCGCCTGGTCGTTTCTCAGCGTTGCCTCGCCTGGGCTGACCGGCCAACTCGCATCCGGAGACGAGGGCGACGCTCAGGGTGCACTCAATGCCGGGAGCGGACTAGCCGGGCTCGCCGGATCAGTCGTCGGCGGCTTCGCGGCTTCGCACTGGGGTTACCCTGCTGCGCTCGGCATCGGCGCCGGTGCCGTCGCGATCGGGCTGGCCATCTTCGCCACGACAGTCATGCGCCGCTCTGCCGCCCGCAACCGGGCCTAACTCCGTCCTGGCAGTGTGCGTGTCCGTGCGGGATCGCGGCCGCACCGTCCAGTCTAGGAATATAACCGGGGTAAAGTCCGGTTACTGGATTGGCGTTGACCCGTCGGATAGGAGATAGCCAGATGAGCAGGGCCGCGAGCGGGCGGATCTACCTCCACAGCCTGGTTCTCGAGGACACCCGAGCTGCTGCCGTCTACGGGCAGCACAGCCGGGCCGGGAAGATCCCCGAGATCCACCAGGTAATCCCCGGCCGCATCCGCGCGGTCCTTGTCCGGCAGCAGGCCGGCTTCTGATGGCGCGGCCACGCGGACTCGCCGTGCTCGGCGCTGGCCACGTAGGGTCGGTCATCGCCCGGCTGGCCGTCAACGCCGGCTACCCGGTGGCCATCGCCGTGTCAGGCGACCCCGCGGACATCGCGCTGGTCATCCCCGGGGCGCGGCCACAATGGGCCGCCGACGCAGTCGCAGACGCGGACATCGTGGTGCTCGCGATACCGCTGCATCGCTTCTCCGCTGTCGATCCCGCGCTGCTGTCCGGCAAGATCGTGGTCGACGCGATGAACTACTGGCCCGCCAGCGACGGCGTGCTCAGCGCCTTCGAAAACGGCGCGAGCAGCGAGATCGTCGCTCGGCGGCTAGTCGGCGCGGCCATGGTCAAGGCGCTCAACCACATCGGCTACCACGAGCTGGAAGACCGGGCCCGGCCGACCGGCGCCCCGGACCGGCGAGCCGCTGGCGTCGCGGGCGACGAGCCCGCGGCGGTCGCCGCGATCGCTGGCATGGTCGACCGGCTGGGCTTCGACCCGGTGTGCCTCCGAAGCCTGCGGGCGGGCCGGGTGCTGCAGCCGGGCGGGCCGGTGTTCGGGGCGGTTCTGTCGAGAACTGAGTTGGAGCTGGCCGTGCGCGAGGAAGCAAGGAGCCTGGCATGACCTACACCTTCGGGCTCGACACCTTCGGCGACCGGAACAGCGACGACGCGGGCGTGCCGCTCCCCCACGCCCAGACGATCCGCAACGTGGTTGAGGAGGGCGTCTTTGCCGAGCAAGTCGGGGTGGATTTCTTCGGTATCGGCGAGCATCACACGGACTTCTTCCCGATGCCGGCCGGGGACCTCGTCCTGGCGGCGATCGCGGCTCGCACCGGGAAGATTCGCCTCGGCTCCGCCGTCACGGTGCTGAGCTCTGATGATCCGGTTCGCGTGTTCCAGCGGTACTCCACTCTGCACGCGATCTCCGGCGGCAGGGCCGAGGTGATACTCGGCCGCGGTTCCAGTATCGAGTCGTTCCCTCTGTTCGGTTACGACCTGGCTGCCTATGAGGAACTGTTCGAGGAGAAGTCCGCGCTGTTCGCCGAGTTGCTCAAAGGAGGGCCGGTCACCTGGGAGGGCAAGACTCGCTCGCCGTTGCTGAACCAGGATGTGGTGCCGCACACAGAGTCCGGCCCGTTCCCGGCGTGGATCGGCGTCGGCGGCAACCCCGAGTCGGTGGTTCGCGCTGCCCGCCTCGGGTTCTCGCTCATGCTGGCCATCATCGGCGGCCGCCCATCGCGGTTCGCCGCATACTCGCAGCTGTTCCGGCGCGCCCTGGACAAGTTCGGCCGTCCTGATCTCCCTGTCGGCGTGCACTCCCCCGGCCATGTCGCGGCTACTGACGAGCAGGCCAAAGCGGAGTTCTGGCCGCGCTGGCGGAATACGATCACCCTGGTCGCCGCTGAACGCAGATTCGCGCTCCCCACGGAAGAGTCCTTCGACTGGGACACCGGGCCGGACGGATCGCTGTACGTAGGCTCACCCGAGACCGTCGCCCGCAAGATCGCTGCGAACCTCCGCGTCCTGCAGGCCACCCGGTTCGACCTGAAGTACGGAATGCCGGGCCTCACGCACGAGCAGCTCATGACCAATATCGAGCTCTACGGCGGTCAAGTCATCCCGCGCGTCCGCGAGCTAATCGGATGAGCATCGCCAGCAAGCAAACCTGGCGCCTCGAGCGCACGCCGACGTCCCGTCCCCGGCAGTCACCATGCCGGCTCAGCTTCCCAGCTGAAAGTGGTCAGCTATCCGCCGGGCGTAATAAGCCTCCCAGGACTCGGCAGGCTGCTCGGCCGTGTACTGCTTGTCGAGGCTGACCAGCAGGTAGGTCAGTTCACTGCGGACGGGCTTGAGCCCAAGCAGATCAGGGAGCTCGGACAGGCGCACTAGCCAGTCCGCATACCAGGTCGCCCAGTCATCATCAGCTCCGTCAACGATCCGGAATACCCGATGGTGGGTCTCGCCTGCTTCGTGCAGAAGGCTGCTGATCGATTCCGTTGCCGTCATCCGCTCGCTCCTCTATGCATTCACGGTGAGTGGCCAGATAAGGGGCCAACGCCATATCGCTCGAATGCGACCAGCTTCTGATCCGCCCGGTGCAGCACCAGGAACTCACCCTTGCGCAGCGGGTCGACCGGCGAGCGGTCAGCGCCGAGTTCTGCACGGGCAGCATCGAGCAGGAACGGCAGGTTCTCCCGGTGCGCGCAGATGACGACCGGCTGGTCAGCGGCGGCGAACTGGGCAACGGTCTTCGCGGCCTGAGCGTCATCCGCCGAGCCCTCCTTGACCACCTCAAGCGCCGGCTCTGTCTCCACCGGGACACCGGCCCGCGCCGCGTACGGCCGGACCGTGGCCAGGCAGCGCTCGGCCGGCGAACTGACAACCCTGGCGGTGCCGCCAAAGCAGCACAGCAAGTCGGCGAGTGCCTTCGCGTCCTTCGTACCGCGATCATCAAGCGGCCGGGACTGATCGTCCCGGCCCCATTCCGACTTACGCCCCGCGGAGGCGTGCCGCAGCAGGATTAGCGGCACCGTAGACAGCGGCCCGGCTCGGAACGCCGCGAGCGTCTCAACATCGCGCTGGTAGCTGAGCCGCGCGGCAGTCCTGCTGGACGGCGGCCAGGCAATCGCGTCGATCTCGCTATTTGGCTCGAAACTGCTGGCATCCGACGCCGCCGTCGCCACCCAGTAATCCACCCGCTTGCGCGAGCCGCCCGCCCAGTACCGGACCGGCGGCAGCCGGCGGCCGAGCGTTACCCGCAGCCCGGTCTCTTCGGCTACCTCACGAACCGCCGCCATCAGAACATGCTCGCCCGGCTCGAGCTTGCCTTTGGGGAAACTCCAGTCGTCGTACTTGGGCCGGTGCACCAGCGCTACTTGCGAGCCGGCTCCGGCTCGCCGCCAGAGCACCGCACCGGCCGCTCGTACCTCGTCAGCTCGTACCTCGTCAGCGGGCGCCGGATCAGCCATCAGCACCCCGGACACGTCTGGTCCTGATCAGCAGCTCCTGGATATCAGTCAGCGGCGCACCGGACTCATCCAGGTGATGCCGGGCCCAGGTTCCGTCGGCTGACAGCCACCAGGACGAGATACGCGGGTTCATCGCCAGGTCAATGAGCTGCCGGAGTTCTGCGCGCTGGCCCGGGTCGGTCACCCGGACAAGCGACTCCACCCGCCGGTCGAGGTTGCGGTGCATCAGGTCGGCGCTGCCCATCCACACCTCGCCTGGCGAATCCTCGGAGCCGGTACCGAACGCGTAAATCCGCGAGTGCTCGAGGAACCGGCCGACAACACTGCGCACCCGTATTGTCTCGGACATGCCGGCCACACCCGGCTTGATCGCGCAGATCCCGCGAATCCACAAGTCGATCGGTACGCCGGCCATCGACGCCCGGTACAGCGCGTCGATGATGGCTTCGTCGATGATCGCGTTGCACTTCATCTGGATCTTGGCTGCCTGCCCGGCGCGCTGCAACCTTGCCTGCTCGTCGATCCGGTCGATCAGGCCGGTGCGGATGCCGGCCGGGGCAACGAGCAGCCGGCTGTAGTCAGTCTTGCGGCTATACCCGGTCAGGTGATTGAACAGGTCAGTGACGTCCTCACCAACAGCCCTGTCCGCCGTGAGCAGGCCGAAGTCCTCATACAGCCGCGCCGTCTTCGGATGGTAGTTACCGGTCCCGAGATGGCAGAACCGCCGGATTGAGCCGTCCGCCTCCTCCCGCACGACAAGCGCCAGCTTGCAGTGCGTTTTCAGGCCGAGCATGCCGTAGACAACGTGACAGCCCGCTTGCTCCAGCTTACGCACCCAGCCGATGTTGGCCTGCTCGTCGCCGCGCGCCTTGATCTCGACAACGACCACTACCTGCTTGCCCGCTTCGGCCGCGTCGATCAGCGCGTCTACGATCTCGGAGTCCCCGCTGGTCCGGTACAGCGTCTGCTTGATTGCCTGCACCCTCGGGTCAGCGGCCGCCGTCACCAGAAAGCGCTGCACGCTCGCGGTGAACGAATCATAGGGATGGTGCACGAGCACGTCACGCTCGGTCAGCTGACCGAACACGCTGTCGCCCCCCAGCGCCGTCTCGGCCGGCACGAAGGTCGGATACTTCAGGTTCCTGAAGTCCAGGTCGGCGATCACCGACAGGCCGGACAGGTCGAGCGGACCCGGCAGCCGGTAGACCGCGCGGTCGTCCACGTCGAGCTCGGTCACCAGCCGCTCTAGCACTTCATCGGAGATGGTCTCCTCCACCTCCAGCCGGACGGCAGGCTCGAACCTGCGCCGCATCAGCTCGCGTTCCAGCGACTTGAGCAGGTCCTCGGTGACATCCTCGTCGATCTCGAGGTCAGTAATCCTGGTCACCCGGAAGGCGTGGTGCTCGAGGATCTCCATGCCGACGAAGAGCTCGTCCAGGTGCGCCGCGATGACATCTTCCAGCGGCACGAACCTGTTCGGCGCGGCTGTCAGGAAGCGCGGCAGCAGGGGCGGCACCTTCACCCTGGCGAACATCGTGGCGCCAGTCTTCGGATCCGCGACCATCAGCGCCAGGCTCAGCGACTGCCCGGAGATGAACGGGAACGGGTGCGACGGGTCGACTGCCAGCGGCGTCAGCACCGGGTAGATCCGCTCCTTGAACAGCTGCTCCAGCCGCGTCTGCTCGTCCGGAACGAGCTCCTTCCAGCGCAGGATCTCGATCCCCTCGCTGGCGAGCTGCGGCTGCAGCTCCTCGCTGAAACCGCGCGCATGGCGGACCGATAGTTCCCGCGCCAGGTCCAGCGCATTTTCCAGGATCTCCGCCGGAGATTGCCCGGAGGCTGACTCGACGGGCAGCCCGGTCGCCATGCGCCTGATCCGCCCGGCGATCCGGACGCCGAAGAATTCGTCCATGCCGCTGGCGAAGATCGCCGAGAACCTGACGCGCTCCAGCAGCGGCACATTGGGGTCTTCAGTGAGCTCAAGGACGCGCTGGCTGAATCGCAGCCAGCTCTCTTCGCGGTCGAGGTACCGATTCGCGGGCAGTCCGTCGGCATGCATGACAGTGGCCGGCTGGAGCGCCTTGCTCGCCCGCTCTGCTGCCTGCCGCTCGCGCGCTGCCGCTCTGGACCGGGCCCGCGAGGCCGCCTGCTCGTGCTTCCTGGCCCGCTCCCGGACAGCCTCCCGCTCGCGCTCGGCCTCCGCAGCACGATCGGCAGGCGTGACGCGATGAGAAGCGGTTGATTCCATGTCCCTATTGTCCCCAGCGCAGCCGGCTACCAAAAGAACCAAGCTACGCCATCGCACGTCAGCGGGGTCTTTTCGACTGACGCGACCGGCCACGCCGACCAAATCGTTGCTATATGTCCCTTATCCGGTCACAACGCAACCTTGCGCGGGCCGGGGTCTGCCGGCAAGCTGGCCACTACAAAAACCTTCCCGCCAGGGGAACGCCGCCTACTCGCTAGATGGAGCCTGCAATGCGGATCGGGACGTCGGTAGCTGAGCCCAGCGGGCCGGAAGCCCTGACAAAGGTCACCGAGCAGCTACGCGCCGCTGTAGACGACGGTTTCGACTCAGCCTGGATGTCGAACATCTTCGGCCTGGAGGCGCTGATCTCTCTCGCCGTGGCCGGCAGCGCCGTGCCGGGAATCGAACTCGGTACCGCCGTCATCCCGACCTATCCTCGCCACCCGGCAGTGCTCGCGCAGCAAGCGCTCACAGCTGACCTCGCGCTCGGCGGCAGGCTCGCGCTCGGCATCGGGCTGTCCCACCAGATCGTCATCCAGGACATGTACGGGTACGGCTTCGAGCGGCCCGCCCGGCACATGCGCGAGTACCTGGCGGTTCTCCAGCCGCTGCTTGCCGGGGAGAACGTCGCCTTCGAAGGCGAGACCGTGCAGGCGCGCATTGGCCTGTCAGTGCCGCGTTCCGGGCGGAAGGTGCCGTTGCTCCTGGCCGCGCTTGCGCCGCAGATGTTGCGGCTGGCGGGCAGTCTCGCGGACGGCACTGTGCTATGGATGACCGGGCCGGCAACGGTGCGCGACTACATCGTGCCGTCAATCACACAGGCCGCGGCGGACGCAGGCCGGCCGAGCCCGCGGGTGGTCTGCATCCTGCCGGTCTGCGTCACTGATGACCCGGCGCAAGCGCGCGCTAGCGCGGACAAGGCGTTCGCGATCTACGGCCAGCTGCCCTCGTACCGGGCGATGCTGGACAAGGAAGGCGCGGCGGGGCCGGGCGACGTAGCGATCGTCGGCACCGAGGATTCGGTGACCGAGCAGATCGATGCGCTGGCCGAGGCCGGGGTGACCGATTTCGTGGCCGGAGAGTACGCGCGCGGCGATGACGGGCCACGTACCAGGGCGTTCCTGCGAAGGCTTGCTGTGAAGCACAACCGATGACCAGCACAACCGATGACCAGCACAACCGATGACCAGCACTTGCGCAACCGACAGCACCCGGGCAACTGACCACCCTGGGAACTGACCACCCGCCGCGGCAGGGCCGGCGAACTGGCTTAGCGAACCCTGAACTCGTCCGCGCGCGCTGTCAGCGCGGCGAGCAGGCCCGGCACCATCAGTTCCTCGCCGATGCCGCGGCCGGCCAGCCGCATCGCCTCGGCCAGCCCGCGATCCCACGGGCTGGGCTGCGGCTGGCCCTTGAGCGGGATAGCGCGGGCCGGCACTCCGTCGCTCAGCACGGCCTCGTAGTCACAAGCCGCCATTAGCCACGGCCGCGCCTGCCATCTCCGGATCGCGATGGTCGTGCCACGCAGTCCCGGCCAGCTGAAATCGCCGTGCCAGTGCACTGTCGACCCGCTGCCGGCCGCTGCCTGGAGCAACCGGGCGCACGCTACTGACGGCTCGCCCTCCGTGCAGACCAGCGCCGGGCATCGCGGGCCGAGCTCATCAGCTGCGGCCCGGAGCAGGGCCGAGCTAGTGCAGACATAGAGCTCGAGCGCCCACGGCAGCACCGGTGCTGCCATGAGCTGGCGGAGCGTCAGCCGGAACGGCTCGCCAGCATCGGCCGCCTCGGTCAGCCAGCGGCCGACGGGTTCACCGGCCGCGCGCACGTTCAGGACCAGCACCTGGCTGGCCAGGTTGTCGGCGACAATCCCGGCAGCTGTCCACAGCGCCTGCTCGGCGTCACGGCTCGCCGGCACCTCAACTGCCTCGCGTGCCGCGATTGCGCGTAGCACTAGTCCGGCCAGCGGACCTTCGGCAAGCGCCCGCTCGTTCCCGGTCGCAGCAGCGGCGAGGGCTGGCAGCGTGGCGATGCCGTCGTCGGAGGGGTCGGGCAGCCGCTCCAGCACAGCCGTCGCCTGGCCGATGACATCCGCATGACCTTCCCGGATCAGCCTGGTGACAGAGCCGTCGCGGCTGATGGAGGCCAGCCATTCGCGGTACCAGGGCAACTGCGATAGCCGGCTGGACCGGGCTTCGCTGAGCGCGTCGCCCCAGCGCTGCAGGTCGGCCGCGCGCTCGGCGGCGAGGTTGCGCACCGGCCCGCCTAGTGACTCGATCGCTGCGATCAGGTTCGGCGCGGCAGCAGAGCGCCAGAGTTGCTCGGCGACCTCAGGCAGCGGCACGCTTAGCGACGTGCCTCGGCCGAGGTTGCGGCCAAGCAGCCTGGCCGCCGCACGTCGTTGCGCTTGAGACGCTCCGACCAGCGTCACCGTGCCGTCGATGGGCTCGCCGCGTTCCAGCCGGGACCGGATGCGGGAAACAAGCCAGGCAAGCTCGGGCGTCCCCAGCATCCGGAGCAGTTTGGCATGGTCTACGGTCATCTGACGCGCTGGTACCGAGTTGCCCACTCCCGGTATGGTAACTAGCCCGCGCGCCTATGGGGAAGGCTCGGACGCGCAGAACTCGTTCCCGTCCGGATGGGCCGGGGTGATCGAGCGGGCGATCAGAACTTGAAAACCAGGAGCGCCAGCAGGGCGACGACCACGACCACGAGCACGCAGCTCATCACCACCGTCGCCGAATTGCTCCCGAGCAGAGCCAGCAGCGCCCTTTCAGCCTTCGGCTCCGGCGTCTGGTATGGCTTACCGTCGTCGCGCGCTATCTGCTCGAACTGGTAGAACGGATCCCAGGACCTGCCGCGTCCACGCCGCCCGAGCTCTGTAGGCGGCGTCCACTCCGGCTGTGATTTCCTGGACATGTAGCCCTCCCGGGAGAAGCCGTGAGCTCCGGCGCAGTTCATTCATGGTATGCCCGGAACACGCTGCGCCGGGGATCTCACCTTGCGCAGTCGACAGCGACCTGGAAGCTAACGGCCATCTCGGTTTCCCTTCCACCGGTACAGGTCACGGAGGAGCGAGATCTCTGCACCGTGGTGCAGGACCTCGCGGTTGATGTGCAGCACGAGAGCGGCCATCGATGACTCGGCGAACGGTCCCTCGGCCGGGCCGACTGGATGCGCCAGTCCGGACTCGCCGAGGCTGCGCACGCCATTGATCCAGGCGGCGTGCTGCTCGTCGAGTTGCTGCAGCGCCTGCGCCGCGGTGCCCGCGTACTCCCAGGTAGCCCAGTCCGCCGACGCTCCGCCAAAGTGCGAGGCGATGCGCGAGCCGAAGCACCCGACGGTGATGTGGGCCAGCCGCCACGCAATGGTGGTGACTGGCTCCGGGTCAGGCGGCGGCATTTCGTAGTCCAGGGTGAACTCGCCGGCGCCAACCGAGATCGGCGCGGCACTCTCACCCCGCCGGCTGAGAGTCCAGCAACCCGGCACCGGCTGCCAGAAGTACTCGGCGTCACTCAGACCGGTTAGACGCGGCCGGAGCTGATGCTGCCAGTGCCAGTCGAGCTGATCGACCAGCTCGGTGTTCCAGTCGATTGCGGTCATGCGGTCGGTATCCATGCCCTGAACGTAGCTCTTATTGCGGTCCAGAACGGTCCTCGATTGCGCGAGACTGAGATTCGTGCTGGAAACCTCTGCCAGGCTGCTGCGCCTGCTCTCGGTGCTGCAGGCTCGGCCCGAGTGGCCAGGCGCCGACCTGGCCGCTCGGCTTGAGATCACCCCCCGGACGCTCCGCCGGGACATCGCCAAGCTGCGCGGCCTGGGTTATCCGGTGCACGCAACGCCCGGTGTGGCTGGCGGCTACCGGCTGGGTGCAGGTGCCGCGCTCCCGCCGCTGCTGCTCGATGATGAGGAAGCAGTGGCGGTCGCACTCGGCCTCCGGTCGGCCGCGTCGCACTCGGTGACCGGGGTCGGCGAGGCATCCGTGCGCGCGCTGGCGAAGCTTGAGCAGGTATTGCCGGCTCGGCTCCGGGAGCGGGCTGCCGCGATTAGCCAGGCCACCGTCGCACTCACCGGGCCGGCAGCGACGGTGAGTGCCGAGGCGCTCATGGTGATCGCGCGCGCCTGCCGCAATTGCGAGGTCATTCAGTTCAGCTACCGCAGCCATGACGGCGTGCTGTCGGCCCGGCGAGCTGAGCCGCACCGGCTAGTGCAGGCCGGTTACCGCTGGTATCTGGTCGCGCGGGATCTTGAGCGAGCAGAATTTCGGACCTTCCGGGTAGACCGGATTGGCGACCCGCGCCCGACCGGCGCGCGGTTCGTGCCGCAGGATCCGCCGGACGCGGCAGCCTTCGTGGCCCGCGCCGTCACGACGGCACCGTACCGGTACCAGGCCAAGATCCTGCTGCACGCGCCTGCCGCGGCGGCGGCTGAGCAGATCCCGCCGAGCGCGGGCGTGCTCGATCCGGCCGGGCCGGACAGGTGCGTACTCACCAGCGGCTCTGACTCACTCGACGCCATCGCGTTCCACCTCGTGATGATGGGCCTGCGATTCACGGTGCTGGAGCCACCCGAGCTGATCGAGCACGTGCGTTTGATAGCTGGCAGGCTCGCAAGCGCCGTTCAGCCCAGCGGCTAGCGCATGCGCGCGGGTGCTGGACGCAGCCGCGGCAACGGTTGCCCGCGCGTACGTGGCGCGACGTGGCGTTATGCCGGTTTTGCGAATCGGCCGCTCGACTTTTCACGGATCTCGGTCGCTCGAAACGGGACAAACGAGTGCATGCTGCGACCGAGATCCGTGAAAAGTTGGCATAGCTGCGCCGATCGCGGTCGATTTGCGTGCAATGGGTGACTCCGGTCGCGGGCCAGGTGACCTGCCGGCGACGACGGTCGGCCGGGATCCGGCACGATGGAGGATAGACGTAGCTGCGACCGGGGCTGCGGCGCTACAGGCCCTTCCTTGCCGTGATCCGCCCCGACTTTGCGGCCCGGCTGAGCTCGGCATAGTCGCGCTCGTTCTGATTCGCGTAACTGGCGGCGAAATCGGCGATCGCTTCGTCGAAGACCACCGAGGTGCCGAGGTATCCGGCCATCGCGAACCGGTCGCCGGTGCGCGCGTGTGCCCGCGCCAGCGTCCAGCCGCAGCAGCCCGCGAACCGGCGCAGCCGGCCAGGCGTCAGCCCGGCGAGGTCCGCCGACAGCTTCCAGTCGCGCAGTTGCCGCACGTAGTAGTCGCGGCGGCGGCCATCGGTCCCGGCCGCGACGCGCACCCAGCCCAGGAAGATGTCCGGAGCGGCCTGGATGAATCGCTGCCCGACCACCACGCGCTGAGCCTGGTTGTCGTACTGGCTAGGGCCGGCGAACTCGCTGAGCACTGACGGCTCGGCTTCCTTCACTTGAAGGAAGAGCGGATCGGAGTCATGGCTGTCCAGCATCAGCACGATCCAGCATCGCGTGCCGACACTGCCGACGCCGACGACCTTCCTGGCCAGGCTGCCCAGCTCGTACCTGGCCAGCAGGTCGGCACTGTCCTCGCGCTGGGCGTGCCGGCAGGCCGCGAGCAAGTCGCCGATGTCCGGCTCGGACCACCCCGCGCCGTCCGCGGCGTCCTCGGCGGCCGCCAGATCGCCGACCGGGACAATCAGCGGCGGATCGGCGACGATCTGGCGGCGTCCGTCCACCACCGCGGTCAGCTTGGTCAGCGCCTGCAGGCTGTCCCTGGTACGCGCGGAGATCATGCCCTGGCCCACGGCCTTGCGCAGCTTGCCATTCGCGGCGGCCTTGAGCTCCTCGTGAATCTCGCTCAGATCAAGGCGCGCGTACCGGACGTCCAGCGGCGTCATCCGCGCAAACGCCAGCATGGCTTCCCGGTACCTGCTGACCGCTGTCAGCACGGCTTTCCGGCGCTGCTTGACATCGAAGCCGTTCTCCCGCCCGGCGATCTCGATGCTCGCCGCAAGCCGCTTGACATCCCACTCCCACGGACCGGGCAGCGTCTCGTCGAAGTCATTGATGTCGAAGACCGGCCCGCCCTCCGGGGCAGCAAAGACACCGAAGTTTCCCAGGTGCGCGTCCCCGCAAGCCTGGACAGTGAATCCGGTGACCGGCGTCATGGCCAGGTCGCTCGCCATGGGCAGCGACGTGCCGCGGAAGTACGCGGACGGCGAGACCAGCATCCGGCCGTAGCGGACCGGCACCAGTTCTGGCAGCCGCGTGCGCGCCTGCATCTCCAGCAGCTCCACCGGATCGGGGCGGTCGAAAGCTAGCTCGAACGCGGCGTGCCCTTCTCGGGGCACGAGGCCCCTGGCCGCCTTGCCAAAGCTCGCTCGCTCGGCGGCGGTGGCCACGCTGCCCGCCGCCGGCCAATCAGGCTGACTGTCGCGAGATCCGGCCGGACTCCTCGCGACGGCCAGCGAGGTCGTCACGGCAGACATCGCAGCCTTCCTTCACCCCGGCAGTGAAGAGTTGCTTACCCGAGGCGATCCGGCGGGCGACCACCCGCGCCGGGTGATTGACACGACGCGGGGCCCTACGACAGGCCGCACGCCTTATGGATCTCCTCTTTACTCGCCAGCTTCACCCGCGCGCCGCGCCCGAGCCGGGCGGCAAGTTCCTTCTCCGCCGCCTCGATCATCAGCCAGTCGGCATAGCTCACGTGCCGGCGACCGCGGCTGGCCAGCACATGATGCAGCGGCGATCCGCCAGCAGCAGCATCCTCGGCGACCGCCGGCATCCGCAGCAGGCCAGCCCTGGGCAGCTGTACGTCATCGGGACCCGGTCCGCCAGCCAGGTCGGCGAGCAGCGACCTGACGGTCTCCGCCGCGTCCGACTTGTTGGTGCCGATCACCCCGGTGGGGCCGCGCTTGAGCCAGCCGGCCACGTACTCGCCCGGCAGCGGCTGACCGTCCGGCCCGAGAACGCGCCCGGCCTCGTGCGGAACGGTCGATGAGCGCTCGTCGAACGGCACGCCGGCCAGCGGGATGCTCTGATAGCCCACTGACCGCAGCACCATCTGCACGTCCAGCGTCTCCAGCTCGCCGGTACCGATGAGCCTGCCCGATTCATCCAGTCTGGTGCGCTCGAGAGTCAGGCCTTCGACATGGTTCCGGCCTTGGATCTCTGTCGGCCGGAGCCAGAACCGGACGGTCAGCCTGCGGCCGACGCCGCCCGGCGTCCTGCCCGCCCAGTCTGAGATCACCGTGTAGTTGCCCCGGACGTGCCGGTCTGCCTGGGCCAGGCGGGCGCTCTCGCCGGTCGGGTCGAAGGCGTCCAGGTCCGCCTCACCGTCGCCGACCACGATGTCGACCCCGTTAAGCTCACCTAGCTCGCGCAGCTCCTTGGTGGTGAACTTGGCCTGCGCCGGGCCGCGCCGGCCGATCATGTGGACTTCGCGGACCTTGCTGGCAGTCAGGGCGTCGAGAACCGGCTGAGATACGTCGGTCTCCAGCAGCTCGGCCGGGTTACGGATCAGTATCCGGGCGACGTCCACCGCGACGTTCCCGACGCCGATCACCGCGACCGACTCGGCGTCCAGGCTGAACACGGCCGGATCGACGTCCGGGTGACCGCAGTACCAGTTCACGAAGTCGGTGGCGGCGACGCTGCCAGGCAAGTCCTCGCCGGGAATGCCCAGGTGCCGGTCGCGCATCGCGCCGGTGGCATAGACGACGGCGTCATAGCTGGCCAGCAGGTCCTCACGGGTCACGTCGTCACCGAGATGAACGCCGCCGACAAAGCTGACGCCGTCGTGTTCGAGGACCTTGCGCAAGTACTCAGCGATCGACTTGATCGACTTGTGGTCCGGTGCCACGCCGTAACGAACCAGCCCGTAGGGGGTAGGAAGCCGGTCGATCACGTCCACTCGGATGGGGCGCGGCGGGTCGAGGGCCGCGGCTTGCTTGATCAGCGCCTCGGCTGTGTACAGGCCGGCCGGGCCGGAGCCGACGACTGCTACCTGAA